>ERZ835880.32-NODE-32-length-157712-cov-5.878813_pt1 | contig 157712 bp, 171 predicted proteins | sample MGYA00519944_ERZ835880 | MGnify/ENA primary metagenome ERZ835880 (study PRJEB31850, sample SAMEA3708787) | human gut metagenome | biome: human gut; feature: human-associated habitat; material: faeces | place: China | collected 2014 ... | reverse complement strand
AATGCCTGTCGGCGCGAAACGCCTCCTGCCGCAGAGCGGCAACGCCATTTTTCGCTAAGGTTATCCTATTGCGTATATGGTAAAATAGCTTCAAACAAAGTTTGAAGCATTGGAAAAATGGTTGTCGGCGCGAAACGCCTCCTGCCGCAAAGCGGCATCGCCATTTTTCACAGAGGAAGGTTTTATGCGCATGGTGCAATAGCCAATCATAATGGCCTTTTAGGCTATATGCGGGGAGGAATTTTTGAATGAACCGGCTCGATTTTTACACCTCAATCACACCCAGCACCCGCCAATTGGAGATTCAGTCGCTTGGGTTTTACGCGTTTCTCCATTTCGGAATGAATACCTTTTTGGATAAGGAATGGAGTGACGGCAAGGCAAGCCCATCCCTTTTTTGCCCGACGCAGTTGGATACGGATCAATGGGTGCGTGCGCTGCGCAACGCAGGCATGCGCGGTGCGATTTTGACCGCCAAGCACCACGATGGCTTTTGCCTTTGGCCGAGCAAGCTTACAAATTACACCGTGGCTTTAAGCCCTTACAGGAATGGAAAGGGCGATATTGTGGGGGAGCTTTCTCGCTCCTGTGCAAAATATGGGCTGAAATTCGGCATTTACCTCTCCCCATGGGATCGGCACGATGAGCGTTATGGAACGCCTGCATATGATGAGTTTTACGTGGGGCAGCTTACGGAACTTTTAACACAGTATGGTAAGATCTTCACTGTATGGCTCGACGGCGCATGCGGTACCTATCTCGATGGAAAGCCGAAGCAGGCATATGATTTTGACCGCTATTATGAAACCATTCGACGCTTACAACCGGGTTGTATCATATCCAACTGCGGGCCGGATGTGCGCTGGATTGGAAACGAAAGCGGAATTACCCGGCGCTCTGAGTGGAATGTGGTGCCGCGTTTTGCATACGATATTCAGACGATCGAAAATAATTCTCAGCAGGCGGATGATCCTGCCTTCCGCAAAAAAGGGGCTGATATCGCCTATAGCGATCTTGGAAGCCGCAGGGCGCTGGAAGGGCACGATGAGCTGATCTGGTACCCCGCCGAGGCAGACGTTTCCATCCGGCCAGGCTGGTTTTTTCATCAAAAAGAGAATGGGAGAGTGCGCTCCATTGATAATCTGCTGCATCTTTATTATTCCACGGTGGGTGGGAATACGCTGCTGCTTTTAAACATCCCACCGGATCAGCGTGGGCTCATCCATGAAAAAGATGCCGCTCGTCTCGCGGAGCTCGGCAGAAGGCTCCGCTCCGCCTTTTCTCATCAAGTGCTTTTCGAGCGCATCACTGCGCCGGAGGGGAAAGAGGGATTTTTCATCAAAAACTGCCTGCGGCCAGACGAAAGCTGCTATTCGCCTCTTGTGCAGGCAGAGCGCTACACTGTGCTGCTTGATTTTAAGCGGGAATCTTTGATTGATAAAATTGTCCTTCAGGAGGATACGCGCTATTCCCAGCGCGTGGAGGCCTTTACAATCGAGGTTTTGTCCGGTAGCCGGTGGAAGCAGATTTACAGCGGTACAGTGATTGGATTTTCTAAAATCGCACGGTTCCGGCCCATCTTAACGCAAAAGCTGAAAATCACCATCACGGCCTGCCGGAAGGAACCCTATTTGCGCACGATTCAAGTGTTTGAAAGCGACGGCACCGAGGTGAAAACGCCCAAAACGCTTTGGCTGCGCAAAAAGGCGGAAGAGCTCAACTATCGGTTGTTTATCTATGCGGAAAATCATAAGGCAACTTCCAAAAGCACACAATAACACAATGAATCCTCTGTGATGGGTTCTTTTCTACTTTCTTCGCATGAAAAAATAATAAAGATCAGAAAAGCGCCGTTCTTCTGCTTCGCAATCCGACACAAATTTTGCAAAGGCCTGTCTATAATGTCAGGAGAGCCTTTCCCGCCCGCGGGTGGACAGGCCCAGCTTTTGCAAAGCGTGGTGTGTCAATGATGAAAAACAGAGGACAGGCGCTTCCTTTTGCTCGCGCATTCCCTCGGGAAATTCCCGCCGCGGCCCGCTTTTTGCTTCGGCAGGCGTTTACGTTGGTTTCCGGATTTGCGCTCGCTCAGGCGGCCGTTTTTGGCTCTTTTTCCCCGCTAGGGGTCGCGCTGGTGGCCGGCGTCCCCAAAGACGGCATTTTAGCAGCCTCGCTGGGGGCGAGCCTCGGTTATTTATTTTCCGGCGCGGATGGAGCGACGCCACTTCGGTATATAGCGAGCGTGGTTGCGGCGTCTGTAATCAGTTTCGCCCTCCGGCAAGTGAAAAAAGAAACGCTGTCTCAGGCACTCTCCTGCGTGACCGCGGCTTCTTGCTGCTTGGTTACAGGGCTTGCGCTCGGTATGTCAGAGGGATTAACGGCCGCGTTGGCGGCCCTCTATGGCGCAGAGTCTCTGTTAGCTGGCGGCGCCGCCTATTTTTTCTACCGCTCTTTTTCTCTCCTCAGCCAGTTCGGCTCCCTGCGCGTGCTTGCTCCCCAGGAAACCGCTTGCATCGTATCTTCCTTTGCGATCCTGTTATTTGCGCTTGCGGGCTTTGATGTGAGCGGGATCGCGCCGGCCAGGATTGCAGCCGTACTTCTGATTTTGCTGGGCGCGCGTTGCGGCCGGGAGGCCGGGGGCAGTATTGCCGGGATCGTGGCAGGGGTTGCCATGGGGTTTGGAGAAGGATTCCGTTTCCTAACCGGGTCCTATGCTTTTGGCGGCCTGCTGGCCGGATTGTTCGCCCCGCTTGGGCAATTCGGATGTGCGGCAGCCTTTGCCGCTGCCAACGGTGTGGTTGTTATTTTAGAGGGAGGGAGCGCCCAGGCGGTTCATACGTTGATCGAAACGGCAGCGGCTACCGTCCTGTTCGTCTTCCTGCCCACGAGATGGATCGAAAAAATAGAATCTGTACTCAATCCCTCCACTGTAATTCACTCTCAGGATGCCTCCCGTGCGCTTTCCGTCCGCCTTCACGAGGCGGCTTCCGGTATGCGCTATGTTTCCACTTCGGTTGATGCCGTGTCGGAAAGCTTAAAAAGGCTTTACACCCCTGGTTTTCATACGCTGCATGGCCAAGTGCGGGAATCCGTCTGCGGCCAGTGTGGTATGAAGGAGCAGTGCTGGGCGGAAAAAGAGACGGAAACCCTGGAGGCAGTGCAATGCATCGGGGCGCTCCTGGAAAAAGGGGAGCCCCTGTCTCCGGACAAACTTCCCGCACAGTTTGCCGGCCGTTGTATCCGGATGGCCAGCTTGCTCGACCGGTATCGGGAGGAGTTTTCCGCCCATATCGCACGCGCCGGCGCACAAAATCGAATGGGTCGACTTCGGGCGGTGATCGCGGATCAATTTGGTGAGATGGCGGATTTGCTGGAAGATTTATCGCTCGATTATGGGGAAGAGCTTTTCTTCGATGATGAAACAGCCCTGCGTATCCACGATTTGTTAGAAGGGGCAGGAATGGAAATACAGGAAACCATATGCCGCCTTGATGCAAACGGACGGATGTATATTGAAGCTACGGGCCAACCGGGTATAGAGAAGCTCCATCAAAAGGAACTCCCCTCCCTGTTTCAAGAGGCCTGCGGGCGGGCTTTTGATCCACCCTGCTTGGAAATGATCAGCGGGGAACTCTATCTCACATGCAGCGAAAAAGCGCCTTTTACCATGCGCACTGGAGCCAGCCAGCGCACCTGCGGCGAATCTGCCTTGTGCGGGGATACGTTTGAAACCTTCCGCGATGGGCGCGGCCGGCAGATTCTGCTCATCAGCGATGGGATGGGCACGGGTGGGCGGGCCGCCGTGGATGCCGCGATGGCGAGCGGCCTGTTTTCAAAGCTTGTAAAATCGGGGCTTGGCTTTGATACCGCCCTGCGGATTGTGAACTCTGCTTTGCTTGCAAAATCAGAAGAGGAATCCTTCGCTACACTCGACCTTGCCTGTTTTGATTTTTATACAGGGGCATGCACCGTTTGCAAAGCGGGGGCGGCCGCTTCCTTTTTGCGCCGAGCAGGAAAGGCAGAGCTGTTAGAGCGCGCCTCAATGCCTGCGGGGATTTTGCGGGAAGCCCGGTTTTCCAATTTTCAAACAAAGCTTCAGCCGGGAGATTTAATCCTTTTGGTCTCTGATGGCGCGCTTGGCGCCGGTACCGGATGGATTCTTGAGGAACTCGAGCAATTTGAGGGGAGCGGCGCACAGGCGCTTGCCGACCGGATCTCTGAAGAAGCGGCGCGCAAAAGAACGGATGGCCATGCGGATGACATCACAGTAGTTGTGGGGGTCGCGGCAAAAAATCAATAGTCAATGGGCCGGTGTACAATGTTAAGCATTGCATACCGGCCCGTTTTTTTAGCTTTTTTCTAACATGCGTTTATTTATACGGTTCTTCCCGCTGATGCCGTACTCTGCGAAAGATCAAACAGGCAAGCGCCGCTGAAAACATCTGGTCTGGCGGTACTTGACTCTTTATTTCCTCAATAGAAAGATCAGGCGCAGATTCCTCCAGCGCGTCTCGCAGTTTTTGAAAAAGGCTTTGGCGGCTACTCTTTCGGCAGACGACCCTGACGGAAGGCTCCCGCTCTATAAATTCAAATTCTTTTTTCATAAATGATCAATCCCTCAATCTTTCATCTCTTCGATAGTGTGCCCTCCTTCTGAATGGAAAATCAGATACAGGGAGAATCTTACGCCTCCAAAATTCGCATAGAGGATTCTTCCTCGAACTGCCTGCTGTATAAATCGTGATAATATCCCTTTTTTTGCAGTAGCTCAATGTGTTTTCCCTGCTCTACGATCCGCCCATCTTTCACCACTAAGATCAAGTCCGCCTGACGAATCGTCGAAAGGCGGTGGGCAATCAGAAAGGAAGTTCTGTTTTGCAGTAGCTTCGCGGTTGCCTGCTGGATCAACTGCTCTGTCTGCGTATCAATAGAGGAGGTTGCCTCATCCAGCACAAAAATGCGTGGATCCGCCAGCACCGCGCGAGCAAAGGAGATTAGCTGCTTTTCACCGGTAGAGAGACGGTCGCCGCCTTCCCCCACATCGCTTTGATAGCCCTTTTCCAGCTTTTTTACCACCTGGTCCGCCGATACGGCCTTGGCTGCGGCGATCACTTCCTCGTCCGTTGCATCCAGCCGCCCATAGCGAATATTTTCCATTACAGTGCCTGAAAACAAATGCGGGTTTTGCAAGACATATCCCAGATGGCTGTGGAGCCAGAGCTGGCTTCTCTCGCGGTAATCCCGCCCATCAATCAAAATCCGCCCCCTTGTCGGCTCAAAAAACCGGCAGGCAAGGTTGACCAGCGTACTTTTTCCAGCGCCCGTTTCCCCTACAATTGCAATGGTGGAGCCGGCGGGAATCTTTAAGTTAAAATGATGGAGGATTTCCTCCTCCCCATCCGGATAGTGAAAAGAAACGTCGCAAAACTCGATCTCCCCACGGATGGGCTCCCAATTCTCCTTGTTTGGGTGAAATACATTGCCATAGCGCTCCTCTACCTCAGGGCGATCAACGATCTGCGGCTTCACATCGAGCAGGCCTGTCACGCGCTCAATATTCGCCTGCACGGAGATGGCCTCCGCAATGGTGCGCGCCAGCTGCTGAATCGGCTCAAAAATGCCGATTGCATAAGAAGTGAAGGCGGAGAGCGTGCCAATCTGGATCAAGTTTTCTTGCACCATTTGCCCGCCGCGTGCGAGGACAATTGCCGTCGCTAATGAGCTACAAAACATCACCAGCGGAATATAAATGGCACTGAGCTGGGAAGAGCGAACGGAGGCCTTGCGCAGCCCGTTGCTGACGCCCTGAAATTCCTGATAGTTCTGCTCCTCGATCACAAGCGCCTTTGAGGTTTTGGCGCCCATAATTCCCTCATTGTAGGCGCTCGTCACGTGAGAATGCGCCTTGCGGATTTTACGGTTCCAATGTAGAATTCTATTTTGAAAATATGCGGTCAATACTGCGATGACTGGAACCACAAGAATCACTGGCAAAGCAAGGGCGGGGTTAAGCACCAGCATCGCCGCAAACACGCCAAGCACATAAAACAGCGCCCATAGAATATCGATCAGGTTCCACGCCATCAATCCTGCAATGCGGTTGGTGTCACTCATAATGCGGGAAAGGATGTACCCTACCGGCGTTATATTAAAATAGGAAAAAGAGAGCGTCTGCATATGCACAAAGCACGCGCGCTTGAGATCGCGCCCCATGCCCATCTCCACCCGCATGCAGCCGCGCGTAAAACAAATGACGCTGACCGTCTGAAACACGATTACACCTGCATAGGCCGCGGCAAAGGAAATCAGGCCGGACGAGGTGCGCGCCTCAATAAAATGATCGATTGCATACCGCTGAAATAACGGCATCAGAATATCGATCGCCGCACAGGCGAGATTGAGCGTTAAAATGACAAGGAGTGTTTTTTGATAAGGCTTTAGGTAAGGCAAAATGCTTTTCCATACCGGCCACTCAAACGCCCGTTTGTTATAATCCTGCTCTTCATAAGCCATTTTCAACCCCTCCTTTGAGCGGAAAGGATTCCGCCTGTTCCAACAGCTCCCTATCGTCGCTGTTCATCTGGATTTCATAAATCGAACGGTAGATGCCCTCTTGGGCAATCAGCTCCTCATGCGTTCCCTGCTGCATCACCCTGCCGCCGTCGAGCACCAGGATTTCATCCGCTTGCATCAGAGTTGTGATGCGGTGGGAGATGAGGATCACTGTGGCATTCCCAAGCTTGCTGTGAAGCTCCCTACGGATTGCCGCGTCAGTTTCCGCATCCACGGCGGAAAGGGAATCATCAAAGATCATAATCGGCGCCTGCTGCATGAGCATACGGGCAATGGCAACCCGCTGCTTCTGCCCACCGGAAAGCGTAACGCCCCGTTCGCCCACGATTGTGTCGTAGCCGGAGGAAAAACCGTCGATTGCCTCATCCACGCAGGCGATTCCGGCGGCGGTGCGGATTGCTTCGAGCGATGCGCCTGGCCTGGTTGCCCGGATATTCTCCGCAATCGTGCGGGAAAAAAGGAACGGCTCCTGCAAAACAATGCCGACTTTGCCGCGCAGGTAGCTGCGTGAAATCTCCCGGATGTCCACACCGCCGATTGTGATCCTGCCGCTGCCTTCCGGCAGATCATAAAGCCGGTCGAGCAGATGCATCAGGGTCGATTTGCCGCTGCCCGTGCTGCCGAGGATGGCAAAGGTTTTTCCTGCCGGGATGGTAAAGGTCACATCATCGAGCACCGGCTTCTGCCCTTCATAGCAAAAGGTTGCGTGTTCAAAGCGGATCTCCTGATCCATCGGAGGTCGTTTCGCCTGCGGCGGATCTTCCTCTTCCTCCGCCTCTAAAATATAGCCGACGCGGTCAATGGACACACCCGCCTTACTCATATCGGAGAGGATGCGCCCAAGCCCGCGCACCGGCCAAACGAGGGAGGCGTTATAGGAGACAAATACCAGAAACTCGCCAAGCGTGATCTCCCCATTCACCGCGGTGATTACGCCGGCGCATAAAACGCAGAGGATTTGAAGGCCCGTCATCAGGTCGCCGATGCCCCAGTATGTGCTCATTAGACGGCCGAGCCGAATCCATAAGTTTGCAAAATGATTGTTTTTATGATCAAACCGCTCAATCTCGAATGCTTCCCGGCCAAATGCCCGCACCACACGCACGCCGGTCAGGTTCTCCTGCACGGTGGAGGAGAGCGCGCCCTCTGCCTCGTCCGCCTTGCGGAACCGCTTTGCAATTTTTGCATAGAAAATGCCGGAATAAGCGGCTACCACCGGGATAAAACAGAGTGCGATCAGGCTGATTTTCACATTCATTGTGAACATGATGCTCATATACAGGGCGATTAAAAAGATCGTTCGGATCACTTCCAGCAGCTGGTTGCACACAAAATTGCGGATTACATCCACATCGGAGGTGCAGCGCTGAATGATCTCGCCGGTTTGATGTTGCACATGCCAGGCGAAAGGCAGCTTTTGAATATGTTCATAAAGGCGGTCGCGTAGCGCTTTAAGGAAGTTCTCCGTCCCCTTTGCCAACCCCATGCGGGAAAGATACATGCTCACTCCGGATAAAATGGATACCGCCAACACCGCGCCCGCAGCCAAGAGCAGCGCTGCCATGCCGCTCCCGGCAAAAATCCCTTCAGGCACGATTCCCTTGATAAAGCCTGGGATTGCGGCCGGAGCGCCGCCAATGATCGAATCCACCGTGATCCGGATGATTTGTGGCGTAAGCGCGTTAAAAACCGTGTTCAGCATGGAAAACACCAGTGCTATCAAAAATAAATGCGCATTCCCACGTAGAAAGTGGAGAATTAGCCCGGTGCGCCTTCGGCTTACTGCCCGTTTTTCATTTTTCAAGTCATTCAGCTCCTCTCTTTCATGGAACCCGCTTTTTATTGGATTCCCTTTTTCTTTTTCCAAAGAAAAAAGCATCCCTGAAGCAATCAGGGATGCTTTGAAGCCGCGATTCTTATGAGATTTCCGCGAGGAAGACTCCTTACGAGGGAACTTCCCCAATTGAAATCTGATTCAGAAGAAAGGCGGGCAAAACAACCGCTGACTGTGCAAAAATTTGCGCATTACCCCTATACGCGTTGGAAAATGTATGATTCCACACATACGCTACCAGCAGCACGTTACGCTTCATACGCTTCGTCACTTTGAACCCGCCTCCTTTCATAAAGTGTCTTTGGAAAAAGTTGTGTGTTTAGTATACCTTCCGCTCCCATAGAAGTCAAGCATAGATTTTGTATTTTTTTCTGCAACGAATTGTATGTTTTGCTAAAACAGAGAAATCGGGTCATCAGGGAATTCTTTTATGCAAAAGGACAATTCGCTTGAAACCTTGTATTTTGCGCGGGCGTTGTTTTTACCCAAACGAAAAATAGCGGGTCGTTTCCTAAGCGGCGGAAGAAAAAAATCAATTGGATCGATCGGCGTTTGGTAGGATGTGCTTTGTTTGTAATAACCTTAATTTTTAATCGCAAAGCACGCTGCAAGGGGAATAATCCCGGTTTGCAGCGTGCTTTTTACAATGGTCTTGAAAATTGATTTTTATTTTTGGGCTTCATGCAGAGCCCAGCTAACGTGTGCCTGGGGCCTATTCTATTCCAAACCCATTTTAGCGGCTCTTCTCATGCAACCGGTTCCTTCACAAATGCGCGATCAAAGTGGCCACGGCAGCGCCAACGCTTGCCGCAGCGGTTAGTTTGGCGGCGGAGAGCAGGGGCCTGCGTTTGGCCTTGGTGGGAGGAGGCGCACCTGTTGCCTGGGCGATCTGTTCTACCCGTTCCCGAACCTTGCCCTCGCTGACAGTCGCATATTCCGGTTTCACAATAAATAAAATCCGTTCAAAGTATTCGCTGCCTGTATCGCTCACCTCTACAACCTGACGGTTGACACCCTTTATCATGGCGCATCCTCCCTCGTTCCAATTCTGTTCTGCTCCTATTTTGGTCAGTCAGCAGAATCTTTATACGGCAGAGGGTGGAAAAAGAATTGGCAATTACTGCTTTATACGACTTGTATAGTTGAAAGTTTGTGCAAAAGTGTGGAAAACTCGGTGGAAAGTGTGGATAACCGGGCCGTTTTTTTGGAGAACAAGGTGGGTTCGACGAAAAACGCAGAATGTGGAGAAAGATTGTTAACGATTTATCATATACAATGGGTTTTATCCGCTTTACGAAATGCAGTTTTGTCGGCAAAACTAGGCATTTCTCCCACTGAAAAAAAGACAACGCCGGGTGGAAACCCGGCGCCGCTTTTGATATGGAGGGGAAACGGGAGAAAAGCTCCTCCCGGATGTGGGCAGTTTGAAGCATTAAACGGCCAGCATGGCGGCTGGCGTAACGTCATTAAAAAGCAGAGCAATGACGACCGCTGAGAGGAACAGGAATGCAATAATGGAAAGGGAAAGAATCATCGTTTTTTTGCTTTGGATATAAGCTTTCATATAGCTCCGCTCCTTTATCATTTGATCTTGTTTTTATTATAGGGCGGAGGCAGGCGGAAATAAACAGGAATTCGATTACAGATCGCTACAATTTTATTACGTAGAAACGCCAATAGTTACAAATCGTAATTTTTTCAGGAAACGGTTACAAAGTGATAACAGTATCATGAACAAATTGATACAAAAACGGATATTTGTATGAATCTGGACGATCTGTTTGATCGATCCGATCATCATGTCTGCCGTTCAAGCCCGTGTTCCGTCAGCTGGTATACTTGGGTGCAGACCTCTGAGATCAGCTTGCGGTCATGCGTCACGCATAAAAATGCGCCGCCATAATGGCGCAGCGCTTCCCGGATGACCGGCCCGGTCAAAGGGCTTAAATTGCGCGTCGGTTCATCAAGCAAAAGCACATCGCAGCCGCCGAGCAATAGCTTAAGCAGGCAGAGTTTTGCCTGCTGGCCGCCGCTGAGCGTGCGAACGGGCCGCTCCATTTCATCTGCGGTAAATTTCATACTTCCGAGCCTTGTACGGGCCAAGGTGAGGGCGGCCCGGTCTCCGCCATCCCAAAGGATTTCAACCGGCGTTTGCTCCCCGTCCAAAAGGGTAAGATAATCCTGCGGCATATAACCGGCGTGGATATCCTTGCGCTGCTTCAGCTCCTCCCAAATCGCCTGCAAAAGAGTTGTTTTGCCCGCTCCATTTTCGCCGATCACCGCGGCATGTGCAGGGCCGGTCAGCGTAAGCTTTATATGGTCTGCAAGGGCTTTTTCTCCTGCCTGAAGGTGGGGCAGGTAAAAAGAGAAGGCCTCTTTCCCCTTGGGGAAGCGCAGCTCCCTGTTAAAAAAGAGCTCTACGGCCTCCTCTGGGTCTGGAAAGTTGAGGAACTCCTCCTGCTCCCGCTCCATGCGCTTTTGCTGCGATTTTACCGCGTGCATTTTCTTTTTGAGCAGCCGGCCCCCGCTTGGGTTTGCGCGGGTAATAACGTTTTGCTCATGCTCCACGCGCTGATAAATCTGCTGCCAGCGATCCTCCCGCGCCCGCTGGTCCGCCCGCTGTTTGGCGGCTATCTGCTCCTGGTGGGCGAGCATAGCGTTTCGCCGCTCCACATAGGCGCGGTAGCCCATGCGTTCAAGGGTGTGTTGAGCAGCGGTTTTACGGCGTATCTGCTCAAAATGCAGGATCACATTGGCTGTATGTTCCAACAGTGTTTCATCGTGAGATACATAGAGAACTGGGATCTTCGATGACAAAATCAGCCGTTCCAGCCAATCTAATGCACGAAGATCCAAATCATTGGTTGGCTCGTCGAGCACGAGAAAATCCGGCCCCTGCATCAGCGTACGCAGTAAAAGCAGCTTGATGCGCTCCCCTCCGGAAAAAGCGGCAAGCGGACGCTCGGAAAACGGCGCCTCTGCCGGAATTGTGAGCTGGGAGATCAGATTATAATCCGGCCCATCTGGAAATAGTTCATGCACAGGTGTATTGAGAAGGGCTGTATCCGGCCTTTGCGGCAGATAGCCGGGCAGCGCGCCATGCAATTCAATCCGGCCGCTAACATGGCAATAGCTCCGGATCGCCTCCGGCTCACAGATGAGCTTTAGCAGCGTGCTCTTGCCATTTCCCTCCTCGCCTATGAGGGCTACGCGGTCGCCTGGGTGCAGCGTAAAGCTAAAATCGTGCAATAGAGGGCGGCCGCTCTCTCTGTGCTCAATTGAAATATGGCTGCATTCGAGCATAAAAAACATCCTTTCCTGCATCACTGCAAAAAGGAGCGCATGCTTCCACATGGCAGGCGGGAAACAGGCGGAATCATCCCCTCATTGCAGCGTTTTTGGGTATAAAAAACGCCTCTGGTAAAACCAGAGGCGCTCCTGCCGACAATATAAGGGGAATAACTGCAATTTATTCCACGAGGGCGGGCAGAAGGGCTGCTGATTTTACCGTATTTTGCATCAAACGCAGATACATTCCATCCGCCTCGCTTTCTTTTGGTTGTATTGAAGCCGTTCTTATGATATCCTAGGCGGCAAGAGAAGTCAAGGGGGATTTTTTATGATACGATTGACCCTGGCCGCACCGGAGGAAAGGTTTCGGGAGCAGATCCTCGCCTATCGGACGGAATTTTTAGAGGCGGGGGATCACATGGCTGGCTGCGCAGGGCTCGATCGGGCGCCTTCCTTCGAGCGTTGGCTCCAGGCCGTGCGGGCTAACAGCAGAGAAGAAACAGTTGGGCGGGGCCTCGTGCCCGCCTCCAATTATCTAGCTATCCGCTTGACTGACCATCGTCTGGTCGGTTTTATCGATGTGCGCCACCGGCTGAATGAGGTTCTGTTCCAATCCGGCGGCCATATCGGCTATAGCGTGCGCCCTGGGGAGCGCAGGCAGGGCTATGCAACGGAGATGCTCCGGCTTGCCCTGCTTAAATGCAGGGAGCGTGGAATGCATCGTATTTTAATTACCTGCCGGAAGGAAAATATCGCCTCTGCGCGGACCATACAAAGCTGCGGCGGCGTTTTGGAAAACGAGGTCGTAAAGGACGGGCAGGTTTATCAAAGATATTGGATCTTGCTTTCATCGACCTAATTGGGAAACGATGCGTTGCGAAGTTCGGCATTTTTTGAGGCATGGATAGATGGGGCGGAACAGTGGAGGCTACCAAACATGCTCTCCCAAAGGAAAAGAGGCTGATGCAACAGGAAACTATTTTGCATCAGCCTCTTTGTAATTTTTGACACGCTGGGTCAATATTGTGATAAATGCTTATGATCGTGGCGCTCTGGAATGGTTCCATAGGTGCGCTCGAACTGGACCAGTTCCCTTTCAATCATTCGGCGAAGTTCATGCGACTTCGAGCATCCATAAAATTGTGATACATAATCCAATCTTTCAAAAAGTTCTTTGTGAATGCACACAGTAAAACGGACACTGTCTTTTTTCATGGGAAACCCTCCGTATTTCATGATTTGTAGAATTTTATCGCATTATACCATATAATGATATCACGACGGCTTAAAAATCGTGATAAAATCATATATCTCTCTTTTGCCCATATTATGGCGTGTGATTTTGCATAAATTGACGAATAAAAGGGTTAATTTGTAAAGTAAGGGCGATAATTTTTAAATATTTGGAAAACAGTAACCGCTTCAGGTGGATGCGGAGACACGTAAGCGGTTTTTTATGCACGGCCGGCATGCCGCCCCATTCTACAAAACTTCCTGAAAACTGTAAAAAGGATCTTGACTTTATCAAACGCTTGCGATATACTATATTTGTATTCTAACCACGCATTGATCTCACATTTTTTGTAAGTCATTGTCCGTTTGATGGTTTACAGAGATGTGATTTTTTTTTGGTGCAAGATCGGATACAAAATATTTTAGGAGGTACCAGCTCTATGAATAACGGTACAGTAAAATGGTTCAACTCAGAAAAAGGCTATGGCTTCATCTCAAATGACGACGGCGGCGAGGATGTATTTGTGCATTTCTCCGCAATCCAGGCGGATGGCTATAAATCTCTTACAGAGGGCCAGAAGGTTACGTTTGATACGGAGCCCGATCCGAAGGACAGCAATAAGCTGCGCGCTGCAAACGTACAGGTCGTCGGCTAAGAAAAAATAATTTTTGCCTCCATTCAATTCTGAATGGAGGCTTTTTTATTACGGAGCAACAAATCGGAGCCTGCCTAAATAGCACAGGTTCAAGAGCTACCAGCCGTTTACGGGCACAGTTAGTCACCGGTTATTTGGATGATGATGGTGGTTCCCGCATCAGCCGCAGGCTCGTTTTCGATGCAAAGCCTGCCGCAACCTCATGGAACAAAGAGATACGCAACCTTTATGAGAGCAGTCTGTTACCGGCGATTTTTTATTACGAAGCGCAGCGGAGTAACAAGGCAAAGCCAATTACGATCTCATGGGGTTAAAGAGATGATGCAGCCAGCTTGCCGCACACACTTGTCCAGCGGCTATTTTTATTTCATATGGCTGATGAGCTGTAATAAAAGGTGTTTTTCCTCTGCCGAGAGCGTCATCCACTGCTCTAGAAGCTGTGTCTGATCCGGTGTCAGCACGGAAAATTCCTCTTCTTCCGCGAAAAACTGTGCCAGGGTCAGGTCAAAGGCTGCACAGATTTTTTCCAGGGAGGATATAGATGGCGTCATTTCTTTACGATACCAAGAGGAAATTGTAGATTGCGGCAGGCCTGACCGGACGGAGAGCTCATATTCCGTCCATCTATGGGCCAGTCGATATTTTGTAATGGTCTCCAAAACGCGCGCCATCTCATCACCACCTTGTAACGTTTCGTTTATTGTAGTACGATAAAGCGTTACTTTTAACCATTATTCTCGTATATTAAATGCGATATTATTCACATCTATGGAAATATAATGATTTTGTTTTCTTACTGCATAGGGAAATGGCGCAAAAAAACTGCTGGGAACACATGGCTTCCCAGCAGTTTTTAGAAATATCCGGCTGTTTTATTGACTGCGTGCCTGATCCAGCTGATTGCGGTAAATTTGAATTTGCTCCGGGCTCCGCTCATAAAAAGGGATCGGGAGGGAAACCGTGCGGATAATCCGCAAAGGCGGGCCATTCAATAGCAAAACGGTGTTTGCCATAGCGGCTGCTTCTGTGAGCTCATGGGTGACTAAAATCGTCGGTTTTTTCCCAATCGACTGCATTGTCCAGGCGATCATCTTGGCGCGTGTGGCGTCGTCGAGCGCTTTAAAGGGCTCATCCAGCAAAAACAGGGCGCCTGCGTAGGCCAACGCACGGGCGATGGCAACCCGCCTGCGCATACCGCCGCTGAGTTCATCCGGTAGCTTTTGGCGCGCATCTGCAATTCCGGACTGCTCCATCCAAAAGGCTGCTTCTGTCCCAGGAGCGGCGATAGCGATATTCTGCTCTGCTGTGCACCAGGGCAGCAGGCGGTCCTCTTGGAATACCATGGAGATTTTGGCGCCGTCTAGGCCGTTGATCGTGCCGGCATCCGCCGTTTCCAGCCCGGCAATCAGCCGCATGAGGGTGGTTTTTCCGCAGCCGGAGGGGCCGCAAAGCGCAGTAACGCCCTCAGAGGGCAGCGTGAGGGAAAAATCCTCCAACACGGTCTGCCCCGCGTAATGCTTTTTTAGATGGCAAACTTCTAGGTTCATGAGGGTTTCTCTCCTTCTTGCTTCGGCGCGCAGCGCAGCAGGCGTGTGCTGAGGCGGCGCATCAGTGCGACCAGGAGCTTTTCCAGCAGCATGCTCAAAAGAATGATGACCAGTGTCCAAGCAAACAAATCCGATGTTTCCAAATACACTTTGGCGTTATATAGCTGCAATCCAATTGAATTGCGCGGCATGGCGAGCACCTCTGCCGCCACGCCCGCCTTCCAAGCGAGCCCAAGGCCGGTGGTACATCCCGCCATGAAATAGGGCAGAATGCTTGGCACATAGATGCGCCAGGCCGTTTTCCATGGGCCGAAACGGAACATTCGGCCCATTTCCAATAGCTGTCGGTCCGTATTGCGAATTCCCTCGCTGACATTGGCCCAAATAATTGGCAGCACCATCAGAAAAGCCGCGAACGGCGGAATCTGGTTGCCGCGCAGCCAGACAAGCGCTAAAATAATGAAAGAAGCTACGGGCGTAGCCTTGATAATTCCGAGCAGGGGGCTAACCAGTGCATGTAGAAAGGATGATGCACTCGTCAGCACAGCCAGAAAAACGGCCGCTACCACAGCTGCCAGATAGCCGGCCATGATCCGCAGAAGAGAAGCGGCAGAAATAAGCCAAAAGTCCGTCTCCCGCAGAAGCTGCAAAAGGCGGACCAAAACCTGCGCGGGGGAGGGAACCAGAAGCTCCTGCCCCACGCATAGCGATACAATTTCCCACACGGCGATCCAAAAAAGGATCGCCGCGCTTTTTTTCAGCAAAGGGAAACGGGGCCGTCTGTCAACGGCTGTAGTAGAAGTCATCACCAGGCATTGCTCCTCCGATGGATTTTGCGTTCGCTTTGAAGAGAACGTTCAGATTTGCCTGCATCGTCGTTTTCATGGAATCCCCTTCTAGGAAGATAATGTTGCAGTTCGGAATGGCGAGCTCTGCGATCAAGGCCTTGGGCATGATCCCGAACTCTTCCACCAGTTGGGAAGCGTCTACCGCACTTTCAGTGACATAATCAACTGAAGCCTTGTATTCCGTGAGGAATTGATCCACCGCAGCCTTATTTTTTTGCGCAAATTCCTTATTGACGATGATGCACCCCTGCGCAAGCGTGCTTTTTTCACCGGATTTTTCCGTCGCCTTATCCCACTCTGTGGTCAGGTTTAATGCGCGGCGGATTTCCTTGTTTTCACGCAGAACGCTCGTTACATTCGGCTCCGGCAACATGCAAATCGCCGCTTTGCCGGAGGCCATCAGGGTGGCAAGCTCTGCATGCTCGGATTTGTATTCAATCGTGATATCCTTCTCTGGGTCGATACCGTTCTGCTCCAGCAGGTAATTTAGGATATATTCCGGCGTAGCGCCCTTACCGGTGGCATAGATCGTTTTGCCCTTGAGATCGGAAATAGAATGGATTGAATTACCGTTTTCAAGGATATAAAGAACGCCTAGGGTGTTGACTGCCATCACCTGCGCATTGCCCTTTGTTTTATTGTAAAGAGCGGCGGCTAGGTTCACAGGAACGGCTGCAATATCAAACTCACCGCTTGCGAATTTTGCTGTGATTTCATCTGGCGCACCTGCAAGGGTGAAGTTGTATTTGTTTGCAGTGGCGCCGTCCTTAGCGTCCTTCATCAGTTTCACCATGCCGATGCCGGTAGGCCCCTTCAATGCCGCCACGTTGAGCGTAACATCCTGCGCGACAGGCGATGAACTCTGCGCGGCTTCGGTAGAGGGTTCATCCCCTGTGCCAGTGGTACCGCAGGCAGCCAAGGCAAACAGCAGGGAAAGTGCCAGCATCAGGGAGAGAAGCTTCATGCCCTTTTTCATTTTAAATTCCTTCTTTCATATGTATCAAACTTTATGCCAACGCCTTTCGCCCGTTCGGGCGGAAAACGGGAATAACGCTTTCAATTCAACCTCCGCAACCTTCAGAGCATTCGCGCAGTTTCTGCTGATCTAGAATCGAAACCACCCGGCCCTCCCGCCTGATTGCGCCTGCCTCCTCCAGCTGCTCAAATGCCCTGTAAAGAGAAGCGCGAGCAATATCGAGCGATTGTGTCAGCTGGTTCATACTGGTGCGCATGTGCACGCAAGGCTCTGCTGTATCCGCCTGCGCGAGATTGTCCATTAAATAAGCGGCGAGCCGGCTTTCTGCGGAGCCGCCGGTGAAGGCATCGATCCTACTGTTGAGAAAATAAATGCGGTCTGACAGATAGGCGATATATTGCCGGGCAAAGCGGGGGTCTTGCATCAGGAGCTCATCAACAAGCTCCCGCGATAAAAACAGCGCCGTACAAGGCGAGCGGGCAATCACCCGCGTGATGAAATAATCGCGCGATCCATAAAGGGTAACGGCTCCAAACAAATCGCCTTGCTGTAATGTGCTCATTAGCACAGGGCGGTTGCTGCCGCCTTTGCTCACCTGTGCGCTGCCCTCAACGAGCATACCGAGGCAATCGTTGTGAGCCCCGGGTAGGCAGAGCGTTTCCCCGCGCTGAAAGGCATGGAGCGGCACGCCGCCGCGCAGCAGAAACGCCTGGAGCTCTTGAGGGATCGCTCCCTGAAAAATTGGGCTGGATGCCAGCAAGGCGGCTGCTGTTTCCATTGGGTCTCTTTTCATTTGTTTGCCTCCTAAAATGTATCATATGAGACATTTTAGCATCATTATATCAGCTTTTTTTAAATTGTCAACCTTTTCACAAACTAATCGACGTTTAAAAAGCGACGGGGAGCGTGTTTAGATACCGGGCAGCTCTATAATAGATGAGAGGCGCTTTTTTGCTTCCCTTCGCTGAAAAACAAAAAAAACTGCTTTTCCGCCAAAAAGCAGAAAAGCAGCTTCGTTTTGTTTCGAGATACCGTTAGGCAACTGTTTCGGAAATGAAATCATCGTCACAGCAGGAGCAGGAGACATAGTTCTCAAAATCGTCTTCCGCCGCCGCGCTTTTACCACCCGTCAGCTTCTGAATGGCAAAATAAATCGCTGCTGCCGCACCGGCAATCGCCGCGATAATCGCAAAAACCTTCAAAATTTTTTTCAAAACTTTCATTTTTTGTGCACCTCCGTATAAAAATTTGGGCATTCCGTATGTCTAAGATTATAACCGCCTCTGTACGAAAAGTCAATGAAATTAATTTGAACTTTTGCCGCAGATCTTTTGGCATTTACCGCCAATCGCAAGAAAGAAACCGAAAACCCGCCCTGCCTCTGAGGGCTGGCGGGTTTGCAACGTTCGCTGGTTCTTATTTGGAGGCATTCAGCTTACAAGCAAGAGCGGACTTTTTGCGGGCAGCATTGTTCTTATGGATCAGGTTTTTGGCCGCTGCTTGGTCGATCTTCTTAACGGCAATCTGAACCACTTGCTCTTTATCCGCCGCATTGGCGTCAATTGCCGCATTAGCCTTTTTGATTGCGGTTTTCAGAGCGGAATTGCGGGATTTATTGCGCTGCGCCTTTGTCCGATTGACGAGAACGCGCTTTTTTGCTGATTTGATGTTAGGCATCGTCACACCTCCTTTAGCTTGTCATGCAGGTAATTATAATAGCATGAACCCACATAAAAAGCAAGCTCTTTTTTTGCAAAATCAACGCTGTTTTGCACTTTGCTGATAAATGGACTGCGAAAAGCGCATACTAGAGCAGGAAAGGCTAGGAGAAAACCCAGAAAGAAGCGGAGGAAAGGAGAAAAGAATTTGAATTTTCGGACGGATTTGGCACTGGAACGCCGCGAGCTATTGACAGACCGGGAGATCCCAGGCGTGAAATCGCGCGTCAATCAATCTGGGAGTGTATGCGTTACAGCGATTGAGGTGCAAACAGAGCAGGGCGCCCAGGCGATCGGCAAACCGGTGGGCAGCTATATCACGGTTGAGGTTCCTCCTTTTTCCGCTGATGCAGAGCTGTTGGATGGCAGGCTCACCGCCGTTGCGGATGAATTACGCGCCCTGTTGCCAGAGGAGGGGCTTGTATTAGTTGTGGGGATCGGGAACGACCATATTACACCGGATGCACTCGGCCCCTTGGCGGGAGAGCGAATTTTGGCAACCCGTCATATTGGCCCGGAGCTTGCCAGATCAATTGGAATGGAGCATCTGCGCCCAGTTGCAGGGCTGCTGCCAGGGGTACTGGGCCAAACGGGAATTGAAACAGGGGAGATTATTGCCGGCGTCGCCCGAGCGGTCCGCCCTGCTGCTGTGATCACAGTAGACGCTCTGGCGGCGCGGAGACTATCCCGGCTGGGGTGTACCATTCAGATGAGCAACACGGGCATCACACCTGGCTCCGGCGTCGGCAACGCCCGCACAGCGCTCAACCAGGAGACCGTAGGCGTGCCGGTGATCGCCATAGGGGTGCCTACGGTAGTAGACGCGGCCACACTGGCAATCGATCTTTTAGGGGAGGGAAAGGCCGAGAAGGAAGAGCAGAGGCTGCGGGAACTGATGGAGCCGCGCGGAACGGCGATGATGGTAACGCCCCGTGAGATTGATTTGCTTGTAGAGCGTGCGGCCCGCTTGGTGGCGCTTAGCATCAACTGCGCCTTGCAGCCCACCCTCTCAGCGGAGGATCTCTTGTCCATTACCAGCTGAGGATGTGTATAAATCGTGTGTTCTCCGCATAGCAATGAAATACGGAGAGCTTTCAAAGCCTCCGATACAGAGCGTGCGGCAACCAGAATACCGGCCTGCCGGATGCTTTTGGAGCCACGGAGGAACCAATTTTGAAAATCAAACGTACGCATCGAAAAAAAGGCGGAGCCGCGATCAGCTCCGTGAAAGGAATTGGAATCTGCATCCTATCCGTTACCCTCGTGGTCACCTCCGCTGTGGCTGCACCAAAAATTGGGGAGAAATTGCTGCCGGTAGTGCTGGCAAGCGCAGGCATGGCTCTCCCAGAGGGAGGTTCCAGCCTCCTGCGCGGGCAGATGGAAGAGATCAAAACAGGGGAGCTCCCGCAAAATGAACTGCCTGCCTCTGCGGCCCCATCTGAGGCAACGCGCAGCACCACACAGACACAGCAGAGCGCATCGAAAGCGGTGGCTGAAGCGGATTTTGCAAAAACACCCAGCGATATCCAAAAGCTGATTGATCAGGCAAAGAAGGAGCTTGCCAACGCCTCCCACGATGGAAAAATCATCTCCCGGCAATATGATAATTCTGGTGCAACCACGGTTTATGGGAAGGTGGCCGTTCAAAACAGGACCAGCGAAAAAATGGATATTAAAAAAGTGTTGGCCGAGCCGGTAGATTTGAAAATAGAGGATAAAACCAAGCCCACTATCCTCATCTACCACACGCATACAACGGAAAGCTATCAAATGCTGGATACCGATTGGTTTACAAAAAGCTACCAAACCCGCAGCAACCTAGCAACCCGCAATATGGTGCGCGTTGGGGATGAAATTGTTGCGCAGCTGGAGGCCGCTGGATTTGCCGTAATCCACGATACCAAAATTTATGATGCCACCTATAATGGGGCGTATTACCGCTCTGAGGATGCAATTGAGGCCTATCAGAAAAAATACCCGCAGCTTCAGGTGCTGCTTGATATTCACCGAGACGCGATTCAGACCAACGATACAACCCGAATCAAGCCGGTGGCCACGATCAATGGGAAAAAAGCCGCGCAGATCATGATTATATCCGGCTGTGAAGGCGGGGGCGTGACAGATTTCCCCGATTGGCGTTACAACCTGCGGTTTGCAACGCAGCTGCAAAAGATTTGTGAGGAGAGCTACCCAGGGTTGATGCGACCGCTTTATTTCTGCAACAGGCAGTATAATATGCATAAGTCGCACTGCTCTCTGCTTTTGGAGATGGGAAGCGACTCCAATACATTGGATGAAGCGGCCTATTCCGGCAGGATGCTCGGAAAGGCGCTCGCTCAGCTGTTAGAAAACTATGTGATAAAAAAATAAGAGGGATATTGAAATGCCATCTAAAACAGGACTACAAAAAAATCTGCGCAGATACGGATTGTTTTTGATCATCGGCCTGTGTATTACAGCGCTGATTTGGGGCGCCATGAGCGCACAGCTTAACACAAGAGCCCTCAGCTTCAATGAAGACGCCGCCCGCGTCCGCCTCATTTTGGATCAGCCGGACGGCCTTCACCTGCAAACGGGCGGCAGTTATTGGTTGATAGAACGCAGGTATACACAGTGGGCGCAGGAGTGCATGCCCGATGTGTTTTTCATTTTTTCAGCTCCGGTGTATTGCCTCTGGGAGGTGGCGAAATCCGGCGCGGCGCTGATTTCCGCCAGCTTATAAAAGGCCTGCGCGTCCATTCGCACCACTGCATTTTATGCTACCGGATGGGGCAGCAGATGCGGACCGCTCCAGTAGCCTTTGTTCCACAAGGATAAACGAAAACGGCAGCCCCACGGTGGATGGGAGCTGCCGTTTTCCCTATCATCCAGAACCTGACCAGGATTCTATAGATAACAAATGTTTTAAACGGTTTCGTTTGAACCTATTCTATCATCTGCCTGAAATAGATACAATAGAAATCTTAAATATTTTTTAAATCTTCATTTTTGATTTTTTCTGGAGTTTGCGTCTTTTGCCGCAGAAAGACAAATTCATTTTCCTGTACAGAGCAGTGGTATTGCGCCCCCTCCTTCATTTTTCCGCTGAGCAGCTCCTCGCTGAGCAGATCTTCAATTTGTGATTGTATCGCGCGCCGCAGAGGCCGCGCGCCATAGATCGGATCAAACCCGGCATCGGATATTTTTTGAACTGCCTCTTCGCTAAAGGTCAGCGTAATCCCCTTCTCCCGCATTCGACGAGAAACCTGGGCAAGCATTCTGCACGCGATTTCCTGAATCTCCGGCTTTGTCAGCTGATGAAAAATGATGATATCGTCTACGCGATTAAGAAATTCCGGGCGGAAAGTCCGCTTCAGCTCCCCCATAACCGCATCCTTAATGTGCTTCTCCTCCCCTTGGGCGCCGCTGTCACCAGAGAAGCCAAGGCTGCTCCTCTGGTTGGAGATTCGGGTGGCGCCGATATTGGAGGTCATAATAATGACGCAGTTTTTAAAGCTTACCTTTCGGCCCTGAGCGTCTGTCAGATGGCCGTCCTCCAAAATCTGCAAAAGCATATTGAACACATCGGGGTGCGCCTTCTCTACCTCGTCGAACAGCAGCACAGAATAGGGCTTGCGGCGAATCTTCTGCGTGAGCTGGCCGCCATCGTCATAGCCGACATATCCCGGAGGAGAACCTACGAGCCTCGAAACAGTGTGTTTTTCCATATACTCTGACATATCTAACCGGATCATCGCATTTTCATCGCTGAACATCGATTGTGCAAGCGCTTTGCTGAGCTCTGTTTTGCCAACGCCAGTAGGGCCGAGGAATAGAAAGGAGCCGAGCGGGCGCTCCGGATCCCGTAGGCCGACGCGAGAGCGGCGCATAGCACGAGATACCGCATGCACGGCTTCTTCCTGCCCAACAATCCGCCGATGAAGCTCTTCCTCCAAATGCAGCAGGCGCTCACCCTCTTGCGCGGTGAGCTCCTGGGCGGGGATTCCCGTCCATATAGATACGATCTCGGCAATTTCCGCCACGGTCACTTCTCCCGCTGTGTGGGAGGAGCGCTCCTGCCAGGCGCTTTTATCACGTGTTAAATCAAGCCGAAGCTGTTTTTCTTCGTCCCGCAGGCTGGCGGCCCGTTCGAATTCCTGCGCATTGACTGCGGCTTCTTTTTCCGCTTGTAGCGTTTCCAGCCGATCTTCTAATTCTTTCAAATCAGGCGGCGCCTTATATGCATGCATGCGCACATGCGAGGCGGCCTCATCAATCAGGTCAATTGCTTTGTCCGGGAGGAAGCGGTCAGCAATGTAGCGGGAGGAAAATTTCACCGCAGCCTGAATCGCTTCATCCGTGATCCGCACGCGGTGGTGCGCTTCGTATTTATCCCGTAGGCCTTTGAGGATTTCGACTGCCTCCTCCTGTGAAGGCTCTGCAACGGTAACCGGCTGGAAACGGCGTTCCAACGCAGCATCCTTTTCGATGTGGCGGCGGTATTCCTCTAGAGTTGTCGCGCCGATGATCTGAATTTCCCCGCGCGCTAGCGTGGGCTTTAGGATATTGGCGGCGTCTACCGCGCCCTCTGCTGCGCCGGCGCCGATGAGATTGTGCATTTCATCAATAAACAGGATAACGTCACCCGCCTTGCGGACCTCTTCCAGCGCTGTTTTTACACGTTCTTCAAAATCACCCCGGTATTTGGTGCCTGCCACCATAGCGGTGAGATCCATGGAGACGATGCGCTTATCCCGCAGCATCTCCGCCGCCTCTCCACGCGCGATTTGCAAAGCAAGGCCCTCCGCCACCGCCGTTTTACCAACCCCGGGCTCCCCGATCAGGCAGGGGTTGTTTTTGGTGCGCCGGCTGAGAATCTGCATCACGCGCTCAATTTCGGTTTGCCTGCCAATCACGGGATCAATTAGGTTCTGCGCGGCAAGCAGAGTGAGATCGCGCCCATATTGATCAAGGGTGGGGGTGTTGCTTTTGGCTTTTTTGGCCGCCGTTTGCGATGCGGTTCCGGAGGGGAGGCTTCCGCCCACTGCGCGGGTTAAATCGGCCAGTAAATCCTGGGGAGAAACGCCGAGTTGATTGAGAAAGTGAACCGCAAAGCTCCCGCCCTCCTGAATGATTGCAATCAATAAATGCTCTGTGCCCACATAGTTGTGGCCTAGGCCGCGCGCCTCCAAAATTGCAAGCTCAATAATCCGTTTACAGCGCGGCGTAAAATCCGCTGGGGAAAGGACGGTTGGCGCGCCAATGCCAATCGTTTTCCGCATGAGCTCTTCCACCTGTGCTGCGGTAACGCCGCGCCCGGCCAGGGCAACGCAAGCCACGCCTCCCGTATCCCGCAGCAGGCCTATCAAAAGATGTTCGCTTCCAATATAGGTGTGCCCTAAATCCTCTGCGGTTTCCACAGCGATGTTGAGCGCGGTATTCGCCTTTTCCGTAAAGCCTGTGAATTTATACATACAGCTCCTGCTCTCCCATTCTATTCGCGGCCGATCAGTCCCCCAGGGGCTCTGCATCCTCCGACTCCTGGGGAATCGGTTGTTTCCGGCCTCTTTTTCTTTGCTTTAGGTTTTCAGCCCGTAGGGATTCTCGCCCAGCATGCCGCATGGTCTTAATGGGCTCCTCTGAAAAGGGATCGGGCGCTAGATCGTCTGCAATTTCAAAATCAGATAAATACGGTTTTGTTCCACCGAAGCTTTCCATTTTAGCCGTGCCTCCCATCCGTTTTGGTTTCAACTGGATGCAACCAATAGTTTATGCCGTTTCCCTGCGCTGTATTCAAAAGAAGTTTTTCGCATCAGTCACACATTCTTCTTGCTCACATAATATGGGAGTGTAAGCAAGGAAAGGAGGAAGCTTAGATGAACTGTTTTGGTGGTTGCAATTCTTGGATCATCATCCTGATCCTCATCTGCCTGTTCTGTGACAACGGCGTTGGTTTTGCCAACAACGGCTGCTGCGGTAACAACTGCGGCTGTGCTACGCCGTTCGGCGGACGCGGCTGCGGCTGCGGCTGTGACTAATTTCCTTTAACCCCAGGGCGGGAACAGTCCCGCCCGTACATAAAACCGGGGGCGCCGCAGTTTTTTCTGCGGCGCCCCCGGGCTTTTCGCCTGAAAGCGCGGACAGGGCTCCAAAATAATCACTGAAGGGTTACCAAATGAATAGAAGGTTCTGCGTTTTTCCCGCGGGAAACATGGACAACGACTTGTTTTTTCCTGGGCAAGTGGGTTATAATAAATAAGACTGCTCAATTGACAGAAAGGATTCAGACGGGAGGCGCGCAAATGGGCCGTTTTCGCCGTGAAAAGAAAAATTCTTTGAAATTTACCACAGAGGAATATCAGAAGAAGAAGCGCATCCGCCTTTTTCTGCTTGCATTTTTTTCTTTTGTGATTGTGTTTGGCGGACTTTCCCTCTTCATTTTGGGGTATACCTCCGGGTTTGACCTGGAAAAAATGATCGGCAAGCCGGAGGAATCCAATACAGGCGTTTCTGGTGAAGCGGAAACCGTATTGCCGGAGATCAGCGGCAAAGCTACATTCCTGCTCGCCTGCGGATCGGATGACGGCCAAACGCTTCATCTGGCTGCCTTGGTGGGAGCCGATATGGAAGAGCAATCCTTTTCCATCTATATGCTGGACCCGGACGCGCGGGTAAACGCGGGCCTTCGGAGCGTTTCTTTGCAGGAGCACTACCGGTTGGGCGGAAGCGGGGAGTTGAAACTAGCGGCAGAGGAGCTCACCGGAATTAAGGTTGACCGCTATCTTTACACAGCAGAAAAAGGCTTTAAAACAGTGCTCCGCACATTGGGGAATGGGCTTGTGCTGAACGTTCCCTCCAAAATTGATTATCGCGGGGAGGATTTTACCCTGCGCCTCCAGCCAGGGGAGCAAACGCTCAACGCGGATACCCTGCTGAAATGGGTCAAATATACCGGCGGCGGGCGGCAGGCACAGCAGGATCGGCAGGCGCAGATGCTGTGCGCAGCGTTTGACCAGCTTATCACCATCGACCATGCACGAGATGCGGAGAAGCTTTTTAAAACGATCATCAATGAAGTGGATAGCGATATCTCTATGCTGGACTTTACAAACCACCGGGTGGCGCTGGAGGTTTTGGCGCGTTCCGGCCAGAGAAAAGCATCGGCCCGGGTGGCGTCTGCTGCGGCGCTTGCGAGGGAGTAAAGGCGAACGGGGGTGCAGAGAGCATTGAATCATTGGGGAAGACGAGCTTTTTGCCTGCTGCTGTGTATGCTGGCTGTTTTGCCTTGTGGTTGTACGCATCAGGATGCACCGGTAGCTCAAGGGCTCTCCACCACAGAGCTCAAGGGGCAAACATATTTTTATTACCACCGCCTCACTGAAACAGAGCAGGAGGCATATAGCAAAATCGTTCGCCAGATTAGAAGCCATCCGGAACGGATTGAAATCCCGCAACTGGAGAATGAAGCGCTGTTGAGGGTGTTTCAGGCAGTTTCTTATGATAATCCACAAATTCTCTGTATGGGAGACACCTGTAGGTTGGCTAAACAATCGGGGAAAAGCTATTTCGTCCCTTCTTACCGATGCAGTGTGGAGGAATGTGCCGGCAAGACAGAAGCTCTCTTAGAGAAGGCTCGGCAGGTTTGTGACAATGTGCAGGGAAAAACGGATTATGAAAAAGAGTTGTTTTTTCATGATTACTTGATTGAACACTGTGCTTACCATGAGGATACGGGCAACTGGCAGGCCTACACGGCCGCCGGCGCATTGCTGAATGGAAAGGCGGTGTGCGAAGGGTATTCACGCGCGTTCCAACTGCTTTTGAATCAAGAAGGAATCGACAATTATCTGATGACAGGCTCGGCCCGCGACCCAAGCGGCCGCGTGGACGGCCACATGTGGAATCTTATCACCCTTGATGGCGCGCCCTATCATGTAGACGTCACGTGGGATGATCCGGTGGGCAACGAGCAGCTTGCGCCAAGCCACGCTTATTTTAACTTGACCGATCAAATGATTGCTGCAAACCACTTGACCTTTCAGCCAGAGGCGCCTGGGTGCAGGGAAACTGCCGCGAATTTTTTTGTGCGGAATCATCTCTATTTTTCTCGGTATGGGGATGAGACAAGAGCGCGGATTGTGGAAGAAATTGAGCAAACCATTTCCCTAGGCCGTTGGAATATAGAGTTTTGCTTTTCTAGCCGCGCGGCGTATGAAGAGGCGATTGCGGATCTTTTCGACAGGGAGCGGATCTATCGCCTGTTGGAACGGGCGAACCTATCCGGCGGGCAGAGGCTCCAAACAAACGCGGTGCAGTATCAATGCAGCGACGAGATGTTTGTGATAAACCTGACCTTAGAAAAAGGGTGATGAATATGGATCAAAAAAGGATTGAAGCCGCTGTGCGCGAATTGCTCCTGGCCATCGGGGAGAATCCGGACCGGGAGGGCCTGCTGGAAACGCCGCGCCGGGTCGCGGCCATGTATGAAGAGGTGTTTTCCGGCTTGCAGGATGATCCCCGGCGGCACCTGAAGCTGTTTCAGGAGGGCAACAATGATGAAATGGTCATTGTGCGGGATATTCCAATGTATTCCATGTGTGAGCACCATCTGCTTCCTTTTATCGGGCGGGCTCATATTGCATATATCCCGAGTGATGGCCGGGTGATCGGCCTGTCAAAGCTTGCGCGGATTGTGGAATGCTTTGCAAAACGCCCCCAACTTCAGGAGCGACTCACCTCACAAGTGGCGGATTTTCTGTTTGAGGAGCTTTCCCCGCAGGGCGTAGCCGTGATTGTTGAGGCGGAACACCTGTGCATGACGATGCGGGGGGCCCGGGCGGCCGGCGCTCTGACGCAGACCTCCGCCCTGCGCGGCAGAATGCGCAGCGATGCAAAAACACGAGCGGAAGTGCTATCCCTTTTGCGGGATGGACGTTCTCTTTAAATCAATCCGGCAAGGAGTTTTTGAAATTGGATAGATTTTATGGGGAGGGCTTTTGCCTCCCGTTGGGAAAGCGTACTTACACGATGGGCATACTGAATGTAACGCCCGATTCGTTTTCAGATGGCGGCAAATGGTTCAACCCGGATGCCGCGGCTGCCCATGCGCTTGAAATGCAAGCGCATGGAGCGGATCTGCTGGATCTCGGCGCGCAATCCACACGCCCGGGGCATGTAGAGATTCCACCGGAGCAAGAGCTTGCCCGGTTGGCGCCCGTCCTGGAGCGGCTGAAAGGAAATTTACACATTCCGATTTCCATCGATACGTATTACCCCCAAGTTGCGCAGAAGGCGCTGGAGCTCGGCGCCCAGATCATCAATGATGTTAGCGGCCGTTTCAGCGAACAGATGGCGCAGGTGATACGGAGCCATGGCGCGGGATGGATTGTGATGCATACGGGTGGCGGGACGGCCGACACGCAGGAGGCCTATCCAGAGGGGGTCACGGCTAACGTTCGGGCCTTTTTTCAAACCATGGCGCAGCAGGCGGAGCGCTTCGGCATTCCGGGGCACGCCCTATGCATGGACCCTGGCATTGGATTTGGAAAATCGTATCAAGAAAACTTGACGCTTCTCAGAGATACGGCGCACTTGCGTTTGCCGGGATATGCCCTGCTGGTGGGCGTATCCCGTAAGCGCGTGGTTGGGCAGGCCACAGGCGTAGAAAAAGCGGCGGACCGCATGTTGGGCACAGTAGCTGCAAACGTGGCGGCAATTGCGGGCGGATGCGACATCATTCGCGTGCATGATGTATTAGAATGCGTGGAGAGCGCCAAAATGGCTGACGCTATTTTTCGCCAGTCTGCAAAAGGGGAGGGCCCGGCAGATGGATAAAATTTTGATTCGCGGACTGCGCATTTTTGCCTTTCATGGCGTAAATCCGGAGGAAAAAGAGGACGGGCAGCTTTTTATTATTGACCTAACGGCGGCATTGGATTTGCGGGAGCCATGTGAGACGGATCGCTTGGAAACCACGGTAAGCTATGCGAAGATTATAAAAACCATTCGCCGTGTGATGCAGTCCGGCAAGAACGATCTGCTGGAATTTACCGCACAGCAGGTGATCAATGCTATTTTTGCAGAATATCCGTTGGTTCAGCAGGTTGAAATCAGATTGAAAAAGCCAAACGCGCCCATTCGGGCGGATTTTGATTATGTTGCGGTTGAATTAATAAGGGGGAGAAATGAAAAATGAATACGGCGATTATCGGCATGGGAACGAATCTTGGTGACAGGATGGACAATCTGAATCGTGCGGTTCAGGCCTTGAAGCGATTGCCACGAACAAAGGTGACCGGCGCCTCTCATCTTTATGAAACGCAGCCTGTGGGCTACCTGGAGCAGGGGCCGTTTTTGAATGCCAACCTAATGGTTGAAACAGACCTCTCCCCAATGGCTTTGCTCGGCGGATGCCTTGGCATCGAGGCCGCATTCGGCCGGGAGCGGACCATTCCAAACGGGCCGCGTATTCTTGATTTGGATCTGTTGCTCTATGAGGGGATGCGATCGGATTCTTTTGAACTGACACTACCGCACCCGCGGATTCTGGAACGGGCGTTTGTAATGGTCCCTATGATGGATTTGTATCCTTCCGGCCGTGCGCCCGGCCTTTATTTCGCGCCGCATCTTAAGGAAATCGGCGCCGCGGGCGTTGAGCGCTTTCAGGCGGAGTTGACACTGTAAAGGGCATATCAATGTTTTTTTACATAACCGGAGCCGTACCCGCACGGCTTCGGTTTCTTTGCATATCAGGTGATTGATTCAGGATAAAATTGGACTTGTAAAAAAATAAAACTTACATTTTTGATAAAAATATGCTACAATAGATTCAAACAGCCCGCAAAGTTTCAAGCTTTGAAACTTGGAATCATTAGAAAAATGCCTTCCGCAGAGCGGCAACGCTTTTCGCAGGAGTTGGCTTTGTATAATATAGTAAAAACAAATCAACGTGTTGTTTGCCTCGCGAAACGTAAGTCCGGTTGAGGGAGACAATGCGTTTTTTGATTATGAGCAGAAGCTGGTGAGAGAAATGTTTCAAAAAGATGATATGGTTCGGTATGGCGCGCATGGCGTGTGCAAAGTTGAGGATATTACGGAGAAAAATTTTAATGGCGAGGCAATTCGATATTATGTGCTACGGCCTATCTATAATGATACCAGCACAATTTATGTTCCCATACACAACCATGCGTTGACACAGAATATGCGTAAGGTTTTATCCAAGGAGGAACTCCAGTCGTTGATTCAAACAATGCCGCATGAAGAATCTCTTTGGATTGAAAACGAGGAAGTGCGCAAAGCGCAATATCAGGAAATTCTTGCCAGCGGCAATCGTGCCGGTTTGATTGGGATGCTGAAGGCTTTATATCTTCATCAGCGCGAGCAGCAGGAGAAGGGGAGACGGCTACATATGTCAGACGATCACTTTTTTAAGGAAGCGGAAAAAATGTTGCATGAGGAGTTTGCGTTGGTGCTCGGTATCCCCAGAGAGCAGGTTGTTCCCTATATTTTGAAACAGCTTCAGGGGGAGCAAAAAAATTGTGGATAACCATCTCGCATGCGCTTGTTCCACGCGATTGAAAACCACCCTGCTTATGGATCGCTTTGAGCGGCGGGATGAAAATGGCCAGCCTCTTTACCGAGAGCTCCATTTGACAGATTGCTTTTGCGTTTGCCGGCAGGGGGGATGTTATGCCGTCTCTCTATGGATTGAGCGATGGGATTGGCGCGGCCGTTTTCAAAACGATTTTATGACCTTTAGCCGGTTTAAGCAAAATATTGCAGGTAGATGCTTTTCCGTGTGTGGAAAGGGTTTGCCCGCCGTGATCCAGCAAATATTTTTGCAGAAGGATTGGGAGGTGGGGCGCTTTCTCTTCCCGGATGCGGTTCTTCTGCACGCACAGCGCTCAGCAGATCGAGCGGGGTTTGGCAGCAGTATTCGTACCGGCATTAAGCGTTATGGGGAAACCGGGCAGTATCTGATTACCGGCGCTACGCTGCGCAGAGTATCCTGTGAAGGCCGTAGGCATTCTGATAAAAATACAAGGGCGCGTTGCAAAACGCTCCTTGCGGAAGCGCATCATGAGACAAACCGTGGTTTCGGGCGCGCAAATCCTGAATTTTGCCTGCGTGAGGCAAAAACGGTTTTTTAAAAGGGGCTGTTGCAAAATGCATTGCATTTTGCAACAGCCCTTTTTAGGACGCTCTGTGGAGAACTTATGGTTCAAACGGCCGCAGTTTTTGCTCAGCCTGCTTCATGCACTTTTCATAGTGCTCAATTTTGCGGTCCAGCCGGTCCAGCGTTTGCTGCATCTCTTGCATACGGGCAAAAAGCTGCTCCCGCTGCTCAATCAAAATTTGTTTCCTAGCCTCCTGTGTACTGGCCCCCTGCTGGAACAGCTCGACATATTCGATCAGCGCCTCTACCTGGATCCCTGCGCCGCGCATGCATTTGATGAATTCCACCCATCCGCAATCCTGCTCCGTATAATCCCGGATGCCGCTTTGATTGCGATGGACGTGCGGCAGCAGGCCGACCCGCTCATAATAACGCAGCGTATCCGCGGTTAAACCATAAGCCCTGCTCACCTCTGCAATGGTCATTGCAATCACCTCCGATTGTTTTTGGCATGATTGTAGCACCTGGAGTGGACTCCAAGTCAAGCCCTTTCTGGCTGATATGATTTTATTTCCATCTTGCAGTGTTTATTCGGCCTGAAAAACAGGCTGCGGCGCTCATAGCCCTGAGCGCCGCTTTTCGGTTTACCATTAGTAAAATTTTAAAAGAGAACTGCCTTTATTCTGCTTTGCCGCTCTGAAATACAACAGCAACCGCTGCGCGACCGTTGCCATACACTGTAGAGGCGCCCATCTGGCAGATCATCTCCGGCGGATAGCCCAACGCTGCCTCCAGCGTTTCGGCGGCCTCCTTCGCCTCCTTTTCCCGCTTGGCATATGTGATAAAATAAGGAGAGCGCGTTGCAAAAATTGCCTCGCGACAGTATTCCACAAATTTTGTAAAGGTATTCTGCACCCCATAGGTGCCCTCAAGCGGCTCCATTTCCCCCTGCGAAACGCGGACGATTGGAAAGGCGCGCGTGATCGCTATTGCGATAGAGCGCATGATTTCAAACGCCCCATTGGCGGGAACATATCGCATGCTGAATGAAGTGATATAGATCTCAATGTGCCGGAACCAATCCTCTAAAAAGGCAAGGATATCAGCACACGCCATGCCTTCTCCCGCCTTTTGTGCCGCTTGCAACACTGCCGCGCCGAACGCGATGGAATACGTTTTGGAATCGATCACATGGATGCGCAGCTGTGCGTCCGGATGCTGTGCGTAAAACAGCGCCCGTGCCTGATCTGCTGCGCGCCAAGTTGTCATAAAAGAGCTGCCTGCCGTAACGGTGACCACATCTGTATAGCCATGGCGGCAGGCCTTATCGTACCGATCCAGATACACAGCGGCCGGGATCTGCACAGCCGTCATTTTTTCGTACTCCGGCATCATTTCATAGAATTCTTCATTGGTGAAATCAATGCTTTCATAGCAGGGCTTTCCGTCGATTTGGAAAAGGACCGGCAGAAGCTCGATATCCCAGCGCTCGGCGTCCTCTACGGAGATGTCGCTGCTCGTATCGGTGATGATGCGGATTTTATCCATATAGAATCCTTCCTTTCTGTTTGGCCTGCGGTAACTCCACAGCCCGGCGGTTATTCTTCCCAACAATACTGCGTCAGGTTCCCTTCCCACTGCAAATCGGGAAAATCCCATTGCCTCAGCGCCTCATAAACGCCGATTGCCACGGAATTGGAAAGGTTTAGGCTGCGCAGGCCTTTTCGCATCGGCAGGCGTACACAACTTTCCGGGTTTTCGTGTAAAAGCGATTCCGGTAATCCCTTGGTCTCCTTGCCGAATACGAGATAGGCGCCATCTGGATAGCTGATATCACTGTAACGGTTTGGAGCCTTTGTTGAAAAATAATAGAAAGGCCCGCTGTTTTTTCCAAAAAAGCTTGCAAGGCTATCGTAATAGGTGATATCCAGCAGGTGCCAGTAGTCAAGCCCCGCGCGCTTTAGTTTTTTATCGTCTATTGTAAAGCCCATCGGGCCGACCAGGTGGAGGCGCGCGCCTGTCGCAGCGCAGGTGCGGGCTACGTTGCCGGTGTTTTGCGGAATTTCCGGCTCCACGAGCACAATATTTAAGGATGCCATTCTTCGTCATTTCCTTCCGGATCAATTTTCAATGCAGCTCACAAGCCTAAAGCACGGATAAAGTCGGGCAGCCCCTCCTCAAAATTCACGCCAAAGCGCAGGTCGGTTCCCGCCGCTTTCGTGCGCAGGATGCTGCCGCAGGTCAGATCGACCGCTATGCGCGCAGACTCCTCCAAAGAGCGGCCGCGCATCCGCGCCGCAAGCAGTGCGCTGGCAAACACATCGCCCGTTCCATGATAGAATCCTTCCACTTTGGGGGAAAATATATAATGCGGCGCATGGTCGCCAAGCGTGAGGCTTGCCGCGCCATACTGCTTTTCATCAAACCATACGCCCGTAAGCACCGCCTGTTTCGCACCCAGCAAAAGAAGCCCGTGCAGCAGGCGTTCGATATAGGCCTTGTCATACGGGCCCTCCCGATAGGCTTCCCCGGTAAGCATGGCGGCTTCAGTAATGTTGGGAACGATCAAATCTGCATGCATGCAGAGGCTTTTCATCTCCTCCACAAAAGGCGGATCAAACGTTTTATATAGCTTACCGCCATCCGCCATAGCGGGATCAACAAGCACGAGCGTGCCCTCTGAACGAAACGTGCCGATAAAATCCCGGACGATTGAAACCTGCTCAAAGGAACCCAGATAGCCACTATAGACCGCGTCAAACTGAAGCCCCAGCCGCTTCCAGTGTGCCATAATCGGCCGCAGGTCAGCGGTGAGATCCCGATAGGTGAAATCCGCAAAGCCACCGGTATGCGTGGAGAGCACTGCCGTGGGGATAACAGCCGCTTCGATTCCCGCCGCGGACAAAATCGGCAAGGCCACTGTTAAAGAGCATTTCCCAAAGCAGGAGATATCATGAATGGCAGCCGCCCGTTTCTGGCGATTCATAAATGTGCATCTCCCTTTCTACTGGCTCAAAATGAAAAACGGCGGTTTACTTGGGGCCCTTCCCTGCAACGCCCGCCTTACCATACCCTTCCTGTTGATCAGATTGTGGGAAGGCTTTTGACACGTAAAATTATTTTACCTATTCCATTGCGCGAGGCGCAATGGGCGGCGTAGCCGCAGGGCGTCAGCCCGAATCAATGATTCAATGTTCTCCGAAGCTCTTGGAAGCTTTGCTTCCTTAGAGATTCGTGAGGTTATTATACCATTCAACCTGCCGTTTGAAAACCAGAAATTGCTTTTTCATTTATTTTAAAAATTTTGAGCTGTAAAATCTGTCATCAATATCTCACTTTCGGGCAGACATACTAAGAGAGAATTCAATAAGGATGGAGGCGAAAAAATGCACACGAATAAATCAAATATCGCAAAAGGCATCGGCATCGCAATGGCAGTCGGCGGCGCGACAGCGATGCTCAGCAGCACCATGATGAGCTCTTCCGCGAAACGCCATGCGAAGCGCAATATGGGCAAGGCGGTCAAAGCGGTTGAAGACATTGTGGGCGGCATTCAGTCGGCAATTAAATAAGTGAGGCAAAAAGCCGCCCTGACGGCATTCTCTCCTGCCGAGGGGCGGCGGCTTCTTAAACATTACAATCTCATTACAATTGCAGGGAAATCGTTGCCGGTTCGACGGGCACGTCATATAATGAAATTCAACCGGCGCTCATCATTTCCCCCGGAGGGAAGAAAAGGAGCGATTACATGATTCGATTCTACAAAAAATCTATTAGCCTGATGTTGGCAGTACTGCTCTGCCTGCCGCTCGCCGCTTGCTCTAGGGAGGAGAAAACAGGGGAATTAAACCCACCGCCCTCCGCCACCCAGGAGGACACAATCACACCGGAGCTGAGCGTCACACTGCCGGGCGCTCCTTCCCAAACAGCTGTGCCAACCCTGCCGTCCGCGTCTACCACCGCCTCTGGTGGAAATAGCGCAGAGCCCGCACAGGCGCAGCCCGTTCGGCGCGAGTGTGTCACCGGCGCGGCAAAGGAAAACGCTGGAACCTATACGGGGCTTTCTCCACTCCCTTGCGTCACCTTTGAGGTAACGGACCCTGAGAATAGCCGCGGCCTTTCGACAAAGGGCGTAGGTTACGGTTTTGGCGTGGCGAAGGATGGAAAGCCGCATGATATTTCTATCAATAATCAAAAGTTATTTGACAAATACCATGCGCTTGCGCTCGATACCAAATCTACGCAGAAGGTATTGTATCTGACCTTTGACTGTGGCTATGAAAACGGCTATACAGCAAAAATCCTCGATGTGTTGAAGGAAAAGAAGGTGCCCGCCGCCTTTTTTGTTACAGTGCCTTATCTGAAGGACAGCCCGGAGATTGCCGCCCGCATGATAAAAGAGGGCCACATCGTTGGAAACCACTCCAACACCCATCCGGTTTTCTCCACCATCAGCCGTACGAAAATGGCACAGGAAATCCAGGAGTGCGACAACTATCTGCGCGAGCATTTTGGCTATAGCGCGCCGTTTTTCCGCTTCCCTACCGGGGAGTATTCCGATAGCGCATTAGATCTCGTACAATCACTAGGATATACGAGTGTGTTTTGGTCTGTCGCCTATGGGGACTATAACGTCAACAAGCAGCAGGGCAAGCAATATGCCTTTGACAAGGTGACTGCCCGCTTGCATCCGGGCGCGGTGCTTCTCCTGCACGCGGTTTCAAAGGATAACACGGCGGCGCTTGGCGAAATCATTGATTGGGCGCGAGAGCAAGGGTATGTGTTCAAGGCATTGACAGAGTATCAGGGTTAAACATTTCGTGTTTCGTGATAGTAAAGAGCGCATTGCAGCATATGCTGCAATGCGCTCTTTTAGTAGACGCTCATTCACCAATCCATCGTATAGCTTGTGACCATTTTCAGTTTTATGTTTGTAAGAGGAATTTCCATTCCCTCTGCGACAAGCGTTGCGGAAACCGTGTCGTTCAATGTGTAGGTTGCCGAAAGCATGTTGCCCGATTTTGCATCTACCACGCAAGTTATGCTGCTGTCGTGGAAGGTGTTTGATATGGTTTTCATCTGCATGCCTTCCTCCTGCATGGAGTCGTTGATTTCATTTAAATCCATGACGGTAAACACTTTCCCGTGCGCGCTGTTTGCAACATTGGTTATGCCCTTTTCTGTGTTCAGCACAATTTTAATGGTATATTTTCCGTTGCTCAGGGTTCGTGTTGCGCTTTTAACCGCAGTGTAGGAGAGCTGGCTGGCCCAGCTCTTCCCGGCAACCGGGAACGCCTTGTTTAAGCTGGCGCCTTTCCGAACGGAGCCGGAATCCGTTTCGTCAAAGGTCGGGAAGCCCGGTATCCCGAGGGACATGGACATGCTCAAATCATATTTCAGGCCCGGCTTGCCCGTTTTCACCTTATTGGCTGCTTTGTTGAAGTATTCAACAATATCCTTCTTGCTGTTTGCCTGGGTAGTGCCCGGCCTGGTCGTGGTTGGGCGGGAAGTGTTTGGCCGTGCTGTGCCGGGCACACTGCTGCCGGGGCGCTTTTGCGTTATTGAGGGGGAGGCGCCGGGCTGGTTTTTGTTTGTCGTCTGCCCGCTGCTGCCCTGGGGATTTGCGGCGGCTGTGCCGCCGGCCTGCTCATCCGCATTCTGTGATTCTCCCGGGATTGCGGCGTCTGCTCCTGTTACTGTGCCAGGCTCCTGAGTGGAGGAGGCGCCGGCATTCGGGCCCGTTGAGAGGGCATCCTGATCCTTACCGCCGCATCCTGCGAATAAAGTTACGATCAAGCACGCTGCCATTAACACTGTAACGAATTTTCGGTTCATTTGAAAAAATCCTTTCCGGTTAAAAATGATAAAGATTGTTTCCCTTCGTTCTCTCTTATCATTCACGCTGTTACCACTTCATGGTGAAAGCCTGCGTTGTCGTTACATTCATTGTCATGCTGATCGGAAACACCGATAGTTTTGAAATAGAGATCTTCATTGTTACGTCTGTATAATATTTTGCCGAAAGCATGCGGCCTGTCTTTGCATCCACCACACAGGAGATTTTACAGCCGCTGTAGTTGGTGGAAAAGCTCATATTTTTAAGCAGCGCCTGCGCCTCGGCGTCGCCGGACTGGGCCGCCAGATCCATCAGTTCTTCCGTATCATAACAGGTGAACGCCTTGCCATGATTGCTGGTAACAGGCTTTGGGTTTTTCTCGTCCTTCATCGAGATGGCGATGTAATATTTCCCGTCCTTTTCCGAACAGGTTGCGCTCTTGATCCCTTTCACATCCAGCTTGCTTGCCCAGCTTTGCCCGGCCACAGGGAAAACGTCGTTAAGATTGGCGCCTTTCTTATAAGATTGGCTGCTGTTTTCCGCCTCGCTGGTGCCTGTAATATTCTCCCGCACGCGCATAGTCGCCTTTGCCTCCAAGGCCGGCTTGCCTGACTTCACCTGGTTCGCAGCCGTGTTAAAATAGGCGACGATCTGCTGCACGGTGCTGAGGTTTTTTACCGGCGTTCCGCCGGAGGGCTTTTCATCCTCAGAGCCCCACACGGCGGCGTCTGTTGCCGTCTCCTCCGGTTTTACTGCCGGAAGCGTTGCATTGGGGTCGGTCAGCTGGCCCAGGATTTCCTCTGGGATACCAAGGTCAGAAAAAGAATCTGTTCCGTCTTGCTTGCCGCTCGTCGGCTTGGAGCCGGATTGAGTGGCATTGCCGTTCTTCGACGGCGTATGGGATTCCTCTCCGGCGGGCTTGCTGCCAAGTAGGGATTCGCCTCCGCTCTCTGTAACGCCGGACGGCTGCGGATCGTTATTTGCCCGATAAACGTGGACGCTCCAGAAGGTTAGCCCGGCAACAGCTAACAGGATCGCCAGAACGGCCACGATGATTACAACGATTTTTTTGGTGTTTTTTTGCTCGGTTTTCATCATAAAACCGCCTTTCCGGACCGAAAATCAGTCCTCATCAAGCTTGAGCACGGCCATAAACGCCTCCTGCGGCACTTCGACTGTGCCGAAATGACGCATACGTTTCTTGCCTTCCTTCTGCTTTTCCAGCAGCTTCTTTTTGCGGGTGATATCGCCCCCGTAGCACTTGGCCAACACATCCTTGCGCATCGCCTTGACGGTTTCGCGCGCAATGATTTTTCCACCAATGCCGATCTGGATCGGAATTTCAAACATTTGGCGCGGGATATTTTCTTTCAGTTTCTCCGCAATCTTCCGCGCACGCGCATACGCTTTCTCCGTATGGATGATGAACGACAGCGCATCAACCGCATCCCCATTCAACAGAACATCGAGCTTGACAAGATCCGAGCGCTGGTATTCTGAAATCTCATAATCAAAAGAGGCATAGCCCCGCGTGCGGGATTTGAGCGCATCGAAGAAATCGTAAATGATCTCATTGAGCGGCAGCTCATAATGGATATCCACACGATCAGCGGCAAGATAGGTCATATCCCGAAACACGCCGCGACGATCCTGGCACAGCTCCATAATCGCGCCGACATAATCAGAGGGCGCATAGATATGAGCATTTGTCATCGGCTCCTCACAAAAATCAATCCTTGCGGGATCGGGGTAGTGGGTGGGATTATCGACCTCCAGGCATTCGCCGTCCGTCATATGAATTCGGTAAACAACACTGGGGATGGTTGTCACTAAATCGAGATCATATTCGCGCTCCAGGCGCTCCTGAATAATTTCCAAGTGCAGCAGCCCCAAAAAGCCGCACCGGAAGCCGAAGCCAAGCGCGCCGGAGGTTTCCGGCTCATAGGAGAGGGAAGCGTCGTTGAGCTGCAATTTTTCCAGCGCATCGCGCAGCGCCTCATAATCCGCGCCGTCCGCCGGATAAACGCCGCAAAATACCATAGGATTTGCCCTGCGGTAACCAGGCAGGCTTTCCGCGGCCGGGTTATTGGCCAATGTGACGGTATCGCCCACCTGCGCATCGCGCACTGTTTTGATGGATGCGGTAATATAGCCGACTTCTCCCGCACAGAGGCGCTCGGCGGGCTCCATTGCGGTTGCACGCATATAGCCGACTTCCACAACGGTAAACTCTGCGCCCGTGGACATAAAGCGCATGGTATCCCCTGCTCGGATGGAGCCATCCATCAGCCGCACATAAACGATAACGCCCCTGTAGCTGTCATATATTGAATCAAATACCAGGGCGCGCAGCGGAAGGTCATCATCCCCCGTGGGGGCAGGAATGTCCTGTACAATGCGTTCGAGCACCTGCTCCACATTCTCGCCGGTTTTGGCGGAAACGCGAGGTGCCTCCATGCATGGCAGGCCGATTACATCCTCCACCTCTTGCGCGACGCGTTCCGGCTCTGCGGCGGGAAGGTCAATTTTATTCACAACCGGAACGAGCTCCAGATCATGATCCAGCGCGAGATAGGTATTCGCCAGCGTTTGCGCTTCAATGCCCTGCGACGCATCAATGATCAGAACCGCGCCTTCGCAGGCTGCTAAAGAGCGAGAAACCTCATAGTTAAAATCCACATGGCCGGGTGTGTCGATCAGGTTAAGCTCATAGGTCTGCCCGTCCTGCGCGGTATAGTCGAGCTTTACTGCGTGGGCCTTTATGGTAATCCCGCGCTCGCGCTCCAGATCCATATTATCCAGCAGCTGCTCTGTCATATCCCGCTTGGCGACAGATTGGGTTAATTCCAGCAGCCGGTCCGCCAAGGTTGACTTCCCGTGATCGATATGTGCAATGATGCAAAAATTTCGGATATGGTCTTTTGAAACGGGCAAACCCTATCACCTCATAAAATATTTCAATCCATCTTACCACAGCAGGCATAGGTTTCGCAAGCTTTTTACACACAAAGGCAAAGCTTGGCAGACGCCGGAAGATTTCGTTTATACTGCCTCGGAAAAAGAATAGGATGACAAACCGGTTCGGGTATGCTATAATAAGCAATAATTATTTTTTGGATCAAAAGCATCCCAATGGAGGAGAGTCAGCCGCATGGAAATAAAAGAGGCATTGGCGCTTATTTATAAAAGCGTTTCACCGGTTTTAGAGGAAAACGGCTTTGAGCCGGTTTACCCGCTGGGCGTCCGTAAAAGCGAAATCCCAATTGAGGAGCAGGCGGACAAGCTGCTCATCAGCTTCCAAGGCGGGAAGGGAGCCGTCCGGATTGCGTATAAAGGGGAGCGCATGGTTCTCCTCTGCACAGATATCAACGCCTCCGAGGCAACCGATGAGGATTATAAGCAGGCCTCCCTCTCCCTGTTTGACCCTTCTACGGCGGATGACAAGGATATTCGCTATATCGGCAATGAGTTTTCTGACACTGTGCGTCAAAAATTTGGGAAAAAAGATCGTGGCACTGCGAAAACAAAGCTTCCCACGCCCGTTTCTAAATCCGCAGCGAAAAGCGGCGCACTTGCCTATGATCCGAATACGCTTGCCAGCCGGTTTACCACCATGTATCCTGAATTGCGCGAAATGTATAAAGCCAATATTGAAAAATACGGCGACTTTCTTGCGGAGGAGTTCTTCCGTGAGTATGGCACGCCGGCTGCAATGCAAACGATTCGGCAAAATGATAAACAACGTATGAAGAAGCTGTTTAACCTCCTAGATGATATCTATGAGGATGGCACAAATGAAACGCAAAGCCTCATCGCGGTGACGATCCTCGGTGCGATGCACACAGATCCCCAGTTGGTAGAGAATGCAAAGGAATATATGAGCGAAACGCTTGCTCAGCCGGTGCTGGCCGTCGTTCGCTATTTAAATTCTCCCGCAGGCAAACGGGCGGAGAAGAAGCTGGAGAATCCGCCTCCTTATAAGCCCAAAAAGGCGCAGAAAGAAAAGGGAATGTTCCGCCAGATGCTTGGCTTGTGAGCAGCCCTGCGTAAAAATGATTCAGACCACAGCGCGAATGGAGGCGCTGTGGTCTTTTTTGATATGGCTTATTCGCACAATATAATCCAATGGGCTATTGAAACAGGAAAGCATCAGTGTACAGGCTGAAAACCGATGTGTACCCCTGTACACTGATGCAAGTGATCGAAAAGAGGCAAGACTTCCGACCATCGAAATTTAAAAAATGCCTCTTGAGCGTTGAAGAAGAATGTTAAAAGGATCTGCCGCGAAATGCAAGGCATTTTGCGGCAGATCCCCTTTTAAAACTGTTTTTGCCTCACGCAAGCAATTTTTTGGCTTCGCACGCCCGAAGCCGCGTTTTTTCGTGACGAGTTTCCGCAATGAGCGTTTTAAAACGCGCCCTGTTCTGACTACGCTTCCGGAAAAGCCTTATTTCTTTTTGCGTGTGACGATCAAAAGGCCACAGGCTGCCAATGAAGCGAGCACTGCCCCTCCGACTACAAGAGAATCCCCGGTATCGGCAATCTCCGGCGCCTGTGTTTGGGCGGTAGGTGTGGTCTCAGTACCATCGGCTGTTATTTGTGCCTGCGTTTCGCTTTGCGTGTCAGTGGGCTCCTGCGTCACAGCGGGCTGTGTGGGTTCCTCAGGCGCAACAATCGCTCCTTCCGTGGAGGGCGCTGTGGTCAAAGGATGATCCGGTGCCTCAATCCCAAATAGCGAAAGGTCAATAGAAGCGACAAACGCCTCCTGCGCAGGTGCAAGCAAATGCGCTCCATCGCTTGTGAAATCATCCGGCATCTTGGCGGGGTCGGATGGATCCTTCAGGCAATCGAGGTTGATTGCGCCGTCGGCTTGATCGGTGGTGCGCACCCATTGCGTAAGCTGATCGCACATTGCCTGTGCTTCCGGCGTCCACTCCAAATCGACTTGGCCGGTTTTTAGCAGGTCGCGCGTGTAACCTTTCCAAGGAGACATTTCTGCAAACACAATCTTTACGCCGTTCGCATGCGCCATTGCAATCAGTTGTTGATAACCCGCCACCAGCTCTTCCACAGAGGCCTCAGGCACCAGGCCGATCATGCTGTAGCAGCGCGGATGCAGGATATCGTTTAACCCAATTTTTACCAGCGTATATTTCACGCCGGGTTGATCAAGCGCATCTTTTTGGAATCGGTCGATCATGGCCTTGCCATAGATGCTTCCTGTCGGCCCTACGCCATCGCTGAGCAGGCAATTGCCCACAATCGATTTTTGCAGCACGCCTACCTTATTTTCACCAGTCTCGTCCATGATCCGCTTGGCAAGCAGTTTTGGAATATCGTTGCTCGTGGTTGAATCGCCGATGACAACGATGGAATAGGCGTCCGCATCCGCGTAAACATCCAATCCGCTGAGCAGCGGAACGACAGAAACCAATGTGCCGAACGATAGCTTGATTCCGGTGAGCTTCTGATCTTCTGTGTGGTTACCAAAAGCCAGATAGGTCGTCGCGCCATACAGGGCCATCGTCTGCACCATGCCAAAATCCTGCGCATAGTAGGTAACGCACAGATCCTCCAACGCGCGCACCTCCATATCCACTGGGTCACAATAGATAGTGCCCCCTGCCGGGATGGCAACCTTCCGGCTGCCGTTGAACGTGACGGGGATGCTGCTCCCTGACACAATCTCTGCACCGGAATCGCCTTTGGCGCGCGCAATGCTTGCCTGGTCAATAACAAGCGGCGAAGAGCCGTTTTCATTGGAGAGGCAGAATCGCACCTTATTGCCGCCAAGCGTCGGCGTCAACCGAATGCGGGCAGTCATATTTTTTACAAATGGAGAAATAGATAGCCCTTCTGTGTTTTTTTTGCCCTCCAGAAGCGAAACGGAGATATCCGTCATTCCAGCGCTCCAGGAGCCAACCCAATGCTTCTCGTTGGTAAGCGCTCCGGCTCCGACCGCTGCTGTGCCCACCAGCAGCGCGATGCTAAGAAGCAATACCAAAAGTTTTCTGCATTTTTTCATCAATATGCCCCCTTCAAAAAGATATTTTTACCATACATTTGACGGTAATACACCTTTTAGACTATAACTTTAGCATTCAAAAAGGAGGGCTGTCAACAGATTTCGATAAAAAATATAAACAGAATATTAATTCTATATAAATTTAACACAAATTTTAATGGATTTATCCCATAAATGAAGACTTCCGGCTGCATCAATGCGGCCGGAAGCACAGAAGGGAACCATAAATTTAGATGGGGAAGCAGAGGATTGTGGCAGCAAGCATGCACTGTGCCGCATAATACGTAATAATGTTTAGGCAGCGCAACGAATATTTTTTACGATCCGTAAAATTGAGAAGCGCCAGCGTCCCGTCTGAAATGGCGAACAGCAACGCCCCGCCCCCCAGTAAAAACAGGATGGAAAAGCGCAGTGGGAACCCTGCGCGCACACAGGAAATGGCTAGATAACATGCGTGGATAACCATTGCGGCCAAAATAGCCGTGTAAAGGGCCATTGGAATTTTCAACTTCCCAGCCTCCACTTGCAGGGGCTTCATCAAGAGAGCGGCGGCAGCAAGCACCAAAATCAGGATGAGAATCTCATACCAGGCCACTGGGCTCTGGCCCGGAAACAGCCTGCTGAACGCGATAGCATATGCCGCCAGGTAGAGGATATGTGACAGGGCAAATGCAATCATCCCATATAAAAAGAATTGCTTCTTTTTTATAATCGCCTCATAATGCAGCAGCGCATCCCCAATAAAGGAGCCAACCAGAGCGCCAAGCACCAGCCAGGAATAGGCAGAGTAGTTTTTGGCATGGAATATAGCGCATAAGCCGACCACCAAAAATAGAGCGGAGCAGAGCTGTTTATAGGCGAGCGACCGATAACTGCGGTTCGGCCATTCGTTCTTTAAAAAAATAGGAACAAAAATAACCTCCAGCACAATTGCAGCAAACATCAGTATTTGCAAAACATTCAATTGCTTTCTCTCCTTTGGGTGAAATCCGCACGGGGAAGCTACAGGTTAGAAAAACAGGATCGTACTCGCTAGCAAAACCTGCGCCGCATAATAGGTGCCGATATTGAAACATTTAAGCGGGAATGTTTTTTTAGGCCCAAAGTTCAGCATTGCCAACGTCGCATCCGAAAGCACAAAACACAGGGAGCCAACAATCAGCACGGCCGCTGCCGCACCGCACAGCGGCGTTCCCGCAATGAGGCAGCGGATGCCGAGCGAGCTGGCCTTTACCATCATCGTAACCAAAATGCACATATAGAAGGCGGCTGGGAGTTTTGCCTTCCCAGGGTTGATCTGCAAACGGCGGGAGCCCGCCAAGCCGATTATCACAACCGCCGCAATACAAAGGCATTCATAAGGATTAAAAAAACCAGCCTCTGGGAATGTTTTTTGTAGCGCGGTGCAAAAGGCCACTACATAGAAGATATGCGCGGTGAGGAAGCTAAACAAGCCGAGCAAGAAGTAGAGCATCTTGCTGCTGACATGAAGAAAGAAATCCCCCAGCCAGGAAAAACCGAGACCGCACAAAATCCACAGCGCATAGTGGGAAAAACGCCCAGCCAACAGAATTGATAACACGCCCACTAAGATAAAAAGGGTGGAACAAATCATTTTTAGCAAAAGGGATTTTTTTGTTTTTTTTGGCCATCCGGCCTTTAGAAAAAAGGGGACGACCCCCGCCAACAACAAAATCGTTATCGCCATCAAGATCCGGTAACCCGTCAATCAAAGCACCTCCGCAAATTATTGCCGCATGATCTTTGCCGCTCCAAAAGGCACTGGAGCTTTTTCTATAGAAACAGGATGGGGAGGCAGAACGTTTTGAGATTTCTCCCCTTTGCATTGTCAGAAGAGGCCCTTTTATGCTCCGCCCGCCGCGGAACCCTGCCGCAGAAATATGCAGCAGGGCTCCTGTATTTGCAGCGGTGCTTTATACCAGCCTGCCCTTATGCACCGGCTCGGCGATTCGCCAAACCTGGTGCATGGCTTTCTTGAGCAAGTTGCTGAGCACCGGGTTTTTCACCAAATCATCAATCCCCTCCGCGATATTGTATGCCATATCCTTCAGAGGAGGAGTCGTGCGGGGCGTCATGCGCACACGGTTCCCTTTGAATACAAAATGAAGCTTGCGCACTGCAATGGTTTGCAGCGGGCGAATCCAAACATCCAGCGTTTGCTCGTCTTTCCAGGCGGCGGAGCAGCATACCTTATAGTCGATCTGCCCGAGGCGGATCTGCCCATAGCGGTAATGCCCATCCATACCGCACACAACGGTGTTTTCTTCATCGCCCTCCACCCAGGCCATCGTGCACTCATTTTCCTCAAAATGCATGCGGATGCGATCAATATTACCCGCCCTGTCCTTCGTCATATAGGTTGCGGCGAAGGGGAGCACGCTTGTCGGGAATCCGATGAGATTGATGAGTATCTTTTTTCGCAGGCGGATCGTTCTGCCTTCAATGCGCTGCTCTATCTCACTGTGGAAGGAGGCCTTCTGCACCGGCAGCGCCGCTTGCACGCACATCGCCTTCAAATCCACAGCGGGAGAGTTCGGCACTTCTCCTTCCTTGAGGAATATGCCGGGGAAATGCCGCCAGATGCAATCCCGTGTTTTTTGCTCGCTGACTTCGGCACAGTTGATGACCAGCTGCGCATCGTAATCTTTGAAAACAATGCCGAACTGGGAGAACATTCCATCCGATCGGTATGTGTTTTTTGCGCCGCCGCATTGCCAGAAGCAATAGCCGTAGCCTGCGCTGGCGTCGAGGTCTCGATTGGCAGAATTATCGGAATGGACCGATGTCGCCTCCTGCACCCACCGGGCGGGAATGACCTGCTTGCCCTCATAAACGCCGTTTTGCGCATAGCAGAGCGTAAACTTTGCAAAATCCTCCACCGGGAGCATCAAACCCCAGCCGCCGACTTCCACGCCATGGTGGTCCGTTTCCCAATAAGGCACAGGGATCCCCAATGGTTCATAGAGCCGCGGCGTTAAAAACTCCGTTACGGAGATGCCGGTAACGCGCACAAGGATCGCGCAAAGCATATAGATGTTTTCACTCACGTAGAGGAACATCTCCCCCGGCTCGGAAATCCATGGGGCGTTAAAGAAATCCTTTATCCATCGATCTTTCGTTTTATCAAGCAGCAAGGAGGGGTTTTTGCCGCTTGTCATCGTCAGCAGATGGCGCACAGTCATCTTTTCAAGCTTTTCGTCCGGTTGAGCGGGGCGGTATTCCGGGAAAAAATCGATCACCTTTGCATCCAGGGATAACAGGCCCTCCTCTACGGCAAAGCCGATTGCTGTGGAAGTGAAGCTTTTGCTGACGGAATACATCGCATGTGGTGTATCCCTCGTAAAAGGGGCAAAAAAACACTCCGCCGCAACCTTGCCATGGCGAAGTATCAGGAATGAGTGGTTTTCGATGCCGCTCTTCTTCATATCTTCCATAAACGCTGCCACAGCAACAGAAGAAACACCCGCCTCTTCCGGCGATGCGCTTCTTGGCAGATACTCTCTCTCTAGCACTCTCATCGTAACTGTCCTCTCCTTATTAAATTTTGAGAATATGATCCTCCAATCAAAAACAGGCAATAGAAGCCCAAAAATTACCTCCTTGTTATTATAACAAATAACTATAAATGATGCAAGCGGCATTTAAAAATCATTGGTTTTGCCTCTTTAAAAGATTCTGTTTCGCTTCCCATTGAAACTTTGGGCAGCCGTGCATTCCAAAGCGCTGCGCTTTCTGCTATAATAGATTAGAATTTGTATCAAAGCGAGGGAACTCCATATGGAATTGTTTTTAGCGGCGGCGGGTCTGATCGTGAGCGCCGCAGTGTTGATTCTTTTTTTGTTACGCAGCGGGAGGGAAAGGCAGGCACAGGATGCCCAGCTCCGGCAGATAGAAGCGCTTACAGCCCAGCAGCAGGCTTTTGGGCGGGAAAGCGCGGCTCAGCTTGCCGCTTTTGGCAAGCAGCTGGAGCAGCTTGCGCGTCAGACGGCGGATGAATTCGGCCGCAACCGGCGCGACACTCTGCAATACCAGCAGGCATTGCGGGAAGAAACCGGAAAGAGCCTGCGGGAGATGGCGGGGCAGCTTGGCGAGATGACGAGGGCAAATTACGAGCATCAGAAGCAGCTCGCGGAGGCGCTGCGCCTCTCCCTCGATCAGATTCGTACGCAAAACACACAGCAGAATGAAAAGCAGAGCCATTTGATTGAAAGCGCGATCACGCGCATGCAGGAAAGCAACGAGAAAAAGCTCGACCAAATGCGGGAGACGGTTGATGAAAAGCTGACGAGCACTCTCTCCACTCGACTTGACAGCTCCTTCAAAACCGTATCTGACCAGTTGGAAAATGTGTATAAATCCTTGGGTGAAATGAAGGAGCTTTCCACGGGGGTGACAGATCATGTAACTGCCCTCAACCGTGTGCTGACCAATGTGAAGGCGCGCGGCACCTGGGCCGAAGTCCAGCTGGAGAGCATTTTGGATGAAACAATCCCACAACGCTACGAGCGCAATTGGGCGCCGCGGCCAAATTCTTCGGAGCGAGTGGAATTTGCCGTTCGGCTCCCTGCAAGCGACGAAAACGGCGCGGATACCTTCCTGCCGATCGACTCCAAATTCCCGATGGAGGATTACGTGCGGCTTTGCGATGCGGCCGGGCGGGCCGATCGGGATGGGGTTGAGGCAGCGCGCAAGGCGCTGGAAGCCCGCGTGCGCGATGAAGCCAAAGCTGTGCGTAAATACATCAACGAGCCGCTTACCACTCCATTTGCTATTTTGTACCTGGCAACCGAAGGGCTGTATGCAGAGATTACCTCCTCCCGCAGCGGCCTTTCTGAGCAGATTCAGAGCCAATATAACGTGCTGATCGCCGGGCCGACAACGATCACGGCGCTGCTCAACTCTCTTTCTATCGGCTTTAAGGCAGTCACTGTCAATGAAAAGGCGAAGGAGGTGCGCGAGCTGCTCGCCGCCGCCAAGGCACAATATGGAAAATTCAGCGACCTGCTTGAAAAAGCGCGCAAAAAGATTGATGAGGCCGGGCGCACGATTGGGGATGCGCAAAACCGCAGCCGCTTGATTCAGAACAAGCTGCGCAATGTGGAGAGCCTCGACGCGGGGCTGGCCGATCGCCTGCTGCAAATTGATCCTCCGGAGGAGATCCAGCGGGAAGCATCCGCTGAATAACGGTCGTTTTTTCTATGGGAGGCCTCGTTCATGCAAGCAAACACACAGCCACGCAGGGCCGCTGTCAGAGCGGCCTTTCCCCACACCATTCCTGTGTTGACAGGCTTTCTGTTTTTGGGTGCAGCGTATGGCATTCTCATGAATAGCAAGGGCTTCGCTTTTTATTGGAGCATCCTTATGAGCGCCGCAACCTTTGCGGGCTCGATGCAGTTCGTCGCCATCAATCTGCTCACTTCTGCCTTCAACCCGCTCGCTGCGTTTTTTCTGACGCTAATGGTCAATGCGCGGCATTTGTTTTATGGGGTGTCCATGCTAGAGCAATATGAAAAAACAGGGTGGAAGAAATGGTATCTCATCTTTGGCCTGTGCGATGAGACGTTTTCAATCGTATGTTCTGCAAAAATCCCGGAGAATATTGACCAAAATTGGTTTTATTTTTTCGTCACGCTGCTCAACCAAAGCTACTGGGTGCTTGGCACGGCGCTCGGCGCACTGCTTGGCGCCTTGTTTAGCTTTCCTACCACGGGCATCGATTTTGTGATGACCGCCCTGTTTTTAGTGATTTTGATCAACCAGTGGCGCGAGCAGAGCAATCACCTGCCCGCCCTGATTGGGGTGTTGGGCTCAATCGTCTGTCTGTTGCTCTTTGGGCCTGATCGTTTTCTTCCGCCTGCAATGGGTCTGATCCTGCTGCTGTTTACCCTGCTAAAAAAGCCGATGGAGCAAAAGGGGGAGAAAGTTTGAGAAAAACTTTATAAACGCTCTTTTGTGTTTTCAGGAATCAATTTTATTTCAGATTTTAGCAGCTTCACATCCGTGAAAATCTTTGGCGTAGCGCAAGAAAGGACTGGCGATCCGCATGATCTTTTCCCCTGTTCAAATACTGCTTACGATCCTCGCGGTTACGCTGGGCACCATGCTTACGCGCTTTCTCCCGTTCCTGCTGTTCCCCAACAGCAGCAAAACGCCAAAGTTTATTCGTTATCTCGGAAAAGTGCTGCCCTATGCGGTGATGGGCATGCTGGTTGTTTACTGCCTGCGCAACGTATCCTTTACCACAGCGCCTTTCGGCGCGCCGGAAGCGCTTGCGTTGGCCTGCGTGGCGGGCCTGCACCTCTGGAAGAAGAATACGCTTTTAAGCATTGGAGCCGGTACGACCCTTTATATGGTGCTCATCCAGTTCGTCTTTATATGAATCGAGCGGCAAGTGATGCAGTGAAAACCGCTCCCCCCGTGTTGTGCGAAAGCACACCCGCGCAGTGCAAATCCGCCGCTCTGCCTGCCCAGGCGATTGCCGTATCAGCACACCTCGCAGAGCGCCCGGCAAAAAGAAAATCGACCACTCGGAAAAGCCTTTGACCGTGCGGACGGCCTGAAGACCGGAGGAAATACCTTCCCGCATTTCTCTGCGCCGCGCAGGAAAGTAAAATAAAATCAGGATGGGCAAAAGAACGGCGCACACCCAGAAAACCGTGCGCAGAGGTGCGCTGGTGAAAAAGATCATGAAAACGCCTACACCCGCCAGCACACACACTTGGGCGAACGCCGGCAGGTATGCGCGCCACCCCTCTTTAGGCGGGATATGCACCGTGATCTCCGGGCAGAAGCCCTGCAACGAAGAGATCAAATTTTTTGCTCCACAGGCGGGATAGACGGGCATCAAAAGAGTTTCCTCCCCACGCCCGCCGGTACGGCCCGCATACAGCACGCCTACTTGAACCCGGCGTATGAACAAAAGCGGCGGCGTTTGCAGCATGGTAAAAGCGCTGAGCCCGGCATGGCGCACCACAAGCCGCCTTTTTACAATCAGGCCGCTTTGCGTGGCCAAGGCTGTGCCGTTTTGAAGCAGCGCAAAGCGGTGATATTGCTCCAGAAGTTTACACACATGCAGCGCCCAACCCAATAGCGCAAGGAGAGCGATGGCGGTTAGCAACGGTGGCACATAGGCGGCGGCCAGTCGCTGCGCGGATGTCAGCACGCCCCAAAGCCGCTCTTGCACAAGTTTGCCGAACAGGTTCCCCGCCCCGCGCAGAACGGGTGCGGCAGCAAAGAGGCCGAGCGCAAAATTAGAGGTGCTCAAAGCCGCCAGCAGGGTATCCCGCATGCGCATGTGGGATACTGGCTGGAAGGAATTTTTCCCTGCATAGGCTGTTAAAAGCGCTTTCGTATCTTGTTTGCCGAGATAAAGAGTCATGCCTTGCGCCGCTTTTCGCGCCGCTGCCGTTTCAATTTGAATCCGCTGTGCGCCGAAAAGGCGCAGCATTGGGCCGCGGCTTTCTCGCACTGCCGCAATGAGGGTTAATGGAATACGAAATTGCCTGCGGAAAAGCAACCCGTTTGAAAGCAGCAGCGTCTTTCCCTGAATGGCCCATCGCTGCGTTTTCCAGCGGAGAAAGGCCGCTGCAAAAATCAAAACAACAGCAATCAAAAGCGGTAATTTTTTAACAAACCCTGTCTCCTGCCATTCTATCATTCTGCGCACCAGCGGAAGGATTAGCAGCCAAAAAAAGCGTGGCAGCTGCGTCAGCACATAGGCAGGGTGCATCCGTTTCATTACAGGTTGCCCTCCTTTCCCACCCTGGTTAAGAGAGATAAAACTGCCTGCGCCTGCGCCTGCGTCATCCCGGGCAGTAGCATATGCATCCCTGCGCCCCAAAGTGCAACTCCGTATAGCCCTGCCATCCGGTAAAACGGCGTCCGATAAACACACGTATAAAGAGATTCCGGCCTGGGAAGGCGAATCATCCTTGCAAAAAATAAACCGCGGGTGATGGTGATCCCCTCTTCCTCCAACCGATAATGTAGCTTTCTGCAATAGCGGGGAATTAGAACCCAGATCATCAAGCAGATGCCCGTCAACATCGTAATAGAAAGCGCTCCTGCGGCTGGATACCGTTTTGCCAGCAGCCATAAAGGAAAAATGAGCAGGAGAAATAGGAGCCCCAATCGAGCCCGCCAAACGGCGGCCAGCTTTCGAGATGGCTGCAAATTGTTTCTCTCCCTTCCCCACAGGGCTTTTCTTAGAAAATAGGATTCCGCAGTCGGCTGTAAATTATCCTTTTTCAATTGAATCGAACGTCGAAATCCGTTATAGTAAAGGCAGCTTTTATTTTCCCCATCAACAGTATTTTGATTTTATACTAGAATAGAGAGGCGGATTTTTTCTTGCGTGTTTTGATTGATGCCGACGGCTGCCCCGTTCTGGGCTGCGCCATCCGGGTTGCCAAGCGGTTTGGTGTCCCGGTGCTGTTATTATGCGATACTGCGCACGAATTTACTCGGGAGGGGGCGCAAACCATAACCGTATCTAAGGGGGCGGACAGCGCTGATTTCGCATTGGTAAACCTCTTGCACCCGGGGGATGCGGTGATCACCCAGGATTACGGGCTGGCAGCCATGTGCCTTGCGCGTGGCGCGCTCCCCATCCATCAGGATGGCAAACGCTACACGGCGGAGAATATTGACGCGCTTTTACTCGCACGTCACACCGCCAAGAGGATCCGGCGCGCGGGAGGCCGGCTGAAAGGGCCAGCCAAGCGCACGCCGGAGCAGGATTCCGCCTTTGAAAAGGCATTTATACAGCTTTTGGAAGAACAGCAGAAAAAGGAGGACGGCACAGATGAGAACCCTGCTTGACTTTCTTGCGGATACGGGGAGACCGGGGTGCCCCGCCGCCATTCAGGGCGAGGCGGAGGGTTTTCTGCTTTATGCAGAGCTCTATGCATGGGGTAAGGTAACGATCCGGCTCATCGGGTGCGGTTTCCGTGAAGGGGAGGTCTTGCCGCGGGGTGCGTTTATGATGCACCGCTTTAGCTACAGATCGACGGGGGAGGTTTATGAGACGAGCCTCACTTACTCGCTCTTTGGTGAGGAAGCTGAGAACGTGCAAACACTTGATTTCACCTGCTCGCATATCAGGGCAACGGAGCAGCTTTTGCGCTACACGGAGCATGTGGGGCTTCCGGCCGCCGCTCTTCTACGCGAACAGACCGCGATGTTCTCCCTACAGCTGTTAACAAAGGCCTACGCGCTGGATGACAGCGGCCTTACGCCACAGGAGCGGGAGCTGCTGGATGGCGCGTGGTTCGCCGTGATGAATGCGCCGCCTGAATATGCGGATACGCTCGCAGCCTTGTATGGGGAGAATGGATTGGAGGAAGAAAGCCGCATTCGCGAAGTCCGCGCCTGCGCACAGATTGAAAGCAGCAGCTTTTTAAAGGAGACGATTGAAGCGTTCCATGAGGCTGATGAAATAGGGGACATCGGCCGCCTGCGTAAGGCACAGTCGGATTTATTCCGTATCCTGGAGGACCCGGCCAACCAGGAGCTGCACCGTTTCTACCATAGCCTGTTTGACGCTTTTTTGCGGGCAAACGAGGCCTTTCCGCCACGCCGGGAGACCGAGGAGACACAGGCTTGCCTGCAAAACATGGACGCATCACTTCGAGAGTCTGGCTTTACGGGCAAATTCCCGCACTACCGCCGCCGCAGAGGCCAGAGGGGGGAATATCTCTCCTTTGCCTGGTCGCTCGATTTGGAGCAGGAAGAGCCTGCTGTAAGGCTGCATCTGGTTAGCGGCACAGCCTTTTTGAAAGAGGAGGCAGCGGGGCCGATCCCGTTTAAGCAATCCAATGCCTTTGATTGCGAATGGGCAACCTCCAAGGGGCATTGTGCGATCCTTGGTGCATTTTCCACGCTGGCGCAAGGGCAACAGCTTCTACAGGAGGCTGAACTGGCCTTTGCTGGAAAGGCGCTTCCGGTGGGGAGAAAGGGGCTGCCTGCGAAAGCGGCGCTCTCCGCCGCGGGGCTGGGGGCTTTGGCAGGCGGCGGGGTCACGCTGCTGCTCTATGCGCTGATGGCTTGCGCTCTGTTTGTGGGGAAACTGATGGGCCGCGCGCCCCGTTGGCTGCTGCTGACACAGCTGCGCTTTTGGGGCTGTTTTGCGCTGGCGGCCGTTTTGGCCGGCGCACTGACGGCGGTGATTATTGTATTCCATCTTAGCAGGTATCCGCTTGGCAAGCAGCGTCGTTCCAAAACGGCCCGATGATAGGGATAGGAGATGCATTTAGAATGATATCGTCCGAACAAGGCTTTCTGTTTGAAATGCACCTGCATACAGCAGGTGTGAGCACCTGCGCGCATGTGCCTGCGGAGAAGTCGATGCGATTATATAAACAGGCGGGGTATGCGGGCGTGGTGGTGACTGACCATATCAACAGCAGCACCTTTGCACTCATGAAGCACGCCTCGTGGAAGCGGAAAATGAACCACTTCCTCAAAGGCTACCGCCGCTGCAAGGAATTTGAGGAGGAGCATTTCACTGTGCTGTTGGGCGCGGAGCTGCGTTTCCACGGCAGCGACAATGACTACCTGCTCTTTGGCCTGACAGAGGATTTTCTCTACCGCCACCGCAAAATAATGGAGATGGACCCAGCTTCCTTCCACGAGCTCGCACAAAAGGAGGGGATTCTTTTTGTGCAGGCACACCCGTTTCGCAACGGGTTAAAGATTGTTGACCCCAAGCATCTCGATGGAATTGAAACCTATAACGGCAATCCGCGCCACGATTCGCGCAATGAGATTGCCAAGGCCTGGGCGCAAAAGTTTGGTATGCTGGAAACCTCCGGCTCGGATTTTCACGAGCGGGAAGATTTCGCCCGCGGTGGCGTCATTTTTTCACAGCCAGTCCACACAGGGCGGGAGCTTGTTTCGGCTCTGCGGGGGCCGCATCGCATGAAAGAAATGGGGAAGGGATAATGGAGGCATTTTCCATGTTCGGAATCGCGGCGTTTTGTATCGCTGTCTGTATGCTGGGGTTACCCGGCCGAGTAAAAAAACTGGAAAGAAAAATTAGGCAAAGAGAACGTGAAGAGAAAGGGGGCTTCATCATGTCTGAGCTTTTAAAACAGCTGGAGGGCACCAAGTGCACGATTCGGCTCACAAGCGGGGTTGCGTTGCCGGGGGAATGCCTGGTGCTCGCAGTGGATACGGATTGGCTGAAGGTGCGTATCACTAGCAAAAAGGGAGTTGACACGACCAAGCTGATCCGCACAGAGGATCTTGCGGAGGTGACCTGCCTGTGACGGTGCGGCATGCACAAACCGGGGATATGCCAACAATTATTGAGCTTTTGGAACAGGAGCTCGGCTATCCGCAGGAGCGTTTGGTGCAAACGAATGCGCGGCTTCAGCGCATCCTCAGCCATCCGGATTACAGCACATTTGTCGCACTAAATGAAAGCACAGTAGTCGGCTTCATTGGGCTGATGCGCTCTGTATCGCCTATGAATTCGAGGGAGATTATCTGCGAATTGCCGCAGTCGCCGTCCGGCAAGAGGAGCAAGGCTGCGGCGTGGGCGGCCTATTGCTAGAGCATGCGGAACGCTTCGCCAGAGCGGCTGGTTTTTCCTGCCTTGCGGTCAACAGTGGGCTTTCCAGGCTGCCTGCCCACGCTTTTTATGAAAAGCAGGGCTTTGTAAAAAAGGCTATGGCTATGCAAAATGGCTCCGGCCTTAATGGAATATTCACTTCTGCGTGATAACAGCAAAAGGCTGCACATGCCGTGCAGCCTTTTGCTAATGTGTTTGTATCGTAGCGCCCTCTTGTTACTTCCGCTTTTTCACTGAGCGGATGAGGAATATAAATGGAATCAATGCAAAAATCGCCACCAATGCGCTGGCTAAAAAAATCTCCGGCGTGGGGACAGGTTTCACCTGGCCAAGCTCTTCATAGGTCATGCCCGTATTCTGGATTACGCCTGAGCCTATATATGGACCGGTTACCATCGGGAGCAGCACCATGAAGAACATCCGCACACCTTGGAATTGCCCGGCCTTATCCTCCGGCGTGAAGTCGCGGATCAGGCCGCTGACTGCGGAGGTAAGCAAAAGCGCCGCGCCGAGCATGATCCCGCCGACAATGCCGAACACCACCTGGCCGCCCTTATTACCGATCAGGTAAACAGCGATAAAACCTGCCAACAGCAAAATACCAGTGGGGATCAGGAAGGGTATTTTTCCTACCCGATCCATCAGCCTGCCCAAGCTCAGGCTGGAGACCATTGCAATTACGCCTGCAATGGCAATGACCGGAATATAGTTGGAAAATCCTAGATATTTCTCGATATAAATCAGTAGATACGGCATAAACACCTGCTGCGCCATGCTGATTATGCCGAGCGCGCAGAAGGTGATATATAGATTTTTATTCGCCCTCACAGTAGAGGGGCGGAACCCATAGATGATGTTGGAAAGATAGTTGCCGGATGCGGCTTTCAGCCCTGGTTTATCCTTGATAATAAAGAGGCCGGCTATGCCGCCAAGCGACGTGAGCCCGCCGACAATAGCAAAAAAGAGTGTCCATTTTCCCTGCATGGTCAGCGGAGCAAGCGCGCCAAAAACGACCACCATAGCGAGCAAGGGCATAATGGCCAGCACGGTTTCGGTCTTGCCGCGGTTTTGCGGCTCAGTAACGTCTGTAATCCATGCGTTGAAGGCGGCGTCGTTCGCTGTGGAGCCGAAAAAGGTCATGACGCAATCCATAATCACAACAAACACACCTGCCAGCATTACGGCATTTGCCGCTGGAAACAGCACGCTGGTGTTATGTACGGTAATCAGGGAAAACGCAAAGGTAGTAAAGCCCCAGATGATATAGCCCGCACAGATAAAGATTTTCCGCTTGCCGACCTTATCGGAGAGCGCTCCCATAAAAAGGGTTGTCAAAGTAGCGGTGATTGCGCTGAATGCCACCATAGAGGCAATCACGGTCGTGTTGCCTGTAATCGTATTGTAAACATATACATTGAAATACATGTTTTCGACTGTCCATGCCAATTGGCCGAATAGACCGAACACGATCAACGAGGCCCACACACGTGGGCTGAGTTTGGACGGATTCATATTTTCCCCTCCAAAATTCAAAAATATTTATGCAAAACAACATTGTTATCGTAACAGAAGCGATTCATAAAGTCAATAGAAGAAAGCGTCTTCTGCAAAAGGGGCTTCCGCCAAATGGCTCTACAAAAAAAGACGAAAAAAATGTAAAAAAGGACTTGCATTTTTATAAAGGCAGTGCTATAATAATCCTCGTCGCTAAGGAGCGCGGATAACGCTCCACAGTCGGTGCTTATGACGATGAGGGTCCACCCGTTCCCATCCCGAACACGGTAGTTAAGCTCATTCGTGCCGAAAATACTTGGCGGGTGACCGCCTGGGAAGATAGGTCAGTGCCGACATTTAGGAATTCAGCCACCCAATAGGGTGGCTGTTTTTGTTTTTTAAAAAGTGAAATTACCGAACTTGCTTGCTAGCCTGCTAATCTACCCGATGCTCACACAGCTCAACAAAGAGACGGATGAGCCGGACGCTATCGTCAATGCCCAGGCTTGCACTGTCGAGCGAAAGCTGGTTGGTTTCCGCAAGGCCCCATTTCCATCCGGTATAGTAGGTATAGTAGGCGGCCCTGCGCTTATCCGTTTTTTTAATTAAGGCGGTCGCCCTGGCTTCATTCAACTGATAGAGGCGCATGATTCGCTTCACCCGCGCTTCCATCGGGGCATGGATAAAAATTTTTACACAGTGGGGATGATCGCGCAGGATATAGTCGCAACAGCGACCCACCAATACGCAAGCGCTTTTTTCCGCCAGCTCGCGCACCACGCCGCACTGTGTGGCAAAGAGCTTATCTGTCATGGATTCTTCTGGGAAGGCGGTAAATCCGTTCGGCGGCGTGTAGGAACCCGCTACCAGAGAGTAGAGCATGCTGTTGGTTGCGTTTTCATCCACATCGTCCAACAGCGATTGATCAATACCACTGCGTTGGCCCGCGAGTGCGATTAGCTCCTTGTCATAAAACGGGATGCTAAGCTCTTTTGCGAGCTTTTCTCCAATCTCCCGGCCACCACTGCCGAATTGACGGCCGATCGTGATGATTGATCGGTTATGTTCACTCATTTTTAGCCATCCCCTTCTTTAAATTTTGGGCTTTTTGCCAGCTTTATTATAACATATCTCCTGCAAAAGGGAAACGTTTTTTTGGCTTTGCGAGGCAGATTGATTGACGTGGAATCATGCTGCATGGTAAACTGGTTTTACAAAATGGAAACCGGGGTTTTTCCTGCCCGGCAGCCTAAATTGGAGGGATGGATTTTGGATTTCAAAAGCAGCCCGTTTTTGTATGTCCTTGGTTTTTGTGTGGTAGGGTTTATCATTGTGCAGTCCGTCTTTTTTCTGGTGCGTGCGTGGCGGCGCGGCAAACAGCTTGGGATGACGACAGCCACTCTGAAAAACACCGTAGTATCAAGCGCGCTGTTTACCATCGCGCCCGCGCTGGCAATCGTCGCCACAGTGCTGACGCTTTCAAAAGCGCTCGGCCTTGTGCTGCCATGGATCCGCCTGACTGTGATCGGCGCGATCCAATATGAGGTGCCCGCAGCGGAGGCGGCAATCAATGCCTTTGGGATCTCAACTGGGCTTTCCCAGCCTGTCACAGACCCTGAGGTGTTCGCCGCAGTCGCCTGGGTGATGACGATCGGCAGTATTCTTCCGCTTGTTATCGTCCCCTTTGCGCTGAAAAAAATCCAAAAAAGCATCGGGAAGGTTTCCACCAAGGATCCAAAGTGGGCGGATACCATGGCTGCCGCCGCTTTTATTGGCCTGATTGCCGCTTTTATCGGGCGCGCCGTGCTAGGCAAAGGCCAGCAGGCCGTGATCGGAGACGGCGCCGGAATCCTGAGCGTTGCAACGCTTTTATTTGCCATTCTTTTTATGCTGGTTTTGCAGAAGCTCTGCACAAAGTTCACCCTGAAATGGCTGGAGCCTTTTGCTATGCCTGTGAGCATGTTTGCGGCTATGGGCATGGCGATGCTGTTGGCAAATGTGCTGCCGCCGGATATCGCTTTTCTGGAATGGAGAGGCTAGGCTCAATTTAGATTAGCCGAACCTCAGAATTTTACAAACAGGTAGTTTTTTTGAAAAACACAACTGTTTGGGCAGCCGGCCAGAGCACAGCGGTATAATCATTTGATTTCTAAAAGCGCAAGAAAGGATGGCGCCCCTTATGAAAAATCGTAGCTATGAGGATTCCGTCCATTTTTACGGGCGGATCTGGACTGTCACAGCCCTCTTTGTTATGTTCTGTATTCCTATATCGATTTGTATCTATTTTAACGTGTGGCCAAAGGCAACCAAAGTGCTTGAAGGATTGCTGCCCGTTGCCATGCTGTTTTATCCCTCTGCGATCATCGAGGTGCTTACCTATGGGCCAATGCTCGGCTCAGGCGGCACTTATCTGAGCTTTGTGACAGGGAATATCAGCAATCTGAAGCTTCCCTGCGCGCTCAACTCCATGGAAAACGCAAAGGTGCGCGCCACCAGCGAGGAGGGCGATGTGATCTCCACAATTTCAATCGCCACTTCATCAATTGTGACCACCTTGATCATCGCATTGGGCGTTGTGGCGTTTAGCCCGATCCTGCCTTATATTACCGATCCAAACTCCGCATTTGCACCAGCTTTTCAGCAGGTGGTTCCGGCGCTCTTCGGTGCGCTGGGCGCAACCTATTTTGCAAAACATTGGAAGATTTCGATCCTGCCGATTGCGGTGGTGCTCATTGTACTGCTCTTTGCGGGCAATACGGCAATTGGCGTGTTGATCCCGGTCGGCGTTGTTGTGTCGCTGCTCGGCGCGCATCTTATGTATAAAAAGAAATGGTTAGATTAGCAAAATGCGGGCCGAACGGGTGGAGGTTTAAATAATTTGCCTGCTGTGGTGAGATGCGTTTATAGATTACGAAGATTCGATCAGTTCGCCCTGAGATCGGTGGTGAAAGAACGCCATCTTTTCAACTGCATTTTGTGGTTTTCAAGCACAAACAACGCTCGAAATGGGGGCTGTGCCAAAACCGTACGATTCCGTGGACGGGAGTAAGAAAGGAAAGGTCATTGAGGATGAAACAGAGGCCCCAAAAGGTTATGCTCGCCATGAGCGGCGGCGTGGATAGCTCTGCGAGCGCCATTTTGCTGTTAGAGGAAGGCTGCGAGCTGCTCGGCGCAACTTTGCAGCTGTTTCCAAAGCATGCAGGCGAGCGGGAAGGCGCCTGCGGCGCTCCATCCGATATTGAGGATGCTCGCCGTGTTGCAGAACGCCTCGGATTCCCTCATGAGGTGTTTCCTCTATTAGGTCGCTTCCGCGAGCAGGTAATCAATCGCTTTGTTAGCGAATACCGTGCGGGAAACACGCCGAACCCATGCATTGACTGCAACCGCGCCATCAAATTCGGCGCGCTTTTGGAGGAGGCGATGGCACGCGGCTTCGATGCGATGGCAACTGGGCATTATGCCCGCGTAGAGCAGGATGTAAAAACCGGCCGGTGGCTACTGAAAAAGGCGTTGGACGATAAAAAGGATCAAACCTACGTCCTTTATCAGTTGACGCAGCAGCAGCTTGCGCATGTGCTTTTCCCGTTAGGGGCTCTGCGCAAGCAGGAAGTGCGCGCGATTGCATCCCGGTATGGTCTTATCAATGCCCACAAACCGGATAGCCAGGATATCTGTTTTGTTCCAGATGGAGATTACGCCGCGTTTATTCGGCAAGATACAGGGCTTACTTTCCCGCAAGGGCGATTTATTGATGCGGATGGAAATACGCTCGGCACACACCAGGGGATGATCCACTATACAGTGGGCCAACGCAAGGGCTTGGGCATTGCATTTGGCAGGCCGATGTATGTCCTTGCGAAAAATGCGCAGGAGAACACGGTGATGCTCGGCCCGGATGAAGCGCTGTTCAGCCGGGAGATGCTGGTGGAGCGCCTCAATTTTATCTCCATCGAAGCGCTTTCCGCCCCGTTGCATGTGCGAGCCAAAACGCGATACCGTCATGCTGCCCAGCCGGCAACGCTTTATCCGGCGGGAGAAAACTGCATCAGGGTAATATTCGACGAGCCTCAGCGGGCAATCACGCCTGGGCAAGCGGCGGTTTTTTACGAAGATGATGTTGTGGTCGGCGGCGGGACAATTGCGGCCGCTTCCCGATAAGAGAAGCGCTTTTTTCAATCAGGATAACGGAAAATCCCCTTCTGCCATCTCGTGCAGAAGGGGATCAATTGCTGTATAAACAAAGCAAAGGCACAATATTTTGGGAGTATTTCTGAATCGTTTTCGTTATGATGGAACACTCCATTTTTGATAATCCATTTATGCGAAATGAAAATTTATACCGTCCCTTGCTGCGGCCAGCAGCTCCCACCCGGCCTGGCTCAGGCGCAGGTAATCCTTTGGAGCCTTTAGCACTTCATCGATCAAAAAAACGAGTGACCAGCGGCTCTCATAAGGCTTTGAAGCATCGTCGCGGTAGGGGTTTGAGGCGAGCAGGCGCAAAATCTCCTCTGTTAGAGCCAGATCATTTAAGCGGAACAGCCGCTTCATCAGAAAGATCAGGCTATATTGATAGGTGTTGAGCCGGCCGAAAATGGCCCTGCGTAAGACGGCATTTGCCTGGATGATATCCGTCATCGAGGCTTTGCATTTTTTGTGCAGGAGAAAGCGGGTGATGCATCTTGAGCAGGCGGCGGAGGCGGCCGGGCTGTTTCCGCTCCACTGCTCTTGCGCTAGAGCAAGCTCTGTGCAGAACGCTTCCGCTTCTGTTTTTTGGAAAAGTGTTAGCGCTTCCACATGGGCAGAAAGCTCCCTTTCACGCTCCAGCATTTCCGCTGCCGTTTTGGGCAGCGCGCAGGCGCCTGGGGGCGCGCAGTCAATCATCTTCAGAAACGTCCTCCCCATAGGCGCAAACCAGGTCTTTATAGTGCCGGCCCTTCTCTTCAAAATTTTTATAAATATTATAGCTGGATGCGGCAGGGGAGAAGAGACAGGTTGCGCCCGGTAGGGTATAGGCATATGCGGCCTTTACCGCCTGCTGCATATCCTCCGCACGGAAGAGATTCTTACCAGTTCCCCAAGTGCGAAGTGTATCCAAAATTTGATGACCGGTTTCCGGCAGGCCAATCAGATTGCGTACGCTGGAGGAGGCGAGCGCTTCTTCAAATGCGGTATAATCCAGGCCACGGTCCATGCCGCCGAAGATCAGCGTATCTACATTTTCGAGCGCCTCTATCGCACACATGACGGCGTGCGGGATCGTAGCGATCGAATCATTATAAAAAGAAATCCCTTTAAATTCACCCACATACTCCATGCGGTGCTCAATGCCCTTGAAATTCTCAATCCCCTGTAGGATTGCTTCCCGGCTGGCCCCAAGGCATTGCGCCGCCGCGGCCGCAAAGCGGATATCTTGGCGGCTGTGCTCGCCCTTGAGGTTTGGGTTGCAGTAGAGGAGCTTGCGCAGAAAGGGCGTATCCCCCTTCTCTCCAATTCGGAGCACGCGGGCGGGGAGCGCCGCCAAATTGATCAATTCACCAAGATCCTGCTGATCGTTGCAAAGGAAGAAATCTCCGGCCTTTTGATGGCGGACGATATTCAGTTTGGCATTCGCATAGCCTGCGAAGCCATGGTAGTGATCCAGATGCTCTGGATACAGGTTGGTCAGCACGGCCACATGCGGCGAGCAGGAGGTGAATTCCAACTGATGGGAGGACATTTCTACCACAGCTGTCATCGTTTCCGCAGCCTCGATATCCTCAAAAACCGGCACGCCAATGTTACCGATCAGGCAGCTCTCTATTCCAGCAGCCTGTAGGATCGAATAGATTAGGGTAGAGGTTGTTGTTTTGCCCTTTGTGCCGGTGATGCCAACCACACGGCAGCGCGCAAAACGAAGGAACAGATCAAGCTGGCAGGTCATCTCAACCGAAGAGGAAATTTGAAGATCACGCACTGTAATCCCCGGGCTTTTAATCACAAGATCATAGCGGTTTATCGCCTCCAGATAATGAGCCCCGCAATGCAGGGTGACGTGCGCATCCTCGAGCGTTACCGGGTTTTGATCTGCAATAGAAAGCTCTTTTTCCGGAAAGTGGCGGCGAATATATTGATAAGTGGAGCGCCCCTCTCGGCCGAAGCCGAGCAAGAGAATCTTTTTTGGGGCGAGATAGTCAAGCAATGCCTGCGGCATAATTGTGCATCTCCTTTATATAAGGCTGAAAAGCAGCCGGGATTTCGTGCTGTGGGTTCCATGCGTTGAGAAGGCTGCCGTCTGAGGAGAGGGCTTCCCAATCGGCGTGCTGTGTAAAATATTGCAACAGGGCTGGCAACGCTTCTCCACGCGCTCGGTATTGCCGGGCGGCGAGGGCGAGCGCAAAGCGGAGCTCCTCCTGCGTGCCGACACATTCAAAGGGTTTTAGGGGAGAAAAGCCCGCCAGGCCATCAAAAATTTCCCGCAGCTCGTCTCTTTCCAGCAGGTTTTCGCCAAAAATTGCTGAGAGCTGCTCCGGCGGCAGGAATGGGGATAATATGCCGCATACAAACAGGCATTTCGCGCAGTTGCGGCACCACACGTTGCGTTTGCTGCCTGCGTTGCAACTGCGGAAAACCGCATGATACTGCGGAAGGGCGGCGAAATATTTTGCAATTTGCAGCTCGTTAAAGGGGCGCAAAAGGCTGAAATAATGGATATCCGGCATTAAATTTTTATGCGCATATTGTTGAAAATCATGCTCAAACGCAAAGGATTTGGAATACTGATGGTTGACGGACGCGCCGCTGAGGTTCCCCTCGTTGGCGCTCGATTCATTGGAGAGCACAATATGCTCCGCGCCGATCAAATAAGCGGTATAAAAGCTGAGGAAGGCCACAATTGCTGAAAAGGGCGTGTGGCCATTCAAAAAGCCCTCACGGTTGCGCTCCAGGAGCATTGGGTCAATTGTGCGTAAAACGTGGATCATATCGCCTTGCGTATAACCGGCAGTTAGCGCACACTGATTGCGCGCTTCTTGGAAATTGACCATAAACAATCGGTTCTGCGGGTGAAATGCCCGCATCAGCTCCAGCGTAACACAGGAGTCCTTTCCGCCGCCGACGGGAATCAAATTGAGATGACTGTTGCAAAACGGCTCGTGGGGAATGGGCTCTGCCGCAGGGGCCTCCAGGGTGAGGAACGTATCATAATCCGCCTCGATCCCGTTGCGAAAAAAGAACTCGCCAAGGCCATTGAAATAGAGCCTTTTCCAAAAGGCGTTGTCCGCCTCGTCCAACCCGCCGCACTCCACAACCACGCGGGGCGGGCAGGCACATTTCCAGTAGCTGATGAGTTCTACCATGCCAAGGCTGAAGAGCATCCGCTGCGCGGCCTGCGAATCCGGTGCGTTTTTGATTTGGAGCGGCGCTGTATCAATCCGCAGCGTAGGGCGGAAGCGGCAAAGATTTTCAATTTCAAAATCATAGCGGACGCAAAGCGCATCCCCCTCCTGCGAGAGGGAGAAACCGTGGTAGTAAAAGACCGGGTAAGCCCGGCGAAAGGCGATGTATTTTTTCTGGTTTTCCATGCGGACAACCCTTTCTTTTTGTCGATTCATCCGTGACTCGTTTCTATAATAAATTTCTATAAAATTGTAACAGGTTCCAAACAGAGCGTCAAGGCGAAAGAAGAGGATTTTTGGGGAAAAGTAAAAAATGAGACGGGTATTTTACCCGCCTCATTGTGGAAGCCTACAAAGATTTTGGTCAAAAAAGAGAAAGAGCAAAAATTTTTCCGTTAAAATAATCCGGAGATGTTGCCATCTGCATCCACGTCGATCTGATTGGCGGCTGGTGTTTTGGGCAGACCGGGCATCGTCATAATATCACCCGTCAGCGCGACGATAAAACCGGCGCCAGCGGAGAGGGAAAGCTGCTTCACCGTAATTATAAAGCCTGAAGGCCTTCCGAGCAGTGCGGGATTGTCGGAAAGAGAATATTGTGTTTTTGCCATGCAGACGGGTAAGTTACTTTGCCCGAGCGCCTCAATTTCCCGAAGCTGCTTTTCCGCCTGAGCGGTTAAGGCAACGCCGTCCGCCCCATAGATTTCCCGGGCGATCGTTTCAATTTTTTCCCGGATCGGCCGGTCGGTTTCATAGAGGCAGTGGAAGGCGGAGGATTGCTCGCAGGCCTTCAGCACCTTCTGCGCGAGCGCAACGCCGCCTTCACCGCCTTTTGCGAACACCTCGCTTAGTGCATATTCCACCCCGAGCGATGCACAATATTCTGCGAGAAGGCTGATTTCAGCCTCTGTATCCGTATAGAAGCGATTGATCGCCACAACGACGGGAATGCCGAATTTTCGCATATTTTCGACGTGTGCGCCAAGGTTGGCGAGGCCGGCGCGCAGCGCGTCCAGGTTTTCCACAGAGGTTTCCGCTTTGGGTACGCCGCCGTTATATTTCAGCGCGCGCAGCGTGGCGACCACCACCACTGCGCTTGGCCGCAAGTTAGCATAGCGGCATTTGATATCAAAAAACTTTTCCGCTCCGAGGTCGGAGCCGAATCCCGCCTCTGTGATGCAGTAATCGCCGAGCTTGAGAGCGAGGCGCGTTGCCGCGACGGAATTGCATCCGTGGGCGATGTTGGCGAACGGCCCGCCGTGCATCAGAACGGGCGTGTTTTCGAGCGTCTGCACGAGATTTGGCTTGATGGCATCCCGCAGAAGGGCGGCCATGGAGCCGGTTACGCCCAAGTCATCCGCATAAACCGGAGAATTGTCATATTTGTAGGCGACAAGGATGCGACCGAGCCGTTTTTTGAGATCCGTCAAATCATCCGCAAGGCAGAGGATTGCCATGACTTCGCTTGCCACGGTGATTTGGAAGCTGTCCTCCCTCGGCACACCGTTTATTTTGCCACCCAGGCCTACGATGCAATGCCGCAGCGCGCGATCGTTCATATCCATGCAGCGCTTAAAAACGATGCGGCGCGGGTCGATGCCGAGTGAATTGCCCTGCTGAAGATGATTATCGATGCATGCGCATAGCAGGTTGTTCGCAGCGGTGATGGCATGCATGTCGCCGGTGAAATGAAGGTTGATGTCCTCCATGGGCACGGCCTGCGCGTATCCGCCGCCGGCCGCTCCGCCCTTAATGCCGAAAACGGGGCCGAGAGAAGGCTCGCGCAGAGCGATAACCGTGTTTTTGTGAAGCTTTGCCATCGCTTCCCCTAAGCCAACTGTCGTTGTCGTTTTGCCTTCTCCGGCGGGTGTAGGGTTGATGGCGGTGACAAGGATCAGCTTGCCGTCCGCCTTGCCGGCGAGGCGTTTCATGATCGCAGGGGAAAGCTTTGCCTTAAAGCGGCCATAGGGCTCGAGCTCCTCCTCGCTGATTCCGAGCCGCTGCGCAACTTGCGTGATCGGCAGAAGGGAGGCGTTTTGGGCGATTTCGATGTCAGTGAGCATGTCAAAGTTCCTCCTTTAAAATGTGGAGTCCGGTTCAAATTAAAAAAAGTATAACATATTTTTCCCTCTCCAACAAGAAAAAGCAGTTGTATAAACCTCGTAAAGCGCGGTCAGAATAAAGACGGAGGTGCGATGATGATCAAGAACGATTATAAATACACAAAAAAGAAAACAAAAATCGGCGGGAAAGGCTTCTATATTGCGCTGGGATGCTGTTTGCTCGCCGTGGGCTTAGGCGTTTGGGGCGCGGTGCAGGGCCGTGCTCCAGTGACACAAGGCCTTTCCGGTGCAAATTCACAGATAGAGGCCCGCACGACAAAGGCGCCTGTGCAAACGAAGGAGGCGCCCGCAAACGTGCCGGCAACCGGCGTGGCCGACGAGCGGGGAACGCAGCAAGAGCAGACAACCGCTGCGACAGAACGGGAGACGCAGGCGGAATATTTCATGCTGCCGTTGGGAACAAAAATCAACAAAGATTTCAGCAACGGCGAAATGGTAGAATCCAAAACCATGGGTGATTGGCGTGTGCACAACGGGATTGACTTTGCAGCAAAAAAGGGCGATGCTGTCAAAGCGATCAGCGCGGGCACGGTGCTCTCTGTGGAAAACGACAGCATGTGGGGGTGGGTCGTGACCATCGACCATGGCAACGGCATGAAGGCCTCCTACTGTGGCCTACAAAAGGAACCGGCTGTGAAAAAGGGCGGCAGCGTCAAAATGGGCGATGTGATCGGCAAGGTCGGGGAGATCCCGGTGGAAATGAAGGATGAACCCCATCTGCATTTTGAGGTGCGTGTCAACGGCACGGTTACCGACCCGCTGGCCGCCATGGGCAAAGCGGGCTGAACAGCTGCAAAAAGAACGGATATCATTGGAAAAACGGCAGGGGCGTTTCCGGCGAATCGGAGAAGCCCTGCCGTTTTTTCTGCAATATTCACAAAGAACCCCTACGGTGTAGGCACAAAAGAAGGGGAAAACGGCAATATTACGTAGAGTAGATGAATTTTTGAAGTTCCTTTATTGCAAACTTTAAAGTGGTATAGTATAATTACAATAAATATCTGAAGTGGATGCAGCGCGGGCGTGGGAGCGTGTGACAGAACGGTCATGCCGCTTTTTTTGTTTCGGCAGGGCTGCATATTTCACTCAGATAAAAATGAAACAGGGAGGAAAAAGTTTATGAAGAAGCGTTTGTTGGCAGCGTTGATGGTATGCGTTCTGGCCGCCCTTCCTCTGGCGGGATGCCAGAACGGAGACGATACGGGCAGCACGGGAGACAAAATTGTCATTGGCGGTCTTGCGCCCCTGACGGGCAATGTATCCGTCTATGGAATTGCCACAAATAATGGCGTACAGCTTGCCTTTGAAGAGATCAATCAAAAGGGTGGCGTGCTTGGAAAGCAGATAGAGTATATTTGTGAAGACGAAAAGGGCGATGCGACGGAGGCAACCAACGCTTACCGCAAGCTCGTCAATCAGAACAAGGTCGTCGCGATCATCGGCGACGTGACCAGCAAGCCGGCGGCGGCCGTTGCACAGGCCTCCGTGCAGGATAACATGCCAATCCTAACGGCTACCGCCACGGCGCTCAATGTTACGGCGGCTGGCAAAAACGTGTTCCGCGTTTGCTTTACAGACCCGGAGCAGGGTGAGATTATGGCGAACTACGCCAAGAAGCTCGGCAAAAAAACAGCGGCAGTGATTTATGACACCTCCGATGATTACTCCAAGGGGCTGAGGGATTCCTTCAAGGCAACCGCTGAGAAGCTCGGCATTGCCGTTGCTGCCGACGAAGGCTTTGCAAAGGGCGCAGTCGATTTCCGCCCGCAGCTTACCAATATCAAATCGAAGAATCCGGATGTCCTCTTCGTGCCTACTTATTATGAGCAGGCGGCATTGATCGCCGTACAGGCCAAAGAGCTCGGCTTGACGACGCAGATCGTCGGTGCAGACGGTTGGGACGGCGTTGTCGGCAAGGTTGATCAATCCAACATGGATGCGGTTAACGGCGCTTACTATTGCAGCCAGTATACGGCGGAGAGCGAGGATCAGCGCGTTCAGGATTTCATTAAGAACTATAAGGCAAAATACAACATGGACCCCAATCAATTTGCAGTGCTCGGCTATGATGCGGCTTATATGATGGCCGAGGCGATCAAAAATGCCGGCTCTACGGAGAAGCAGGCGATTATCGACGCCCTTGCAAAGCTTGAGTACAACGGCCTGACCGGCCAGATGCATTTTGATGAGAATCGCAACGTAGTCAAAGAGGCGATCATCATCAAGATTGACAACGGCGCCTATAAGTTTGAAGAAACCTTTGGAAAGTAAGCAGATTACTTTTTGCTGAACTGCCATCCTGCGGGCCGGGCCGTCGGACCCGGCCCGCAGAGCGATTTCCCCGCTGAGCAAAGGGAATGAAATTCCCTTTAAGAATGGGACTCCCTTTGGAATGCAGCGAGCTTGAAAGGAAGGGCGTTTCTTTTGCTCAGCGGGCAAAGGCGGGAAAGGCAAGCTCGTGAAATGATACGGCGCGCCCCTTTCGTGGGGGAACGCCTAAAGTAGGAAGGTGCGTTTATGGATTTTTTCATCCAAATGATTAACGGCCTTGGCCTTGGCAGCATTTACGCGCTGGTGGCCTTGGGCTACAGCATGGTATACGGCATTATCCAGCTCATTAACTTCGCACATGGCGATATCATCATGGTTGGCGGCTACGTTGTGTTCGTCGTGATGGTGCAGCTCGGCCTGCCGCTTTGGGCGGCGGTAATCCTGTCGATTGCGGTTTGCACCCTGTTGGGCGTTGTCATCGAGCGTCTCGCGTACCATCGCCTGCTGGTCAAGGATGCGCCGCGCCTGTCTTTGCTGATTACGGCGATCGGCGTGAGCATTTTCCTGCAAAATCTATTTCAGCTTGGCTTTACCTCCAGCGCTCAGTCGATGCCGGTGATGTTCCCCAACAAGGTGATTACCCTCGGCAGCCTGCAACTAAGCTTTAGCACCGTGCTGAATATCCTGGTCTCAATCGCAATGATGATCCTATTGGAGCTCATCGTCAACAAATCCAAAATGGGCAAGGCGATGCGCGCCACCAGCGAGGATGCAGGCGCGGCGAAGCTGATGGGCATCAACACGAATTCTACGATCGCGTTTACCTTTGCCATTGGCTCGGCGCTCGCAGCGGTTGGCGCCGTTTTATACAGCAACACATTCCATCAAATTACCCCCTATATGGGCGGCATGCTAGGCCTGAAAGCTTTTGTCGCGGCCGTCCTTGGCGGCATCGGCAATATCCCCGGCGCAATGCTGGGCGGCTATATTCTTGGTGTAGCGGAGAGCCTGACGATCGCAGCGGGCGGTTCCCAGGTTTCGGATGCTGTTGTGTTCGGCATCCTGATTCTTGTCCTGCTTGTCAAACCTGCCGGTCTTCTTGGTAAGAACGTGCAGGAAAAGGTTTAAGGGGGGCGCGCGATATGTCAAAACAACGAAAGCTTTCCTATCTCTTCAGCATCCTTTGGGTGGCAATCCTATTTGCCGCGATCATGGGAGCCGTAGCGACGGGAGTCATCAATTCTTACTATTCCGGCATTTTGGTGCTCATCGGCATCAATATCATCTTGGCGGTCAGCCTGAATCTGGTAACCGGATTTTTGGGGCAGCTTGTGCTTGGCCATGCGGGCTTTATGAGCGTAGGCGCTTATTCCGCTGCATTGTTCACCATGCATGCAGGCCTTCCTATTTCCGTTGCCTTTCCACTCGGCCTGATTTTTGGCGGCTTGGTGGCTGCCATCTTCGGGGTGATTATCGGCGTTCCGGCACTCCGCCTGCGCGGCGACTACCTGGCGATCATTACGCTGGGCTTCGGCGAAATTATCCGTGTGCTGGTTTTAGCAGTGGATTTTACAGGCGGCGCTGCCGGTTTGACGGGAATTCCCTATATCGAGGGAAAATATACGCTGATTATCTATACCTTTTTTATAGCTTTCCTCACGGTGGTTGCGATTTTGGCTTTTATCCGCTCCCGCCACGGGCGCGCGGTGATTGCCATCCGCGAGGATGAGATCGCAGCGGAGGCCTCCGGCATCAACACCACCTATTATAAACTTCTTGCCTTTGTGGTGGCGGCGTTTTTCGCGGGCGTTGCGGGCGGCATTTATGCGCATTATATCGGCGTGCTCGACCCCAGCAAATTCGATTTTAACTATTCCGTCGAAATCCTGATTATGGTCGTGCTCGGCGGCATGGGCTCCATTACAGGCTCCGTTTGCTCCGCAACTGTGCTCACGCTCTTGCCGGAAATGCTCCGCTCTTTTGCAGATAAACGCATGTTGATCTATTCCCTTGTGCTGATTATCGTCATGCTCTTTAAGCCCACCGGCCTGCTCGGGACGCGTGAGTTTTCCGTGCGAAAAATTGTGGGTAAGCTATTCAAAGAAAAAAAGAAGGATACCGGCACGCCCCCGGCGGGCGGCGCGCCTGGAAAGGAGGCCTGAAGCCATGGAGGAAAATAGAGCGGTATTGGAAACCCGCAACCTCGGCATCACCTTTGGCGGCCTGAAGGCTCTGGAGGGCGTCCATTTTCGCTTGCACGAAAAGGAGATCATTGGCCTTATTGGGCCGAACGGTGCAGGCAAAACCACGGTCTTTAATCTTTTGACCGACGTTTATTATCCAACAGACGGCGAAATTGAGCTTGAGGGCAACAGCATTGTGGGTAAAAAAACCTACCAGATCACGCAAAACGGCATTGCGCGGACCTTCCAGAATATCCGTCTGTTTAAAGATGTGACGGTGCTCGATAATGTAAAAACCGCGATGACCAGCAAGATGAAATATTCCCTTCTTTCCAGTATTTTTCGCCTGCCTGCTTATCGACGGGAGGAAAAAGAGATATCAGAGAAGGCCCATGCGCTGCTTGAGGTGCTCGGCCTCAATGAGAAAGCCTATGAAATGGCACGGAACCTCCCCTATGGCCAACAGCGCAAGCTGGAGATCGCCCGTGCGCTGGCAACCTCTCCAAAGGTTTTGCTGCTGGATGAACCGGCTGCCGGCATGAACCCAACAGAGACGAAAGAGCTTATGGAAACGATTCGCCTAATTCGGGATAAATTTGGCCTCTCGATTTTACTGATTGAGCATGATATGAGCTTTGTCATGGGCATCTGCGAGCACTTGGTAGTGCTTGACTATGGCAGGATTATCGCGGAAGGGCCCCCCGAGGAAGTTCGTAAGGATCCGAAGGTGATCGCCGCATATCTGGGTGGGGAATAGCCTGAAAAAGCGGCCTTTGCCGCACCGTTTCAGGCGCGCTTGATATCGATTCCCCAGCTGTTAGAAAGGAATGAGTCAACAATATGGATTTGATGCTTTCCGTCAAAGACTTAGACGTATACTATGGCGCAATCCATGCGATCAAGGGGATTTCCTTTGAGGTGAACGAGGGCGAGATTGTCACGCTCATCGGCGCGAACGGCGCGGGCAAGACGACCACGCTCCATGCCATTTCAGGCCTCGTAAAGCCGAAGAATGGGGAAATTGCCTTCTGCGGCGCAAATTTGCGCACCACAAGCGCCCATAAAATCATCCGGCTTGGGCTGGCCCAGGTGCCTGAGGGGCGGCGCGTTTTTTCCCATATGACGGTGCAGGAAAACTTGGAGATGGGCGCGTATGCACGGAAAGACCGGGGCCGGCTAAACGATGAGTTCGAGCGCATTTTTCAGCGGCTCCCCCGTTTGAAGGAGCGGCGCAAGCAGGTTGCCGGCACGCTATCCGGCGGGGAGCAGCAGATGCTTGCCATTGGACGCGCACTGATGAGCAACCCCAAAATGCTGTTGCTCGACGAGCCATCGATGGGCCTTTCTCCACTGCTGGTGGAGGAAATCTTTCAAATCATTCAGGATGTTAACAAAAGCGGGGTTACCGTTTTACTCGTGGAGCAGAATGCGAAGATGGCGATGCAGATTGCGAACCGCGTATACGTCATGGAGACGGGTACCATCATGATGAGCGGGAACTCGGAGGAAATGCGCAATAACGAGCAGGTGCGCAGGGCTTATTTGGGCGGATAACCGGTGCGTTTCGGCAAAAAGTAAAACCGTGCATAGAGAAAGCGAGGGCAGGCAGATTTGCCTGCGAGGCTGGACGATGGGTTGAAAATCACTGATTTTACGCAAGAAGATGCGAAAACCGTATGCAGCTGGCGTTATCCGCCACCCTATGATATCTATCATTATCCGGAATGGGAAACGGCCCGGGCACAGCATTATGGAATGACGGATGAAGAAACACGCCGCGCAGAGTTTTATGCCCTGAAAGACGGGAATAATTTGACCGGTTTTTTCAGGTTGACGAATCATCCTGATTTTGTAATGATCGGCCTTGGCTTGGCGCCGGATCAATGTGGGAAGGGTCTTGGCAATCAGTTGATGAAAGCCATTCAAACCGTTCTAAAGGAGCGATATCCCGGGCGGCCCGCCTGCCTTGAAGTGAGAACTTGTAATATGCGCGCGATCAAATGCTATAAACGGGCCGGATTCGTCGTCCGAAAAGAGTATTGCAGAGACACGTCGATGGGGATGGCGGATTTCTATTTGATGGTATTATGATCAGTTTCGTTGTATGATATGGCAAGGGAGCTGTTGCAAAATGCCTTGCATTTTGCAACAGCTCCCTTGTACGTTTATTTGAGGCTTTGCCCAAATGGGGGTAAGTCTCAAACTCACAATAGAATGAAAGATTGGATTTATCCGATTGCTTCGGCTTCTGCGCATGCAAGCACCCTTTTAAGCTCCTTTGGAATGGCAATATGCTGTGGGCAGTGGCCTTCGCATTTGCCGCATTCAATGCAATCCGCAATGCCGCAGGATTGTATGCGCGCTCGCAAATCAGCCATTTGATCGAAACGCAGGCAACTGTTATATGCTTCAAAAGCGCTTGAAATCCGCACGCCCTTCGGGCAGCCCTTGCAGTAATTGCAGCCGGTGCAAGGGATCAGCGGCAGGCTTTCCAAAATGGATACCGCCTGCTGGAGCAGCTCGGTTTCCGCTATGCTGAGCGGCTGAAACTGGCCAAAGAGCCGGAGATTTTCGGTTACCTGCGCCATGTCGGACATACCGCTGAGTACGACTGCCGTATTGGGAAGGCTCCCGGCAAACCGGAGCGCCCATGAGGCCGGGCTTGCCTTTGGGGCGGCAGCGGTAAGCAGAGAGACCACGTCGGGATGCGGCGAAGCGAGCGAGCCGCCGCGCACGGGCTCCATGATGATGCAGGGAATGCCGCGGGCCTCAACCATTTCATATTGTTCCTTTGCGCGCTGGGCCGTTTCCCAGTCATAATAATTGATCTGGAGCTGAACAAAGTCCCAGTCGGCGGCATCCAGAATTTCATGCAGAACCTCCGGCGTATCATGGAAGGAGAAGCCGGCATTCCGAACCGCCCCTGCCGCCTTTTTTGCAAAAATAAAGTCGACAAGATTCTCTTTTTTACAAATCTCCCAATTTTCCTGATTGAGGTTATGTAGCAGGTACTGGTCAAAATAGGTCACACCTGTACGCTTGAGCGAGGTTTCTAAGAGCTCTTGCGGTGTGTGCCCCTCCGGAATGAGCCACATGGGGAGTTTGTTTGCAAGATAGAAGCGCTCGCGTGGGTAGCGTTCTACCAAAGTGCGCTTCACAGCATTTTCAGAATCTCCATCCCCATATACATAGGCAGTGTCAAAGTAATTGATTCCGCCCGCCATGCAGGCGTCCACCAGCTTTTCCGTTTCTAATAAGTCAATCTTACCGTTCTTTTGCGGGAATCGCATACAGCCAAGCCCCAAAAGAGAGGTTTCAAAACCCAGTTTATTGAATAAACGCTTTTCCATATTGCCTCGCCTCCATCCCTTGATTATTACGGTGAAATTATAGCACAAGAAAGAACGTTTGCATAGGCTTGCGTGGGGAAGGCACAGGAAATATGGAAATCCCCCATCAATAAAACCGACCGGGTGCTTCTCATAAGCACCCGGTCGGTTACACCTGGATCATTTCCGCCTGAGAGAGGAGCCGTTAGGCTGGCATCCCGTCCTTTAAATCACATTCCACAGCCGCGCCCTGCGCCTGGGAGCGCTTTACGTCAATGGTGCGCTGATTGCGCGAGCCGCGGAAGAGAATTGCAAGAGATTTTTCTTCCAGCAAAAAGCGCCCGTCCACAAGCACGTCCGTCTCCGCGAGAAGATCCCGCCATCCGGCATGGGAATCAAGGCCATCCATAATCTGCTCATACGTCCAGCCCGTGTAGGTGATCACATTTAGGCCAAGCTTATGCACCTCAGCGGCGAGCACCGCGAAGGGCTCTGCCTGTGCAAACGGGTCGCCACCGCTCAGAGTCACGCCGGAGAGCAGCGGATTCTTCCGCAACTCAGCGATCAGATTGCCAACCTTGCTGTCATATCCTCCGGCAAAATCATGCGTTTGTGGGTTTTGGCAGCCAGGGCAATGATGCGGGCAGCCTTGCGCAAAGACGACGAATCGCCAGCCGGGGCCATCCACAATTGACTCGCGGATAACGCCTGCAAGCCGTAAAGCGGTTTCCATTGTATCCATCAGATCTGCTCAAACTCCCCTGCGCCAGTGCCGATGGAGTGCTTGACGCGATCCATCACTTCGGCATACTTGGCGTCGTTAAAGTGATCGAGCGTGCCGACCAGATAGCCGGTGATGCGGCGGATACGCTCAAAATCGGGATTGCCATCACCTTCGTGGCGGCCGCATTTCGGGCACTCGTCATTGATGATGCCGGTATAACCGCAAACCGGGTCATGATCGACCGGGTGGTTGACGGAGCCGTAGCCAATATTATTTTCCTTCATGCAGCGGATAACGGCCTCAAACGCGTCGAGATTTTCCGTTGGATCGCCGTCCATCTCAATATAGGAGATATGGCCTGCATTGGTCATCTCATGATAGGGAGCCTCAATTTTGATCTTATCAAAAGCGGAGATTGGGTAATAAACCGGCACATGGAAGGAGTTTGTATAATAGGCGCGGTCAGTCACGCCTTCAATCACACCGTAACGCTCCTTATCCATGCGGACAAAACGGCCGGAGAGCCCCTCCGCAGGCGTTGCAAGCAGGGAGAAATTGAGGCCGGTTTCCGCAGCCGCCTGATCCATGCGGTTGCGCATATGGGCAACGATTTCTAGGCCGAGGTTGCGCGCTTCAACGCTCTCGCCATGGTGCGCGCCCACCAGGGATTTTAATGTTTCCGCAAGACCGATAAAGCCGACGGAAAGCGTGCCGTGCTTGAGCACCTCGCGCACCTCGTCATCCGGGCCAAGCTCGCCGGAATCAATCCAAATGCCCTGCCCCATCAGGAAGGGATAGTTGCGCACCTTCTTTTTAGACTGGATCTCCAGCCGCTCAAGCAGCTGATTGATGACAAGATCGATTTTGCGGTCAAGATCCTCAAAGAAGAGATCAATGTTGCCGTGCGCCTTGATAGCAAGACGGGGCAGGTTGATCGAAGTAAAGCTCAGGTTCCCTCGGCCACCCGTGGTTTGGCGCGAAGGATCATATACGTTCCCCATCACGCGGGTACGGCAGCCCATATAGGCAATTTCCGTATCATAATCGCCTTCCACATAATATTGTGCGTTAAACGGCGCATCCATAAAGGAGAAGTTCGGGAATAGCCGCTTTGCTGATACGCGGCAGGCGAGCTTGAAAAGATCATAGTTCGGATCGCCAGGATTATAGCTGACGCCTTCCTTCACACGGAAAATGTGGATCGGGAAAACCGGCGTTTCGCCGTTGCCGAGGCCTGCTTCTGTGGCGAGCAGGACGTTTTTTACAGCCATACGGCCCTCCGGGGAGGTATCCATCCCATAGTTAATGGAGCTGAAGGGGATTTGCGCGCCAGCGCGGGAGTGCATCGTGTTGAGATTATGAACGAGCGCTTCCATCGCCTGATAGGTGGCGCGGTCCGTCTCTTTCACAGTGCGGCGCAGCGTGAATTCCTGCGCACGCTTTATGATGGCGTCGTCGAGCTGATAGCCTTCTTTCAGCAGCTTTGCTTCAGCCTCCTGATAGCCGTTATCATTTGCAAGCTTGGGTACTAGACCGCTCTCCTCTTTGACACGCTTGCAGACATCGTCCGCAAGGTCACAGGAGTTCTCCAAATCCGCCAGCAATTCAAGCGCCTTGCTCAGATTACGGCGGTAGAGCTTTGCGTAGGTTTTGGCCACGCCGAGCGCCATGCCGTAATCAAAATTTGGGATACTCTGGCCGCCGTGCTGATCGTTTTGGTTGGACTGAATTGCAATGCAGGCAAGCGCAGAGTAGCTCGCAATATCGTTGGGCTCGCGCAGGTAGCCATGACCAGTAGAGAAGCCGCCTTTAAACAGCTTGATGATATCGATCTGGCAGCAGGTGGTGGTCAGCGTTAAAAAATCGAGATCGTGGATGTGAATATCACCCTCATGGTGCGCCTTGGAGTGCTCCGGATTGAGCACAAACAGCTCGTTGAATTGCTTTGCGCCCTCAGAGCCGTATTTGAGCATAGTGCCCATGGCGGTATCGCCATCAATATTGGCGTTTTCTCGCTTGATATCGTTATCCTTTGCGTCCTTAAAGGTGAGGCCTTCGTAGATTTTCATCAGCCGGGTGTTCATTTCACGCACACGGGAACGTTCTGCGCGATATAAAATATAAACTTTCGCGGTGCGGGCGTGTCCGTTTTCAATCAAGACCTTTTCCACGGCGTCCTGCACCTGCTCTACAGTCGGCTTCTGAATGCCCCGATTCTCCAGGTAAACGACCACCTGGTTTGCCAGCGCAAGCGATTCCTCATAGTCCTTGCCGCCCATAGACTGCGCAGCCTTAAAAATTGCATTTGCAATTTTTTCAATGGAGAAGTTTACTTCCCGCCCGTCGCGTTTGATGATTTTTGTTAACATGCGCCCAGCTCCTCTTGTGTGAAAGTGATAAATAGATATAGTTAAAATATATTGATTGATACACTAGATATAGTGTATTCCCTCTATAGCGATTGCTATTATATAGCACATCTTGATGCCTGTCAAGGGCATGCGTATGGAAAAACAAAAGAAAAACGCACAATCTTTTTCAAGATCGTGCGTGTGAACAGCTTCATTGTTTAGGAGAATCAATCCTCTGGCTTTTTTCGCAACCGTTCCCCAAGGGCGGCCAAAAAATCCTCTTCCTCCTGCTTGTGCAACGCCTGTTCTTTCTCATAAAGAGCTTGCAGATGCTGGAAGGCGCTTTTTTTATCTTTCAGCTGCCGATAGAAGAGGATCAAATCTTGCTCCTCTTTGGAAAGGTCGGAAAGATATTTTACGCGGGGGTGGGCAGCGCTTTGATACTCCATGCGTTCATCGCGCAGCTCCATCTGGAGGGTGGGCGGCTTCACGTCCAGCAAAAAATCCGTGCTGATGCGGTAGAGGCGTGCAAGCTTCGCAATGGTGAGGATATCAGGCCTCGTTTTGCCGGATTCATAATAGGCGTAGGTGGAACGGTCGATATTCAGCATATCCGCAACCTGCTTTTGTGTCAGGCCATTTTTTTCCCTGAGCAGACGCAGATGTGTAGCCAGCATTCCCCCACCGCCTTTCTCTTGCTAGTATCTGTTATTTTTGCATAATTATACTATTAGAATGAAAAAAAAGAGCATATTGTGAATAACGTTCACATTTTTTTCTTTCTCAATCAAGGCGTGCCCTTGTATCTATTTGATGGAATGTGATACTATTTCTTTATAAAAGCATCTGCTGAGCTGCAAGAATGCAGCTAGACAGGGAAAGAGAGGGAACAGAATGGAACAGAAATGGGTGCAGGCCTGGGGAATGTCGCATGCGGGAATGTCCCTTTTGGGCTACCGGGGGAACGACCGGACCTTCCGACTGACTGTCCACAGTGCAGTCTCCGGGGGTCAAATCCGCCTGTCGCTCTCCAACCGTTTTTCCAAAGAGCGTGTGAGGGTCGGTTCCGCGTATGCCGCCGTTTGTGATGAAACAGGGAGGCGGATAGGAGAAAGCACGCCTCTTTTTTTCGCTGGCAAGGCGGGGGTGGAGCTGACCGCTGGCCAAAGCGTCCGGTCAGACGCCGCTGCCCTGCCGGTTGCTGCGGGCGAATATCTCTCAGTTAGTATCTATGTGGAGAAGGGAAAGCTTCTGTCCGGCAATGCGCTGGATGATGTGCGGCTCTCTGTCTGCCGCGGAGATCACACGAGCGATATGGCGATTCTACATCAGAGCAGGCGCAAGGATAGCATTTTACATTTAGCGGAGAAGGTGTTGGGGATGTATCTCTCCCAGCCGGTGCCCCTATTTGAGGCAGTCGAACTGCTCAATGGGGAGGGCGCTTCTAACATCGTGTGCTTTGGGGATTCGATCACACAGCAGGGGCGTTGGTTTAATCCGTTTGCCCAGCGGGTGCGTGAGCAGTTTCCCGGCCGCTATGCTGTCGTCAACCGATCGATCACGGGAAACCGGCTGTTGCGGGATTGCTGGAGTCGCTTCCCATTAAAAAATTTTTTTGGCCCGAGGGCGTTGGAGCGTTTTCAATGGGATGTAGGCGCCTTTGACGGCATAAAATACATGGTGGTATGCCTGGGCACAAACGACTATGCCCAGCCGGGCACATTAGGCGCCCCAAAATCGGATCGCATTACGGCGCAGGAGGCGCTCGATGGCCTGCGAGAGCTGGTGCAGATGGCACACGCGCACGGCATCACGGTCTACGGAGCCACATTGATCCCCTTCGGCGGCTCGGCGGACTGCACACCGGAAAAGGATCAAATCCGTGTGGAAATCAACCGGCGGCTGATGCAGGAGAAACTGTTTGACAAAATTGTTGATTTTGACGCCGCTTTTGCACGGGAAGAGAATCCCTATCTTGCAAAAGAGGGCTATACGAGCAAGGACGGCGGCCACCCCAGTCCACTTGGCGGTTTAGCGCTTGCGCAGTGCATTCCGCTGGAATGGTTCATAGAACAGGAAGCATCTGTGATAAAGTAAAGGGAGGCAGGCATTGTGATAGAAAGGGAAAGCGTGAAAAGCGTCGGCGCTTATCTGGAAAGCCAGGCGGAAGCGATGCGGCAGGCGCTTGCCGCTCTGATAGAAATTCCAAGCTACCGCACGCAGGCGGAGGAGGGCGCGCCTTATGGAAAAGGGCCGGCAGCCGCTCTGCAGGAAGGCATGCGGCTGGCACAGGAGCAGGGGCTTCGCACGCGCCTAGTGGAAAACGTTATGCTGGAGGCCGACCTTGGGGAGGGGGCGGAACCGGGGCTGGGCGTTCTTTGCCATTTGGACGTGGTGCCGGAGGGCACGGGATGGACAGTTCCGCCCTATGCGCTTACCCGCCGGGAGGGGAAGCTTTATGGCCGTGGCACAATTGATGATAAGGGGCCGGCTGTAGCGGCGCTGTTTGCCCTCGGCGCGATCCGCGCCCTGAAAATACCGCTTGCTGCGCCGGTGCGCTTGCTGCTGGGGAGTGATGAAGAAAACGGCTCTTCTGATCTTGCATGCTATCGGGCAAAGCATAAAATGCCGCCGATGCTCTTCACACCGGATGGCGATTATCCGATCATCAATATTGAAAAGGGGATGCTACGGGCGGGCTTTTGCGCATCTTACCGGCAGGAAGGGGAACGGCGCGTTCTCTGGCTGCATGCGGGCAAAGCGGCGAATGCCGTTCCTGGCCGGGCGGAGGCCTGTTTATCCGGCATTTCGCTTGAGCAGGCAAAGCAAGCTGCTCAGGCATTGCCAAAAGAGCTCGCTATCGCCTTCCGGGAGGAGCAGGATGGGCTTGTTTTGTTGATTGAAGGGCGCGGGGCGCATGCCTCCACGCCAGAGCAGGGAGAAAATGCGCTGACCGGCCTGATTCGGATGCTTTGCGCATTGCCCGGTATGGAGGGGGATGGATTATTGCCGCTGTTGGAGGAGATTGCGCTGCTTTTCCCCCATGGGGAAACGAACGGACGCTCTGCCGGACTTGCATGCCAAGAGGCGGAAAGCGGAGCGCTGACGCTTGCCCTCAGCGTTTTGCGGTGCCGGAAGGGCAAGCTGGAGGGCATGGTGGATATCCGGTTTCCATTGTGTGAAACGCTCCCTAGCGTCACCCAAAAGCTTTCTCAAGCGCTTGCTGCACACGGTTTCAATTTTCACAAAATAATGGGCTCCGAGCCGCACCGGGTGCCGGAGGAGAGCCCGTTTATCCAAACGCTGCTCCATGTGTATACCCAGCAGACCGGACTGCCGGGCTATTGCACGGCAATCGGCGGAGGCACCTATGTGCACGGTATCCCAGGCGGAGTTGCTTTTGGCGCAATGTTCCCGGGGGAGGATAATCATATGCATGGCGCGGATGAATTTATTACGGAGGAAAATTTGTTGCGCAATGCGAAAATTATTGCGCATGCAGTGCTTGCGCTGTGTGGAGAATGAGGCGGATGACGATGAAAAAGGTGCTTTCTTATGGGGAGATCCTCTGGGATGTCATTGATGGACAAGCAAAAATTGGTGGAGCCCCCTTTAATTTGGCTGGGCATTTGGCGCGGCTCGGCGCCGAGGCGTTTCTCTACAGCAAGGTCGGTGCGGATGAACTGGGGCGCCGGGCGTTGCAGGAGATCGCTCGCTTAGGGGTAAGCTCAAATTATGTGAAAACAGACGCCCGCTATCCAACCGGGACGGCGCTCGTCCGGCTGGACCATCAGGGGATTCCGAGCTATTCGTTCCCCGAGGGGGTTAGCTACCAGCATATTGAAGGGGGAGAAGCGGCGCTTGCCTCCCTCCGGGAGGAGGGATTTTCCCTCTTTTATTTCGGCTCTATGGTGCAGATGGCAGAACAATCTCGTGAGACACTTTTGCATATTTTAAAAGAATGCACCTTCCCAGCCGTGTTTTTTGATGTGAATATCCGCCGCGATTTTTGCCCCCGTGAGATGGTGGAGCAATCCCTTCGGTATACGACAATCCTCAAGCTCAATGAAGAGGAGGCGCTGCGCTTTGGCACACTCTTCTGCACGGGAGAACAGGAGACGGAGCTAATCCGCGCCCTTTTTGCACAATATAGCAAGCTACGCTGCGTGCTGGTGACAAAGGGGCCGCGTGGCTGCACGGCCTATTCCCGTGAGGCGATGAGGGAGATAAACGAATGCGTATCCAAGGCGGTGGATACCGTGGGCGCGGGAGATGCGTTTAGCGCCGGTTTGATCAGCGGGCTGCTCGCGGGATGGGATGTATTCCGCAGCGCGCGGCGCGGCGCGATCCTTTCGGATTTTGTGGCGTCATCCAGCGGGGCGCTTCCGGTCTATTCGGAACAGTTAAAGGCGAAGCTGGACACTTGCTGAGTGAAATTGTTTACAAATACTGACTTGTATCCTCCGAGGCGGAATGCTAAGATGGGAAAACATAAGGGAAGAGATGCAAAGCTTCCTCTTTTCAACTGCGCTTTATGCCTGTTGCGCACAAACCTGACTCAAAATTTTAGCGCCGCCTAAACCGCAAAATTCTGTGGCTTACCGAGAAAGGAATGGTCATAAGCGTGAAGAAAACAATGCATACCCGGTTCCTTGCGCTGGTGCTTTCCGCTATGCTTTTACTGCCTGCGCTTGCCGGTTGCTCTAAGAAAACCGGAGCGGAAAAAGACCTTGCCTACCCAATTGACGGCGAGCCGGTTTGCCTTGACCCGCAGATTGCTGCGGATGAAACGGCTAAGCTTGTCACGGGCAATTGCTTTGAGGGGCTTGTCCGTCTGGATGAATCAGGCGCAATCGTGCCCGGAGCCGCCCAGCGGTGGGATGTGTCGGCGGACGGGCGCACCTACACCTTTCATTTGCGCGAGGGGATGAAGTGGCACATTGCCGACTCCGATGAGCTGGAAGAGCTGCTGGGGAAGGGAAAAACGATCGACACCACGCTGAATGCGGAGGATTTTGCGTTCGGCCTAAAGCGGGCGTTGTTACCGGAAACGGGCATGGCCTCCGCCAAAGCGCTTTATGCGATTGAGAATGCGCAGGCGGTTCATCGTGGAACTGCCCGCTCCGATCAACTCGGCGTGCGGGTGGTAAACGCCAGCACGCTGGAGATTCGGCTGGCTCGCGCGGACAGCGCGTTTCTCTATGCGCTGACACTCCCTATGAGCATGCCTTGCGATGAGGCATTTTTTCTGGCGACGTCAGGCCGCTATGGGCTGGAGCGGAAGTATCTAATCTGCAATGGGCCCTTCTATCTTTCAAAATGGAACCATGACAAATCTCTGCTGTTAAAAAAGAATCCGGATTATCAGGGGGAAACAACCGTATCGCCCGCTACCGTCAGCCTCTATATCAATACAGACGGGCAATCCCGCCTTGATAAGCTGTTGGAAGGGCGGTATGACGCCGCCCTGCTGGAACAGGGCCAGGCCCATGCCCTGGATGAGCGCTCTGGCATTACGACGCAGGAGATCCCCAATATCACCTGGTCGATCTGCTTCAATGCAGGGAATGCTCTGCTGAAAAATGGGAACCTGCGCATTGCGCTCTGCCAAGGGCTAAACCGCTCCGCGCTGGAGCCTGCCTCCGGCCTGACGGCCGAGGCGCAGGGCTTTGTGCCGGCATCCTGTATGCTGGGCAGCACGAGCTACCGGGAGCAGGCAGGCGCTATCGGCCGGCTGGCCTACAATGCGGATGAGGCGCGCAGGCGCTGGGAGAGCGGGCTGGATGCGCTTGGCCAAAAAAGTGCAACGCTTACCATCCTCTGTGCGCAGGAGCATGCCGATATGATCCGCAAGCTCATACAAACCTGGCAAGGTGCGTTGGGCATCACGCTGATCCTGCGGCTGGAGGCGGTAGATCGGGCAGAATTGCGCACTCGTTTGGAAAAGGGGGATTACGAAATTGCTTTTGCCCCCGTGACAGCCTCCGGCTCTTCGGCGGTAGAGTTCCTTTCCCAGTTTGCTTCCGCTGCGAGCGGTAACCTGCTCAACTATAGCTCGGAAGCCTACAATAAGATCATATCTTCCATGAATATGGCTGCTTCTAGGCAACTCATTCAGCTGTGCAAGCAGGCGGAAACGCATTTGATCCAAAACGGCCTAGTTTACCCGCTGTATGCAGAGAGCAGTTTCTTTGCGATGGCACAGAATGTTTCCGGGATTGTTTACCACACGCTGGATGGCACGGTGCGCTTTTTGAAAGGGGAGCGGCTGGATTCATGATACGGTTCCAATCCAAGAGGCAGGCCTTTCTCTGCGCCCTATCCTGGGCGTTTGCGGTGGCCTGTATGGCGCTGATTTTTCATTTTTCTCAACAGTCCGGTGTTCAGTCCCAATCGCTTAGCGATGGCGTTCTTTCCAAAATTTTTGATCTGGTTGGGTTGCTGATCCCTTCCGCCGTGATCCGAAAACTGGCGCATGCGGCGGAATTTGCGCTGCTGGCGGTTCTGCTGTTTCATGCGCTGTACCGCACCTGGGGGCGAAGCAGGCCCTTTCTGGCTTGGGGACTGACCGCCTTTTATGCGGTGACGGATGAGCTGCACCAAATTTTTATCCCCGGCAGGGCGTGCCGTTTTTTTGATGTGTGCGTCGATGCGGCCGGAGCGCTGGTAGGCATCGTGTTGTGCCTTTTGACTGTTTTTTTGTGGAAAAAGCTTCGTGAGCGCCGCTACACCTGATGAAATAAAAAATGGATAGGGGCAAAAAAAACCGGCTGATTGGCAATTCGCCAATTCGCCGGTTTTCTGATTGATAAAACCATTTCATTCTACCTAAGTGCCTAAACAGCAGCAGGAAAGGGAGGAACGCCGATTGCCGCCCGTGGACGCATTAGCCTTCGCTGTGATCCATGCCGCTTCCAGGCTTCTGAAGCATGGCGCGGGGCGCTACCTCCCGCCGGGCGTGGTTATAGAGCTTGCGGTTATCCAGCGCCCATTGCCGTGGGGAGAAGCCGTTTGGCTGCGTCGTCTGGACAGCCTGCGCCATTTCATAGATGCGCGCATCCATCAGGTCAAGCTCAGAGAGCAGCTCCGCCTCCAAGAACATAGGCCGCACAGCAGCTCCAAATTCAGGATCCCCATGGTGGGAGAGGAGCATATGCTCCACCAGCATCGCGGTTTCCTGCGGTGTGCCGAGCCTGCGAGCCGCACGGTCAACCGCCATTGCGCCGGAGGCTAGGTGCCCGATCAGCATCCCCTGCGATGTATATCCACTGGCAATGCCGGTGCTGCTGACAGTGAATTCTTCAATTTTTGCAATATCATGCAGGATCGCGCCGGAGAGAAGAAGCTCCTGGTCGATAAAGGGGTATACGTGACACACGCCCTGTGCGAGCCGCACGATGGAAAGGGTGTGGCACAACAAACCTCCCCGGATTGCATGGTGCAGCTTAAAGGCCGCTGGCCAATAGAGCAGCTTCTCTTCATATTCATCGAGAAGCTCTGTGACAAGCTCCTTTAAATCAGTATTTTCAAAAGCGACGACCAGGGAGCGGATTTCTGAGAGCATCCATGCACCATCGTATGCCGCGCTCGGGACATAATCGCTTATCTGAACGTTATCAGAGGGGACGACCTTGCGAATCCGGTCGATGCGTAGCTGATCAGCGCCGTTGTAAACGTCAATTCGGCCGCGCACCTTAACAAGGTCGTTTGCGGCAAAGGTTCCCTGCGCCTCCTCCTTATAATCCCAGAGCTTGGCTGAAATCTCGCCGGATTGATCGGCCAACACCAAGTCGAGGTAGGGCACGCCACGGGCTGTTTGCTTTTTGTCACAGGTTTTAATCAGGCAAAAACCTTCGGAGACACCGGTTTTATCATTGGTTATAAAATTCATAAAGCTGCCATCCTTTTTCTAAGAGCTGAACGAATCGATCATTGGCCGAAATCCATTAGGAAAATGCCGCTTTCCTCCTCCAGGCGGCGGTTAACTTCTCCCGGGAGCAGGCGGATGAAGATCTCGGCTGTTGCGCTGACTCTGATTTCATTGACATGCCCGCCGTATACATTGCCATCGGCATCGGCAAGGGAACCATGCAGGTGAAGGTAAAGCTCCGTTCCGCGCCGTGTCACGCTGCCTGTCAGCGCGCAGATTTCCATCTCTCCCTCCAGTGTGCGAGGCAAAAAGCGCTTTTCAGCCAGGTGGTAAACGCCAACCTCAGCATAATCTGCCGCACCCAGCGCGGAAATCTCCGCCAGACGCACCCGCTCCGCATTGCATACCGCGCGGATTGAAGCGAGAACGTCCTCGCCCCTCACCAGGCAGAGCACAATGGTATCCCCCAATTTCCGGTATTCCATCACAGCGTCCCCCTTTTTCTCTCTTCATTTCCATTATACGTCTTTGAACCCGCAGGGTCAAGGCGAACGGTCAATCGGCTGTCTGTTGGGCGGGCTTTTTCATTGTTAAGGAAATGCGCTTCTTTGCTACATCAACGCTGAGCACCCATACGGTGACGATATCGCCCACCTTGAGAACCTCGGAGGGATGATTCAGCCTGCGGTTGGCGATTTGAGAAATATGGACCAACCCGTCCTGATGGACGCCGACATCGACGAACGCGCCGAAATCAATCACATTGCGGACCGTGCCCTGCAATTCCATGCCGGGCTTTAAATCCTTCATATCCATGATATCCGTGCGCAGCAGCGGCGGCGGGAGTTCATCGCGTGGGTCACGGCCCGGGAGCAGGAGCTCCTTGACGATATCGCGCAGCGTCGGCACGCCCGCTTCTAGCCGCTTTGCGGCCTCCTCCACACCGCCGAGGCCCTCAACGCGCTCTCGAAGGGCCCCGATTGCGCCGGAAGAAACATCGGCCAGAGAGTAGCCGCACAGCGCCAGCAGGGCTTTCGCGGCCTCATAGCTCTCTGGATGCACGCCGGTATTGTCGAGCACGTTTTTGCTCTCCGGCACGCGTAGGAAGCCCGCGCACTGCTCAAACGCTTTTGCGCCGAGTTTCGGCACTTTTTTAATAGCGGCGCGGGAGGGGTAGGCGCCGTTTTCCTCTCGATAGGCGACGATGTTTTTGGCAACCGTGCCATTGATACCGGATACACGCGCAAGCAGGGAGGGGGATGCGGTATTCAGATCAACGCCTACAGCATTGACGCAATCCTCCACCACGCCGCCCAGCGCGTTATCGAGCTCTTTTTTCGGCATATCGTGCTGATATTGGCCCACGCCGATGGCCTTTGGATCAATTTTTACCAGCTCCGCGAGTGGATCCTGTAGCCTGCGCGCGATGGAAACCGCGCTGCGCAGCGAAACGTCGAACTGCGGGAACTCCTCCGCAGCGAGCTTTGAGGCGGAATAGACGGATGCGCCCGCCTCGCTGACGACCATGTAAGAAATGTTTCGGCCGATCGCCTTGATGAGCTCAGCCGTAAAAATTTCCGTCTCTTTGGAGGCGGTTCCGTTGCCGATGGCGATGATCCCAACGCCGTGCGTTTCAATCATGCGGCGAAGCGTAGATTTTGCCTGTTCTTTTTGAGCTTCGCTATGTGTAATATAGATGACCCCTGTATCTAGCACGCGGCCTGTTGCATCCACAACGGCGACCTTGCAGCCTGTCCGATAGCCAGGATCCAACCCCAAGGCAACTTTTCCCTTCACAGGCGGCTGGAGCAGCAACTGGCGCAGATTGGTGGAAAAAACCTTGATTGCGGCCGTGGCTGCCCGCTGCGTGAGTGCCGAGCGGATTTCACGTTCAATCGACGGCTCAATCAGCCGGTCATAGGCATCCTCCCCGGCCTCTAAGACGGCGCGGGTGCAGGGCGACTCGGTGCTCTTCAAAGCAACGCTGGAAATCACCTTGATGGCGCGCGGGCGGTCAAGGGTAACCGAAACCTTCAAAAATCCCTCCCGTTCTCCCCGGTCGATTGCCAGCACTTGATAGCCTGCGATTTTTTCCACTGGCGCACTGAAGTCATAATAAGGCGCATAGACGCTGTCTTCCTCCTTGGCGGATTTGGAGCGCACCACGCCGCATACGGTAAAAAGATTGCGAAGCCTGCGGCGGATCGTTGCATCATCCGAAAGATTTTCCGCAATGATGTCAAGTGCGCCCTTAAGGGCGTCCTCAGCCGTTTCCACGCCCTTTTCCGGGTTAAGGAAATCTAACGCCAGAGCGAGCGGCTCTTCACAATCAGGGCGCTGCTCGTAAAGCACCTGGGCCAGCGGCTCCAGCCCCTTCTCCCGGGCAATTGAAGCGCGTGTGCGGCGCTTTGGCTTAAAGGGGCGGTAGATATCCTCAATTTCTGCCAAGGTGGCGGCATTGCTCAGCGCGGCGGAGATTTCCTCCGTCAGTTTTTCCTGCCCCTCAATCGAGGCGCGCACTTCTTCGCGCCGTTTATCGAGATTGCGCAGATATTCCAATCGCTCTGCTATTTCGCGCAGCATCTGGTCGTCCAGCGTGCCATGCGCCTCCTTGCGGTAACGTGCGATAAAGGGGATTGTATTGCCCTCGTCGATGAGCTTGACGACATTCTCTACCTGCCAAGCCTGTAAATGAAATTCCGACGTGATTTGTGCGATGATATCCATAGGTTTTGACGACTCCTTTTCCTCTGACTTGAAAAAACTGCCCCTGCCCGCAGACAGGGGAATGCATTATGGAAACTGAAAATTCAGAATAGAAATCTCATGGAGAATGAAAAATTTCTCCGGCATGGTATCCTCCAGCATCTTCCGATGCCTCTTGCTGAAGGACTCCACCTGCTCGGGCGGGAGCGAAGCGCCAACTCCGCGGCAGGCCCTCATCCGGCCGTTCCAAGTTTCCCGGGTGAATGGGATTTCTGCATCCAGCGTTTTAAGCGCCGCCAAATGGATGCCCCCTTTGCACCAGCCCGGGGTAAAATATTGGAGCCGCCGGTCATATCCGTTCCAATCTGGGTTAAATTGCCGCACGGTTTCGATAGAGCGCTGGACGACCGGGTTTTCATCCGGCAGCCAGGCCATGTAAATCACGGCCAAGTGCCCTCCGGGCTTTAAAATGCGCTGAAAAGCAGGGATCGCCCGTTCGGAATCCATATACTGCCAGCACTGTGCCGCAGTGATACAGTCAAACATATTGCCCTCAAACGGAGGCTCATGCGCATCACCGACGAAATAGTCGGCAGAAAGGCCCTCAGCTTCAGTCAATGCCCTAGCCTGAAGGATTTGTTTTTTCGAAAGATCCAGCCCAGTAAAACAAGCGCCATAGCGGGCCATCCGGCGGGGCAGGACGCCTGTGCCTGTGCCAATATCAAGGATACGCTGCCCGGGCCCGCCGATGCCCATCTCATAAAGCGTTTGATAAAGCACATCCGGATAAATATCCCGATATTTCGCATAATCCGCGCTGGTAAGCCCCCAATCAAAAGGCTTGCCGCCGTCAATTTTTTGATCTTGCATCGTTCCCTCCCTTTTTATATAGCACCTTTACCTTTTTAACTGGCGAATATCCCGCCCGCAGAAGATCAGGGATGTGTAGCAGCCGATAATGCGTGAAGTAATCCGCTGCGTATATTTTGCCTCCAGCTCCGTTGGCGTCAGATTTGTGCTGATAATAACGGGAAGCCCTGCGTTGATGCGGGAGTTGATGATGTTGTAAAGCGCCGCCACAGTGAAGGAGGTTGAAAATTCCGCGCCGAGATCGTCTAAAATCAGTAGGTCGCAGGAGAGCAGCATCTCCTGCATGGCGCCCTCGTCCGCAGGCCTGCGCCCAAAATGCTCCTCCTCCAGCTCATGGAGCAGGTTTTGCGTGGAGCCGTAGATAACGGCGAAATCCTTTGCAATCGCCTCCCTCGCGATAGATAGGGAGAGGTGTGTTTTGCCAAGCCCAGTTGCGCCGCAAAGAAAGAGGCTTGGGGAATGCCGGCCGAAATCTTCCGCATAGTGCATGCAGAATTCAAAAATCTCTGCCATGCGCCTGCGCGGGGAGAGGCCTGTGCGGCTATCAGGCTCCTCTGGATAATAATCGAGCCGGAAGCCTTCAAAGGAGCAGAGATCCAATGGGTAGCGTTTGTTAATTTGCTGGTAGGCGAGGCTGCGCAGGAGTTTTTTGTGGCAAGTGCAGATCACGCCATTCGCAAAGCCGGTATCCTTGCAAATGGGGCAGGTATAAGGCGTTTCGAGATATTCCTCAGGCAACCCTGCTTTTTTTAGTAGCTCGCGCCGCTCCCTCTGCGCTTTCAGGCTTTGCCGTTTCAACCCGTCCAAAAAAGACTGCGCATCCGGCCGGCCGAGCGCATAGACGATGGAATGCCCTGCCTCTGCCATCTCCCGCTCAATGCGGATCAGCTCCGGATGTTTTGCCTCCACTTCATCATGCCGCCGCTGCGCTTCGCGCTCCGCCTGTGTTTTTCGCCGCTGTAGCTCACGCCGTGCTTGAGCGTAAATTTCCTTCCCGTATGGCATCCCGACGACCATCCTTTCATTGATAGCTTAGGCCCCGTTTTTTGAATTCCGCCGCTTCCCAGGATAGATGAGCGGCTCATGTAGGGCGCGGCGCGTGTACTCATCCAAATCATAGGATGCATCGCGCGTTTCAGCGTTCCCGGAAGTTGTTTTTTTCCGGGAAGGAGCGGGGATCGTGGCTTTATCCCGCTGGCGCGTCTGTTTATCCGCCTGCACCTGCTCTGGTGTGAGCAGGCCTTTTTCATGCCAAGAGCGAAGAACCTTGTTGATATAGGGGAAGCTCAGGCGGTCGGTGTGGTTTGCCATCTCCTCATAGGCGAGATGGATCATATCAATGCTAAAATGGAGGTCGTCGCTCCATTCTGTGAGGAATTTTTCCTGTGCGGCGGTTGGGCGCGGTGTGTGGATTCCGGTCAGAGCCTTCAGCTGATTCCAGAGCGACTGACCGGTACGCAGCCGCGTGAGCTGCTCCTCCGCTTTTTCGAGTGTATCAATTTCGCGTTCTCCCCAATCCCGGCCCATCTTTGCAATATAAGCCATCGAGGTTTTTCCCTGTGAAGCGGCGTATTCGAGGATCATCAAAATTACCTCAACAGGCAACCCATATTGATCGTGGATCATTAAGAGCGTTGACTGGCCGTCGTATCCGATGGTACGCCCGAGCTTTTGCTGCGCTTCCGCATAGAGAAGGCGCAGCGCCGGCTCCTCCATCAGCCGGCATGCGATTTGATCGCTCGTCGGCTTGGAGAGGGGAATCGGCGCAAGAACGGTCTTTTCAGGCGCCATTTTTTTCTCCGACGCGGATGTTTCCGTGTCGGGAGCTGGCGCAGGGGGAATCGTAGCCTCCCCCGCCTTTTTTACGAGCCCACAACCGATCCAATATTGCATGGCGTCGATCGCATCCTCCCGGTCGATGCCCGTATCCGCGCACATCGCATCTAAATCCTTTTCATCGGACGCATGCCGGTAAAGCCATAAAAGAATTTTCAGCTGATCGCGTCCAACCATTTTGATGTGTTCGTCCACAACGCTGGTGGGCATAGTAAAGATGGGCCCCCACGCGCTAGGATTAATTTGATACTCCATGTTTCTCTGCCTTTCCGGTTGCGCCCCTCCGGGAAGAGCCGGAAAGGGAAAGTAATCTATGCATTATTCCATTTGTTTTTGTGAGGTTTAATCAGGCATGCTTCAGAGCATTTCCTAAAAACTAGGATACTTATATGATAGATGGCGTTGCCGCCTTGCGGCAGGAGGCGTATCGCGCCGACAGACATTTTTCCAATGCTTCAAACGTCCCGTTTGAAGCTATTATATCATAAATTTTTAAGGCACTCAAATCCATTCCGGGAAAAAAGCAGCCGCCGTGGACTGCATAGCAATCCACGGCGGCTAGCCGTCTCTTTTGCTCGGTGATTTGTGGAAAAGAGAGAGGGTTACAGAACGTAGATGCGAACCTGCCTGGCACCCCAGCGGCAGGCCTCCTCATACGAATGCATATACAGATCCACAGTAAACGTTTTCTGCTGCACGAATCCGCCGGTGTCGGCTGCGATCGCATAACCGTAAACATATTTACCATCGGTTGAAACGATCCACATTTCCGTCCCGTACGGGAATTGCTTGGGGTCTACCGCGATATGCCCGGGCATAGCTTTGCGCCCGGAGGCAGTGCCCCAGCCGCCCGAATAGGCGGCAGCCTTACCATCCACCACTTTTTTGTATTTGGTGGGTACACCGTTTTGATCCAGCTTCACATAGGAGGGAACCTTTAGATCAGAAATCGGTGTCAAGCCATTTTTGAGCTTGATTTTGTTGACGCGGCGCAATGTGCCGACGAGCGTTTTTTGGTTAACCGCCGCCTTGAGGACCTTTTCAGAGTCAACCGTGGTTTTCACAAGCTTGCCGTTGACATAACGATCCTTGTAGGTGACTTCTTTCTCGCCGTTTTCGCCCTTCTGCACTACTTTGCGCTGATCCGTATACATGGAGACGCTCTTTTCCGTGAGCTTTTTGAAGGCGATCGTCTCTTTTTCGGTGCGCAGCTGATAATCTACGCGATCCACACGGATCTCCATTCCATCGGTTACGGGCTGATCTTTTGCTGGTGTGCTTTCATCATCCTCATCCATCGATATACCCGCCGCGCGGATGGCATCCTCTACCGTGCCGCCGACAACCTCGACTGCTGTGGTTTTACCGTCTGCCGTTATCTGAACGGGGAAAGCAATTTGGATGCTGATGGACATGCCCTCTTTGAGAAGCGTATCCTTGGGGAAATTGAGCACATCGGATTGTTTTAGGGTCATTCCGGATTTTGCAACAGCATCTGCCACTGTACCGGCCGCCACGATCGATTTGGAAAAAGCTTCCCCATCGCTGACGGTCACGTTTTTGGCACGGTAAATTGTAATCGTGCTGTCCTCGCCGCTGATGAAAGCGGAAAGGTCGACTTTATCGTCGGCTCCAATTTCAACTTTGGCCTGCTCCAGAATCGCATTTGCGTCACTGCGCGTTGTAATCACCGAGCGCGCCTGACCGTCATCCACCACGGTAACCGTGTAGGAAGCGGTGGCGGCGGCAAACACGGTCCCCGCACAGAACACTGCAAGCAAAATTGTTGCAATGATTCTGGAACGTATGGAACGAGCATAAGCCGCAAGCTCCTTACATTTGTCAATCATTCAATTGCTCCTTTACTGACCGAATATTATTTTCTAAAAAGAATAATAATACTCCGGCTTCGTATTCTCGCTTGTGACGGTGAACATTATATGCATCTGATTGTGAGATGTCAAATTCTTGGGAACTTCAATTTTGTGCAATATCTACAATTCAACTTTTGAGAATATTTCTAAATCCTCTGAAAAAACCTTAAAAAGCCAATTTTTTACGCTTTTTCATGAAAGAAAAAAGCAGGTTTTTTGTAAGAATTTGAAAAAGTTACAAACGGTTACAAACACGTAACAAAACGTTAAAAAATACGTGTTTTCTAATTGAAACAAACAATTTCGCGCGCGATTTTCCGGCTGCTTTTCGTTAGAAAACGGCGTGCAAAACAACCCGCCTCTGCGTGCATTTTTCAGCGCTGAAAACAGGATATATATAATGGTATAGGAGCGCTTGTCAAGCGATTCCTCTCTGAGTAAAGGCAGGTGACTTTTTTGGCATTTTTCTTGACTTGCCTGCCTTTTGCTGATATAATCATTAATTGCCGTTCATATAAAGCGGTGATTTATCCTTGCTCCGCCTTAATAGCGGGGCCAAAGACCAAAAGGAGGTGCAAAAAGAATGTCAGCACAGAATAGCTATGAAACCATGCTCATCTTCTCTCTGACGAAGGGTGATGAGGGAACTGCGGAATTGGTTGAAAAGTTCAAAGCGCTTATTGAAGCGAATGGCACTCTTGACAGCGTCGAGGAGTGGGGCAAGCGCAGGCTCGCGTACCCTATCAACGATGAGGCCGAGGGTTACTATCTTCTCCTCAACTACACCTGCGCGCCTGAGTTTCCAGCGGAATTCGACCGGATTCTGAAAATTACAGATGGCGTGCTCCGTTCCCTGATCATCAAAAAGTAAGGAGGATGTAAACGAATGCTCAATTGTGCAGTCATTATGGGCAGGCTCGTGGCAGACCCGGAGCTCCGCACGACGGGATCCGGCATTTCTGTTACATCCTTTACAGTAGCTGTTGACCGCTCCTATCAAAAGGCGGGCACAGAACGTCAAACGGACTTTATCGACGTGGTCGCATGGAGGCAGACGGCCGAATTCGTATCCCGTTATTTCCACAAGGGGTCGATGATTGCCGTGCAGGGTTCGATCCAGGCGCGTTCCTATGAGGATAAGCAGGGGATTAAACGCAAGGCAGTTGAGATTGTCGCCGACAATGTCAGCTTCTGCGGCTCTAAAAGCGAGAGTGGCACGGGCCCGCGCAACGACTACGCGGCGCCAGCAGCGGCACCCGCTCCGGCCTATGCAACAGGCAATATGGGCGACTTCGAGGAAATCCAGGACGATGATGATCTTCCCTTCTGAATTCGCATGGCGGATTCAGGATATCTGAGAGATTTGAAAAGGAGGTTATTCTCATGGCATATGATCGCAATGACCGCCGCGGCGGCCGCAAGGGCCGTAGGAAGGTTTGCTCCTTCTGCGTGGATAAGGTTGAGACGATTGACTACAAGGATGTGCCGCGGCTTCGCAAATTTATTTCCGACCGCTCCAAGATCCTTCCGCGCCGTGTGACCGGCACCTGCGCCGCTCATCAGCGCGAGCTGACAACCGCTATCAAGCGGGCTCGTCACGTAGCTTTGCTACCGTATACGAGCGACTGATTCGGGATCAAAATTGCTTACATGAGGCGCCCGCTTTTGGCGTGGCGCCTCTTTTTATCTGGAGAAAAGCAAACACGGAGAAAAAATCGCCCCCGGCTGCCAGTCAGCCAGGGGCGTTGCTCTTTTTTCTAAGGGACTCTATTGCTGGATGGGCGGTTCCGTATCCTCCTCTTCCGGTTCCGGGGGCTTTGCCGCCGGTTTCAGCAGCTCCGCCGGGGGCACCCCAAGCGCCCGCGCCAGATGAAACAATGCATCAAGGGAGGGCGCAAGCTTGATCTCCTCGCCCTCCAAATCACGCAGGACGGTTTCACTTAACTTTGCGCTCAGAGCGAGATCATGCGAATCCAAGTTTTTTTGCGCCCGGTAATAGGCGATATTTTTGCCAAGGTTTTGGTATTCCGCCCGGTAGTCATCCTCTACTTTTACCTCTTTGCGGAAGCTACTGCGGTGCAGCACGATAATCAAGCAGGCCAGCAATCCGGCAACGATGACGGTTTCCATCCGGTAGCCATAAAAAAACATGGCCAGAGGATACGTGATACACAGCGCTACAACGGCCATCACCAGCCGTTTGCTGCATAAAAACGCCAGGAGGACAGACCAGAAGGAGATGGCGAGCAAATGATTATCCAGCAGCAAAAGGATTGCAATGGTAACGGCCACGCCTTTCCCGCCTTTGAATTTTAACCAGAAGGGGAAATCATGCCCCAAAGCGACGCCCGCGCCCGCATAAACGACAACCAGCTCATCCGGCTGGCCGGGAAAAATCAGGCCGCAGAGGTAGCAGGCGACAAACGTTTTAAGCACATCAGCCAAGAGCGTAATCAGGCCGGCTTTGGGGCCGAGCGTCTGCGTGACGTTGGCGGTGCCCATGTTGCCGGTGCCGAAATCGCGGATATCCTGAGAGATTTTATGCCGCGTGATGAGATAGGCGGTTTGAAAACAGCCGAAGAGATAGCCGATGGCAATACAGATGATGCGAAACATGATTTGTCTCCTTTCTGACTGCGCTTCCGCCGCTTGAATCGGCAGAAAATAAACCACATTTAGTATAGCAGGATATCCGCGGATATACAAGAAAAAAGACGGCCGTGCAGGAGATAACCGGCGCATCGGCATGTGTAATGCGGTATCCTGAACAGGGCGGCTATAGAGAAGGTTTGTTTTGCCATTCAATTTACTTTTTACAAAAAAGAATCTGTTAGGACGGTTCCCCTTTTTGCTGTTTTATGCTAAACTGGAGATGCCTGTGGAGGTTGCTGTCCGCAGGCAAGGATTGTGGTATTTCAACAGAAAAAAGGGGAATGGTTATGATATACCAGTATCGTACACATGGCACCTGCTCCAGGGAAATTGACCTTGAGATAGAGGATGGGATAATTCGCCGCGTGAAATTTCACGGCGGATGTGCCGGGAATCTTGCCGGGATCTCCAAAATCGTGGAGGGGATGCCCGCACAAAAGGTGATTGACACGTTTTCCGGCATTCGATGCGGTATGAAATCCACTTCCTGCCCGGATCAGCTTGCGCACGCTGTGGCGGAGGCGCTGAAGCAGGGAGAAGGATAACAGCTCTTACAGGGGGAAGGAAAGCGATGTATCATCAGATGGAAAACGCCTTTGCGCATGTGGAAGTGGATGAACTTGGCGCGCAGTTGCACAGCCTGCGCCGGAGGAAAGACGGCTATGAATACCTCTGGCAGGGCGACCCCGCTATTTGGCCAGGGCAGGCGCCAATTCTCTTCCCAATCGTTGGAAGCCTGGCAGAGGAACGCTATTGGCTGGGCGGCCAGCCCTATCAGATGCCTCGGCACGGCTTTGCACGTAGAAAACGCTTTTTCTGCGTGGATGAGTCAAACGATAGGCTTGTTTTTTCCCTGACGGACGATGTGGAAACACGCGCACAATATCCGTTTGCATTTGAGCTGCGCGTCACATATCTTTTAACGGGGCAAAAGTTGGGGGTAACTCACACCGTGCTGAATCCGGCGGCGGAGCCCCTGTATTTTTCACTCGGCGCACATCCTGCTTTTCGCTGCGAAATTGGGGATACGCTCCGCTTTGAGTGCCGTGAGGAAAACCTGCATACCCAGCGTATCGGGGCGGATGGCCTACGCACCGGCGAGCTATTTGCTGTGCCTGGCAATGGCCGTGAAATTGAAATTACAGAGGAGCTCTTCCTTCATGATGCGCTGATCCTCTCCGGCCTGCGTTCCCGATGCGTCACGCTGGAAAGCCGCCGTAAAGGGCGTGTTGTTACCGTTATGCTCGGTGGCGCACCCTATCTTGGGCTTTGGGCGAAGCCGGGCGCCCCCTTCGTTTGCATTGAGCCATGGTATGGCGTGGCAGACCCCTGCCGGCCGGCTTTGGATTTTACGCAGAAGCAGGGCATCCAACGGCTAGAGGGCAAAGGCCGCTTTGATTTTAAAATACAGATCGAACTGCATGATTTTTAACCGGATGGGGGAGGAGAGGCCATGCCGCGCATCCTGCGCTTTCAGATCGATGCAAGTTATGACGGCCGCAAGGTCGTCCATTTTCTACGCGGAGAGGCGGGGCTGTCGGCACGGCTCGTCCAATCTCTCAAACGGCTGCCGGATGGAATCTGCCTCAATGGCGCTCCAACCCGCACGATCGATCAGCTCTGCGAGGGGGACGAGCTGACCCTCCGCCTGCCGGACGATTTAAACCGCGTAGAGCCGCTTGAGCTCCCGCTCGATATCCGCTATGAGGACGATGATCTGTTGATCCTCAATAAGCCCGCCGGCCTCGCCATGCACCCAACCCATAACCATCAGGGCGATACGCTCGCAAATGCGGTGGCCGCCTATTTTCAGGAGCAGGGGCGCCAGTGCGTCATGCGCTGTGTGGGCAGATTGGATAGGGATACGTCCGGGATAGTTCTCTGCGCGCTCAATCGCTATGCTGCCGCACGGCTTTCCGGAAGGGTGGAAAAAGAATATCTCGCAGTTGTATCCGGCCTATACCGGGGCAGCGGAACGATCGACCGGCCGATCATCCGGCCGAACCCGATGCATACCAGCCGTGCGGTTGGAGAGGGTGGATTGCCGGCGGTGACCCATTGGACGGCGGTCATGCAGGGAGATGCAATGACGCTCATGCGCCTGCGCTTGGAAACCGGGCGCACGCATCAAATACGTGTTCATTTTGCATCTCTCGGCACGCCTCTTGTGGGAGATACAATGTATGGTACAGGAGATGGCCGAATTGCTCGGCAAGCGTTGCACTGTGCACTCGCCCGGTTTGATCATCCCGTTTCCGGTAAACAGATGACGGTAGAGGCCACGCCTCCCCCTGATTTCGCGGCGCTGTGCGCACAGATGCGTCCGCTTTAGGAATAGCCAAAGGAGCCGCCGTCGATGTGTAGCACTTGCCCCGTCATAAAAGCGGAATCGTCACACGCTAGATATACATAGCCCTGTGCCATTTCGAACGGCTGCCCGGCACGGCCCATCGGCGTTTCCGAGGTAAACGAGCCGAAGGTTTCCAGCGCGTCGGCCGGGAAGGAGGCAGGCTGTAGCGGCGTCCATACCGGCCCCGGTGCAACGGCATTGACCCTGATTTTACGGCTGACAAGGGATTTTGCAAGCGAACGAGTCAGGGAGACGATCGCGCCCTTTGTGGCGCTGTAGTCGATGAGCCTATCGTCGCCCTGATAAGCGGTGATGGAGGTGGTGTTGATGATCGCCCCACCCTCCGGGATAAAGGGAAGCGCCTCTTGAATGACATAGAAAAACCCATAGACATTTGTTTCAAACGTATCGGTGAGCTGATCCTGTGTGATGTCAAGGATGCTTTCGCGCACAAATTGGACGCCATGGTTGTTGACAAGCACATTGATCTCTCCGAATAGTTCCACTGTTTCTTTGACAATCCGTTTGGCATTGCGCCGCTCCCGCAGGTCGGCAGGCAGGAGGATGCACCTCGCGCCGAGCGCCTCAATATGCCTTTGTGTTTCGCAGGCGTCACGCTCCTCATCAAGGTAGGAAATGGCGATATTCGCCCCTTCTTTTGCAAATGCATAGGCCACGGCACGCCCAATGCCGCTGTCGCCGCCTGTGATGAGCGCGGTTTTTCCTTTGAGTTTGCCGCTGCCTTTCACAGCAGGGTTTTCAGCGATGGGTAGCGGGTCCATCAGGTATTCCATCCCCGGCTGGCGGGGCTGGTGCTGCGGAGGAAAAGTAAGCCCCACTGTGCGGCACTTTTCCTCAGTCCCACGGTATGGGTAAGTTGGATAAGACATAAAAACGCCCTTTCTTCATTTAGAATAAGATAGTTCATCTTATGCTGGTTGAAGAAAGGGCGCGACGATTGCTTTTCAACGGAAAGCTGCGGGAAGAAACAAATTAAATTTTTGCCCGCTGGGCGTTGATCTCGCCGCCAGCCAGAATCTCATCCGCCGCGTCAATCAGTTTTTGCAAATCCCCGTTCTTGGGAAACAGCCGAGAAGGGATAGATACCGCCCCCATCACAAGCTGATAATACGCGGAATTACGGGAATGCGGCTCATAGGCTCCATCGAGGAAGCTGCACATCATTCCATCAATCACTTCCGTCAGCGGCATGCGCTCATATGCCAGCACCCATTCTTTTTGGATGCCGCGCGCCAGCCCAAGCCTTTTTAGCAGGCGGTAGCACCGGCCAAGATCCGCCGTGCGAATAAACTGCAAAACAGGGCGGATAGCCCCATAAAAACGGCCGATTTTCTTCCCCGGCAGTTGGAGGGCGGTGAGGCGGTCTGTGAATTCCCGGCGGTCGGGGCTTTCCCAAACGCGCCGGATCATCGCGGTGGCGTGCCGCTTGAAAAAGCGCTGGGCATCGATCTCCTCCCCTCCCAAGCGGAAGGAGGCGAGATGGCGCACCTCATAAAAGAGCGTTTGATCCGGTTGAACGGTGATTTCGCAGATGGGGCCGGGGTAGCCGCATAGGGAGCCCACATTGATCTCTGTTAAAGCGTTCCCTTTTTTGCTGACGAACCGCTTGGTATGCTGGATATGGCTATGGCCGGCCACCATATAGTGCAGGCCTGCATCCGCTAGGCGGGAGGCAACAGCCTCCCGATCTCCTACGCATGCGCCGCCTGTAAAGAGGCTACTGACGTGGGGCAGCAAAAGGTGATGCTCCATGCCGATCACCAGAATGCCCTGTTCTTGCGCGCGGCGGAGCTGCTCCTCAATCCACAAAAAATGTTCTTCGAAAAAACCGGCCCGGCCTTTGCCGTTTTGATCGTCAATCAGTGCGAGCAGCCAGACGGAACCGCTGAGCGCGATAACATAGGATGCGGTGCCCAAATGCGTTTGAAACACACTGATTGCCTGCTTTGGCCCAAAGTCACGATAAAAATCATAGAGCGATTCGCTTGAAAGCGTGGGCACGTCGTGAAAAACCATGTCTCCGTCATACCTGCGGGGATTGCCGTCGCAGCACCAATCATGTGTGGCGGTAATCAGGTACAATGGCTTTTTTTGCGCCAGTCCACGCGCCAATTTCCGAAATTCCTCATGGCATACGCGCTCACCGTCATTTGTCAGATCGCCCGCGATCATTACGGCGTCCGTGTCGGAATTGCCAATCTCCTCAAAGGCGGCTGTGATGATTTCTTCTGTTTCCGCCAGGCATTTTTGATCGGAGCCGGAGCGCAGCTCATACTGCCGCCCGCTGACTCCCAGGCTTTTGCTGTAGTAATGCGTATCCGCAAGGAAGGTGAGCTTGAGCGGCCTTTCCATTTGCAATATCTCCTTTCCTGCTAAGCTGTTTGCCGCGTGCCGTAAAAAAACCGAGCGGCCCCCTATAGGCCGCCCGGCAAAAGCTTTTAATCCAGAGGAACAAACTCGTCTTCCTGCGCCCGTTGCTCTTTACGAAGCACCCGCCGCTCCAGGATTTCCTTCATCATCTGGCGGTGGCCGTCACCCGTAATATTATAGAAATGCATGGGGATTAGCATAAGCAGATAGCCTACTGCGGGGACGATCGTTGTCATTAAAAACAGCGCCCAGTTCGTTTGCGCATTCTGAATCATGCTGCCCTCAACGTGTTGCGCATAACCGGTCAGACCAAGAATTGCGAGGCCAATGGAGGAGGAAAAAGTGTTTTCAATCTTACCGGTAAAGCTCATGATGGAGAGCATAATGCCTTCCACACGGGTGCCGGTTTTCCACTCGATATAGTCAACCGTTTCCGCTTCCATTTCCTTCTGGATCAAATTTTTAAATTCCAGAGGGATGGTGGTAAGGCCGGTAAATAGAATGACACAAGCGCCAGTCAGGAGGGAGACCGGCGAGCCTGGCTCCTTGAGCATCAGGCCGCGGTAACATACCACTGCAAACAGGATATGGATCACAATTGCGCTTACGCAGCAAAGCTGATAAAACCGCTTGGAATCCGCCTTGCGCCCAGCCATTTCAATCAGCTTCGGCACGATCAGACCCGCCAGCAGGAAGCCTGGGAATTTAATCACATCAACAACAACATTATACCTGCGGTCGAACATCAGGTCCGCCACAAAATAGAAGGAAACCTGCTCCGCAATTTTGCACACGACAAAAAAGATGTTGCCTAAGAAAAGCATCAAAAGCGGACGGTTTTTAAACAGCAGCCCAAAACACTCGCGCACAGAAGGGACGTCCTCCCGATGCTCTGCGCGTTCTCTTGTGTTGCGGAAGGTAAGCCGTGTGAGAAAAATGATGCCAATTGCCGAAACGGCAGCGGATGTCAGATAGGCCTGCGGCGTGTGGCTCTTAAAATAAGGGAGCCATGCGGCAGCAGCGACAAATACCTGAGGAAGCGCGCCGACTACGGAGCGGACAATGGAGCTCACACCAAACAGCTTTGTTCGCTCAATCCCGTTTGGCGTAATGGAAAAAGCCAGTGCCCCCATGGGGATGTCGAACGCAGTGTATGTAACATCGAGGCCAACAAACAGGATTGTCGTGTAAATAATGTTGAACACGGGTGGAGCATCCGCGCTGCCAATGAAAAACAGAATCATAACAAGGGAAACAAACCAGGGGGCCCATTTGATATACGGGCGCATTTGCCCCTCTTTCGTCCGGGTCTTGTCAACGATAACGCCCATAATAGGGTCGTTAATCGCATCAAAAATTCCACAGAAAAAGCGAATATTGGAGGCGACGCCCATTGGATTGGAGAGCTTCTTAAAGAGCACGTTGGTCAAAAAGTAGTTGATATACTTTGAGCTCGTCATGCTCGTGCTCATGCCCTGCGCGCCTCTGCCTAAAGCGTAAGAGATCGTTTCCTTCCAGGTCAGATAAGTTTCCTCACCGACATCCTTCTGGATAATCTTACGGTTCAGGAATTCGTTGAGTTTTCCCATTTACATTCCTCCTATTTGATTTGGGTCACTTGATTTTTTTTCACAAGAAACACATGGTTGGAAATATCCATCATCGCCCTGTCGTTCATGGAATCAGTGTAGAAGTTCTCGATCTGCACGTTGGGGTATTGCTCCTGAAATAATTTTACCTTGTTTTCGAGGAAACAGAGCCTTGTAAATTTTCCCGTGCGCGGATCAACAGAAGAGCCGATATAGCGGGTGATCCCCATCCGTTTCATCATTTCGGCCAGCAAAAAATCTGTGCTGCCTGATACGATAATATCATCCACCCTGCGCTGTTTCATATAAAAGGGTTTGATTTTTTGCTCATGACGATCCCAAAAGCGCACTACATCCTCTTCGAGGCTGGAGAGCTTTACATAATACCCTTCCAAAAATCCTGCGTAGGCTTTGACCGCTTCTTCTACCGTAAAAAGGTGAAAACGATCCCGTAAGGCAATCCGAATCAATTGAGGGAGATACCACCAAATCCGTGGATCACGTGGGATATAGTAGAGAACCAAATCGACCAGCGACTCACCGTCATAAATGGTATTGTCGAAATCGTAAACGTTTACGCCCATGTATATAACCCACCACTCTTCTGCCCTCAGGACCCGGATACGAAAATTATTTTAGCACGTACCGCTGCATAAATCAACGATTTTTCAGGAGGTTTTATTAAAAATTGTGTTAAGTCTATCCAGAAGGAATGGCGGATTTTCTATTTGTGGACAACAGAATCAATCGTTCTTCTATACAATCTATCATCCAAATCGGGCAGGCCAGCGAACTATATTTTCAGCGGTTGCACACGAACTGCACACGGGTTGGTAAAGCAATAAAAAGAAAGCCGCATGGATATGGCTTTCAGCCGATACCTACGCGGTTTTTCTGTGGTGGAGATGAGGGGAATCGAACCCCTTACCTCTTGCATGCGAAGCAAGCGCTCTACCAAGTGAGCTACACCCCCATATGAACTTGTCTGCAAAAGGAGCGCTTTTGCGAAGTTTATTATAGCGCCCCTTACCGCTTTTGTCAACATAAATTTTTGATTCTCTGTCGTTTCCCTAACGAAGCATGAATTGATTCAATAAAAGGGTCTACTGGAAAAGAGGTGGATACTTATGGTAATTCCCTTTTCATATAGTAAGGATCAGGCAAGATGAGGTTGCAATAGCTGCGACCTAGAAAGGTTGGCTCGCTTTCCTCCTTACGATACACTAGATGGAATTGCCTGCGTAAGGAAAACACAGAAAACGTTGACATTCCTTTGACAAGCCTGCCTTTCTGCGATATAATAACCCGGTAAACTATGTGCGGCGGCTTATTTATGACGCTGCAAAATGAAATACAAGGAGTGCTTTCTATGCCATTGGTAACTACCACTGAAATGTTCAAAAAGGCCTATGACAACGGCTATGCCATCGGCGCCTTCAATGTAAACAACATGGAGATCGTTCAAGGCATCACGAGCGCATGCAAAAAGCTCAATGCGCCCGTTATTTTGCAGGTCTCCTCCGGCGCGCGCAAGTATGCGCATCACGACTATCTGGTGAAGATGGTCGAGGCAGCGGTGGCCGAAACCGGCCTTCCGATCGCTTTGCATCTGGATCACGGCCCTGATTTTGAAACCTGCAAAAGCTGCATTGACGGCGGCTTTACTTCCGTTATGATCGATGGCTCCTCCAAGCCGTATGAGGAGAATGTGGAGCTCACCCGCAAGGTCGTCGAGTATGCGCATGCGCATGGCGTTGTGGTAGAGGGCGAGCTTGGTAAGCTGGCAGGCATTGAAGATGACGTCAATGTTTCTGCCGACGATGCGAATTTCACCCAGCCGGAAGAGGTGGAGGATTTCGTATCCCGCACGGGCGTTGACTCCCTCGCCATCGCCATCGGCACAAGCCATGGTGCATATAAGTTCAAGCCCGGTCAGAAGCCGCAGCTGCGCTTTGACATCCTCGCTGAAGTGGCGGAAAAGCTGCCCGGCTTCCCAATCGTTCTGCACGGTGCGAGTTCGGTGATGCCGGAATATGTGAAGATGATTAATGAGTTCGGCGGCGAGATGCCCGATGCAATTGGTATCCCGGAGGAAATGCTGCGCAAGGCCGCGAGCATGGCTGTTTGCAAAATCAATGTGGATTCCGATATTCGCCTTGCAATGACCGCCTCTATCCGTAAGCATTTTGCGGAGTATCCGAGCCATTTTGACCCCCGCCAATATCTTACTGATGCACGCAACGCGATTGAATCCATCGTGGAGCACAAGATCAACACGGTGCTCGGCTGCGCGGGTCAGGCATAAGCGGGTCTCTTTTTTAAGAATTATATACGGCGGCGCCCGGTCTTACGGGCGCCGTTTTTATGCGCTGTGAAAGGAGGAGTATACTGGATGATGCTTACCTTGCTGCCGGACCGCTTTGCCGTTTGCTCAATAAACCCAGTCAACTGCAAACAAATTCTCATTGTAAAGAATAAATGGATGTGCTTTTTATTTTAGCTTTATATCATCAATCCGTAGTTACCTGTATCCTTGAAATTGGAGACACCGGTACGGTTTCTCCCTTCGAATGCATAACGTTTCAATTCTTGCAGCGGCTCCTAATCTATTCATATTATCCATGCATTGCCTTGCCTTGCGCCCATTAGGAAAACACGATGTAAATGATGAAGCTACATACGAACGATAACGCTTTCCTAACAAATAAAATATTATTACACAACGAATTGCAAATTCTTGTTATAGATACGAGGCACAGTCTGTTGCTTACGATTCATTTCTTTTTAAGCGTCTAAACAAGAGAGCGTTTCTCTTTGTAATTTTAGCATAAGCCTTATAATATCTCACACCTAAAATATAAAGTCCATCGCGGCAAAAATGGATCGTATCACTTTTTATCGCTTTTATTTGGGAATTGGACTGTATGTTTTCAGTCGTTACAAAAGAGGAATTGCCAATTTTAATGCACACATCCTTAATTGCCTGAATAATGGGCTTGCAAATAGGAAGGTTAAGATTTTTCCAGTGTTGCGTAAAGTCTCCTGCAATAATCGGTAAGTCGGGACAATGAAAAATCTCTCTAACGGTGGTAAATAAGGTTAACAAATTCTTATAATGCGTATCATAATCGCAGCCCTTTTGAGCGTCAGTTTCTCCCTGATGCCAAAGGAAGGCCACGAGACAGTTGCTTTCGTTAAGCGCTAGAGCAGTTCTGATCATTTCCATCATATTTAAGTACAGATCGTCGCTAAGCCCCCAACGATTATCTGAAAATCCCGTGCCGCCCACAGCTGCCCTGATAATAAGCAGTTTTCTTCCCCTTTTCAGGCGCTTCTTTCTAATGTATTCTGTAGCAAAATGTATGGCAAAATTGCCGACTATTTCATTGCCTCTGACGCTTTCCGCCGCCATAGAAATAGTAAAATCTCTGTTAAGAAAATAAACTTTATCGTTCGGATTATAAGTATGCCCCGTTGGGCCTACACCATAGCCTTCACTGTTGGATTGACCTGCCTGAACGATAATATCAAACTTTTCCTGCGTAAAATCTTTGAGCAAGCGATATCCACTCCTTAAATAAAAAAACACCTATTCTTTTCCAAACCGCAAAAGATTCGGATGCAATAGGTGTTTTTATATGGTGGACACGAACGGACTCGAACCGTTGACCTCTCGCGTGTGAGGCAAGTTTTTATAACGTATTTACGCGTTTTATAACGCATATACGACAATATTACGACAATTTGCACTAATTTTTATAGCTTTATTTGTATACCATTTCGATTGATTTTACTTGACTTGTGCGCATTTTATGCGTATAATATAGCTGTAAAGAGGAAGAGGTGATTGCATGAAGCGCAAGGATTTGATCAAACTTATGGAAAAGAACGGTTGGTATTTCAAACGGAGAGGAGGAAATCATGATATTTATACTGACGGAAAAAACATTGAACCCATTTCTCGACAAACCGAAATCAAGGAAAGTGTAGCGCAAGCAATCATCAGGCGGCGGGGGCTGAAATAGCCCCTCGCTCTCACTGTATCATATAAAGGAGGCATTTCCATGAAAAAAGCATACCCCATTGTTATTACACCAGAAGCATCCGGAGTGTCGGTTTATATTCCTGATTTTGATGCAAACACACAGGGGGATGACATTGCGCACGGCATTGAGATGGCCCGGGACGCGATCGGGCTGATGGGAATCGATATGGAGGACGATAAGAAACCCCTACCCAATCCGACCCGCGTGGACGCGGTCGATCATAAAAGCGGCGAGATCGTTTCCCTGGTGGATGTAGATTTTGCTGATTACAGGCGTCGAAACGACCTGCGCACTGTGCGTAAAAATTGCACTGTCCCCAGTTGGCTTTGCTATGCGGCAGAAAAGGCTAATATTAATTTTTCCGACGCTTTGCAATCGGCCTTGAAACAGCAGCTACACATAAACCAATAGTCTTAAATGCCGGGCATCACTCCGATACTCGGCATTTTTTCTCCATAAATTTTACTGTGCATATGCGCAAATCCAAATGATATTGCCCCTCTACGGGATACTGCCATAAAGATCACCTCGTATGCAGTATGCCACAGAAGGGCTTTTTACGCGCGTTGGAGTGTCCAATATCTGACCATTTTGTTGATCTCGCCATAATGGTTTGCCACCTACGCCGAGTGTTACATGGCCTTTATATACCAACTTATCATTTTTATATTCTCCCAAGACTATGTTTGTCATATGATTGTGCGATCTATAGCTTTTTATTATTAATTTTATACTATTTATAAGCCTAATATTTGTGCATAATTTTATAGATAATCTCTTGATTATATAACATGTACGTTATATAATGTATACAACATCAAAGATAGGAGACAGTAAAATGAATGTAAACGAATTGATTAAAAAATACGAATTGCAAATTCTTGAACAAAATGGAAAACGCGGCGTACATGCTTGCAAAAATCCAACTGATACCGATAAGCGCGACATCATATCAAATATGGAAGCGATCCTTGTCGAGCTTGACCGCAGGGAATCCGAAAAAAATCATGCTTACGAAGAGCGTGAGAAAAAGATCAACGCTATTGAAGGGTTACAGGAAATCAGGAACGCTATTGATGAGATCGATTGCTACAAATCTGAATTTGACAGGGTGTGGGAATCCGGCGAATCTGTATATCCGTCAAAACCCAAAGTTGACGTTGCAGCCCTGAAAGCTAAATATCCTCGCGCAGCGGCGTATTTAAAAGCTGAAAGCTATAGTATGTCGAGTTATTTGCCTAAATATTCTTCTGGAACAAAAGCATTGGAACGCATTTTAAACGGAGAAGATTATACCGCCGTTATTCAAGACATGGAAAACGAAGTAAAAAGGGAAACAGAAGCACATCTTTGGGACTGAAAATAATGTTGGGGGAATTAAAATGAGCGTTAGGAAGCACGAAACGCGTGTAGTGTATAGTTGCGGACACAAAGCCCATGTAACCCTATACGGCAAAAGCGAGGAACAGGAGCGTAAACGCAAATGGTGTGAAGAAAAAGGGCTTTGCCCGAGCTGTTATGCCGAACAAATGAAACAGGATCGGGCAGTATTGCTTGCCATGCGGAAGGATGAGTATTGTCTCCCCGATCTGGAGGGATCTCCAAAGCAAACCGCTTGGGCTGAAAAAATCAGAAATTCCGGCATTGACCTGTTGGAGCGTTACATCGCAGAAGGTGACACCGGAATTGCCCTCGCGTGCCCCGACCAAGCCGATCAGCTTATTCAGCACCGGCACGAAGGGATAGAGCTTTGCCGTGAAATGTTTGCCACGGTTTCAGAGGCGCGGTTTTATATCGACAACCGGGAAGGTATATATAGCCCGCGCTGGCTCGTCTTCGCAAGCCGCTCATATGAAGCGATGCGGGAGGTCGAAGCGCCTGATATGCCGCAAGAAATACGGCGCGATGCAACGATGGTGCCGGAACATCCGGCCCACGACGACGTGGTGGAAGTCATCGCGGAATCCGACCGGGTGTGCGCGAAGTATAAAAAGGATGAATCATTTCGCTCCGTCGTCAAAAAGCTGCATTTTGATTGGGATGGTGAACATCGCGCGTGGGTGCGTATATGCTCGCAATTTTCCGGACGCGCAGAGGATCGTGCGGCCGAATTAGTCAACACCCTGCTCCGGTCAGGATTTATCGTGATGTGCGCAGATGCCAATGTGCGCAGCCTCGCGGAATCCGCAGAATATAAGAAGGAATGCCGCCGTTGGATCAAAGCGGCCAAAAACGACGATTATGTAATTCAGTGGGATCGTGATGATAAGGATTTTTATAGATCAGCCATGGAACTTCCGGGCGCGAAATATCGGCGTGATGCCGGAGGCGTGGTCGTCCCCGCTGTTCATTGGAGAGAGATCAAAGATTTTGCCTATATCTACGACTTTAACCTGTCTGAAAAGGTGCAGGCCATTGCGAACGCTGCCCGCGATGCGGAAATTCCCGCCCAACCCGCAGAACCGGTTATTCCAGAGGAGCGGGATAAGCTCGCTGAGATTTTGCAATCCAGCTCAGAAGTGCTGGCGGATTTGATTGGTTGATGATATGTTATGCACTTGAAAACGACCCTCTATGATTACCAACGCAAGGCAGCCGACAAACTCTCCAATTTAAGGGTTGGCGCACTATACTTGGATATGGGCACGGGCAAAACCAGGGTAGCGCTGGAGTTAGCCCAGCGCCGCCTCACTGCCGGTAAAATCGACCGTGTGATCTGGCTTTGCCCCACCTCCGAAACCGTTAAACGCAACCTACGGGAGGATTTTGATAAGCACACTGAGGGCTGGAAGTCGGTCATCACCCTCTGCGGCATAGAGACGCTCTCTACGAGCGTGCGGGAAAATCGCCGTCTTTTGCGCCTTGCTTCCCTCTTCCGCTGCTTTTTGGTGGTAGACGAAAGCCTGCTGGTTAAAAACCCGCGCGCGCTGCGCTCCATCCACATTACCCGCCTTGCCGAGCGCTGCCCATACCGGGTGCTGCTCAACGGCACGCCGGTTTCCAAAAATTATGCGGATTTGTTTTCTCAGTGGTACATCCTTGACTGGCGGATTTTGGGCTACCGCTCTTATTGGAGTTTTGCGGCCAACCACTTGGAGTATGACGAGATATACAAACATAAAGTCCGCCGTGTGCTCCACCCGGAGTATTTGACGGATAAGATCGCACCATATACCGTTCAAATTACAAAAGAAGAAGTCCTCGACCTCCCCCCCAAGCAATATGCAACGCAATGGTTCGCTCTCACGGAGGATCAGGAAAAAGAATACTGCCGCGTGAGGGACGATTTTCTCTCGCTGGAAGCCTTGTACGATAACCCGGAATCTCCCTTGATCTACCGTACCTTTAATGCCTTGCAGCAGGTTACAAGCGGCCAGTTTATCGCCACGCCCGCGCGACTCCCCATGCGGCACTATCCCATGTTTTTAAACCCCGAGGACAACCCGCGCATTCAGGCGCTGCTAAAGGCGATTGACGCCTATGTGCCGCGCGGAGAAAAAGCGGTCGTGTGGTGCAAGTACACACATGAAATCCTCGACATTGCCAAGGTGCTGCAAGCGCGCGGAGAAAATATCGCCCTATGCTATGGCGGAAAAAGGGGAAAGAAAAGGGCGCAGGAACTGGAAAGATTCGAGGGCTCCGTCCGCTTCCTGATTGCGAACAAGGGCTGCGCGGGCTTTAGCCTCAATCTACAATACTGCCACTACATGATATTTTACAACAATGATTGGGACTGGGCGACACGCGAGCAGGCCGAGGACAGGATGCATCGATCAGAGCAAAAAGATTCCGTCATTATCATTGATATTTGCGCGTTCAGCAAAATCGACGAACGGATTTTATTGTGCGTGAACCGCAAGGAAAATATGGCTCACGAATTCAGAAGGATGCTACATTCAAAAAATGTGATTTCTTGGCTTGCTGGAAAGGATGATTTAAAAGATGATACGGATCGGGCTAACAGAAAAGCAAAAGCAAACGGAAATCAACAAATATGTTCAAACCCATCCTGTTAAAACTGTAATTGTGTTTTCTCCTCCAAAATTTATGCTCGATCTTCCTGACCTTGGAGACGTGCCGATCCGGCAGATCGAGTACAACGAGGTGATTATGTACCGCACATTTTACCCCTTACTAGAGGAGATCGGCCCGGATCATTTATTGGTTGTCAATGAATTTATGCGCACGCGCAACCGCAACGACCTTACCTATAACTGCCTGCGGCATTATCTCAACCAATGCGGGCACACAATGGTTTTTGAATACCTTCCTTTTGTGGAGGAGGCCAATGATTTCATGATCCTTCTGGATTTTGATACAAAATCTAAGCACAAAGGCTTCGGGTTCCAGTCAGCGTTTTTGGAGGAGGGGGACATTTTGTGCCAGCCCCACCGCTATCAGTTGAATGTACAAACCGTTCCGCTTCCCGATGGTGCGCAGGAAGAGTACGAAAGGAAAAAGGAAGAGCTGTTTGACAATTTGGGGAACAAAGACCCCGACACTGTACCCCGGCAGCTCCATGTTTTCTGCGGGCGCTGGAAGCGCCCCATGATTGAGCCGGAACGGGAATACGTGGCTCGCAACGCGCGGTTTTCCCGCCCCAACGTCACGACATTCCCCAAGGCGGAGCCGGGACATCGGTATATCATGCTCGATTTCCCCCATCGACGCATGGATATGAATGACTTCCTCCGCCGCACGGGGATGACGTCGCTTTCCTTTCTGTCCACCGGGCTGAGCGTGGATCAGTTTTATATCGGCTCATTTGAAGAGTGGAGGCAGCAATTGGAGGATTTTTATGCTCAAGCAGGTATATATGCCGGAAACGGTTGATGAGGCATCCAAACGGCGAATCTCATACATTTTTGATGAATTTGAAAACATCATCGTATCCATCAGCGGCGGGAAGGACAGTACCGTGCTTTGCTGGCTCGCCTTGCAGGAGGCCCGCAGGCGCGGCCGAAAAATTGGCGTATTTTTTTTAGATGAAGAAGTTGTTTATCAAAGCACTATCGAGCAGGTGACGTGGCTAATGAACCTCTACCCGGAAAACACAACCCGCCTTTGGTTCCAGTTTCCTTTTCATCTGACGAATGCCACCTCCTATGAAGAGGGACAGCTCATTTGCTGGGAGCCGGGTAAGCATAATCTTTGGATGCGTCCAAAGGTGCCCTACTCTATCCAGCATATCCCGTGGGATCGGGAAAAGCAGACAGTGCGGGATAAAAATAAAGGCTTTGGATTTTACGATGTGTTAGAAAATTTTCAGGCTTCGCGCCCTCACACCGCATTTTTGGTCGGTCTGCGTGCCACTGAAAGCATGAATCGCTTCCGGGCCGTTGCCAAGAATCCGGGTTATAAAGACTGTTTTTGGAGCACCAAGATTGCGCGGGCGGAGGGCAGCGCCGCTTTTTACCCGATTTACGATTGGAATTTTCACGACATTTGGAAATACATTTACGACAATCAAATCCATTATAGCAAAATTTACGATTACCAGCACAAAAAGGGGATGCATCAGGCGGAAATCCGGGTATCATCCCTTGTGCATGAAAAATCCTTCCGGGCACTGGTGGAGCTGCCCGAGTTTGAGCCAAAAACCTATGATAAGCTGGTTAAACGGGTAAAAGGCATCGAGGTCGGTCATTTGTACGGCAAAGACCCGCGTATGCTCCGCGTGCGCAAGCTGCCGAAGAATTATAAAACGTGGAGGGAGTACCGCGATTTCTTGCTCGCAACCTATCCCGACGAGAATAAAAAAGCCATCTTTGAAAAAAGGTTCGCGCGGTATCTCGATAACGACTATGTGGCCCGTCAGGAATGCCGTCAATTGATTCTAAATGATTATGAAGATAACCTGCCCGTTAAAAATCAGGAAGACCCGCGCGAGGCCACGATCCGCAAATGGAGGGAATTGCTTTGATCGACAAAATTGAAACCAAAAAAGGAACCGTCGAATTTCCGTGTATGCACCCTAAAATCGTCCCCATTGAACAGGTTGTCGCAAATGACTATAACCCAAACCACGTCAGCGATTCGAATATGGAGCTTTTGCTGCAATCTGTCCTCGACAACGGCTTTTGTTTCCCCGTCGTAACCATCTACGACGACATCCTTGAAAAATATGTTGTGATCGACGGCTTTCACCGTTACCTGCTTTTCCGCGATTATCTGGAGGCTGATTGCATCCCCATCGTCGTGCTTCAGCATGACATCACGCAGCGCATGGCGGCGACCGTGCAATTCAACCGGGCGCGCGGCGTCCATCAGGTGGAGCTTATGGGCGATCTTGTGCAAAAACTGGTGGAACACGGCGCGAGCGACGATGATATTTCGCAGCACCTTGGCATGGATTTGGAGGAGGTTTTCCGTCTGAAACAGGTAACAGGCATCGCGGAGCTGTTCAAAAATCAGGTATATTCAAAATCATGGGAGATGATGGAGGTGCCCGACGATGAATAAATGGGATTACGGCGGCGCGTTCGAGCGCCATCCAATCCAGACAGGTACGGCCGTATTCGACAATGGAAGCCGTCTCAAAGCGGGAAGCTTGTTTGACCCTCTCCCCGACTTTATGCTTCGTGCGGATTGCCTTTTTGTTGACCCGCCGTGGACGCAGGGAAATATGACTTCCTTCTACACCAAGGCGGGCCTTCCCCGCCCACAAGAGGATTACGCGGCGTTCTATTCGCGCCTTTTTGAGTGTGTGGAAGAGATCATGCCGAAAGTCTGTTATCTGGAAATCGGGAAGGACTATCTGGCGGATTTCATTTTCAAAATGCGCGCCTTATACCGAAACGTCACCTTTTACAACAGTAGCTATTACCACAACACGAAAAACCATTGTTACGTCGTCCGAGGCTCCGACCACACGGGCAAGCCAAAGCTCGACGGCATGGACGAGGAAGACATCATCCAGTGGGTTTGCGAAAACGAAAAGTACGCCTGCATTGGCGATCTCTGCATGGGGCGCGGCCTCGTAGCCCGGTATGCGTTTGCGGCCGGAAAGCAGTTTTGTGGGATAGAACTCAACCATAAGCGGCTGTCGGTCGCTTTGGAGGAACTTGATAAAATCGGAGGGAGGTATACCGTTGAATCTTAAAGAGATACGTGAATCAAAAGGGGCCTCACAGTACAAGGTTGCCAAAGAGATAGGGATCACATGGCAACAATATCATAAATATGAGACTGGGGATTCATCTTTAAACCATGCCCCTTACAAAACAGTAAGTAGAATTGCTGCCTATTTTGGGTTGACGACTGATGAACTGATGCAAGAAATTAATAAATCCCCAGAATCTTGATAGATTCTGGGGATCATTCTTTTCTATTCGGTTTTTTCTACCTCCGGCAAGCCTGCTACCGACGTAAGTAGCGAGAGTATTCCAGCAAGTAGCGCGGCGCTGCCCACCATGATCCAGTTCACATCGCCAATGACGGCAGATGTGCCGATGGTTGCGACAGCCGTTTGCGCGACGGTCTTGATTGCCCGGATGCCAGAGGCTTTCAGCCAATTTTTAACGTGTGTTTTCATTGAGTTTTTACCTCCAAATATTTTGTATTTTGCCCTCCGCCACTCGACGGAGAGCTTTATAATTAGACCCACAGCCCCGGTATGTACGTTGACAATGCCAACAATCCCAGGGCGATTGCATTGACAAGCGCCGCAACGCTTACCCATATACGCATCGTTTTCACCTCACAATCACGGATGCGATCAGACTGATTAACGCCGCCACACCTGCGGAGATCCCTGCCGACAGCAGCTTATCCCACCACATGGACGGGCGGTGTTCAAGCGCCGTTAGCCGATCATTATGATCGTCCAGCGCTTTCTGATTCGCCTCCTGGCTGGCTTTCACCAGCTCCGCCATCTGGATTGTCAGCTCCTCGATTTTTTGCAAGCGGTTTTTGCAGTTATCGATATCCTTCAGGTCGCGGGCAAAACGCTCATCCATTACCTTGCACTTTGCCTCGCAAACTGCCTTATCTACCGGCTCCATTGCAACGCCTCCCATCACCGGATATCCGACTTGTTAATATAGCCAGTCACATAATTACCCGTGGGCGTTTTGCCGCAATTTGCGGCGCTGGTGGTGATCCGGTATCTTCCGCTGATTTCCACGCCATCATAGAGGTAATAGGTACCCGTCTTTCGGCCTGCCGCCGTCTTAGCTGATGCGGAGCCATATAAGACAGTATTGCTCAGTCGGATGGCCCGGCCTTTTGCGTAGGATTTTTCGGGCTTTACAGTACCGCCAACTGCCGCCGCATCAACCCAGCCATACACGCCCTTGCCATCCTCGCTGATACAGTGATAGGGATGCTTTGCGCCGGGGGCGGTTGCCGTCACTTTGCATTTGCTCGCGCCGCGCGTGGAGGCCGCAGCCGTTGCTATGGACGAGGCATAGACCTTGCCGCCCGCAAAGTGGACGATATCGCCTTTTTCAATTTTGCCGCCCGTGGAGGGCTTTGTGGGGGAGGGGTTTACCATCGCTTCATATTCCTTTTTTATGGCGGCAATAAAATCATTCCATCCGTTTTTCCGGGCGCGGATGATATGGGGGCAGTTCTTACCATTCCAATCATGATGCTGCTTGATGTTAGATGTAGGGATACCGTACTTTTTCATCAGGTAGGCCGCAAGCTGCTGCGCATTCTTTTCGGCGGTTGTTCGGTTGCTTTCCGGGTTCTCGCAGATTTCAATTGCAATAGACTGCCGATTCCCTGTGCCACTTCCACCATCACCCGCATGCCATGCGTTTTCGGTTAAGGGTAAGAGTTGATAGATGTTTTTATCATCGACTACAAAATGATATCCAACCTCATTCACGCCGCGCCCCGCATAGATCGCGTGATTTTTTGCCCCGGCTCCTTTGCTGGCGTTGCCCGTATCGTGGATTGTGATGTACTTTGGCGACATCGGATGCGCCGGTCGGTTTTTGTTTCCCTTTGGGATGTACTGCTCTGTAATTTTTAGCATGTTGATCGCTCCTTGTTGATAATATAATTGATAAGGCCACGCCGAAGATCGACGTGACCAATATCGCTAATATGATTGCAACCCCGATATAGATATGGGCCGCTGCTGCTTGGCTGTAGATCATGTAACCGCCTCCCAATAGCGCGAGGCTGTGCCCGGCACCATCATGCTGCTGGATGCAGATTGCAGGCATCGATAGATGTGCCCGTTGTAGCTGTAATACAGCCCCTCCGTAACCGACATTAGGTGACGGTATGGGATCGGGTTATTACGGTGCCCCTCCGCCCATTCGAGCGCGGCAATCGCGTCGAAGATCGCCATTGCGGCGGCGTCAACTTCTTCCTGCCGGTCAACTGTGGGCTTCGCATTGAGCAGTGCCTGTGCCGCGGCAACAGCGGCGTCAACGCCGGAAAAGTCCTTGTAATCAGATGGTGTATATTGCGCCACCATGCTGATGGCCATCTCCAGCATCTCGGTATCCGCATAGGAAACATCCGCATTATCTCGTGCTCTTACGCGCAGCAGATAATTACCGCCCACCGGCACTCGCTTGGGGGTTAATTGCACATCCTCAATGACAATCACACACGATCACCCCCGCAGTTGTCTTGTAAATCTCCGGCCCGATCGAGCAGGTTAGCAGCAGGTGGTGCCGTCCCGGCTTGTCTACGGTCAGCATAAACGTAAGTAAATTACCCTCTGACACCACGCAAGACCCCTGCCCGACAACCTCTCCATAAAAATCATGCAGCTCCCACGTAGCCGACTGCACCATTACCCGTGCAGCCGGATCACATCCATAGATGCGCACGCGCTGCTGCCTACGCTCGCCCGGCATCAGCCGGATTGTTGGCCCATCCATCTAACATCCCTCCCAATCTGCACAATATCCCGCGTCCCACGCCGCGTTGTATCCCGGCATCCAGCCCAGCAGATAATCCCCATCCTGCCAGGCGATACGGATTCCGCCTGCATCCACCATCAGCAGGATGGTAGCGTAATAGGTGCTGTTGCCTGCCGCATCCCAGGCGGTCAGGGTGACGTAGTACGTGCCATCCTCCAGGTCTGGCGGCACCTCCGCCGTCCAGTAGCCATCCTCACTACGGGCAAACACAAGGGCATGGTTATCAGCCATGCCCTCAATGCGCGTAATCATATCAATCCTCCACCTTGACGCGGATCTCAAACGGTGCTCCAACGTGTACGCGGTCTGTCACGCCGATGACCTCAACAATGCGCGGCGGGATGGTATCCAGCGTAACGTTGCGGGTGATCTCGGCCTCAAGGCCGGTCGCGTCTACAACCTTAACTGTGATTACGTTGGATCCCTCTTGCATGTGGGAGGGATTGGCGCTGACCGCAAACGCACCCGTCTGGCCGTCCACTGTAACCGGCCCCTGGTCGTGCCCATTGACGGTGACAGTCAGGGTGACGGATGTCAGCTGATCATCCGACGTGATGCCCGTAATCTGCACCGCCGCCTGGTTGGTTACAAGACCCTCCGCAGGCGAGGACAAACTAATGGTAGGCGCGGTGACTGCGATAGTGCAGGTGATTGACGCGGGGTCGGCGGCGTTGCCATCCTTGTCGGACACCGCCAGCGTGATGGCGGTACTGCCCTCCGGCAGCGGAGATTGGACGGCGTAAGAGAGATCATAGCCGCCCTCTACTGGTGTCAGGGTAAGCCCCGGCGCACCCTGTGTGATCTTGCTGCCGCCGTTGATGCGCAGGTCAAGAGTGGCAGGATCAATGCCGCTATCGTTGTCTCGCAGTTGGGCGGTGATGGTCGGGGTGCAGGTATTGATCCGGCTGTCCGCTGATGGGTAGGTGATCGTGACTGTGGGCTTGGTACTCTCGTAGACCTCCAATTGCAGCTGATCACCCCACGTCACGTCCTCCTGGTTGATCGTGGTCTCATTGCCCGCCTCGTCCGTGGCGATAATCTGCACGCCGTAGTAGCCGCCCGGCTCGTTGGCAGAGGATAAGGCGGGCGCGGTGCCCGCCAATACATAATACCCGTCCTCCGACAAGGTTAATGGATACGTCTGGCCGTCGATAACGGCCTTGATGGTTGCGATTGACATTGTTAGGCCTCCTTATATCAATTTGAGTAGTTTGCATGACCAGTCGGATACACTGGATGATGTGCTGCTGGCGGCAGAAATGTAGATTTTGCCCGGTTCGCCTCCACTTTGCCACGTCGACCACGGCATCGTTTTGACCATGTTATTAAACCCAACATCAAATTTCTCATCCGACGCGTCCCCGAAGTTAGCAGAAATCAGTAACGGTGCATGCCTTACACGCGCTATGATCTGTTTCGCGGCACTATCGTAGTCGCACGATATGTGGATGATGGCGGTATATGTTGCCCTGTATAGATCAGATCCGCCCGCATTAAAATTCCCGCAGGCGGAGAATAGATATGCCCCAGCGTCCAGTCCATAACATGCAAAATACACATATCCGCTGCCTGTTAGCTGGGTGGAGACATACGGCTGCATAGGTTTAAGCGCGCCACTAGCCCAATTGCTCCAATATCCATTTTGAGGGGTGTGTATGCAAGTATAGGTGATACCGCTGATTTGCGACGTAAAGCGTTGCATAATGGCCAGCGTTTGCCCCGTTTTAACGCTATGGTTGTACTCGGTTACCTCTAGCATCCCCGGTGACATCTCCGGGCAGTTATCTACGCTCATAGCGGTGGTTATGGTAGCAATATGGACACGTTGCCCCGGCGTGATGTAGTTGCGCAGATTATCATAATGCGGCACTGGGTCTGCCTGATCAACATATATGATATCCGTAAGCATTGACGGCACCGCCCCCACATCCGCCGCCGTGGGCATCTGCGCAAGCTTGCCGCTGCTGTCGAGAGTGGCGATGCCGGAGGGTTGGGCTACACTGTCGTCGATTTCCTTCAACTTTGTATCTATAAGATCAGCGTTTCCGTTAAAATCATCGACGTTATAATAATCACCTTGTCCGGGTTTTTTTAGGTGCAAGTGTTCTGTTTCCGTCATTTGTAACCGCCTCGTTTCTAATCTGTTCATGAGTTTTTTCCGTAAGCTGATGGTGTGTAAATTGGATTAACTCCTCGTGCAGGACAAATAAAATGAGATAAGAATATTCCAAATGCGCAGGCTTTGTTTCTTCGATTGCCTGTGTTACATCGGATAAATTAGGCGGAACACCGATGGTGCTCAAAAATTTCACTTCAAACCGGTGTTCCGCTGGATATTCAAGGATATCTACTTCTCCGTTGTAAAAGCTTTCTATTGTGTTTTTTAGCATTGCCTTTGTGACCGTGCCTCCGCCGCGCAATTTGCTCAAGATTCGTGTTCTTCTATAGGAGATATCTTTTTCTTTTTCTGGCGCAATCCCGACACTTTCTTCCCACAGAGGAAGAGCCCAAGTCGCTGTGTCTACAAAGCATTGTTCTAGTAATTCTTCCAGATCACTCATGGCATGATCCACCGCTTGCCCAAAGGCTTTCTCAATAGCGCAAACTTCCTCGCTTTGATGATAATAATTAGGCATCTTTTCAACCAGATTCATGTGAGATTCACCGTCCCCAAAACCGGCACTTGCTTTTTCTCAATTATAAGATTAGTAGTCTCCCCGTTTATTTTTAGGGTATTGTAATCCAGCACGCCTTCTATTCCGATGAGGATTGCGCCTACTGCGTTGATCGGTACTTCGTAAACTTTTAACTCTGGATCTTCAAAATAAATCTTTGTCAGATTGCTAAGAAAAGGCTGCATTTTTTGAATCAAAATTTCTTGAACTGTAGATAATTCTACAAGTCCATTTAGCTTGACAGATGCACTAATATTCACAGCAATCGGTTGGGCGCTTTCTACGGTGACCAGCGCGCCAATTGGACGCTCCTGTTCAATATGTGCCAGCGTGCTTTCTACAATTTCACTACTAACCGGCTCTTTATCCGGCCCAGCAATCAATATGCCAACTGTTCCTGGCCCATTTTCCAATGGCGTTGCCTTTGCGCCACCAACGCCGTCTACTTCAAGCGCCCACATGATGTAGTGATATGCGTTCCCCGATGTAGCTGGGCGCCTTCTTAATAGATTTAACCTCTCCATTAGCGCTTCATCCGATTCGTGGTCAATCCCCCCCGTAGCAGCCTCATTTGTCACGCTCATTAATCCCACAATCACTTGATACTGCTCTGTAATACTACCGGCGTCTACGTTATATTGGCTCCCCGGTTCGGTAGCCTCTGCCTGTGCCCTCGCTGCGCCATCCATAATTTTCACGTTTTCTATTGTTACAAATTCAAGTCCAGTTTTTGTTGTGAAAACACTGCCAATAGGCACAACTGCGCCATCCTCTCCGGTGAATTGTAAGACCACGCGAGCCTTTACGCCTTCTTTTCTAATAACGCCATATTCTCTAGCCCTTTTATCAATAAATTCGCCACTTGTCTCATCCACAAATGCGATGGGAATTAGGGCATTCATCGCCATGTAGAGGTTATAGATCGCGTTAGAGACCGGGGCTGTCAAATCGCTCACAAAGCTACCTTCCCTCGTATCAAGATTCGGTATCTTCGTAAGGATTTCTTCTCGGATATCATCCGGCGTCAAATCTTCATACATTGATACTCACCTCACCATTCCCATAAATCGTTGAGATCCTGCATGAGAGCTCCATTCTGCCATCCTCGAACGATGCCGCGACATCCGTCACTCCCGTAATATACGGATTACAAATCAGGCATTCTTCAAGATACCGTGCCGCCTCTGCCTCTTTCAGTTCTTTGGTATAAGGCTGGCCGATTAGTATTTCGATTTCGCAGCCGTATTCCTCTGAGTAGATTTCATATCGGTCCCTCTCCGTGCAGAGTGCACGCAGTACCCAACCGAGAACTGCCTCCTGGCCCTCTACGATAACAGGCGCGCCGTTTTTAAAGATCGGCTTATTTTCGCGCAAATCCCATTTGACATCCCGATATAGCGGGTATTCTGGATCTGTCTCTGCTTCCTCCGTATTCGGCTGCACCATTGGAAATATATCCATTACACGCTCACCACCTTACAAATCACGACAAAGCGTTGATCTCCGTCGAGGCAGGCAAGGAGGACACGTTCGCCTACCGAAAAGGCATTAATACTCTCGTTTTTTTCTATTGAATCTCGATCCTGTGGCGTACCCATCACATTGATTTTTAATGGTGAAGCGCTGATAACTTCGCCGAGGCGAAAGGCTGGTGTGTTTTGCTCCTGTACAGTGTTCCTTATGAGTTCAAGCATGGATGCAAACGGGTTATCCTGCATAAACGCTTCCTCCTTTTATGTAGGCTTATTGACATAGCTCCATGAGCTTCCACTGCCTTCTGATTTTTTGTTGCTTGAACTTCCTGCCTTGCTTTTACTGGCCTTTTCAATGGCACCCGCATCTTTTTCATCCATGAGATTTTTGAAATTTAGAACAAGTTTGATATAATACTGCCCATTTTTCCAAGTGTGCGTGTCAGAATCAATGTAAAATAGGCCATAGATTCCGGTATATGGTTCTTGAACGACAACCGCATTTCCTGTGGTGCAACGAGTGTCCCCGATTCCGTTGACCGTTATCTTCTGTTCTAACGTCCCAGCATTCAATATCTCCTTGGCGCGGGCCTGTCCGTTGTCATCCTCTGATTGTTTAACGTATTCCTGCATCAATCCGTAAAGCTTCATAGCCTGTGCATTGTCCACATTGCGGACAAATTTATCATCCTTACTGTAGATTTTTACGCGCGTTACAACATTTTCCGCAGATTCCGAAATTGCGGAATCCATAAGATTTACGCCGCCTTCGATGATAATCGTGCTACTGTTAACGCCTTTTTCTTGTACCGAAAGTTTTCCGCCTTCAAATCGGATCTGATATTTTCTCCCAGTTGATTTGCTGGCAAGCGTATAGGCGCTTTGGATAATATCGTATAAATTTTTCCCCAAGAAGTTGCGCGATAAAGTAAAGCCCGTTCGTGCGATACTACCAGTCTGAATCCCATAGTCTGCGCAGACGCGGCGCGTGATCGTCTCAGGCGTTGTTCGCGTAAATTTATACGACGCGGTAATCTTTCTAAGATAGAAGCCCTTATCAAAACAAGTGATGGTGATTTCGCTTTCATTCGTGCTTTTCTCTCTCCGAAAGATATAGCCATCAAAAATCCTTCCATTATGGTCAAACGCGACGGCATCCATCAGATCGCAGCGCACCTTTTCAATTGTGCGATCCGTGGGGGAGGAGAGGATCCCGAAACTTAGTGTTCGGGCACACGATTGATAGTCTCCGTTCCAGGTCACCGTAGTGACATATTGCGTGACATCCGTCGCCTTCCCGCCACCCGTAATTGTGATCTTCATAGCTTTGATGCCTCCGGGATCTTGATGACCTGTCCAGCGTAGATGAGGTTTGCGTTTTTTATGCCGTTATATTTTGCAAGTTTATAGCAAAGAGTCGGTTCCTTGTAAAATCTATTGCAGATCCCCCACAAGGTATCACCACGCACCACCTTATAGCTGCGCACCGTCAATTTTTTAGCGGGTGCCGCCCTAGGTTTATTCTTTTTAACGGTTGTCGTGCGTAGCTTTTTAAGTTCCTTGCGCTCGCGTAAAGTCAGGGTTACTTTGATATCGTTCGTACCGTCATCTTCTCTGTATTCCAGATTTTCTAAATAGACAGGGAGGTTCGACTTTGTTCCTGAGATGATGTAACGTAGCTTGTGGCGGTTTGTTGTGCATTCCCAAAATTTATCAATATAATATTGCGGATTCGTGCGTGCTCCTGGAACCATTTCCGAGCGTTTTCGGCTCGGGAGAACAGCCTCGACTGTGATAGATGCAAGGGCGGTATATCCCGCAAGGCTGACATCGCCCAAGGCGTGGATATTTACTGTCTCAATTTTCATTCCGCGCTGCATCTGGTAAGATTCCGGCGTGATCGGTAAAGTAATCTCTTCAGTTTTTGTCTCATTTTTAAAAATAACCTTGCGCTCCACTTTATCACCCCGCCTGGATCGCCGCCTGTTGGCGGATCGCTCCTACTATCTGCTGCGTTAGCCTGTAAAAGTCCTGTTCCTCCCGTACCACAGGATTATTGATATTGATGATGTACCCCTGACTATCATCTCCTGCACGGGAGGCGCTCGCAGTACGCACCTCTTCTCCCTCGTGCAGGAGGGCTGGGTACCCATCATATGGGACACGCAGTATTCCAATTGCCTTGGAATTAAAAGGCTTTTGGAAAGGGTTTCGGAGGGTCGGTCGATTCAAAGCGTTGTCCAGCACTTCAGTGGGATCTCCCAGTTTGCTATGCTCCGGCGTAACGTAGGAGGTGTAGCTTGCCCCTCTGGCAGACAAATATCCGCGGCTGAATTCTTGCCCCATCTCGTAACCATAGTTCCAGTAGGTTTTATCCTGCTTCATAGAATTCTGGATACTACCTACAAGTCCTTTTTCGGCCTGTACCATTGTTTTATACCCTTCTGTATCCTTAAAAGCGTTTTCACCTTCGATCTGTGCTTCAGCCATAATGCGCCCCATTTCTGCGCCATTTTTCGTCGCTTTGGCCTTTTGATATGCATCGGATTGCATCGCGCTTTGCACGGCATCGCGCATCGCTTTCTCGCGCTCGTTTTCAAGGCTCGCCTTCCATTGGCCGATTGATTTATAAGCTTCCTGCTGTTCCTTCGCCATTTCACCTCCGAGGTAATCAATCTGCTCCTGCATACCTTTCTTGCGCTCTTCATTGTATCCTTCGCCCATTGCGGCGTTCAAGTTCTCAGTCAGACCCTGCAATGTGCTTTGCATACCCTCAAACGACGTGCTTTGCAGTTGCATCGCACCTTCGTAAGCTTTTCCCATATAGTCGGAGATTGCTTTTGCAGCTTCCGCGCCAGGGATTAATCCTTTTGAGATTTTTTCGTACACTTCTCCTTTGCTGATGCCCCCAGCTTGTGCTAAGTAGCCTATTGCATCAACACCGCGCTCCTGAAGGATGTTGATATACTCCAGTGTGGTTTTCCCAGAAGATTTCATACGCCCGATCGCTGTTGCCACCATCTTCATATCTTCGGTATTCATGCCAAGCGCCGCGCCCGCGTCCCCGACTTTCGTAAGCTGCGGAATCATTTCTTTTTCATTGTAACCGTAGGTAAGCAGCGTTTTTGACATTGCCGTCAGATCGTCAAAAAGGAACGGCGTATAATCCGCCATTTTTTTCACCTCTGACAGATACGCTTTTGCCTTTCCATCATCTTTCATCATGGTGGAGAAGGCCATCTGCGTTTTCTCACGACTTCCAGCCAGTTTAATTCCATTTTCTAGATCCTGTGCCTGCTGGGTCGTGACGGTTGTATATGCTTCCTGCACCGCGCTTTTATACGCTTCGTTTTTGTTGGAGAAGTCGTAAGTTGCGCTAGAAATAATGCCGGAAACTGCGCCTGCGGCTGCACCAACTGCTGCACCTTTCGCTCCTGCAACGCTTCCCATAGCCGCTCCCTGCGCGATGCTTGATAGTGTGGTTCCGAACATAGTTCCGGCTCTGTCTCCGAACGCGGATGAAATAACGCTTGTCGCTCCCTCTGACAAGGAGTTTCCGATCATTTGGGCAATGCCCGCTCCTGCAAGAGAAGATAAGATACTTTTTCCAGTATCTTCCGAGCCTTTGGAACCGATGACTTTTTTTAAACTTCCGGCGCGGTTATCCGCCTTACTGATGGCATCTGACATGGATTTAATTTCTTTGGCGGTTGATCTAGCTTCATCAGAAACAAGCTTTAAATTTCGTCTGGCATTTTCGTACTTATCGCTAGCAACCTGTGCCGCCATTCTCTTTGATTCTTCGCCTGTTCTTTTGAACTCCTTTTGCGCGTCCTGCATGGCTTTTTTAAGGCTGTCTGTGTCCGATTTTAGCCTAGATTGTGCTTTATCCAGCGTATCTAGCTTTTTATACATTCCGTCGAGATCCTTCGTGAATGATTTGCTTGCTGACTGCATCTTAGTCACTGCATCTGAATACTTGTCCTTGACGCTCACCGCGATGCTGATATCTCGTCCCATGCTCTCACCCTTTACACGCCGCGTTCTTTTTCATAAAACGCTCTGATAACAATTCGCCATCCTTCCGGGAGACGGTAAAAGTCCCACGGAAGGAGATTGTGATCCCGAAAAAGACAGAAGCTAAGTTGCATCTCTCTGTCCGTTTCTACTTTTTTTTAATATCATCCACTATCCTGACTGTATCGGTTCGATATCCGGAAAGCTTTTCGATCTGAATAGAAATATCCTCGATTTCCCCCGGGCGAAGGATACTTTTGATTAGTTCGATTGGTGTTGGAGCGTCATGTGCTCGCATCAGTTCTTCGCTGCGCAGGTTCGGAGACACAACGCCTTCAAGAACAACATGCAGAGAAAAATCGCTCTGATCTTCTTTTTCTCGCAGCCGCGCCACCGTGTTGTATGGCAAGGAACGGATTTTGAAAACCACATCTTTTCCTAGTTCCTCACTGAGACTAAGCAGTTTGATTTCTTTTTCCGCCTGCTTGCGTGCGCCCATTCCAAGCAGTAGTTCCATTGTTTGATCCATTTCACTCACCTCACTGAGATTTTATCCAAGAACTTATAGTCTCCAAACGTAAATGCCGATTCCACTTTTCCGACAGCTCCAGCCTCCCAGTCAGCAAGCGTCACATCGTCGAAGGATACGTCATATAGAGCAACGCGCTCCGCACCATAAGCGTCTGGATCATCCAGTAGCGTTACGATTGTAAAACGCGGATCCTCGCCTTTTTTGATTTTTTCAGAAATCAGGGATGCCATGCGCGAATTCGTCTTGTGCATCATGAGCGACCCTGTGTTTTCGATGCTCGTTGTTTTATGCCCCACTGTCATCACGCCAGCGCGTTTAATCTGCTCTTTTGAGAATTTTGATGAAGCTTTGAGCCCATATGCTTCTCCTACCTCTTCACCAGATAACCATACAGTTCCATGAGAACCATTGATCACCCGCTTATCGCTGTCCATGCCCTTTGCCATAATCATTACCCTCCTTAAATCGTAATTTCGATTGCAATATCCTCAATTGCGTCGAGAATATGGATAGATGCTTTCAAAAAGACGTGTGACCCTGTTGCGGCCTTTTTGATTTCATCTTCGCTCATGCTTTCAACGTCAACGCCATTCTCGCGAAGGTAGGCACGCTGCTTATCGATATCAATTTCCACCGTAGAGAAACCGGCTTGTAGGATGCCTTCCTGCTCCATAACAGAGAAATAATTCTGGAGTGCCGTGATGAGGAGGCATTTGTTATCATAGCTGTTAGGATACTTGCCCTGATAGGTATCTTGAAGCGTGAGTTTCAGATCGGTTTTTATCTGGCTAATTGTATCTATAATTTTGATCTTTTTGTATGACACGCCTTGCCTTTCCGTCACAGTTTTGAGGCTGGTGACACCGCGCCCGATTTTGACCTTTTCTCCATCGTGCCAGATGATGAATTCCCCGTTATCCACAGCGGTATCCATCTCTGATCTTGTCATTCGCTTAACATCTTCGACCTCGGGTAGCGGCGCACTCGTGCAGGAAATGGTAAGCGGCGTTCCACAGATCATCCCGGCCATGCGGCTGCAATACTGTGCCGCTGTGTATGTATCGTCACCCGCTTTGATCTCGTCCGTCGTAAAGTTGACGATAGGCGCAAAGTCGGAAGCTTTGTGTGGCAAAACAGCACGGGGTGTGCTATCGTTTCCCCATTGTGCCTTGATCCATTTCTCAACCTCCTCCGCTTCGGTTTCCTCCAGATCGGGCGGCCCAACCAGATAATCGAATCGGACCGTCTCAAAATACGCCAGCGCTTCGTTCAGATTCTCAACTGCTTCCGGCAGTACATAAAGATAAATCTTACGCGGCGGATTCACGTAACCAATAAATCCACGTTCTATATACGATTTATTTTCATCACTCAGCGTTTCCGGAATATCAGCGGCGCTGAGCAGCATATACGCCTGCCCGTTTTCCACTTGGGATGCATCCTTGACGGCAATCGCCATAATCCCACGCTCCGCCATCCGGATCGATGTGTTTGCTTTTTCCGTAAATACAACATCAATACTTGGCATTCCCATTGATTTGCTCATCCTTTCATTCAAAATTAATCGTTATGTTGTCTGCGACTGGCTCTTCTGCTATCGCTGATAATTCTGTGCGGTCATCGTAATATTCGGCCTGAAGCTCGATGTAGACACGATCTTCTGCAATTCCACCTGATGAAGATTGCACAGTGATTGCGCGATTCTCTATCTGCAAATATCCGGGCCGAAAAACGGACATAACTGCGTTTTGTGCTACGAGTAGCGCTTCTGCCGTACAATACTCCTGGTGTTTTACCAGTTGAGGGAAGTAGGTAATCGTGAAATAAGAGGTGACATGCACTAGCCTTTTGTTATCCGAGCGCACATCCTCCTTTACGGCACTGATGTAATAGCATGGCCTTGCAAAATTTGCCGGACAGCGCTGGATATACGCAGCACCCTCGATGCCAGCTCTGTAAATGGCCGCATTAATCCCTTTTACAATTTGCAATTGCCCCAGCATCATGGGCTCCTTTCTAGCATATCAGCCAGTTCGTCGGCAAATCGCTCGGCTTCTTCGAGTGCGATCCGCTCAGCTTCATCACCTGCTGCTTCATAGAAAAAGTAACCTTTTACATATGGAACGTTGATGCGGGGATGATAATCTTTTCCCCCTCTTGGAGGGCTGATTCGGTGCCCTCCCTCCAGATAGTTTGTGATTGCTCCCGGGCTGTTATCTCCAGTTTCGCCCTTTTTCGGACGGATAGCAGTGTATCCCCCTCCACTGCCTACCGCTTTCTCTTGCCATCCTTGTACCTTTCCATCCGAATCATCCAAGCGTTCTACTATCTTTGCGTCTATCGTCTCTTTCAGGCGGTCCGCAATGCGTTCATGTAACTCCTTCCGCTTTTCTGGCGTTTTTTTCAATAATTCCTGAAAGGATCGATCTAATGAATCTAGGCCGTTCTGTTGGATTTCTGGCATGTCAGATATCCTTCCTTCGTTGGATTTCGTACTCGTTTTTATACCCGTCCAGCGTATGGCAGGCAATAACGCTATAACTGCATTCTTCCGTTATCACGATATCCCCCGATTTTAGCTGGACTTGTTTCGGCGTAACGAGCACGAAGGTAATCTCGTTGACATCATGTGGCTCATCTTTACTGTAATTCAAATACTTTTCTGTCAGTACCCCGGGAAAGCCGACGACCGATTGCTCTTCCTCCGTGACAAGGTTATTATCTCCTGTGTTGCTAACGATCCGTTTGGCAATGCATCTGGTCGGCTGCACCAGAGCGGCGGTCACGATCAAATAGATTCCGTCCGAGACAACGTCGGTAATAAAGCAAAATTGGCCCTTCCAACGTAGCGCATTTTTCGGTGTAATATTGCGTCGGTACATAGTAAACACAATTGTTCGCGCACTGATCCCGATTTTCGAAAAAATGTTTCCCTGCGTTTTTAGTTCCGATTTGCACCAGATGCATGCTTGGGGAACCCAGGAAAATTGCACTCCGCCCCCAATTTCCCGGAGTGTAAGGATATTTGCCCGCTCGCTAAGCATCATTTCGATCTCCTCCGTCTCTGGCTAGTCGTTTCCGGCGCATACTGTAGTTTTTTTAGGATTTGATTACGTCTGCTCTCCACATACTGCGTATTCTGGCTTCCGTCCCTGGTTGCATAAAAGGAGAGATAGACGCTGCACATGACATATTCGTTTACGAGGCCAAAATTCGTGATCTGTTGCTCTGTGATTCCTGTACTGCGCCGAAGATCATCCATTGCCGCATCTCTGAGCAGACTAACAGTCTCATATGATTCATCGTCAACTCCCAGATAATCGCTCAGCGCTGCCTCTGATATCAGGCCGTTCTGCAAGGCCTATCCCTCCAATCGTTTTTCTTAGGCAGATGCAGGCGTGAAAATTTCGCGCTTGACTGCTGCATCCGCATCTACTGTGCGCGCACACATGCGCACGATGCCACGCAGTTCTGTCGTGTCGTGCTCCCAAGCTGCTCCGCCGACATCTGTTGTCTTAAACTCCAACGCCTGGCGGCGGAACAGCGTTCCGAACGCTTTAAAGAATCCAACGTATACCGGATCATAATCACCCTTGGTCGCGCCCGTTGTCGTTACGGTGCGGCTTGGGATTAGATCGGCATCTGCATATACCACCGGGCGGCTCTTAAATCGATAAACGTCCGGGTCCTGTGGGTTCGGCACAAGCATCGGGCGACCGTTTTTATCCTCCTGCTGATCAAAAAAGTCGTATCCGTTGCCGTTGGTAAGAATCATAGCGTTGCGGGAAATGGCCGTGTTCAGGCCCTTATTGAGCAAGGATTTCAGATCTTTCATTTCCTTACCTGCCGTAAAATTTTTAGCTGTAAGCGCATCCAACAGGGATAGCAGCAGGGCGTTTTCCGTCATAACGACGCGCGGCCCGAACCATTCCGCGATGTATTGGAGTAGCCCCGCCGTATTATCGGCCAAAAGCTCACTCGAAACCTCGATGCGATCACCGTATTTATCGACCGAGTATTCGATCTTACGGAAACTCGGCTGATCGGTTTTACCGATCTCTTCCAGTTCGCCGATCTTCGGCAAGGGCTTGCGAAGCGCGGTCGTCTCGATCGCTCTCCATCCGGTAAAGCCATTAACCGTCTCAAGTTTGAAGTAGTCAGCAAGGCGGATATAATCCTTCATGACGCGGTGGATCATGTCGTCAAATTCCACCGGTACAAGGAATCCACCGTCGCTGCCCGCTGGTTCCCCTCCTCCGATGGAGAGCGCGTTATACAGCGGCTCCAACTTCTCGTTCCGGTCACGGCCTACCCGCGCGCCGACACGAAGCGCATTTACGAAGGCGTTAACGTACTCGTTTCCGCTGCGCGCCTTATCCAGTTTATTTTTTACCTGCTGATCCTCTTTTTGCTGCTGTGCAACCTGCGCTTTCGTCACCATGTTTGCGTTGCTGTCCTCAAACCGGCCTTTTTCAACATTCAATTCTTCTAGTGCGCTAATTTCCGTGTTTAGATTTCTGATCTCATCCATTTTTGCGTTGTACGTTTCCATGCTGTGCGCATCAAGTGCTTTCTGCGCTTCATCAAGCAGACTAGCGCGCCGGTTTTTCAGTTCATAAATGCGTTCCATTCTGTTTTGTCCTCCTGTTTAAAATCTGTTTTGTTCTATGGCTAACTGGGCTCTCGCCAGTTCCCACGCTTCGTGATTTACTGCTTTCAGATGCCGGAGTAACTCGCCGGTGTTCACCGTAGTACTACTCAGGCTGTTATAGATAGTGCGCATCCCCCGGACGATCCCATTCATAGTGTTATCGTCCGTTTCCTCTTTGGAAAAGAGCACGCCGTCCGCAAATCCCAGATCGACTGCTTTTTTTGCGCCCATCCATGTTTCTTCATCCATGAGCCGGGAAATCTCCTCACGCGGCTTTCCAGTTTTGGCTGCATAGGCATTGACGATCGTCTCCTTGACCTCCGTAAGGACTCTGATCGCTTTCTCCATGTCCTTTACTTCGCCCTCCGCGTAGGTCAGCGGATTGTGAATCATCATAACGGACGTGGGTGACATCAGAATTTCATCCCCCGCCATGGCAATGACGGACGCGGCGGAAATTGCGCTACCATCCACCTTAACTGTCACCTTTCCCTTATGCTCTCTGAGGGCTGTATAGATGACGGACGCCGCAATGCATTCGCCGCCGTTCGAGTTAATCCAGACGGTGATGTCCTGACCGTCCATCTTGCGGATTTCCTCCCTGATTCCTTTGGCAGTCTGCTCTTCTTCTCCGAAAATCCACGCCCAAAGGCTCTCCTCCATCTGAATCGGGCCTTCGATACGAATCTCCGGCGCACCCGTCTCCTCATTTTTTACAACATTCCAAAACTTCATTTCTTGCCTCCGTTCTCCGCGCGTTTTTCGCTGAGCTGCGCAAACTGGTCGAGCGGCACATAGTTCAGGCTGGCATACCGGGCGTCTCCGCCTTCCACATCCGGCATATCCTCTAGATCGCGGATATCATTGACGGAGAAAGCACCAATCTCTCGCATATTACGGTACCAGCTTCCACGGCTTTCGCTGTCGCCGCGAAGTTCCGCCATCATGTTCCGCTTGATCCACATGCCCCGGCTGAGTTCGCTGTCGAAGAGTAGTTTATAACTGTCCTCCTCCTCATATTGGGAGATGTAGGGATGAATTGTTCCGGAGATGTATTCGATCCCGTTTTGCTCGTTTGAATCATAGCTCTGCTTCCCGGCACCCAGTTTATAAAGGGGCACGCCGAAGAAGCGGGAAATATCTTCCACTGTGACAGCCTTGCTCTCAATAAACTGCGCATCTTTGTTGGAAATTGATATCGGCTGGTATTTCATACCGAGGTCCAGCACTGCCGTGCGAAAAGAATTGTCTACGCCGCTATGGATTCTTTCCCATTCGGCGCGCACTTTGTCTTTTGCTTCCTTGGCGAGGCTCGTATCGATTGTAAGCACGCCGGAGGGCTGTGCATTCATGGAGTAAAATTTATTTTCGTACCGCTGCGCGGCTCTAGCCGTGCTTATCGTCTCCTGAGCGCGGGTAAGCACAGAAATTCCCGTGATTCCATCTTCGCTATACGCCTTGTAGTGGAGTACGTCGAATTGATTGAGCCTGCGCATTTCTCCCGTGCGCGGATTGGTATATAAATACCATAGTTTCCCTGATGTATCGAAGAAAGGCTCTATACTGTAATATGGAACTGGGATCAGTTCGCGCGGCCTTGCATTGATTGAATCCCGCACGATGATCTGATAACCGTTTCCACCCAAAAGGATATTGCAGTGCGTCAACTTTTTGGCGACGCTCGGTGTCATTGCCTCATTAGGGCGCACTGACAAAAGATGCGCCAGCGGATGGTTCTTGAGTTTTGCTTTTGTATTCCCGTCAATTACGTAAACTGGCAATTTGCTGATGGTGTTTGATAAAACTTCCACGCAAGCGTTCACCGCCGACAGCTTCATGGATTTGCTTTCGCTGATCGTGCCCGTATCCCATGAGGCTGCGTCTGAAAGTGTCAGCGTTGTCCCGCTGGGTGCGCGTGCCTGATTAGACGCTTTATGGTTTACGGCTCTGTCAAAAATCACGGCGCATCACCTCCCGTTCCGGTATATCCGCGGCTCCAGATCACAGCCCCCGCTATGCACTCTGCTCCCGCAGCGATCCATGCGGCAGGGAGGTAAATTATGGATATTCCATAAGCAATCAAAATTGCCCCAATAATGGCTAGTAAATCCGGAACTGCATTAAGCAGTGCCGTCTTACATCGACCAATTATTATCCAAAATCGCTGCATTTTTATCAACCACCTTATCCGATAACAACCAGGCCGCCATAGATATGATCCAGGCAACCGCAATATCGATTCTGCCGATAGATTTATTTTTCATCGGCTTCATATTTTCATTTCCATCTACCGCGCACCTGACGTTTCCAAAGCACCAGCGTGCACACGGATTTTTCGGGTGTTTCATTACCCGCTTTCGCAACAGCTTTTCCAATTCCTTCATCGCGCCTGACAGCCCCTGCATAGTTTGCGGAATTTCAACAACCGTTGTTACGCCTTCAAGGTGCTGGCTGATACTTCTGCTGAGCCATGGGTCAGCCCCAACCATCTTCACTTGATACTCTTCGCAGCATTTCACGATCTCTCCTTCGATAAAATCAAAGTCAATCACATTGCCCGGTGTGATTTCAACATATCCTTTTTCAGCCCATTCACGGAAGGGCATGTGATCTCTCTTTTCCCGCTCGGTAAGTTTTTCTTCCGTTATCCAGGCTTTAAAGATCGCATACCAGGTATCTAGCCCAATTTGCGGCGGAAATAATAAAACAAACGCTGTAAGATCTGTTGTGGTAGATAGGTCTAATCCTCCTACGCACGTCTTTCCCTTCAGCGTTTCAAACGTTATTTCTTTTTCTGACTTATCAAATAACGGAATTGGAAGCCATCCGACCGTCTTTGTAGATATCCACTGATTTAGACGCAGCCAGCGAAAATTGCGCTCCTCCGCCTCGCTTCCTTTTGCCTGCTTTGCTTCCAAAGCAATCTTTTCTTCTTTGAGCGTTTCACCCAATGAGGGATTGCAAGCATACCACGTTTTGGGATCGAATATATCGATTTTTGCACATTCGTCCGGATCATCTGGCATGCCCCATATGAACGGTAGCCAGTTCTCGTAATCGACATTTCCATCAATATTACCTTTTCGGAATTCTAAGATTCCACGCGCCCGTTTATGGATTTCCCATCCAATGGATTGACGATCCGGATCATCACCCGCTGTCGTCAGTACGATCCAGACAGGCTGCTCACGTGCATCTCCTGCGCCAAACGTCATAACGTCCCATAGTTCGCGGGTTGGTTGCGCGTGCAACTCGTCGAAAATCACGCAGCTAGGCTTGTAACCATGCTTTGAAAATGCCTCACTGGACATGACTTTCATAATAGTCTGTGTTTCTTTGTCAATGATTTCCTTGGTGGATTCCCGAATTTTTGCTCGTTTTTTGAGAAACGGACACTGTTCGATCATGGCAAGGGCGACGTTAAAAACGATGCTTGCATTTTGTTTATCTGCGGCACAGATATACACCTCTCCGCGAATCTCCCCATCGGCGAAGGTGTGGTAGAGGCCTAGCGCTGCCGACAACTCCGACTTGCCGTTTTTCTTCGGAATTTCAAGGTAAAGGTATTCATACTTCCGATATCCATCCTCTTTGAGTGTTCCGTAGAACTCCCGGACGGCTTTTGCCTGCCATTCCATCGGAATAAACGGCTTTCCTGCCCACTTTCCATCAGTGTGCTTCAGACATTGGATAAAATCTAAGACGAATTCTGCGGATTCTTCATTGTACATTGCTACCTCTGCGCACGCCTCTGAAGAAGCTGCTGCATCGGATCCTCCTCTTCTTCAATTGGCTTTTTGGGTATGGACCGCAAGGCGGCCGCCACGGTCATCAAGCATTCTTTTTCGATATCAAGCATCATTTTGCGCTTCGCCTGAATTTGTTTATCAATCGCGATTACCTGTGCTTGCAAGGTCGCTAAGGTTTTAAAATAGTCAATATCCGGATCAATGTCCGGACTATCCTCAAAATCTTTAACTCGCTGACAAAACATCTCGCGTTTTTCTTCAAAGTCAATGCACTCGGCATAGATCTGACAATAGCGGTTAATAACATTCGCATTTAAATCATCATTTTTATCGATTTTTTCAAGGAGTTTTTTAATCCGCAGAAACTCTTTGTGGGCAATGTTGTTCTGCTTCACCTGTGGCTTTTCACGCATTGCCTGTCCAGTAAGCAGAGCTTCTTCTGCCTTTTTTCTCTGGGCCTTTTCAGCTTTAGTTCGATGGGATCTCTTTTCTGTTTCCAGTACAACTATCGGTTTCGGCGGCGTTGGCATTTTTATCACACTCCTATTGCAAGGCTGATGTGGGAATTTTTTTTGCGCAGAGGTGCCTGAACGGTCTTGCCCTTTGCAAATCGTCATTTTGTTTGGGTGGGGGGGATTGATTTCGCTTTTCTCCCGAATCCTCCATCTTCTCGCGCCGTTTTTTGACTATGATGACTGTCACATAATCCCTGCCAATTGGATTTGTCCCAAAAGATACTCTGGTTCCCCTTGTGTGGAATAATATGATCGACCTGCGTCGCTGGTACGAGCTGACCTATTTTCGCGCACTCAGCGCACCAAGGATGAGCACGCAAAAACTCCTTTGCTTGTTTGCTCCACTTGTATGTGTAGCCTCTTTGATAAGCGGAAGGCCTCTGAACCGTTGACCGCACCGCATGAGTTTCGCAATATCTAGTCCGCGTAAGCGCGGTGCATCCCGGATAGTTGCATGGCCGCAGTGGTTTCATCGGCATCTAAATCCCTCCATATTAATTTCTGAGAAATCCCTATAAAAAAAGGAAACGCGCGGCAATTCACCGGGCGTTTCCTCTGCTTTATGCACTTTTCTATGGTTTTTATTATATCACGTTTTTTGAAATATTTCGTCCGCGATTTGTCCGCGCTCAGAATATGTTGTAGACTGTCAGAATCAATCGTCTACGGCACCATAAAAAGCCCGAGCAAATTTCCTGATAGCATCACGCCTGGTGTTATAAATCCATGTTCGTTCATAATGTTTTTCCCTACGGAGGTAATCCACTGGATTTTCCACTTGATCAATAAAAAAGGCTGTCGCAACCTCTCTTTCTTTTTCCGTCAGAGCAGAGAGCGCCCGTTTCACTCTGCGCAGTTCTCGTTTGTTCTGCTTTAGGATCCGTTCCTTCTCGTCAATGTTTGCAATCAGGTTTATCATTGCATCTTCTGCGCGAGATATTCTGGATCCCGGAACGGCCAGTGCGTCAAAGCTACAGGTTTTTAGCGAGGTCTGACGCTCTCTTAGCTCTGCAAGTTCTTCCTCCAGATTTCTAACTCCGACAAGTTTACTATGATACTTTTGCATTTTATCAATTGCATAGTATTCATAATTCACGCCCGCTCACTCCCTTTTAGAGCCGATTCCGGCTCTGCCTGAATTTTATTTACTATTTTCACAATTTCATTAATTTTTTTGATGCAGATATTTATTGCCTCCATACAAGTACGCGCGTCGGCTCTGCTATCATGCATTAGCCCCTGATTATTTGAGGGACGGAGTTTGATGTTGATTTCCTCAATCTGTTTACTCAATCCCGCTCTCCTCCTGATGTGGTTTTCTAATTCCTTCTATTCTCTCTTTTAGCCGATCTATCTTCCGCTCGATTTCATGTTCCGTGCACCCATGCCCATAAAGCAATTCCATTTGCCAAAGCATGATTTGCACATCTGCGATCTCCTCTTGGATATTTTCTAGGACCTTCATGCCCTTTGCAGCAAGCCGCTCCTCCAGTGGTAAGCGCCGGAATTTGAGTAGGGCCTTGATTAGTTCACTGCACTCCTCAATGCACATATCCGTCTGCGCCTCTCGGCCATATGTATCAATAGCGTCGCAGATCACATCGCAATATTCTTTGGATGTTGTCATTTGCTATACTCCCTTTCAATTTGTAACTGATTGTTTTGGTAAGCTTCAAAGAAGGTTTGCCCTGATGCGCCTATCATGTATGGCAAAAAAATTTCCTCCATCTGTACCATTTCGGATTCCAAGATCGCCATCTGAGCTTCGACTCAATCTTTGACGATCCGCCATGCCACCCGCTCGGCCTGCTCCCGGTCACATTTAATCTTTTGCCTTATCAGAACTTTATGTACTGCGTCCACATTTGCAGGGAGGCGGATTCCGCGCGTCCCAAAAGGCGTGTCAATCATAAAGGAGATAGACGTGATCCTCCCGCCGTCGTCATAGTCCTGCAATATCTTTTTGGCGCCGTGCTTGACCAGTTGGCCTTGTATCTGTCCTAATGTCGTGTAGATATCTACTTTGGTTGTGTAATTGAGTAATGGCATATTACTTCATCTCCGTTTCTGTTGAAGATACTGGAATGTATGTCCCATGCTTTGCCCAGCCCTCGCGCGCCCGCTCATAAACGCCCGCTCGCTGCAAACAGCGATATTTGCATGTAGGGCACCATTTGTGATGTGCCGGCCAGTATTCCGGCTTTGCAATGGCCTTGATTGCCAGGAATCTTAACCGACACAACACATTGGCGTGGATACGGGCAGTATATATGGCGCTATACGCCATGTAGCGGATTTTCCGTTTCATCATTGTGCCTCCTCATAAGCAATCCTCTGCCCGCACTCCGGGCAGGTCTCCGGCCTCCTGCTTGTCTCAGCCCCCCCCTAGTTGGGCAGAGCAGTACGGGCAGGTATATACGACCGTGTGATATAACGTGTATTGCTCAATCGCCTGTTCCGGCGGTTTGCTCTTCCTGACTTTTTGCATCGGATTGCCTCCTAAAAACGATACTTTGTAACCGCAATCGGAAACGGCTCTATCTCGCTTGCCCATCGCGCCGTACCTCTGCCGTGCAGACGCTCCCAAATTAGCGGGAATCCCCCGATCCCGTCAAACAGGCTACCAAGCGTTGCGTCTGGCGGAAGGTATCTGCTTACATGGTACAGGACGTAATAAAACACAGGAAGGGCGATGCTGTTTCCAAGCGCTTTGTATCGCGGCGTATCCTTTGCGCCCGGAATGTCTGTCCACCCGTCCGGGTAGCCTTGCAGGCGTTCGCATTCCAATGGGACGAGGCGGCGGACGATATTTCCGATACGGACGGGCGAGATGTAATTTAGGGAATACCCCCCGTTTGGCTTTGCCTGTATTGTGCCGGACATATCTTTGCTTTCGCGTCCATTCCGGCAGTCAACGCTTGCCAAAATTGTTTCGCTGGAGGATGATCCGTCCCCAACACTCGCCGTTAACGTCCCTACGCCCGCCTCATATTCTTCAAAGCGTTTTTGTGTAAATGCTATAAGCATATTGCTGTATGCGTCCTGGCCTGTGACCCCTCCTGGATGGCTGTTTGCCATAAGTGGGCCGGTTACGTCCTGATAGGTACAAATCGCGGTATAATCCGTTACCCTGCTTTGATGGTCACCTGTTATGGTTGGGTATATTTCCGCACCGCCGTTACCTCTGCAATCAAACATACAGGGAATTTGGTTTGACCCGCTCGCCGTGCCTTTTAGTGTCGGCGCTATTTCTTCTCCGTAGCCGATTCCGCCAGCCTTAGCACCCTGGCCCGCCATAAACCCAGCGCAGACGTTCGGTGGCATTGATGATGCGTTTATGCACGGAGCGCGATCTTCCTCGTATTCAATGCTTCCTGTGGCGCTGCGCCATCCGTTAAACCCGGCTACGCCGCATATCTCTCCCACAATTCCTTCACCCGCTCGATGATCTCGGCATAATGCTCCGCCTGATATCTCAGCGCCGATTCCAGTGATTCCGGCAGGGGCTTCCCGCGTCGCTCTGCGCGGCGCAGAATTCCATTGCACGCTTTCGGGGTTAAATAGTATTTCGGCGGCGCGATTGCCTCCAAAATCCACGACAAGCGCGATTCTACGGCGGCGCTGGGGCACTCCCCAGTATTGGGCGTCCAAGATACGCCAGGCAATTGACCAGCTGTCTCCCATAATGGCGCCAGCGTTGAGCCACTTTTTTGGAGGTCTAGGGATAGAAACGGTATTGTCGCACAGGCGCGCAAGTTCCTGGAGAACTTGCCTAAAGTCCTCTCCTTTGTTGGAACTGAATGCTCCTGGGACGTTTTCCCAAACAGCGAAAGCTGGGTATACTCCATTGGTTGCTTCCCTCATTTCTTTGATGATTCTGACAGCCTCTAAAAACAAGCCGCTGCGTTCTCCCTGCAATCCCGCTCGCCGCCCTGCGATAGATAAATCCTGGCATGGCGATCCAAAAGTTATAACGCTGACAGGTTCAATCTGGCTGCCGTCCAGTTTCGTAACATCTCCTAATTGTTTCATAGGCCCTCCTTGTTTTGGGCGAGGTAGTTTTCAATCGCTTCAATCGCCTCTCCGGCTCCCCTGCACAGCGCCGTTTTATAGCCCTCCTTTTCCAGCGCCCCCAGCCATTCTTTTTGTTCCGGGGTCGCTCTGCCTCCTTTTGTGCGCTTCATCTCAATATACAGTCCATGATATCCCGCTCGCGCAGCTGGGAGGCACAGGTCAGGCACGCCGCTCTTCAATCCTTCTGCGCGCAACCGCCCGCCTGTGGCCATGCTTCGCCTGCCCTCATTCGGCACATGGTAGAGCAGCCGCAGCTCCGGCCATTTCCCGCTCGCATACTCCGCCCATTCCATCACAGCCCGCTGCTCTTCGCTCTCAGTCGGGATGGGCGGGGTAGGTTTCTTTTGTGGTGCGCTTTTCTGGGCGGGCTGCTTTTGGGGATGGAGCATAGCTTGGTATTCAGCGGCGCTCATGCGCCCAAAATGGGAGGAGGGTAACTCTCCAATTTTTTCGGAGGGTTCATGCTGCCCGCTCTCGTGACTTTGGAGATAAGCGCGGTATTCGGCGGTGGTCATGTGGTCAAAGATGGTCATTGCGTCACTCTGCCTATTTCTACGCCGCGCTTTTTCAGTTCTTCCGCCCACACTGCCTTGACTTCGGGTGAGCAATGTGCCATCGCATCTGCCCAGGTCGGCCAACATCCATGCGCATCGTAAAATTTGTACTGATAGTAGAGACTATCGCGGTTATGTGGTTGCTGTGGGTCGTGGACAACGGCGCATTCCGGGCAGGTGTCGGGAGGGACATTATCTAACATCATCATTCCATGCCTGTCTTTTAAGTATCCCATGTTATTTCATCCTCTCAATATATCGTTTATTGTGCCAAGTTGTGGCGAGCAGATCCTCCAGTTCAAATGGTTCGTGGCAGTGTGGGCATGAAGGAATCATCGTGTTTTCTCCCCGGCCCATTCTCCATTCCAATTCTTTTAATACGCGGCGGCGGGGATGGTAGTTCCTGAGTTCCTCCTTCTGCTGCCGAGCCATATCTAATTGGCTGTTAATATGTTCAAAATGACTTGCCAGTTTATATAGCGCTTCAAACGGCTCAATCACAGCGCCGCAATCCATGCACAGTACGAGGTGATTTGCGACATCAATCTCATAATGCGGAGTTTGGCATTGACACAGCTTTTTCCGGCCACATTCAATGCGAATTGCGTCAATGTGTTTTATTTGGTTGGGTATTCCGCTCATTGATTTCTCCTTTCCGACGCCAGCCGTACCATCCTGTAAAACTGGTAAGGCTCCCCGGTCAGCGGGCATATCCCGCTCTCGATACTATCCGGGTCTATGTAGTATCCCTTGATTGGCTTTGGCTCTTCCCGCCACGTCCTCGCCTCCCTGACCTCTGTTTTCGGGGGAGGGCGGCGCAGGTTTTTACTACAGCTCCACCGTTTACCCTTGATTTCCTCCCCCTGCGGGGATGTGCGCAGCTGATTCACATAGTAGTGTGCAAGCCGCCAGTAGTTGCCCGTATCATCCAAGGGCGATACGATCACTCGGCCATGCGGCCACATGAATTGCAAATCCCGATAATCCAGCCCGCTGATGACAAAGTGATGATGGATTGCGCCTCGTTCCCCGTAGGCGGTCACCGCCACATACCTCAGTTCATCTCCACGGCGGCGAAAATATTCTCGGAGTTTGCGCAAAAACTTCTCTCGATCTTTCTTTGCCTGTTCTGGCGTGGGGCGTTCCGCTTTGCGATAGGTTCCTATAATGCTCAGATCGCCCAGGCCGAAATTCTCATTGAGGATCCGGGTCAGCTCCCTTTCTGCGAGCTTTTTATTGTATGCTGCCATTGCTTCCGGGGTAGGGCTGTGCCGCTGCTGCCGCGCGCCCCTTGGATGCTTTCGGATGGCAAGCTTTTGCACTTCAACCGTCCTTCCGGCCCGGTAGGTTTTCTGTAGGTACATGGCGAGCTCCGTCCCTTCTTTCTGTCGTGCTCACGTCGGAGTGTTAATACTGTGAGCAAGCCGCATTGGCGCCCGCAGGCGCCAGAAAAAAATTGACTTCCCGCCACAAAAATGCTATACTTTATATGTAAGGTTTGGGCGGGAAGCCCTGCTGGTTTATGAGGTCTGATCTCAGTGGCTGCTGAGATCAGACCATTTTTTATGCCTCTCGGATAATGGTGAAGAAGTCCTCCGCCAGTGTAATTACCGTTTGAATAGCCCATCCCTCTTCCCAAGCTTTCTCAAATCGCTTGGGGTCGTTGCAAAATGCGCCAAACAGCGGATCTTGCTCAACCGCATAAAAGGCCTCCTTAATTTTTGCTTCGTCGGCCTCCGGCCAATCCCACAGCGCATATGTACCATCCGGGCGCTTTTTCACAATGAGCTCTTACTCGTTTAGCGCCCGATATATGTTTCTATACAGCTCTGCTTCCGCCACACAAAGTTCTTTCTGTCGCCTGGCCAATTCCTCCGCTGATAGCTTCGGGTCTTTTACAATGACCCGATACAGCTCGTCCATTTGTTCTTCCGGCATGGTTATGCCCCCTTCTGTATTTTCTCCCCGGTATACGGGTCGCGGCCCTGCCTGGACAGCTCATCCCCTATTTTCCTGCGCATGTGGTCAATCCACTCGCTTTCGATCCATTCCCACACAATCAGCAGGTTCTCCGACCGCTCAAGCAGCTCGTCGTATTGGTATACGCCCGGCATGCCGCTTACCGCCCGGCATCCTTTCACTGCCAGATATTCCGGCGATCGGATGCCATAGTCCGAATCACCCTCGTTCGGGCCGTGCTCAAGCAGGGCCAGCGCCCCGCCTCCAAACGACCAGATCACACGCATCATTCAGCCTCCCTGTCGTCTAATGCTGCGTCCAGCACCTTGCGCTTGTCCATCAGGCATGCGCGGTATTTGCAGTGACCGACACTCGCGGTGGTATCATGATGCCGACATCCTTCGTAGCAGTGATCCATGCAGATCGCAGCCTGGGCTTTGGGGCAATGTACCCATACCTGTGCCCCAGCGGGCCTGCCGTTGCATACCGGGCAGGTCATGACGATACTCCTTGTTCGATTGGTTCCAATATCCCGCACTCCTGCACCCGGTGGAACTGGTTGGCAAACGGCAGCAACGCATTCCGCGCCTTGATGTACTCTGGATCATCGCAGTCCAAAGCACACAGATGGTACGCAAGCTGCCGTGCGATACGGACATCCACCTTGACACCCAGACTGCCGCGCCATAGCGGCCAACAGGCGTAATCGATGTTAGCTCCGCGCAGGTCGGCAGCGCGCAGGTCGGCTTTGCTCAGGTCGGCAACGCACAGGTCAGCTTCGCACAGATTGGCTCCGCGCAGGTCGGCAGCGCGCAGGTTGGCAACGCACAGGTCAGCTTCGCACAGATCGGCTCCGCGCAGGTCGGTTCTGTGCAGGTTGGCTCCGCACAGGTCGGCTCCGCACAGGTCAGCTTCGCACAGGTCAGCTTCGCACAGGTCAGCTTCGCACAGATCGGCTCCGCGCAGGTTAAAATCTAATAACCTGTCCATCTCCCCACGTGCGATCAGGTTTATGGCCTCTTCCCGGTCAAACTTTTTCTTATCCATGATGATTTTTCCTCCTTCCATCGCCTTATCCTTACGGCCATCCATCCGTCTCCTCAATCACGGTAATTGAGAAGCCGTTGCCTTTAATTTTCGACGCTTCGCCTTTGCGCATCTGCACAAGGATCTCCATTAGATCGTCCGACTTGAAGCAGACCTTCCCGTGATCCCAGGATGCGGTTGACCGCAGGCATTCAAATGCATCCGAGATCGCATCGCAGGTGTAGGATAACGGGTAATCGCCGTTGGTGATTGTTACTTTATATTGTTTCATAGGCACCTCTTATCGCTTCCGTGCAAAGATCGCGCGTTCTTTGTTTCCACATAGCTTTGCGCGGCGCAGGTAGTATTCTTCAACTTTTGTTTGAGAGACGGGGATTGGGCGCGGCGGCAGCCGAGTGATCCGCTTATTACAATTCTCTGGCAAGCATCCGCGCGGCTCGCCTGTATCAAGGATGTAATGGCAGATTTCTTCTCCTCCGCGTGATCCGGTTTCCGACCGGTAGTGTGCGCAGCCTTTGCAAGGCTTGGGCTTAACTTTGCGTTTGGCAGTCATTTTCCCAATATCCTTTCTTTTATGCAGTGCTTTTTTCTGCATCGTACATTTTTAACATCCAGCCCTGCGTGTACCAGAGATAAAACGTAGCGGACGGAATTTTGTTTGTAGCGTTCGAATGCAACGTTTTTTGATAGCCAAATGCAAACGGACATTGCCTCGCCTGAATGCTGGCAATCAGCGTCGCAGGATTCATACCCAAAAACTTGGCCGCAACCTGCGGGGGGATGTATACGGGATGATCCTTTACAATTTCGTTGAGTTCGTCGAGCTTTTTCAAAACGGGAGCCGGAATTTCAAACGGTGATTTCGACACTAGAATTCTCCTTTCTTTTGTTTTTGATTTTGTTTACTATTAGCCCATATTGTGGTAACATTGTGCAGAAAGGATGGCGATTAAGTTATGGGTGTATTTTCTGCTTTATTTGGCCCGCCCGCGCCCACTAGTCCTTCCCCTGAAATGCGCTTGTTAAGATATTTTTGTGAGACATCTGTGCCCCCAACGGATTATACTGTTCTGGATTTGGAGACATCAGGATTGGATGCGTGCACTTGTGAAATTTTGGAAATAGGCGCAATCCGATACAAAAATCATCGTGCGGTAGGCCAATACCACACATTTGTGCGCCCGGAAGGCTTTATTCCACGTGATGCAAGCCGGGTGAATCATATTACATGGGGCACAGTATGCAAGGCACCGTATTTTTTTGAGGTTTCCGGGAGATTGATTGAATTTCTTGGCAATGATGTTATTGTCGGGTTTAACGTTTCTTTCGATATGAGGTTCTTGCAAACCCGCTTAGGAAAAGGTATTAAAAATCCAGCATTTGACGTGCTTTCATTCGTTAAGGAAGCCGAACCAAACCTACCACACTATAAGTTAGGCGATCTTCGCAGACACTTTCATGTAGGAGGTGTTCCGCATACAGCACTTGGCGACTGCATGGCAACAGCGGAAATTTTTCAAAAGTGTCTTGTTACCCCTGAGGGAATCAGGTTTAGAGAGCAGGCTCTCGAGATGCAGTCAATAAATGATCAAGAAGCTGAAGTGGAGCGTGAAAGATATCAAAGAATAATGGACAGGAAAAACGAGCAACCTAAGAAGCCGTCGATTGAAGTTCCGCTTTACTATATGCCTGACCATGATGACCAAGGAAATGAAATATCTGACACATGGTTTGTTGACGTTTCTGGAATTTCACACATTCACAACGGTTGTGATCCACGTAAAATCATTCCAACTTTGAAAAACGGGGAGTATCTATTTTTGATGCCCGACCTTAATAATCGGTATGATGACACTGCGATCCGCGTAGTAACCCTCAGAGGGCAACAAATCGGGTGGTACCCATCAAAGGGCCCAAACATTGATAACTTATACCGCAGATTGACGAAAAAACGTACTGTGCATTGTCATGTTTTTAATTGCGAATATACCAATAGCGGATTCCTACGATGCATAATTAAAATTATTGTGTATTCAACGGAGTTTGATAAATCTCCTGCTGAAAAAGAGCGAGAACAGCGAAGAGGTCAGTTTGATTGTATTGAATCTGCGATCTTGGCCGAAAACAGGCATTATGTCGGATTGAAACAGTCATATTTCAAAGCAATAAACAAAATGCTCTCCGGCATGAACAGAAATACCAAATACCTTAGATGTGTTGAAGCAGGTATAAACCTTGAGTTCCTGTTCTTCACCTACGCATTCGCGGAGATAAAGCAGACGGCTCGCCTATGCTATTGTTTAATTCCTATTACCTTTGAACTATTTGCCGATGCCCGCTCGAAAAATCTGAATGTTCAACCAGCATCCAAGGCAGAGGGCGCAGAATATTGCCGCTTGCCGATAAAATCACCTGACGATCTGTTTCAATACGCTGATCTAATCCTTGCGTCGTATGATTCGGCTTATGATCGCTTCAGGCAGGAGTATGGTGACTTAGTAGACTTAGAGCAAACCGATTGATTAAATTTTTGTAGGGTTGGCGTTGGCGTTTTATGCGGACTTTTCGTGATCTGCTGCATCTTTTCCATACTGCGTCACAATGCCTTTGAGGCTAATAAGTCTTTTCATTGCATCAGCGTACCCCATAACATATCCGCGCTGGACATCGTTACATGGCGCAAACGCTTTAGCAAATTCCTCAAATGCGTCGATTTTATTTTGCGTAAGCATTTGTTGCACCTCCTTTAATTTGATTACATCAACATTGTAATCCCTTTAATCAATAATGTCAATAGCTTTTCAATAAAAATATTGACTAAAGGGATTTTTTGAAGTATAATTTTTTCAGGAAAGCGGGTGAATAAATATGAAAACTAGATTAAAGCAAGTTCGCAAACAGTTAGGGCTAAGTCAGCAAGATTTTGGTAAGGCGTTAGGCGTATCCAATACTGCTATTTCTAAATTGGAAAATGGAGAGAACAACGTAACCGATCAAATGGCCAAATTAATTTGCCGCGAATTCAACGTTGATTATATTTGGCTTACTACCGGCAAAGGCGAGATGTTCTCAAGTGACGAGGTCGAGTTCGCGCGATTGGTTGACCGAGTAATGGACAGCGAAGATGAATTCATTCGCGGATTTTTTAAAACCTTTGCAAGTTTGAGTGCCGATCAATGGGATCTTTTAAAAGATATTGCTTTTAAGATTAGTAAAAACAGCATAAACAAAAGCGACCCGGAATAAAATCCGGGTCGCTTTTTGGTTTTTTATTTTGTAAACAATGCAAGCAAACAATAATATGCTTTTTGCATCTGCCTCTTGGTATGTATGCAATTTAGCAGTTCTTCGATTGCTTTTCGATACTCATCAATTGTTATTTCCTGACTTTTCAATGCTTTCACCCCTGATTATATTGTAATTTTCAACAGGATACAGTATAATCATATTGCAGTATTTTTACTGTATCCTAGGCAGGAGGGCAGCGTTGCTTCGCGGGCGAGCCGTCCTCCTATTTTTAGCCTTACTATCCGAACATTCGTTCACTTTATTTTATCATCCCCTTGGCGTGTTGTCAATTATGGTTGGATTATTGGCTGTAATTGGTATCAATTCATGAAGCGTGACATTAAGGGCGGTGGCTATCCTGCATAATGTAGAAAATTTTGCATCTGCCCTTCCGGTTTCAATTTTCACGATTTGCATTTTGTCGATATGCGTCATTTCAGACAGTGTTCTGATTGTATACCCCTTGTCAGTCCTAAGCTTTTTAATCTGTTCCCCAAGTATAATCAATTCATCCGTAATAATCACCCTGGGTTATTATCGCCTTGACATGGGTCAACATGTAAAAAAGGTGGATGATTACCACACATAAATTTTACCATACTCAAAATTGCTGTGGTATGGCTACAGCCATACAAGGCGCATTTTTTCTTATTCTAGCCCGTAGAAAATTATGATATAAAATTATGCAAAATGGAGAAAAGGGCGATTTTAAAAATTATTTTGATTTTAAGTGCAACATTTGACGATTTTTTTCGTTATATATAAGGGAAGGACTTTTTATCATAGTATAATTATATAAATAGCAATGTGTTGATGTTAAAAACACGATATAACTTTTTATAAATTTCTATATTTATAAAATAAAATCATTAAATTCATATAATATAAGCCTTGCGGAGACGCAAGGCTTATTTCGCCCGCTCGCCGGGCGTTTAAAAAATAAGGTGATATTATGGGCAGGCCCAAAAAAGAAGCCCCCAATCATGGGGGGCTCTACGAGGTAAAGGTTACGATAGGCAAGGGGATTGACGGCAAGACGATTCGCAAATCATTTTATTCTCCGGTTAGCAAACGAGACGCTAAGCAAAAGGCTGATGAATATCTCGCGCGGAAACGTGCCGCTGAAATAACGGGCGCAGGCTTTGCTAGCGAAAACAAACTTTTCGAGGCCTATGCGAAGCAATGGCTGGAGACATTTAAAAAGGGCAAAGTGAAGGATAACACGTACAGGGGAACTTATGAAAACCCCGTCTTAAAGCATTTGATTCCCTATTTTGGCAAGGCGCAAATAAACAGCATCAAGCAATCCGACGTGCAAAAATTTTTTGACGAAAAGGGGAGGGAATACAGCCTCGAAACCCTGAAAAAAATGCGATCTGCCCTTAACTTGATTTTTGTTGCAGCCATTGATGATGATCTATGCTATAAAAATCCAGTTAATAAAAATATTAAACTGCAAAGCACTGTTTCACCCACTGAAAAAAATGCGTACACCCAAGATGAATACGATATCGTATGGGACTTTGCGCGCTCTCATCGTTTTGGATTGTCTATTATGGTACTGATGGAAACAGGGATCAGCCGGAGCGAGTTGCTTGGGCTGCGCTGGGATAACCTTGACTTAGATAACAGGGTTATTTTTGTTGAACAAGGTCTGGTGCAGCAAAAAAGCACAGAAACCGATGCGCTTATTTTAGTTTCGGATGGCCTCAAAAACAGATTCCGTAGGCGGCCTATTCCGATAAGCGTTGAGCTTGCAAATGCACTCAAAAACAAACCTAGAGTTATTTATGTGGGCGGAAACCAAAAGAAGGGGGCTGAGCCAAAAGCGATTCAAACGGAATACGTTTTTCACGCGCCAAACGGTGGCCCATCCCGACCTGATAACTGGTATAAACGAGAGTACTCAGCTTTTATGGCTGACCTTCATTCAGCGCACCCGGATACTAAGATGCTTACTCCGCACGAACTGCGTCATACGCGGGCAACGCTCTCTGCCAATGATAGTGTCGACCTATTGCAGCTCGCGAAGCTGCTCGGCCACTCTGATTTAAATATGCTAATCAAACGCTATGCGCATACAGATGTAGAGGCAGTTAGGAGAGCTCTAAAAATTGACGCTGAGGACGAATGAGTTTACGACAAATTTACGACATAAAAGCTATTTTAATGAGTTTAAGTAAGGATTATTGTTCGCAATCAAAATAATAATAAAACCGCGTAGCCTCAATTTTTCTTGAAACTACGCGGTTTTTAATGGTGGACACGAACGGACTCGAACCGTTGACCTCTCGCGTGTGAGGCGAGCGCTCTAACCAGCTGAGCTACGCGTCCTAATGTAGGCGGGGGAGCTATAGGCAGCCCCGCATGCATATGGATGGTGACCCGGACGAGAATCGAACTCGTGTTACCGCCGTGAAAGGGCGGTGTCTTAACCGCTTGACCACCGGGCCGCTTGGTAGCGGCAGTCGGATTTGAACCAACGACACTTCGGGTATGAACCGAATGCTCTAGCCAACTGAGCTATGCCGCCATATGCCTGCCCATCAACGGGCGAAGCTTATTATAATATAATCGCATTGGGCTTGTCAACACTTTTCTTCCAAAAAGCTTAACAATTTTGCCCTTTTCTTTTTGCCATAGACCGGCCGCACAGATGATTGCCTTGTTAAGAGATCTTTTGTGAGCTCCTATACGATGCGAAGCCTAGCGGGAATCTTTGGATTGCAATCCCCTCTTACTTTTTCCTTTTTGTATTTCGATATCCACGTACCACCCGGATGCGTGTTTTTTTCTTTTTATAATAGTACAATACGTTAACCAGTAAGACAAACAAAATCACCAGCGCAGCGGCCGCAAAAATAACTTTCCCCATTGTGGACTGAATCCCTTTCTTTAAAAGGTTTCCTACATACAGAATCAGACTCCTCCGGGCCGCCTTTTCTGCCACGAGATCCACTGTGCCGATCACTTGGCCGGCATACAGGATATTAGCCTGGCCGACCACCTCGCCCTTCTTCACCGGCGCATCGATTGACTTTGGCATTTTTTCATCTGGCACGATCATAACGCCGGCCGCATCCAAGCCCTGAGGCACCAACGCGCGCACTTCCCCTTTGGGCAAAAGCCGCACATAATCCGTTTGAAACGAAAGTTTTACCGCCACTTCGGATACAATCTGGGCCGGATCTGCAACGGTTTCCAACTTTAAATGGTCAAACGCCCAGTTAAACATCTTGCGGCAGTCTGCAAAGGCTGAGCCTTCCTTTCCTTTTATGATGTTCCCCTCCGCATCTTTATAGGGAGCACGCAAAACGATTCCAAGATAACGGTATCCATCGCGAGAGGCAACGGAGATGACACAGCGCCCCGCGTTGGTGGTAGTGCCCGTTTTAATCCCCTTTGCACCCGCATAATAATATTTGCTTGTAGAATCGATCAATTCATTCGTCGTGCGGAGTGTCTGCGCTTCGCGCAGATTGCTCTTCGGCAGCGTGAATTTTGCAGTGTTCGTAATCTTTTCAAATACAGGAAGCCGCAGCGCGTATTCCACGATCTTGCGCAGGTCTGACGCGGTGGTATATTGCCCCTCTTCATCCAGGCCGTGCGCATTGACAAAATGGGTATTCTTGCAGCCCAGCTTCTGCACAAAGGAATTCATCAGTGCGACAAAACGAGGGATGCTTCCGCCGCCGATATAGTCCGCGATAATGTTAGCGGATTCATTCGCGCTGTGCACCATCATGCAGTAAAGCAGGTTGAGCATGCTGATCTGCTCGCCTTCCTTGATGCCGACAAGGGAGCTGCCTGTTCCATCCAGCGCATGGATTGCATCATAGGGGGCGGTAACGATGGTGTTTTCCAGGTCAGCGCAGTTTTCAATGGCCACGATGGCGGTTGTAATTTTGGTTAGGGAAGCGGGCGCCGTGCGTTTCTCTGCATTTTTATCAAAAATGACCGTGCCATTATCTAAGCTTACCAGCAGGGCGATCTCCGCATCCAAATCAATTTCATCGTTATAGGATGCGGCCGCCGGAAAAACAGCGCTCGTAGCAATTGTCAAAATACAACAGAAAAAAATTATTGCCTTTTTCATGGACAGTCTCCCCGTAAATGTTGTATGATAGGATGTAATGACGAACGGGACGCACGGCAAGGATCATTATTGCCCGTTTCCTCTGGAGGAATACCGTTCGTATATGTTTACGATATGTTATAGTATAACAGCATTGCGGTGAAAAGGGAATCGTTTTCCGTTCATTTCCGCATAGAAGCAAATACACGGAGGGATACTTAAATGGTTTATGTTACCGGCGATATGCATGGCGACGCCAGCCGCTTTAGCGACCCGCGCCTGAAGAAGCTGAAAAAAGGGGATACTCTGCTTGTTTGCGGTGATTTCGGCTTCCTCTGGAATGGCAGCAAAGCAGAACAAAAGCTTTTAAAGCAAATCGGCAGCAAAAAATACAACGTCTGCTTTCTCGACGGAACGCACGAAAATTTTGAGCTCCTTAAAAGCTATGATGTAATCGAGTGGAACGGCGGCAAGGCGCGGCAGATCTACAAAAATTTATATCATCTGATGCGCGGCCAAATCTATGAGATCGAGGGGCTGAAGATTTTCACCATGGGCGGGGGGGAGAGCCCGGATATCGACATTCGTTTCGATAATGATAGCTGGTCCCGCGATGAGATTCCCACGCAGGTGGAGCTGATTGAGGGCGCGAACAATCTGGAAAAGGTTGATTGCAAGGTGGATATCATCCTTACTCATGAGCCGCCTGCTACGATTAAAGGGTTTTTGAAGCTCAAAGAAAAAGGCCCGGTGCGCGTGACGGCGCTCAACGCCTATTTTGAAGAGCTTGGCAAATCGGCTACCTTTCAAAAGTGGTATTTTGGCAGCATGCATGTGGATAAATATATCTCCAGCACACATACCGCTGTTTTCACGCATATTCTCGATGTCCGCACCGGAGAGCAGCTTCGGAAATAATGCATTTTCGCCTTGCAGGCCCTGAAGAAGCCCGTGTGCAGAATAGACAAACCTTAGCTCCACATACAAAAAGGCTTTCAAAAGGGCTGTTGCCAAATGTCTTATGCATTTAGCAACAGCCCTTTTCTGGCGTGTAAGGCTGAGCGCATCAAAATCAAAGCTTGCTGCCGGATTCAACCCGCTCTCCCACCGGTGCATTCTGATTCATCTGCCGGTAGGTTTCCGCATCGATCCCGAAAAACCGCATGGAGATAATCGAGGCAATGTGGCCGAGCATGGGCACGGCAAACTGGAAAAACACGATCAGCGCCAGCACGATCGCCCCCTGCGCCTGCGCCCCTTCGGAAAAGCCTGCCCGGCCCAGCGCAAAACCAACAATCGCACCGGATAGGGATTTCATGACCTTTTCCAGGAAGGAGAAAATCGACGCGTATGCGCCGGGTGCAAACTTGCCTGTTTTCCAGCGGCCATAATCCACGCAGTCCGACATTAGCGACCACTTCACGCTACCGATATAAGTGGAGCAGAAGCTATTAAGCCCCATCAGCAGCAACGTAATTACCGGGTAAGCAAAAGGGCGCAGCAGAAGGATTGCAACCGGCATGAGCGCGCCAACCCAACTGCCCTGCACAAATACCCGCCTGCGATCCGTTTTTTTGGCAATGTAGGGCGCGAGCAGAATGGCCACCAGCATAAACGGGGCGCCTACAACAGTTGCAATTGGCTGAAGGTCTTTATTATGCATGACATACAGGAAAAAATAGACCAACGTAGCATTCTGCATGCCGGTTGCCAAATCATTTGTCGCTACGGCAATGGCGAGCATCTGAAGCGGATGGTTTTCCCGCAGCAGAGGCAGAAGATCTTTGAGCTGATAGGGCTCAACTCCGGACTCCATAAATTGCCGGTCCTTTTCCTTGGTTGCGCTGACAACAAGGGAAATCGACATAAGCGCCAGCAGCATATAGCCCATTGTGACAATCCGCCACGCAACGACCTCCCGGCCGAACGTTTTGGTCAAAAGATCGACCAATGGCTGTGTTATCACAAGAGATAACATTCCGCCAACGCCGCCGAACACATTGCTGAAAAAAGGCAAAATTGAACGCTGCCCCGGCTCGTTGGTCAAGATATTTCGCAGCGGACTGATCGATACGGTTAGAAATGTGCCGCCAACCGCCTGCACTAGATAAAAGCACATCATCCATGCCGCCGGGGCTGCTACGTTTGGCCCAAAAAAAATGCCGATCATCCCGATGCAGATGAATACAACGCCCATTACATACCACGGAATATAGCGATATTTTTTAGAAATCTTATATTTGTCTACAATGGTGCCGAAGATCGGATCCGTTACGGCATCAAAGATACTGGCAATTGCCAGTATGACGCCCGCAGCTTCAATGGTAATGCCGGCCACGTTGGTAGCAAAATACATGTAAAACGTCGAAATCAGCCCGGAAAACACGATTGCCGGGAAGCCCTCCATTCCAAAGCAGACCATCTGCCGCGTGGTTGCCACATTATAGCCTTCCGCTTCCTCCGGCGTCGGCTGGGCAAATAGGTTGTTCAAAAAGCCCATATTGCTCTTTCTCCTCCTTTTGACGTCTTGGGCCGATATCTGGCCTTTTCCACTATTGTAGCGAAGAGAAAAGCATTTTGCAAATATATTTGTAAAAATAGATATATTTTTTATCGATTATATATAATTCCGTCTGCCAAGGCGTGGAATAAATCCATCATCGCCGATTCAAAGTTCCCCGTCGGCACACCGGCGCTTGCCAACAGCAGGCAGGCGGAGCCTTCGCCGGCATTCTCATCAGCCCTTACGGCGATCCCGGCCTCCAGCGCCCGCGAGAGCAGCGCCTGAACCGGCTTTGTGCTTGCAATCTCCAAGCGAACCATCAGGCCGGATGCGCACACCTCTACCCTGGCATGATCTTCAAACACACAGCGCGCCGCCTCGCACAACGCACGGCTTTTATTCATATAGAGCTTGCGTGCCTTCCGAATTTGAGAAGAAAGGTGACCGTCACGGATAAACTGGCATAGGGCAATCTGCTCCGCTTTAGAAGCTGTTTGATTATAGAGCCCGCCCTTTTTTTCATATGCCTCCATCAAGCATGTGGGAAGCACCATAAAGCTTAGGCGCAGGGAGGGCAGCAGAAGCTTGGAAAAAGTGCTCATATAGATCACACTCTGCCCCCCGTCCAGCCCTTGCAGGGAGGGTACGGGATGGGTGAAATAGCGGAACTCGCTATCGTAATCGTCCTCCAGCACAAGGCACCCGCTACGCCGTGCAACCTGCAAAAGCTTTAGCCTTTGCGCCACCGGCATGACGTTGCCCATCGCGTCCATATGGGAAGGGGAACTATATAGCAGGCGGATATGATCCCATTCCAGTGCCGCAAATTCATCCCTTCCTTGCACATAATAATGCACTGGAAAGCCGTGGTCTTCAAAAATGGCGCGCCCCTGTGCAAATGCATTGTTCCAAAAACCGACTGGCGGCCGCTCATCCAGCAGTCCACACAGGATATGCAGAAGGCTCTGTACACCTGCGCCAACCACAATTTGCTCCGGAGTGCACACCACGTTGCGGCTTTTTGCCACATAGCTGCAAAGCGCTGCGCGGAGATCGGGCTCGCCCTGCGGCTCGCCATAGGTGAGTAACCGCCTGTCTGCCCGTAGGGCGCTTTTGATATACCGTCGCCACAGCGCGAAATCAAAGCTTTCCGCATCCACGGAAGCGGACGCAAAATCATACCGGATATCAGGCGCGGCCTGATGGAGCCGTGGCTGAACCCGCGGCCCGCCAGGCTCCAAAGGATACTCCAGGCTGGAGGCATAAAAGCCGCTTTGTGGCTTGGCCACAACATATCCCTCTGCTGCCAACTGCAAATAGGCCGCTTCCACTGTGGTACGGCTTACTTCCAGCTCCTGTGCGCAGCGCCGGATGGAGGGAAGCTTTGCCCCGGCAGTCAGCTTGCCGGATGAGATTAATTCCTTATAATAATTGTAAACACGCAGATAGAGAGGTTCGTTTTTCATATTTTCCTGCAATAGCAAATCACTTTTTTTCATCATTGCCCCATCCGAAAGAAAACTGGTCGCCCGCTCACCGCGCCGCGGAAAACTCCCGCTATCAAGATCAAGAAGTGGCAAGCCCTGCGTTATTCTAAACTTAGTTTCAGTATAGCGGCCTTTTTCTTGTTTTGCAAGGTAGCGTACATATTTCACATGGGAACGTAGAAACTAACAACGCAGGCCAAAGGAACTCGGCATCATTGAACGTTCCCAGAGACAGTATGGAAGGCTTCAGATTCCTTTGACTACTGATGCAAAACGAATAGGAGTGATTTTTATGCCGGCAGAGCCGCAGGACCGCAGCATTGAATGTTTGAATAAAATCTATCAGGGCGCGCAAATGGGATGCGAATCCATCTCCCTTCTAACAGAAAAAGTAACCGATGCACAACTTCTTAATGATCTGCACGAACAGCACGACCAGTATGCGAAGATTTCCTGCCAGGCCTCGCAGGAGCTTTCCCAGCGTAAGGCCGTTCCAAAGGATAAGGGTCCGCTTGCACAGGCAAACCTCTGGTCAGGTGTGCAGCTGAACACCTTAATGGATAAATCCGCAAACCATATTGCGGAAATCATGATTAACGGCAATACAATGGGGCTGATCGAAACAACGCGCACGATGAAGCAGTATTCCGACGTACAGCCGGAAATTCAATCGCTTGGCCAAGCGCTGATCCAGACGGAGGAATCTGGAATTCAGAAGATGAAAAGTTATCTCTCCTGAATTAAGGTCCGTTTGCAGATGAAATATAGCCTGGCAGCAACACAAAACGGCGCTTTTCATGATGCGATATCAATGAAAAGTGCCGTTTTTTATTTTAAGCAGGGTATGTAAAGGGGATGATCAAAGCTTTTTCCTTTTATGGAATTGTTACATAACGCCTTTTTGGGGGCAAAATTCTGCCATACAGCACCTTTCGCACATCGCCTTGCGCGCCGTGCAGCAGGCGCGGCCATGTAGCACACAGCGATGGCAAAAATCGTTGCTTTCCTCCGGCGGCAAAAGCTTGCGCATGGCGAGCTCTACCTTATACGGATCCTTCGTATCGACGAATCCAAGCCGATTCGACATCCGAATAAAATGGGTGTCCGCTACCACGGCCGGTTTCCCATAAACGTCGCCCACGATCAGGTTTGCCGTTTTGCGCCCTACTCCGGGCAGGGTAGTGAGCGCTTCCACCGTATCCGGCACAACGCCGCCGAACGTATCGCGGATTTTTTGGGACATACCCACAATATCCCGCGCTTTGCCATGATAAAATCCACAGGAGTGGATAATTTCCTCCACATCTTCTACATTCGCCTCGCAAAAGGCCTCGAGCGTCGGGTATTTTTCAAACAGAACCGGTGTCACAAGGTTCACGCGCGCATCCGTGCATTGGGCGGAAAGGCGCGTGGCGATCAGTAGCTGTAAGGGTTCTTCCGCGCGTAGGGAACAGATTGCATCCGGATATTCATTTTTTAAGGCGTTTACCGCAAGGCGCGCACGTTCTTTTTTTGTCATAGACAATTCCCTTCTTTCTGAAACCGGGCCTCCTGAAAGGGGCCAAGCGGACCGGTTGGTATGCTTCGATTTTATTATACTGTATTCTCCCAAATCCGCCAACCCCATCTCCTGCAAATTTTCTCTTCTGCTTTCTTCCAAAATAGGCTTATGAAAAAAGTGTGATACAATTGGATGAAGAAGGGGAATTGCTTTGAAAAATACCAGTCAAGCGGATGCATGGGAGGGTTGGGGAATTCAATAGACGTTTTATGCGGCTCTAGCTGAAAAGATGACCTTTCGATCGGGCCCTTCTATGTGCAGTTTTTTTCTTGTTGCACCTCGTTCGATTATCCGCAACTTTGTAAAAAAAATTGTTATTTGATACTTGACGGCAAGGGCAAAATATGATATAGTAACATTCGCGTTAAGAGTGCACATGCTGGTGTAGCTCAGTTGGTAGAGCAGCTGATTTGTAATCAGCAGGTCGGGGGTTCAAGTCCGTCCACCAGCTCCACCTGTTTTCACCCGCAAGCCGTGCAAAGGGCGTGCGTTATAAAAAGTTCATATATGGGAGAGTTCCCGAGCGGCCAAAGGGAACAGACTGTAAATCTGTCGTCACTGACTTCGGTGGTTCGAATCCACCCTCTCCCACCATCTGATCGGATGACAGTATTTTGGACAGTTTTTTGTAGACTGTTTAAAATACTGTCATCCGTTTTTTATTTCGCATTTAGAGCAGAAAAGTATTCGGCTTCGAATTGAGCTGGAGTTTTCATATTTAATTTTCGGTGAGGTCTGCCCTCGTTATAGAACTCGATGTATTCGGCAACGGATGCTTCGAGTTCTTCTTTTGTACGATACATATTCCGGTATACCTGTTCTTTTTTGAAGCCGGAAAAGAAAGCTTCCAATACAGCATTATCGTGGGGTTGTCCCGGTGTAGAAAAGGACTGTTCCACATGATAGCCTTTCAGGATCTGCTGAAAGACATAGGATGTATACTGGCATCCCTGATCGCTGTGAAAAAGTAAACCTTGCGGCTGATTTCTCAATTTGTAAGCTCGCATAAATGCTTTAATGGTTAAATTCGTATCAATGCGATCTGATACACTGTAGGATAATACCCGTCGGGAAAATAGATCAAGGATTACACAAACATAATAAAACTTGTCTCCGACGGGTACATATGTAATATCGCTGGCCCATACTTTGTTTGCCTCCGTCTGATCAAAATTTCTGGACAGTTTATTGCGATAGAATTTTGAGCGTGGGTGCATATAAGCCGCATCAGGCTTGGGAACAACTGCAGAAAGCTTCATTTCTTTCATGAGATAGTTAATTCTTCGGACACTAATTTCATATCCCATTTCATGCATTTTGGCACGGATTGGTCGAGCGCCCAATCGCCCTTTGCTGTCTTCAAAAATTTTCCGAATGATAGACCGGAATTCTTCGTTTTGCCGATCTACAAGTTTCTGAATTTTTTTGCTTTTCATGTGGTTGTAAAAGGTCCCTCGTGCTAATCCAAGTGCATCGCATAGAGCTCGAAGTGAATACTGCCCATATAACTCCTGTACCGCCTGAATCTTTTCGGAACGAGATGCATTGCGGCCACGGCTTGCTTTCTTTAGAATTTCATTTTCTTCTCGCAGTTTTCGGTTCTCCTCTTCCAGACAAACGATTCGATGGCCGGAAATGGTTGTACCGGTTTTCGGTGATTTCCTTTCCGTATAAAGCTTTATCCAATTGTATAAAGTGCTTCTTGAAATTTGATATTTTTCACAAATCTCTTAGACTGATTTTTCGTTCTCGTAGAGTGAAACCAAGAACTTTTTATCTTCCTCTGTGTGTCTTTTGCCCATCTTGTTAATTCCTCCTTTGCTTTGAAGATGGACTTTTAATTATAGCAGATTTGTCTTTACGATTTGCAAAAAATATTTAAGAAAGATTTAGTGAATCAAGAAGTTTGTAGAGAGGTGGAAATTTTTACATTGCTATGCATTTGAAATGGCTGCAAGGTGCTTTTTTAATAGGCTGTTAATTTTGAAGAAGGTAGCTTGTGTTTATCAACCAAAAGGTTTATAATTATACTATGCTGATGGAGGTGGAAAATGACAACATCGGATATGATCAGAGAATTGTGTGATAGAATGAATATCAGCCTTGCGGAACTTTGCAGACGGATTGGACAGACTCCGCAGAATTTTAATAAGAAGCTGCAGCGTGGCACCGTTTCTTCAGAGGAAATGTCAAAGATTGCAGAGGTATTAGATGTTGGATATGAACAGGCATTTGTGTTGCCGAATGGAGAGAAAATAGGAAAAATGCAATAGAGGAGTATTGAGAGTAAATATGGCATTGAGTAAAAGTGATTTTGAAAAGTTAGATTCTAGATTAAAAAATATTATTGAGCAGCCAGTGGAGCAGATAGAGGTAAATTCTGATTTGCCACCGACAATTGAACAGTTAGAAGATAATAATAAAACCTACTCTATTGTTGCTGCTATTTTGTTTATTGATATTCGGAAGTCAACATATTTGACTGAAAAAAGTCAGGCCAAAAGCATGGTAAAAATATATCGTTCGTTTATGAGAATGGCTGTTGATTGTGTAAGAAAAAACGGAGGTGTAACGAGACAGTTCTTGGGCGATAGAATTATGGGAGTATTTATTGATACAGTAGATGAAAGTGGATTAATCGTCGAAAAGGCGGTTGATAAAGCAATTAATGCTGCGAGAAGTCTTTTAACGGTAATTGATTATAGCCTTAATAAATATTTGAAATCGAAAGTTAACGGAAAAATTATTGAATGCGGTATAGGGATTGATTATGGCAAAGTCTTAGTTACACAGGTAGGAATGTATGGCGTTGAGCAAGATGAAAATAAAGAAAACGAAGTGGATTGCGTATGGGTAGGTAATACTACAAATCACGCAAGCAAATATTCTGATCTTGCTTCTGGCGGGGAAATTTTTATTTCTGATAATATTTATAAACAGCTATCTGATTGTTATAAAGATGTTTGGACTGAGGTGGCAAAGTATAAAGGATCAAAATTATTTCGTGGCTATGCGACAAGCGATTATTATTTAGATTATTTTGAAGAATTGGGTTCCCCAACTAAAGTTGAACCGGATGATGCTGGAGACACAGAAAATCAATTATTGATTGGAATTAAAGAAATTGAAAGATTACAAAACAATCTAATTCAGCGAGAAAAGGAAATCGCTGTTTTAGAAGAAAAGTTAAAAAAGGAAAATGATAACATAAAGAAAAAATATTTGAATGAAAATACTTTAAAAATAAAAGCGGTAGAAGAAAAAGACAGAGCTAAAGAATCGCTTAAGCAAGAAATTAGTTCTACATACTCGTTTATCCATGATCTTATATATGGCTCATTTTGTAGAGAATATGAATATATAAAAAGTATAGGTATAAAAAGGTGGCAAAAAATTGATAAATTCTACCACGAATTAGGGAAAAAACAGGGATATGACGAGGACACTATTAATGAACATTCATATTATTTTATAGAAATATATGCTTATTTTGAAAAATATGATCTGTCATATAAGTATATGGTGAGTATGGCCCAAAAAAACGATACCTGGGTGTATATAAATGAAGCAACCTTTAAGTGGGCATGCGAGAAGAATCAAGGGTGGCAAGTTATTAATGTAATGGAAGATAATTTACAAAATAACAGGATAAGGTATGAACATATAAAGGGTTACAAAGAAAAGATTAGTAGATTAAAGAAATTGAGAGGATTTTAATTATGGAACAAAACAGTAATCAACAGCAAGAAAATATAGTGTTTAAAAAGGAGGATGCATTTCAAACTCTATCGATGATTAACACTTGGATAGGTAATATAGATACAAAGATTTCATTTGCTCTGGCACTTGCAGGGGTGCTTATCGGTATGATTTTTAGTGGCGGTCTTCCTGATGCGTTCCAAAGGATTACACAAGTATCGAAATTATCAGAATTAAATGGCGGGGAAATTTTTGCTGCATTATTAGTAGGTTTACTTTATTGTGCAAACTTTTTATCTATTGTTAGTTTTATGTGGACCATTATCGCACGAGTGAAAAATTTGAATAATGTATCTTCTTTGTTTTTCTTTGGAAGTATTGGTGCTATGGAACTACAAAATTATAGGGATAAAGCAAATCATATAACAGAACAAGAGTTGATAAATGACTTGGAGGAACAAATACATACAAATTCACGAATCTGTAATCAAAAGGCAAAGTGGTATAATAATGGAATTAAGTTTCTATTAATTACGATTGTTTTATGGTTTATTTGTATGGCCTTTAGAATGATATAGAGGAAGGATGAGAAATAATGGAGTCTAAAAAGGAGACAACTTATACCTATAAAGTTGAAGACAGCGCATCCAGAATGGATGATATTCTAGATGCAAATGATAATGATTATGAAGATAATAAAAGCAGTATACCATCTCGAGATAAACTTACATATAAAAATGGATATTATATTAATGTAACAGCACTCTTTATTGATATTGTGGATTCATCTAAATTGACGGATGGCAATAGGAGACCGACACTAGCAAAAATGTATAGGGCATTTTTGTCAGAATGTGTAGCAATTATGAATTCATGGGAAATGTGTAAAGAGATTAATATTAATGGGGATTGTGTTTGGGGAGTTTTTGAAACACCAAAAAAATCAGATGTCGATGATGTGATTTCAGTAGCAGCACAGCTTAATAGCATGATTAAAATTCTTAACTACAAATTGAAGAAAAAGAAATATGATACTATATCGGTGGGGATAGGAATTGATGATGGACGTGCATTGATGGTAAAAGCGGGTTATTCTGGAAGTGGAATTAATGAAATTGTTTGGATGGGAGATGTTGTGAATACAGCTTGCCACTTAGCAAATAAAGCGGGGAGAGGAATTCGCAATAGAATTATTGTAACAGAACAGATTTATAGTAACTTAAACGATGAGCATAAAGAAATGCTATCAAGCTATACTGATGGAACAATAACGAGATACGAAGGAAATATTTTTAGAACCAGTATGGAGAATTGGTATAAAGAAAATTGTAAATAAATTTTATCTTGATATGTTCCCGCATACAACCGAGAGGTCAAAAACAGCGGTAGATCTTGTCGGACGAACCGTTCGGAAAATAACGTACTTTCTGTCCTCTCGTGCTAACCAGTAATTAAGAATATATCATTGTGCAAACATAAACTTTGTGTACCAAAACGCAGAAATCTCTTTTTATAACTCATAGCTAGACTGAGTCTGGCTACAATTTGTATTCGAACTTTTTTCTTTGTTACGACAGCGAAGCATGCGTTTGGAAGCGACATCTAAAGTGTCCACCCCTTCCAGACTGAGTCTGGACGCAATTTGCGTTCGGACTCATTTCTTGCTGCCTTTAGGCTTAACAAAACCCCTGGTTGAACCAGGGGTAGATAA
>ERZ835880.28-NODE-28-length-162712-cov-8.232637_pt1 | contig 162712 bp, 140 predicted proteins | sample MGYA00519944_ERZ835880 | MGnify/ENA primary metagenome ERZ835880 (study PRJEB31850, sample SAMEA3708787) | human gut metagenome | biome: human gut; feature: human-associated habitat; material: faeces | place: China | collected 2014 ... | reverse complement strand
ATAGCAATTTGTATGTAAACATACATTGCTATCTGCTTTTGACCCTTGCATCATATCATATAAGAAATGGGGATTAAAATGGAATTTGAAAGAATAAATTGCTGCAAAGAACAAAACAGTCAGGATAAATTTCTTGAAAAAATGTATAAGAGCGAAGCCGGAAGTCTGCTTTTAAAATTTCTTACAAGTAAAGCAGTATCGGAAATTGGCGGCAGATTTATGGACAGTCCGCTTTCGGTGCCTGCTATAAAACCGTTTATCGAGAAAAACAATATAGATATGTCGCAGTATGAGGATAAGAAATATAAAAGCTACAATGATTTTTTTACAAGAAAAATTAAAGAGGGTGAAAGAGTATTTGATATGACACCTGAACTGCTTTGTTCGCCATGCGACAGCAAACTTACGGTTTATAAAATAGATGAAAAATCTAAATATGAGATTAAAGGTACAAAGTATTCATTTGAAAGTCTTACAAGAAGCAGTAAACTTGCAAATTATTATAATGGCGGTTATATGCTTGTTTTCAGGCTTTGTGTGGACGATTACCACAGATATGCGTATGTAGATAACGGTAAGCTTGGTCCGATAAGAAGAATAGACGGCGTTTATCATACCGTAAATCCTGTAGCGATTGAGACAGGGTACGATATATATAAGGAAAATACTAGAGAATGCAGTGTTTTGCACAGTGAAAATTTTGGCAAAATACTTCAGATTGAAGTCGGCGCCCTGATGGTTGGAAGAATAGTCAACAATGATGAGAAATGTAATGTGTCGAGAGGACAGGAGAAAGGTCGTTTTGAATTTGGAGGTTCTACGGTTATACTGGCATTTTCAAAAGACAGCATAAAGATTAAGGATGAGATTATCAATAATTCAAAAGAAGATTATGAAACTATTGTAAAAATGGGAGATGTAATCGGAGAAAAATTTTAGAAAAGAGGAATCGATGGATACGCCAATCTGTGATTTTGTAAATAAATATATAGACAGTGATTTTTCAAGATTTCACATGCCGGGACATAAGGGAAAAGAATTTATAGGATGCGAGAGACAGGACATAACGGAGATAGATGGTGCGGATGTATTAAGCCACGCTGACGGAATTATAAAAAAAAGTCAGGAAAATGCCGCAAAACTTTTTGGAAGCGGAGCATCATTTTATTCAACGGAGGGTTCATCACAGTGCATAAAGACAATGCTTGCGGCAGTTTTTATGGATTACAAAATAAGACAGGAACAAAAAAGTTCTGAAAGTACAATAAGCAGCACAAAACCATTCGTGCTTGCAGCAAGAAATGTACACAAGTCAATGATAGATGCACTTGCATTGCTTGATTTGAGTGTGGAATTTATGTATCCAAAAGATGCTGACAGTATATGTGTAAGCATGGTTACACCTGATGATGTGAAAAGAGAACTTGAAAAAAAACAAAAGCCGGTGGCTGTATATATAACTTCTCCTGATTATCTCGGAAATACGGCAGATATAGAGGGAATATCAAAAGTTTGTGAAGAATGTGATATTCCTTTGATAGTTGATAATGCACATGGAGCGTATCAGGCATTTTTGGACGAAAAAAAGTACGGGACAGTACATCCTATACAAAGCGGAGCTGCCATATGCTGTGATTCGGCTCACAAGACACTGCCAGTTCTGACAGGCGGAGCGTACATTCATGTGTCAGAGAAATACAGGGAAAGACTGGCACCTCATATTGCTTCTTATATGACAATATTTGGTTCGACAAGTCCGTCATATCTTATAATGCAGTCGCTTGATATGTGTAACAGGTATCTTGATGGAAAGTTTAAGGATGAACTGGCTGACTGCATTAAGCGGATAGAAAAGACAAAAGCTGTTCTTGCAGAAAATAATGTAAGCCTTATGGAAACTGAGCCGCTTAAAATAGTTATTGACACGGCGGCAGCAGGCATGCAGGGGGAAGAACTTGCAGATGAACTTAGAAGATATAGAATAGAATGTGAATATGCAGATAAATATTTTGTTGTACTTATGATAACTCCGCAAAATGATGAGATAGATTTTGAAAGACTTGAAAAATGGGCGTTTGATACTAAAGACTTTAGAAATAAAAAAGGAAAACTTGTACCTAAAAAACTTGTTTTAAGCAGGGCTGAAAGAGTACTTGGAATAAGAGAGGCAGTTTTTTCGCCGTATAAAAAAGTAAAAGTTTCTGATGCCTGTGGCAGAATATGTGCATCACAGACAATAGCCTGTCCTCCGGCTATACCAATAGCTGTATGTGGGGAGAGAATAGATGAAAATATGATAGAAATTTTTAAGGAATATGCGATAGAGTATATAAACGTAGTTGATAACAGATATATATAAATGTAATGGAAAAGTTTAATATAGAAAATATAGAAAGTATATAAATATAAAACATAAAATATGGTTTGTGAAAGGCGGATAAGGATATGAAAATATTATTTCCAACATGGAAAAGCTTCGGAGTAGAGGATATAAAAGAGACATTTGAAAAATTGGGGCATTCGGTATTATTGTATAAAAATGAGCCAAAGAATTACCGAATTGATCCAAAATATAAATCAGAAATAAAAAAATATATAAGAGAAAACAATGTGGATGCAGTATTTACATCGAATTTTTATCCGGTAATATCAGACGGATGCAATGATATTAAAATTCCATATCTTTCATGGTGTTATGACAGTCCCCTTATACTTACATATTCAAAATCAGTTTTTAATGAGGTAAACAGAATATTTATATTTGATTCACTTATGGTTCAGGAACTTAGAAGTCTTGGTGTAGAAAATGTCTGGTATATGCCTATGGCGGTAAACGAAAAAAGACTTGAAAAAATGAGTATATCAGCACAGGACAGAAAGATTGTAGAAAGCGATGTATCATTTGTCGGAAGACTTTATACAGAGGAACACAATCTTTATGACAGAATGGAGCCTAAACTTGATGATTACACAAAAGGCTATCTTGAAGGAATAATGGAGTCACAGAGGCTTATATACGGTTATACATTTATTGAGGAACTTCTGACACCTGACATTGTAGAAAAGATGATGACAGCAATGCCGGTAAAAGTTCAGGAAAACGGAATGGAGAGCATTGAGTACATATATGCCAATTATTTTTTATGCCGCAAGATGACGCAGCTTGACAGAACAGGCATATTTAAATATTTAGGAGAAAATCTTCCAAATATAAAACTTGAAAATGGAAAGAGCATAGCACCGATGAAACTTTATACATCAGAACCAACACCGTGGTTAAAGGGGATAAAGAACATGGGCGAGGTGCATTATATGTATGAAATGCCTCTTGTATTTAAGTATAGCAAGATAAATCTCAATATAACACTCAGAAGTATAAGAAACGGAATACCGCTTCGTGCGATTGACATAATGGGTGCAGGCGGATTTTTGCTTACAAATTACCAGAGTGATTTTGCGATGCACTTTGTTGATGGGGAAGATTTTGTGAGTTACAGTGACAGAGAGGACATGCTTGAAAAGATAAAATATTATCTCGTACATGAGGATGAAAGAAAAGCAATTGCGGAGAACGGCTGTAAAAAAGTAAGAGAGGAACACACATATACACAGAGATTGTCCGAAATAGTTGGGACAGTTCAGCCATAAAAAAATATCCGATAATGCAAGAGCTTGCTCTTGGTATTATCGGGTGTTTTTTTTATGGCTGAACTTGTTACAGATAATTGAGAGTATTTAAAGAGGAATGTTGATTTCCAAAACTGTAATAAAATTCCTAAAACTGCAATGCGTATTGAAAAGTAAAATAATAAATGATATTTTCTAATTGTTGTTAGAACTAACAATAGTAAAAATTAGGAAGGGAAAATTGATGAAAAAGAAAGAATTTTTATTATATAAAGTTGTGGTGATATTAGCTGTAGCAACAATAGGATTTACGGGTTGCAAAAACACAGAGGTGAGGGAAAATATCGAACAGAAGACAGCAACGATTGCACCGACTATGGAAAAGTTTGATAATAGTGATTCGGATGGAATTCAAAAAGATATCAATAGTACATCGGCAGATATGAATACAGTTTCAGAATATTATCTGGCAATGGGGGCTTTTTCGGAAAATATTGCTGTAAACGGCATAAATCGTGATGAAACTGAAGTGACCGTTACAGATGATAAAATGTGTTTTCCACAGGGTATGCTTAGGGGGATTGCTGTAGCAAATCAGGCAAGAAAATGTATGGAATATAAGATATCGAAGGACGAAGCAAAGAAATTTATAGATATTATTGAAAATGCTAAAATTGTTGAACAGAATAAAGATATTAAAGGAAGAAATATTGAAGCTCATATGGTTTATTTAAACAGTCATAGTGAGTTTAGAACGATAAATTTGGTGTTTTATAATGATGGGTATTTCAGTGTAGATGTCAAGGCAGATGATGAAGAAAATTTTGCAAAAGACATTAAAATAAAAGTACAATCAGGAAGAAATAAGAAGCAACTTTATTTAAAAAGTGGTAAACTTGAAAAGCTTATTAAAAAATGGATAGGTTATAGAGAAGTTGATGTAAAAGAATTTGAGCAAATTGAGAGTGCAGTTTATGAAAATGAAAGCATAAATAAAAGTGTCGAATTGAAAGAACAACAAATAAGTGAATTGAAAAAGCTGACACAAAATAATAAAATCATCGATGGAATGCCGTGTGATACCAATAATTATTTTGTGTGCACATTGTCAACAAACAAAAAATTACATTTTTCAATTTCTTCTGATGGAGATTGTTTATCAACAGATGACCATGTATATATGCTAAAAACTAAAAAGGCAGCATATGCAAGAGAGTTTGTAAAGTCGCTTGTCGCACAATATTAAAAAAAGAATTTCGCTATGTTTATTTACAGCATTGGTGGTTTGAGATACAATTTTATATAGGATTTAGGAGGAAATTTGTGTGAAATCTGATGTTATTAGAATTGCCATATGTGATGATGAAAAAGTCATAGCTGAAAAAATCAAGAAATATGTAGAAGATTATATTAATAAAACAGAATTACCTTATATAATAGATATTTACCGGTCAGGAGAAGAATTTATCCTGTTGAAAAATGCAATGACAGAATATGATATTGTATTTTTAGATGTAAGTATGAAAGAAATAGATGGAATAAAAACTGCATATGAATTACGAAAATACAGTGATAATACATATATAGTTTTTGTGACGGGATTTATTCAATATTCCTTAGCCGGGTATAAGGTTAATGCAATAAGATATATTATAAAAGATAACGATACCATAAAATCTGATATAGAAGAGGCTTTGGATACTATATTTGAAAAACTCGGTAAAAGAAGTGATGAGGTAATTTATGATTTTGTTGAGGAAAAATCGAAAAAAGTAATGATTTCAAATATAGTGTATATAGAAAGTTCATTGCATAGAATAAGTTTTCATGTTTATGAGGATGGAAGAGATAAAATATATACAATCTATAAAAAGATGGATGATATTGAAATAGAATTTAAGGCAGAGGAATTAGTTAGGGTTCATCAGAGTTTTATTGTTAATATGAAATATGTATGTGATATAAAAAGGTATTGTGTTAAGCTGATAAATTCTATTGAAATTCCTGTTTCAAAACAGAGATATAAAAATGCTATTTTGGAATATGCAAGGCAAAAGGGAGAGATTTAATGAGTGTATATCAGAACTATGTGATGATATTTATTGAGATGTCAAGTTTTTTGATATTTAACACAGCTTTTTCGGAATTTAAGTTGAGATTTCCGAAATGGGTACATATCATATGGCTTTTTGTTATGTCATCAGTGGGATTTGTTATAGATGGTGTATTTGTACAAAATTTTTTTTTAAAGCAAATGGCAATTATTATAGTTTTTATAATTGGAAGTATTGTAATTGGAAAGAAAAGTTTAAAAAATGCAGTTATTATATCAACATTATTTGATTTTATATTTTTAGCTGCTGATATGATTACTATATTGATAGACAGAGATGTATTTCAGATTGATATGAATGGACAAAGTCATATAGATGCATTTGTAACATTGATGAGTAAGTCTGTGTTGCTTATATTTGTGCTTATATTCAAAAAAATTGGGAGTAACAGATGTTTTCATATCAGTGGAAACAGAGATGTCTTATTTTTTTCGGTTTTTCCCTTAATATCATCAGGGGCAATTGCAGGTGTACTTAAATGCGGAGTTGGTTTGAAGTCAGAAAGTGAAATACAATTTGCATGGGTTGTGTTAGTCAGTCTTATTGCAATGAATATTCTTATAATTTTTTTTATGGATGACCTTGCTGAAAAGGCAATGCTGAAACAGGAAAGACTTATATTTGAGATGGATGCAAAAAGACAGCAGGAGATGTATAATTCATGGGAAGAAAAAATTATGCAGCAAAGAAGTATTTCACATGAGTACAGAAATAATTTGCTTTACATGAGTGCGTTACTTGAGCAAGGGGAATATGGAAAGTTATCTGATTATCTAAAAGAAGTCAGTGGTGCAGATATGAGGGGAATGGACGTAATAAATACAAACAATTCGGTTATCAATGTTATAATGAATACTAAATATTATGAGGCAAAAAAAGCAGGGGCATCATTTATATGTAAGATTAATAATTTATCAGGAATTACAATGAAAGAAACAGACATTATATTATTGTTATCGAATTTATTAAATAATGCGATAGAAGCAGTAGAAAAATGTTTGGATAAGAAAATGATAAAAGTTAAAATAGTCATAGAAAATAATAAATTTATTGTTTCTGTATGGAATACATTTAACGGAGAGATAAAAAGAGAGGGAGATATATTAAAAACTACTAAAAAAGAAAATGCAGTTTTTCATGGTATAGGTCTTAAAAATGTTGTGAGAATTGCAGAAAAATACAATGGATTGTATTTATTTGAACCTCGTGGAGAAGAGTTTAGTGCTATTGTCATAATACCTATGGATATTCATAACGCTGAAAACAAAAGCCGGTAGAATTTATTCTACCGACAATTCACTAAACAGGAAACTATATATTTTTTCATTCTTCTTTTTGAAATTTTCACAGACTTGAATTGCTTCTTCCTCTGTTGGGACATTTATTGCAACTTCCAAAAGAGTGCTTCCACGTTCTACCAAAGAACAGCGTGCGATGTACTCTTTATTTTTTACATGAGTGTAATCAGTGTGAATAGATGTACTTTCGACAATATTTACCCTGTTTTCAGAAAGATATTTTCTAATCTGTGCTTTTGTGTCGTCAGGAAGCTGTTTCCCGAAAAATGTAAGAATTTCCTGACCGGCAGGCATTATCTTATAATATGATGTTGAGTGTGTCTGCTCGCTTTCTATCATATTGTCTTCAAGGAGATTTGTAAGAGTTTCCTGAATTGAAAAGTAATCAGTATAATTATTTCGTAATATAAAATCAGAAATAATAGCGTTTGACATTGGCTGTCTTGTCAGACTTAAAAAATAAAGTATTATAAGTTTATACAGCTTGCGTGATTCCGGTGTCATTGAAATCCTCCATTTCTTCTAGATGTACTCTCGGTATCTTCTCAGAACGAATCTTTTCGGATGGATTTCCGATATACTGTTTCCATTTCGAAATTATGTATTCAGAAGATTCTGGGAGTACATTTGTTTTTTGAGTGAGATTATATATTTTTGACAGATTACATATAGTTTTGTCCCTGATAAATTTCACGTATCTTTAATTCGTGGCTAAGGGTATTTAAAACCAATCGTTTATTTTTGCTCCATTCAGGAGCTATAAGCAAATCTTTTGGTCCGTCTCCAGTTAGTCTGTGTATTACAATGTCCGGGGAGAGCCTTGTTATACATTCGCATAATATATCAATATATTCATCTAGTGTTAAAATCTTAAAATTTCCCATCATATCAGCAAGTGCGGTATTTTTTAAAACATGGAGAAGCTGTAATTTTATTCCCTGAATATCCATTTTGTTAAGATAATCAATCGTTTCATATAAATCAGCTGCTTTTTCACCGGGAAGTCCTATTATGACGTGGACAATAACAGTGATATTTCTTTTCCTTAATTCGTGAACCGTGTTTTCAAATATACTCAGTTTGTAGCCACGGTTTATAAGTTTTGCTGTCTTTTCATGCATTGTTTGGAGACCAAGCTCCACCCAGACAGGTTTTGTTTGGTTTAACTTCTCGAGAAGATTGTATATATCTTCATTAAAACAATCAGGTCTGGTTCCAATTGATAAAGCACAGACCTCAGGATGTTTTATCGCCTGTGAAAAAATATCTTCAAGGTATGAAACAGGAGCATATGTATTTGAAAATGACTGAAAATATGCAATAAATTTTTTGCCGACATATTTATTACTTGTCTCAAGCTTTTTTATGGCTGTATTGATTTGAACGGTCACATCATTGTCGGCATTTTTCAGGGTTGCAAAATCACCTGAACCGCCGTTACTGCAGAATATACAGCCGCCTGTGGAGACAGTGCCGTCACGGTTTGGACAGCTCATGCCTCCGTCAAGGGCTACTTTATATGTTTTTTCACCAAATGTTTTCTTTAAGTAATAATCAAGAGAGTAATAAGGTTTTTCACCCCATCTTTTGATTGATTTATTTTTTCTCATCAGATTAGATATTTGCCTTTACTGCTTCAGAAACTACTTTTGCAACACGAGGGTCAAAGGCTTCAGGCATGATGTTGTCCTCATTTAAGTCTTTTTCATCTACAAGACCTGCGATTGCAAGAGCTGCTGCAAGTTTCATTTCCTCAGTAATCTGTTTTGCGTGGCCTTCAAGTGCGCCTTTGAAAATACCTGGGAATGCAACAACATTGTTTACCTGGTTAGGAAAATCTGAACGGCCTGTTCCGACAACTCTTGCACCTGCCTTCTTTGCAACGTCAGGCATGATTTCAGGAACAGGATTTGCCATAGCAAAGAGAATTGCATTTTTATTCATGCTTTTAACCATTTCTTCGGAAACGATACCTGGAGCCGATACACCGACAAATATGTCTGCACCTTTAAGGGCATCTGCGAGAGTGCCTGTCTTGCCGGTAAGGTTTGTGACTTCCATCATTTCTTTCTGCATCCAGTTAAGGTCACCACTAGTTTTAGAGAGAATACCTGATTTATCACACATAACAACATCTTTAAAGCCGTATCTAAGAAGAAGTTTTGTGATTGCAACTCCGGCAGAACCGGCACCGTTTACAACAACATGGCATTCTTCTTTTGTCTTTCCGACAACTTTAAGACCATTGATTATACCTGCGAGAACAACGATGGCAGTACCGTGCTGGTCATCATGGAAAACAGGAATATCAAGAGCCTCTTTTAATCTTGTTTCTATCTCAAAACATCTTGGAGCGGATATATCTTCAAGGTTGATACCGCCGAAAGCAGGGGCAATATTTATTACGGTTTTAATAATTTCTTCTGTATCCTGAGTATCAAGGCAGATAGGGAATGCATTGACATCACCAAACTCCTTGAATAAAACAGCCTTCCCTTCCATAACAGGCATAGCAGCCTCAGGACCTATATTGCCTAAACCAAGAACAGCACTTCCGTCGGAAACAACGGCGACGGTATTAGATTTGATGGTATAGTTGTAAGCTTCTTTTTTGTCCTTAGCAATTATTTTACAAGGCTCAGCAACACCTGGGGTATATGCGATAGCAAGGTCTTCTCTTGATTTCACATGACATTTAGGTGTCGTGTCAATTTTTCCGTTCCATTCTTTGTGAAGTGCAATAGCTTTTTCGCTGTTTGTCATTTTTATATCCTCCATTTGGTTTTATTTTATCAGGCAGCTGCCTGATTTTTTTATTTGTGTATAGGAAATCTATTTAATATAAGAATAACATATTTGAAATATTTGGTCAAAAATATAAAAGAGTGTTGACTTTTTTTGAAAACTGTATTATAGTATTGTTGTACTAAGCGAGTAATACAATAATACAATGAGAGGAAAGGAGGATATATGATTGGTTTGGAAATTTAATGATGAACAGCCTATTTATCAGCAGATAATCAGTCAGATAAAAGAGCGTATAGTAGCGGGGGAGTGGAAAGCCGGAGATAAATTAAAGTCAGTCAGGGAGCTGGCACTTGAGGCTGGTGTAAATCCGAACACAATGCAGAAAGCACTTGCAGAGCTGGAGAGGGAAGGTCTTGTTTATTCTCAGAGAACAGCGGGGCGTTTTGTTTCGGACAGTAAGGAAAAGACGGATAAATTGCAGGAGGAGATGACCATGGAATGTATAAAGACATTTGTTGTCCAAATGGAAAAGATGGGATATGCAAAAGAGCAGATAATAGAACTTCTCAAAAAATATATAAGTGAGAATTAAAAATGGGGGTGGAATAAATGATATTGGAATGTGAGAATTTATCAAAAAACTATGGCAGTTTAAAAGCGTTGGATGAGTTGAATCTTAAACTGGAAAGCGGAAAGATTGTCGGATTGCTTGGGCCGAACGGTCACGGCAAGACAACACTTATAAAAATATTGAGTGGACTTTTGCGTCAGGATAAAGGGACTGTTTTAATAGATGGCAAAAAGGTGGGAGTGGAAACGAAAAAAATTGTATCGTATCTTCCGGAAAGAAGTTATCTTTCTCCGGGGATGAAAATTAGAGACGTAGCAAAATTTTTTGAAGAGTTTTATGAGGACTTTGATATTAAAAGAGCAAATGCAATGATTGATGAACTCGGTCTTGACAGGGAGAGCAGACTGAAATCACTTTCAAAAGGAAATAGGGAAAAAGTCCAGCTTATTATGGTCATGAGCAGAAAAGCAAAATTATATCTTCTTGATGAGCCGATGGGAGGCGTTGACCCGGCAGCAAGAGATTATATTTTAAAGACGATTATAAGTAATTATTCCGAGGATGCTACTGTTATTATATCTACACATCTGATTCAGGATGTTGAACAGATACTTGATGAGGTGGTTTTCTTAAAAGATGGAAAAGTAATGTTCCACAGGGATGTGGATGAACTTAGAATGGAAGAAAAAAAATCAGTTGATGCTTTGTTCAGGGAGGTATTCTCATGTTAAGAAAACTTATAAAATATGATATAAAGTCAAATATAAAAATTGTTGCAGGTACTTACAGTTTTATACTGCTGTTAGCAATTTTACACCTGATAATGGATAAACTTACTAAGATATATCCGGGAGCAATTCAGTGGATGGCGTTGGAAGAGGTTACGTTTGTGCTGCACATTTTAGGCATAGCAGCCGGATTTGGAGTTACAATGGTGGCATGTGTTTTACATTTCAGAAAAAACATGTTTAAAGATGAAGGATATCTGACACATACATTGCCGGTAAGTGAGGGAGAAATATTTACCGGAAAATTCTTATCAACACTCATATTGTTTCTTGTAAATGTGGCAGGAACCTATATTACAGTGGCTGTATCGACAGGTAAACTATCATGGTGTTTTACAATCCTGAAAAAAATGACGGAAAGCATGAGAGAAAGCGGATTTGACACTGCTTGTATGTGGCTTACTGCAGCTTCGCTGACAGTAGGAATGGTATATGGTATAAGTCAGATATTTGGAGCTATAACAATAGGATATTCATTTGGAAAGAAAATGAATAAAGATATACTTTCGTTTATTGTATACTTTGCAGGTTATCTGATCATGCAGATGATTTCGATAGTACTGCTTGCAGCAGTATCAATATCCAAAGGATTTGTTGGCGCTGATAGCACTGATATAGTTAATGTCGGCGCTTATGTAAAAGATGTGCTTAGTGGAAGCCTTGTTATAATGATAGTGATGACTGTAGTATATTATGCGGTGAGTGTATTTCTGTTAAATAGAAAACTTAATCTTGATTAAGTTAAATCAGCCGCAGCGAAAATAATTCATTTAAAGCTGTCCTTTACAAATACGAAAAGATTGTGTATATTGATATTAAATGTACTAGCTAAAATTATTCAGACACTATCGTGAAATTAAAATCCCGGAATCGTCAATATAATTTATGAAAATCAAATAAGAAATCAAAATGTATTTGTAAAGGAGCAATGAAATGGCAGATTTAGAAAAAATGTCTCTTGTTGAACTTAGAGTTGCCGGACGCAAAATGGGCGTTAAGAATGTAACTACATATAAAAAACGGGAACTTTTGGAATTGCTTTTAAGTATTCAGGAAAGGCAGGCTGAGGAGACAGAAGAGAACACAGAAGAAAAAGACGAATATGTTGTTGTGGAAAATACGGCAAAAGAGGAAGTCTTAGAAGAGAGTGTTCAAAAAAATGATGAGGAAAATGATGAGGAAATACAAGCGGAAGAAAAAAGACCGCAGAATCAGGGTTCATATGTAAAAAATAATGATTATTATAGTGAAGACCATAGAAATACATACAGAGCCAGAAGGGAAGGCGGCTATCAGTCCGGGTATCAATATCAGGGAAGAACAAACAATGTTCGTGGCCAGCAGAGAAACAACGGAAGAATAAATTCAAGGCAGGGAAACAATCCGTATTCAAATCAAAACATGGGATATTCGTCAAACGGCAACAATTCATATCAGTCAAATTCAAATCATGGTGGATATCAGAACAATTATAATCAGAATAACGGCTCAAACGGTTATTCACAGAATGGGTACAATTCCAATAATGGGTATCAGAATAATCAATATTCAAATAATAATTATCAGAATAATTATAATCAGAATGTTTCAGAACCGGAAAAGCAGCTTGATATAAGCCAGCTTGACAGTGGGGAGACAAGGGAAGGTATTCTTGAAATAATGGCAGAAGGCTATGGTTTCATAAGATGCGACAACTTTCTGCCGGGAGATGATGATGTATATGTATCACATGCCATGATTAAGAAATACAGACTTCGCACAGGAGATATACTTAAAGGTAATCTTAAGATAAGAAGCCAGACAGAAAAATTTGCGGCAATGTTATATGTCACTACAGTAAATGGTTGTCCTGTCGAGGAACTATTGACAAGACCGAAATTTGAGCAGCTTACACCGATATTCCCAGATGACAGAATAAGGCTTGAGACAGATGGCAGCAGCATTTCAATGAGAATTATGGATATAATCGCACCTATCGGTAAAGGACAGCGTGGAATGATAGTTTCACAGCCAAAGACAGGAAAGACAACACTTCTTAAACAGGTGGCAAAAGCGGTTAAAACAAATTATCCAAAGATGCATATAATTGTTCTTCTTATTGATGAAAGACCTGAGGAAGTTACTGACATCAAGGAATCGATTATGGGTCACAATGTCGAAGTTATATATTCGACATTTGATGAACTGCCTGAAAATCATAAGAGAGTTTCGGAGATGGTTATTGAGAGAGCGAAGAGACTTGTAGAACACGGAGAGGATGTTATGATACTTCTCGACAGCATCACAAGACTTGCAAGAGCATATAACCTTACGGTGGCACCTAGCGGAAGAACTCTTTCAGGAGGTCTTGACCCGGCAGCACTTCATATGCCTAAGAAATTTTTCGGAGCAGCAAGAAATATGAGAGAGGGCGGAAGTCTTACAATTCTCGCAACTGCACTTGTTGATACGGGAAGTAAAATGGACGATGTTGTATTTGAGGAATTTAAGGGAACAGGTAATATGGAACTTGTTTTAGACAGAAATCTTTCTGAAAAAAGAGTGTTCCCAGCTATTGATTTACCGAAGTCAAGCACAAGAAGAGATGACCTTTTGCTTACACAGGATGAGAAAGATGCCTCATATAGAATAAGAAAAGCATTTGCAGCGATGAGAAATGAAGAAGCGTTGGAAAAAATTATAGATTTGTTCAGGAAGACAAGAAATAACAGGGAATTTGTTGAAATGATAAGAAAAATCCATTTCTAGAAAAATCCATTTCTAAAAAGATTTGGTCAGAAAAATTGGGCAAAACGTATATAATTCTGGAATTTCAAAAAGATAAAATATATACTTGCGTTTTTTAGCACAATGTGTTACACTAATGTAGTTGTGTTGAAAATTGAAATCGAAAAGATACAGTCCTACATGCTGGGTGTGATCTTTTTCGTGATATGTATTTGCTGTCAGTGTGACAGCGGAATGGAGGTCATAAGACATGAGAGAGGGAATTCATCCTAATTATTATCAGGCTAAAGTTGTTTGCAACTGTGGTAATGAGTTTGTAACTGGTTCTACAAAGGAAGAAATTCACGTAGAAATCTGTTCTAAATGTCATTCTTTCTACACAGGTCAGCAGAAATCTGTTAAGGCTCGTGGTGCGATTGATAAGTTCAACCGTAAATATGGCATGCAGGCAAATTAGTATCTGTATAAGTATAACGTAAGATTCGGTCTTATAGATGGTCACAGCAACCAAAAGGGGGCTGTGACCATTTTTCATATATTATAGCATAATGTACATAGCATAGCGGAAATCCGAGGTTTGCCATATGAATAAAAAATTAGTTGTGAAACCGTCAGGCATAGGAGGTCAGGCAGTTCTTGAAGGAGTTATGATGAAAAACAGGGACAGATATGCCATTGCCGTGAGGAAACCTGATGGAGAGATAGAAGTTGAAAAGGGACATTGCCAAAGTTTAAGAGATAAATATTTTGCTTGCGACCTGCCTATAATAAGAGGTGTGGTTACATTTGTGGAGTCTCTTGTTCTCGGAATGAAAAGCCTTACTGATTCTTCAAAGTATTATGAAGACGAGGAAGAGGAAAACAGACAACAAATGGATGATGCTGCAAAGGAAAGGCATGAGAAGATAGAGACAACATTTACAGTCATATTGTCGATTGTTCTTGCAGTCGGAATTTTTATGGTTTTGCCGTTTTTCATATCAGAGTTATTGAAAAGTATTATTAAATCTGCAAAAGTGCTTGCAGTTATCGAGGGAATTATAAGGATAATTCTGTTTATAGGTTATGTTTTTGCGATTTCTTTTGTTGAGGATATAAAGAGGGTATTTATGTATCACGGTGCTGAGCATAAAACCATAAATTGTGTGGAACATATGCTGCCACTCACTGTTGAGAATGTGAGAAAACAGTCGAGAGAACATAAAAGATGTGGAACGAGTTTTATTTTTATTGTATTATTTATAAGTATAATCTTCTTTATTTTTATAAGAGTTGACAACATGTGGCTTAAAGTATTATACAGAATAGTGCTTGTGCCTGTTATAGCAGGAGTATCTTATGAATTTATACGTCTTGCCGGAAAATCAGAGAATGCGCTTGTAAATATATTGAGCAAACCGGGAATGATGTTACAAAAGCTTACGACAAAAGAGCCTGATGATTCAATGATAGAAGTTGCTATAGCGTCAGTTGAGGCAGTGTTTGACTGGAAAAAATTTCAGGAGGACTCAAAATAAATATGTTCACATATAAAGAATTATTAAAAAAAGGCGAAAATGAACTTTTGGCATCGGATATTTCTGATGCTGCGATTGATGCCTGGTATCTTTTTGAATATGTGACAGATATGTCGAGAGCATCATTTTTTATCAGAAGAAATGAAGAAATTCCGGAAGAACAGGCAAATGCTTATATAGAAGTTATAGAAAAGAGGAAGAAGCGTATACCGCTTCAGCATATAACAGGAAAACAGGAATTTATGGGACTTGACTTTTTTGTGAATGAGAACGTTTTAGTTCCAAGACAGGATACGGAATGTCTTGTCGAAAATGTCATATCATATGCGAAAGACAAAAAAATTCTTGATATGTGTACCGGTTCAGGATGTATTATAATATCTGTCAAAAAGTTTGTTCAGACGGCTGAATGCATTGGTGCGGATATATCGGAAAAAGCACTTGAAGTTGCACTGAAAAATGCAAATTTAAATAATGTTCCTGTTTCTTTTATAAAAAGTGATATGTTTGAAAATATCTCAGAAAAATATGATATTATAGTATCAAATCCACCATACATCAGACCTGATGTGATAAAAACTCTGGAACCTGAGGTAAGAGAACATGACCCTTGGCTTGCCCTTGATGGGGGGGAGGACGGTCTTAGTTTTTACAGGATTCTTGCAAAAGAAGGAAAGAAATATCTTAACTCTCAGGGAATGATTTTTATGGAAATAGGTTATGACCAGGGACAGGCAGTAAAAGAAATCTTTGAGAGTGAAGGTTTCGTGGATATTGTCATAAAGAAGGATTTGAGCAAAAATGACAGAGTGGTTATCGGAAGAATAATATAAATGGAGGGAAAATAATGTTTGACAAATTAGAGGAACTTGTAGGGCGCTTAGAAGAAATAAATATGATGCTTACAGAGCCTGAGGTTATAAATGACCAAAAGAAATACAGAGAGCTTATGCGTGAGCAGAATGAACTTACACCTATTGTAGAAAAATATAAAGAGTATAAGGCTGCAAAAGACGGAATAGAGGACAGTCTTGCAATTCTTGACGAGGAAAGCGATGAGGAAATGCGTGAGCTTGCCAAAGAGGAACTTAATGAGTGCAAGGAGACTGTTGAAAAGTGTGAGCAGGAATTAAAGATACTCATGCTTCCAAAAGACCCTAATGATGAAAAGAATGTTATCGTTGAAATTCGTGGTGGTGCAGGCGGAGATGAGGCAGCTCTTTTCGCAGCAGATTTGTTCAGAATGTACTCAAAATTTGCAGAGGCAAACCGTTGGAAAGTTGAAGTGATGAGTGCAAGTGAAAACGGAATAGGCGGTTTCAAGGAAATAGTATTTATGGTAATAGGTGCAGGTGCATACTCAAAACTTAAATATGAAAGTGGTGTTCACCGTGTACAGAGAATACCTTCAACAGAGTCAGGTGGAAGAATTCATACGTCAACAGCAACTGTAGCTATTATGCCGGAGGTTGAGGAAGTTGATGTGCATGTAGACCCTAATGACTGTAAGATAGATGTTTACAGAGCATCAGGAAACGGTGGTCAGTGTGTAAATACAACTGACTCGGCAGTGCGAATTACACATATACCTACAGGAATTGTTGTAACATGTCAGGATGAGAAATCACAGCTTAAAAACAAGGATAAGGCTATGAAAGTTCTTCGTTCAAGAATTTATGACATGGAGCAGGAGAAAGCAAACAGTGAGCAGGCAGCAGAGAGAAGAAGTCAGGTAGGAACAGGTGACCGCTCAGAAAAAATCAGAACATACAACTTTCCACAGGGAAGAGTTACAGACCACCGAATTAAATATACAAGTCACAGACTTGGGGAAATTCTTGACGGAGACATAAACGAACTTCTTGAAAATATCATTGCGGCAGACCAGACAGCAAGACTTGCCAAGATGAATGAAGAATAGGACGCAGGAGGAAACTTTGTTAAATGTCAAAAGAATCGATAATATCAAGTGAATCAAATGGGCAGATAAAAGAGATTATCAAGCTTCAGAAACAGGCAAGAGAAAGAAAAAAGACAAAAAAATTTGTTGTTGAAGGAATAAAAATGGTTCAGGAAGCAATAAATTTTAAGAAACTTGATAAAATGTATGTATCTGAATCTGCACTTGAAAAGACTGCACAGAGTATCGGAAAGAAAATTGAAAAAATACCGTATGAAATTGTAGCTGACAATGTATTCAGACAGATTTCTGATACAGTTACACCACAGGGGGTGTTAGCGGTTGTAAACATGCCTGAATATGATATAAAGGATATATTATCAGATGACAGGAAGTCATGGATTCTTTTAGATGATTTGAGAGATCCGGGAAATCTTGGAACCATAGTGAGAACATCTGAGGGTGCCGGGATGTCGGGAGTCATTATGAGCAGGGAAAGCGTTGATTTGTTCAATCCTAAAGTAGTTCGTTCTACGATGGGAGCGATATTCCGTGTACCGTTTTGCTATGTGCAGTCACTTACAGGTGTTATAGACGAGATAAAAAGTGCAGGATATGAAGTTTTTGCAACTGCTATGGAGGGCAGTGAAGTTTATGACTGCATAGATTATACAAATGGTGCTGCGTTCATTATAGGCAACGAGGCAAACGGTGTATCCGATGAGGTGTTTGAAAAAGCTTCAAAGCGGATAAGAATACCTATGGAGGGCAAATTGGAATCACTTAATGCAGCGGTATCCGCAGCTATAATAATGTACGAGATTGCGAGACAGAAAAGAGGAAAATGATATCAGTTGACAAAAATAGTCATTTGAGCTATATTTAGCGCATATATGCGAAAAAAAACGCATAAATATTGGGAGAGGAGAAGAGGTATGGAACCGATGTATTGGCTTATAGCCATGGCGGTACTTCTCATTATAGAGATAATCACGATGGGACTTACTACCATATGGTTTGCGGCAGGAGCACTTGTAGCGGTGATTGCATCACTCTTTCATGCACCGATTGCCGTGCAGTTTGCATTGTTCGGCATAGTATCTGTTGTATTGTTTTTGTTTACCAGACCTGTTGCAGAAAAATATTTAAACAACAGCAGAACAAAGACGAATATAAACAGTATTATCGGAGAAGAAGCAAAGGTAACAGAGGAAATTGACAATTTCAACCAGAAGGGTGCGGTCGTTGTCAGGGGACTTGAGTGGACGGCGAGAAGTGCTGATGAAAAAGAAATAATACCGGAAGGTTCAAAAGTCAGGGTAAAAGAAATAAAAGGTGTGAAACTTATAGTTGAAAAAGAGATTTGGTAGAAAGGAATTGAAAAAATGGAATTTTTAATAGTAGTAGTAGTAATAGTGGCTATCATACTTTTATCGTGTATAAATGTAGTGCCACAGGCAAGAGCATATGTTATCGAGAGACTTGGAGGTTATCAGGGAACATGGGGAGTTGGAATACATTTCAAAATCCCTTTTATCGACAGAGTTGCAAGAAAAGTTGATTTAAAAGAGCAGGTGGCAGATTTTCCGCCACAGCCGGTTATAACAAAAGATAATGTTACAATGAGAATCGATACAGTTATCTTTTATCAGATAACAGACCCTAAACTTTACACATACGGTGTGGAAAATCCGATTATGGCAATCGAAAATCTTACAGCTACAACACTTAGAAATGTAATCGGAGAACTTGAACTTGATGAGACTCTTACATCAAGAGAAATAATAAATGCAAAGATGCGCTCCTCACTTGATACTGCAACTGATCCATGGGGAATCAAGGTAAACAGAGTTGAGCTTAAAAATATTATTCCGCCGGCAGCAATTCAGGATGCCATGGAAAAACAGATGAAAGCAGAGCGTGAAAAGCGTGAAGCAATCCTTCGCTCACAGGGAGAGAAAGAGTCTGCGATACTTGTTGCAGAGGGAAAGAAGCAGTCGGCAATTCTTGATGCGGAAGCAGAAAAACAGGCGGCAATTCTTAGAGCAGAAGCTAAAAAAGAAGCAACTATCCGTGAAGCAGAAGGTCAGGCACAGGCTATACTTGCAGTACAGCAGGCAAATGCAGATGGAATAAGAATGCTCAATGAGGCAGCTGCTTCAGATAATGTAATTAAATTAAAGAGCCTTGATGCATTTGCGAAGGCAGCAGACGGAAAAGCTACAAAGATTATAATTCCGTCTGAAATTCAAGGACTTGCAGGGCTCGCAAAATCTGTTACAGAGATTGCAAAAGAGTCATAAAACAAAAATACATGAACAGCAGTTTTTAAAATTTTAATAGATTAGAGTCTGTCGAGGGCAGACTCTATATGCATATAAGAAAAAGAAATGGAGGACATATCAATGGCTATCAATTTAAAAGGACGCAACTTTCTTACTTTAAAGGATTTTACACCGGAAGAAATACAGTATATGATTGACTTGTCGGCTGATTTAAAGGCAAAAAAGAAAAACGGAATATCAATTAAAAACTACACAGATAAAAATATTGCACTTATATTTGAAAAGACAAGCACACGTACACGATGCTCTTTTGAAGTGGCAGCACATGATATGGGGATGGGTGTTACATATCTTGACCCGTCAGGTTCTCAGATAGGAAAGAAAGAGAGTATACCTGATACTGCAAGAGTTCTCGGAAGAATGTTTGACGGAATCGAGTACAGAGGATATGGACAGGACATAGTTGAAGAACTTGCAAAATATGCAGGAGTTCCGGTTTGGAACGGTCTTACAAATGAGTATCATCCGACACAGATGCTTGCAGATTTACTTACAATAAGGGAGCATTTAGGAAAAATTAAAGGAGTGAAACTTGTTTATATGGGTGATGCCCGTTATAATATGGGAAATTCACTCATGATTGCATGTGCAAAGATGGGAATGCATTTTACTGCATGTACGGCAAAAGAATATTTCCCAAATCAGGAGCTTGTTGAACAGTGTCAGGAATATGCGAAAGCGTCAGGCGGTTCAATCACCCTCACTGAGGATGTTGAAAGTGGAACAAAAGGAGCAGATGTTTTATATACTGATGTATGGGTATCAATGGGTGAGCCTGATGAGGTATGGGCAGAGAGAATAAAGGTTTTATCTCCATATCAGATAAATAAAAAAGTTATGGAAAATGCGGGCAAAGATGCTATATTTATGCATTGTCTTCCAGCTTTCCACGACCTTAAGACAAAGATTGGCAAAGAAGTTTATGAGAAGTTCGGAATGAGTGAACTTGAAGTGACAGATGAAGTATTTGAATCTGAACAGTCAGTAGTCTTTGATGAGGCAGAAAACCGTATGCATACAATAAAAGCAGTAATGGTAGCAACACTTGGTGAGAGATAAAAATAACAGCACTGCAGAAAAATGGTGATTAACATGAAAAGCGAAATATTACGCATACTGCGTACAGCAGGAGAAGAGTGTGTATCAGGGCAGAGATTGTGTGAGATATTTGGCGTATCAAGACAGGCTGTCTGGAAAAATATTTCACAATTAAAAGAAAAAGGATTTGAAATAGAATCCGTATCAAATAAGGGATACAAACTTATAAGTGAGCCGGATATATTAAATTCATCAGCTATAGAGAGTTATCTTTCAAAGGAATGTATCTGCAAAAAGGTAGAAGCTTTTGAAACAATAGATTCGACAAATACGAAAGCGAAACAGCTTGCTGAACTTGGTGAGGAAGAAGGAACACTGATAATATCGGATGAACAGACGGCAGGAAAGGGAAGAAGGGGAAGAAGCTGGTGCTCGAAAAAAGGAGCCAATGTATTTATGACCCTTCTGATAAGACCGAGAATTGAGCCTAAATATCTTTCGGGAATTACGCTTCTTGCGGCAATGTCAGTAGCAACAGCCATAAAAGATATATGCGATACAGAAGCAAAGATTAAATGGCCGAATGATATTGTTATCAATAAAAAGAAGATATGTGGCATACTTACCGAGATGAGTTCTGAGATGAACTATGTCAACTATGCAGTCATCGGTATAGGAATAAATGTAAATGATGATGAGATACCACAGGAAATAAGAAAAAATGCATCATCCATATATCTTGAAACGGATAGAAAAGTGAACAGAAATGAACTGGCGGCAAAGGTTGTAGAAAAGTTTGACAGCTATTATAAAGAGTTTCTCAAAACAAATGATTTGTCGGCACTTACAGACGAATATAATTCCATGCTTATAAGCATGAACAGTGAAGTAAAAGTGCTTTACGGCATGGCGGAGACAGCAAAACCGGAAGATGAAGAGATTGGAATAGCAAGAGGGATAGATGTGGATGGCTCTCTGTTAGTTGAAACAAAAGAAGGCATAAAAAGTATAGTGTCTGGAGAAGTATCGGTAAGGGGGTTATACGGTTATGTATGATGAGGCAGATATAAACAGTGATGCCGTGATATTATGTGCAGCGAATGCTTATGAGCAGAAATATTACCTGAATGAAAACTTCAGTTCACTTCCACAGGCTATAAAGGACGAGTTACAGATTATGTGTGTGCTGTATACGGCTGAAATAGGCGGGATTTTTTCATTACAATATGATGAAGACGGAAATCTTTATATGAATGTTGTAGCCGAGGAGGATGACTTTTCATTTGATGAGATAGGAAGTGCATTAAAAATAAAAGCACTTCAGAATGAAAAAAGAGATTTACTCGAGTCACTTGAAAAATATTATAGAGCAGTGATTTTGCACCAGACAGACGATATAGAAATGTGAGGATAGAAGCATGTTATTAGCAGTAGATGTTGGAAATACAGATGTGACATTTGGAGTATTTGATGGAGAAAAGCTTGCCGCAAGATTCAGATTTACGGTACAGGTACCAAGGACATCGGATGAATACGGAGAATTATTATGCAATATATTGGAGCAGAAGGGATACAAACCTGATGACATAACTGAAGTTATAATCGCATCAGTCGTACCTAAAATGATGTACTCCTTTACAAGCGGAATAATAAAATATCTTGACTGCCATCCTATAGTAGTGGGAGCAGGGACAAAAACAGGTATAAGGATTGATACGATGAATCCTAAAGAGATAGGTCCTGACAGAATAGTAGATGCCGTGAGTGCATTTGAACTTTACGGAGGTCCTATAATAGTAGTAGATTACGGAACCGCTACAACATATGACCTTGTGACAGCCGATGGAGCATTTAAGGGTGGGGTTATAAGTCCAGGAATAAGAATTTCGGCAAATGCACTTTGGAACAACACAGCTAATCTTCCTGAGATAGAAATAAAATGTCCGGGAAATATCATTGCAAAAGAAACCATTTCAGCCATGCAGGCAGGACTTTTTTATGGAACTATAGGTCAGACTGAATATATAATAAGAAAAATCAAGGAAGAATCAGGACTTATGAATGCAAAAGTTATTGCAACAGGCGGACTTGGAAAAGTAGTATATGAGAATACAAAGTCTATTGAAATATATGACGGGGATCTCACATTAAAGGGATTGCAGCTTATCTACAGCAAACAGAAAAAATAGAGAGAAATATGAGTGGATTTTATATTGGAAATGTAAAGATAGACGGTGACCTTGCATTGGGGCCGATGGCGGGAGTCACGGATATGCCGTTTCGTACCATATGTAAAGAATTTGGTGCAGATTTGCTTTATACGGAAATGATAAGTGCCAAAGGTATTTATTATAAAAATAAAAATACGGAACCATTGTGGCAAATAGATGACACAGAACATCCGATAGCATTACAGTTATTTGGCTCAGAACCTGAACTCATGGCAGATATGGCAGAGCAGATAGAGAAAAGAAATTTTGATATATTGGATATAAATATGGGGTGTCCCGTACCGAAGGTAGTAAACAATGGTGAGGGTTCGGCACTTATGAAAAATCCGGAACTTGCATCTAAGATTGTAAGAGTAATATCAGACAGAATTAAAAAGCCGGTAACAGTGAAATTCAGAAAAGGCTTCAATGATGACAATATAAATGCTGTTGAATTTGCAAAGCTGATGGAACAAAGTGGTGCAAGTGCGATTGCGGTACACGGCAGGACAAGGGAACAGTATTATTCGGGAAAAGCAGACTGGGAGATTATAAAAAAAGTAAAAGAAGCGGTGACAATTCCGGTTATAGCGAGTGGTGATATATTCACACCGGAGGATGCAGTCAGATGTAAAAAAGAAACGGGCTGTGACGTACTTATGCTTGCAAGAGGAGCAAGAGGAAATCCGTGGCTGTTTAGACAGATAAAAGAATATGAAGAAACAGGTGAATATTCTGAAAAGCCGTCGTTTGATGAAGTTGCTGCCATGATATTAAGGCATACAAAACTACAGATAGAATATAAAGGTGAATATCTTGGAATACGTGAGATGCGAAAGCATGTGGGCTGGTATACGGCAGGATACAAAAACTCATCATCGATACGAAGAAAAGTAAATGAAGTAGAATCTTATGAGCAGCTTGAACAGCTTATAAGCAGCTGTATAGAAAATAATTAAGGCAATAGCCGATGAATCCTGATATATTACTAAAATGAAATGGAGATAAAAATGGAAGAACTTATTCAAAAGATTGAGAGATTAAAAAAAGAAAATGATTTTGTTATATTGGCACATTATTATGTAGATGGTGCTGTTCAGGATATAGCAGACTATGTAGGCGACTCATTTTATCTGAGCAAAGTTGCTACAGAGGTAGAGGCAAAAAATATATTATTTGCCGGAGTTTCATTTATGGGAGAGAGCGCAAAACTTTTGAATCCTGAAAAACATGTATATATGGCAGATGTGACAGCAGATTGCCCTATGGCTCATATGGTTACTGTAGACCGTATAAAAGAGGTTAGAGAGCAGTATGACGATGTGGCTGTAGTCTGTTATGTAAACTCGACAGCAGAGATAAAGGCTGTGTCAGATGTGTGTGTAACATCCTCAAACGCAATTAAGGTAGTAAAGAATATAAAAAATAAAAGAATATTCTTTGTCCCTGACAATAATCTTGGAAGATATGTTGCAAAACAGCTTCCTGAAAAAGAATTTATATTTAACGACGGTTTCTGTCATGTCCATAAGAGTATTGACCCAAAACTTGTCGCAGAAGCAAAAGAGCATCATCCTGATGCACTCGTACTTGCACACCCTGAATGCACGGAGGATGTGCTTGAACTTGCCGATTATATAGGAAGTACAGCAGGAATACTTGATTATGCTACAGAGAGTAAGTGCAAGAAATTTATTATCTGTACAGAGATGGGAATTTTCTTTAAACTCAGTAAACAGAATCCTGATAAGAAATTTTATTCGGTAGGTCACAGACAGTTCTGTCCGAATATGAAGAAGGTAAGTCTTGAAAAAGTGGCAGCAGTTATGGAAAATCCGACAGAGGAAGTGCTTCTTTCTGATGATATTATGAATGAGGCATGTAAACCGCTTCAGAAAATGCTCGAATTGGCAAAATAATGATAAAAGTTGTTAATTAAATTCTAAAAAAATCCGATATTATTAATGGATAGCAAAAAGGTAAAATACTTACTCAAGCGGTAAACATGAGAAGATATTTTCAAATTTGAAGAAGTGGCCGTACACACATCCGGGAGTTTGAAAATATTGGACATGATTTGCTATATCTGTGTATATCGTATACCGGGCCGTACACCGAAGATTATGATATACACAAAAAAATAACACCAATCATCATAAAGTGATTGGTGTTATTTTTTTGTGAGGTTATGATATTGGGATCAAAAGGTATTTTGCCATTTGCATCATTTTATGACTGTGCAGTTTCTGCCACTTCTTCCTTATCATTTTTTAACTTGTAATTGATACCAAGTCCCATACCGATTAAAGCATAGAAGATAGGAGCTACTGCGATGCATGAATCGTTGGTGAGAGCGATTATAAGATAACCTATAACTGCAACGAATATGCTCACACCGATTTTGGACATATAACCGTTAAAATCATGTTTCCAGTAGAGTTTTAAGCTGCTTACCAGGTACCATATAAAGAAAACAAGCAATGCAATCAGCGAAATGACACCAGTCTGGACACCTATCTGCAGGAACATGCAATGAGGTTTTGTGATGATTTCATTAGTATGGCCTGAGTTGTATAGTCCAACTGCATCATTGTTAGGGAATGCAATGATAAAAGTATCAGGACCTGAACCGAGGAAGAAATACTTCTTTAAAAGAGGAATTGTTCTAGCCCAGATATAACCACGCATGTTAGCAAAATGGTAGTGCTTTTCGAGGAAAGGAATTGAAGTATCCTGTTTGGTATATTTCATGATGGCACCGTTTGACATTCCGTAATAACTTGTATCATTGTCTTTCATCATGTTTGTAAAGTACCACTGTTTGTCATCAATAGTAACCTGAAAACCATTGAAGCTATCGGAACGAACGGAAGTAAATGAAAAAGGAAATCTTTCATCATTTATAACGTAAGCAGACTTATCTTCGTTAAGTGAATGAGAAATCTTATTGCCTGCTTTGTCAGAAAGTTCAAATATATCATTTCCGTTTGAATCCTGTGAGCATTTAACAACAAGAGTGTTATTGTTGTAGACGATTGAAACGTTGTCTTTGTTTGTTGTAATCTCACTGAGCGGATGGTATTCAGCCTCACTGTTGAACATTGTTTTTAAACGATTGATAAGAATACCATGATTTGCAACATTTATCCCGATAAATGCAATTATAAACAGTATCACCGCAATAATAACTATTTTAATATTCTTGATAAACACCTTTCTCATACAGAGAAGCATTACTATAAGTGAGAACATAAGTGCAAGAATACCGGCACGTGACTGTGATGCAAAAAGTATTACCATGAGGGCTACTATAAGGAAAGTACATCCAAGTCTTGCCCAGACTTTTTTACATGTAAAGATGAGAGCTGCAAGGATTGGAACCACAAGACATACATAAAAGCCAACATAGTTTGGATTATATAAAGAAAGATATGTACGTCCCTCCTCAAAATTGAATTTGAATTTATTTCCGGTGTAGTTTGACGGTGTCATAAGCTTAAAACCTAAGTCTGTACGGAAAAAGTCATGTTTGAATGCCTGTGACAGACCGAGGGCAGTCATGACTGATATGCCGGCAACAAACCATGGCATAATACGCTTTACGGCTGCTTCCGAACGCATAATGAAAAAGCAGTAGTATGCGGTAAGACAATAACCCATGAGAGCCCATACAGGTTCAAACTGTTCGTAAATTCCGGAAAAAGAAAATGATCTGTATTTAGATGCAAGAGCTGATATAAAAGTGATACCACAATAAATAGCAAGCGGTATCAGTTGTTTAGTCCATGCCGCCTTCTGCTCATCTGCAAAGATTACATAGATAAGACAAAAAATAATATAGACACATGCAATGATGAACCAGACAAGCTTTGTATGAAGGAAAAAGTCAAGTGTTTGTGACGAACCCTTAAACCATTCAAAATTTTCCAGTTTTGTATAATATTTATACATATAAGTAATAAGCGGAATCACACCGAGTATAGCAATAATTGGAAGTAAAAGTCCCAATGGATATTTTTTTTCAGCAGATTCCTGATTTTTTTTAGCATTCTGATATGCCATAATAGTCCTCCCTAAAATAAAATTGTTGCTGAAAGTCAGTAACATATATATTATACATACATTTTTGAAAGAAACAACACTAAAGTTGACATTAAATAGAGAAATTAGTAAAATGATTAGTATTGATTTACTGTATGTACGCAAGCCTGATATGATATGTCAGACAGATAAGTATTCGTTATTGTAAGAAATGAGGATAAAAATGAAAAATTATGACCCATACAAAAAAACTATATTGTTTTTTGCGTCACTCATAAATATAGTATTGATGGCACTCGTGTTTTCATATGCATGGTATCACTATTATGCGGGAACTATGTTTGTTACAACATTCTACCGCAGAGGACATTATGCAATCATCGGCTTGTATGCAATGATATTGTTTTTCTTTTCAACGATGTATGGAAGCATGAAGATAGGACAATACAGAAGGCTTGAAGTTATGCTGTCACAGTATCTAAGTCTTTTTTTGTCGAATGTAGTTATGTATTTTATTATATCACTGCTTGCATTCGGATTTGTAAATCCTATTTATCTTGTGGGTATAATGGCAGTAGAAATGTTGGTTTCAACAATATGGAATTTTCTGATTATACATTTTTACAACAGAATATTCCAGCCGTGGAAGATATTATTGATATATGGAGACAGACCGGCGGCTGACCTTGTATATAAAGTTGAGGCAAGAAGGGACAAGTATGCAATATATGATGCGATAAACATAGATGAGGGCATTGACAAGATAGCAGAGAAAATAAAAAAATTTCAGGCAGTAATTATAGGTGATATATCGGCAGAAAAAAGAAATGACATGTTGAAATATTGCTATGCAAACAAAGTGAGAGCGTATGTAATACCAAAAATTTCAGATATTATACTTATGGGGTCAGACAGGATTCATGTATTTGATACACCGTTTCTTCTCTCAAAAGGATATACATTAAGCTTTGACCAGAGATTATTTAAGAGAGCATTAGACCTTATTATAGCTGTACCTATGACAATTATAGCATCACCGGTTATGCTGTTTACGGCGGCAGCAATAAAACTTTACGACAAAGGTCCGGTGTTTTATAAGCAGATCCGTTGTACGAAATATGAGAGAGAGTTTGAAATATATAAATTTAGGAGTATGATAGTAAATGCAGAGGGTGACGGTGTTGCAAAACTTGCAAAGGAAAATGATGAGCGTATCACTCCGGTAGGGAAATTTATCAGGGCAACGCGTGTCGACGAATTGCCACAGTTGTTCAATATAATAAAGGGAGATATGTCATTTGTGGGACCAAGACCCGAGAGACCGGAGATAATGAAACAGTATTGTGAGGAAATGCCGGAATTTCCGTTTAGGACAAGGGTAAAAGCGGGGCTTACCGGTTATGCACAGGTTTATGGAAAATACAATACAACACCGTATGACAAATTAAAACTGGATTTATTTTATATTGAAAACTATTCATTATGGACAGATATAAAACTTATACTTATGACAGTTAAAACAGTGTTGAAAAAAGAGGCAACAGAGGGTGTTGCAGACAACCAGACGACGGCTGAGAAAAATGTGGATGAAAATGCAGAGTCAGTGGAAAAGATAGTTGAGGAAATTGTAAAAAATGATCAATGAAAATAAAAAGGCACTTATTGTTGCAAGAGTGAGCGGTTTTGTGCCGCAGCATGAGATGAATAATGTAAAAATATTGCAGGAAATGGGATATGAAGTACATTATGCAACAAATCTTAACGTTGTAGTGTATGGCAAAGATAACAGCAGACTGGAACATACACAAATCATAACTCATCAAATAGATTTTCTAAGAAAACCATCAATAAAAAATATAAAAGAAGCATATGAACAGTTGAAAAATGAAATGTTTAGAGGTGATTATGATGTAGTACACTGTCATATGCCGCTTAGCGGAGTGCTCACAAGAATGGCTGCTAATGCAGTCAGAAAAGAAACAAAAAAGAATGTACCTGTTATATATACTGTCCATGGAATGCATTTCTTTTCAGGATGTCCGTTAAAAAATTGGATAATGTATCCGGTGGAAAAGTATCTTTCAAGATATACGGATAGGCTTATAACTATAAACGATGAAGATTATGCCAGAGCAGTTAAATTTCCGATAAGAGGAAAGGTGGAGAAAATAAGCGGAGTTGGTATTTACCTTGATAAATTCAAAGAATATAAAAAAAAGAACTGGGAAATATATGCACCTGATATTAAAATAGAACAGACAGCAGAAAATAATATAAGGATAAGATACGGTATTCCGAGTGATTATCGTATTATGGTTAGTGTTGGTGAACTTACATCAGGAAAAAAAAATATGGTTGCACTTGAAGCATTGGCGGAAGTGAGGGATTTAAAAATTGTTTATTTAATCTGCGGGGAAGGGCAGATGAAAGAAGAACTTGAAAAAAGAGCTTGTGAACTTGGAATTGCCGATAAAGTATTTTTTGCAGGTTATGTGACAGACATACCCCGGCTATTGTCCCAATGCGATATATTTGTTTTTCCATCTGCAAGAGAGGGACTGCCTGTTGCTGTTATGGAAGCAATGGCAGTTGGGCTTCCAATAGTAGCTTCTGATATAAGAGGAGTAAGGGAACTTGTGATACATACAAAAGGAGGATATCTTGTAAATGGTCACAATTCGGAAGACTATGCTGTTAAAATAAGAAGGATGTTTACGGAAAAGTATGGAAAGAGTGCTGTTTCAAGAAATGAAAGAAGAAGACAGATGGGCGTTTTTAACATGGAACACGTCAAAAAGTATAGTATAGAAGTTGTAGACAAGCAGATGCGCAAGATATATGCAGATTTATTGGGAGGAGAATAAAGTGATACAGGTACTAATGTCCACATACAACGGAAAAGACTATTTGAGAGAGCAAATAGACAGTATACTGGCACAGAACTGTAAAGAGCAGATGGGCGTAAGTCTGAAGCTTTTTATACGAGATGATGGTTCAAAGGACGGAACGCAAAAGATTCTTGATGAGTACGCAGAAAAATATCCTGACAGGATTAGCTGGTATCAGGGAGAGAACATCGGGGTTATAAAAAGCTTTTTTGAATTGATGGAGAAGTCTGACGAAAAAGCGGAGTATTATGCATTTTCAGATCAGGATGATTATTGGCATAAAGAAAAATTAAGTGCAGGAATAAAACAGATAAAAAATATGACAAATGACGATGTAAAAGAACCGTTATTGTATTGCTGCAGTCCGTTGCTTGTAGATGAAAATTTAAAAGAAATTGACAATACGATGACAAGGAAAGAAAAGAGAGCATGCTTTGAAAATGCTGTAGTGGAAAATATAGTTACAGGATGTACAATAGTAATGAATAAGAAACTGCGTGATATGGCAAAAGCTTATCCGCCGAAGTTTACAGTTATGCATGATTGGTGGTTTTATCTTTTAGCAAGCTGTTACGGAAAAGTGTATTATGACAAAAATCAATATATCAGTTACAGGCAGCATGGGACAAATACAGTTGGATACAATACAAGCAAAGTAAAGGAATTTAAAGACAGAGTAAAAAGATTCAGAGGAAACAGGCAGAATATAACAAAACAACTGTCAGAGTTTATAAGAATTTATAAGTTATATAAGAAAAAAGAACCTGATAATACATTATTTTTTGATGATGAGGTAAAAAGAAAAACGAGATTGGCACATGAGCTTGTAAAATATAGCAAGAAAGTAAAATACATTCCTAAAAGGGCAGTTATATTGAAAAAAACGGGAATATACAGACAGAGAAAGATAGACAACATAATATTTAAAATAATACTTTTATCGGGGAGTTATTAGAAGGCGTATTTTTAAGGAAACGAGGAAGAGAATGGGGATTGTGGCAAAAATTGGAAAGATTAAAGGATATATAAAAGATTATGGTATAAATTATGCCATAAAAAAGGTATATTACAGATTTGAAATTAAATATATAAAAGGAAAAAAGTATTGCCATTTTGAAATATCTGAGGAACAAAGAAAAACAGAAGAAGCATATAAAAGTATAAAATCTATAAAAATAAGTATAATTGTGCCACTTTTCAATACGCCGAAAGAATATTTGATTCAGATGATGGAATCAGTTAGAGCACAGACATATAACAACTGGGAGTTGTGTCTGGCTGATGCAAGCGAGAAAGGATATGGATATATTGAAGAAATTGTAAAAAAATATAAAGTCAAAGATGCAAGGATTAAATATAAGCATCTTGGTAAAAATCAGGGAATATCAATAAATTCAAATGAAGCGGCAAAAATGGCATCAGGGGAGTATATTACATTACTTGATCATGATGATCTCCTTCATCCGTCAGCTTTGTATTATGTAGTAAAGACGATAGAAGAAGATGATGCGGAATTTGTTTATACCGATGAACTTTCGTTTGACAGGACACCGAATAAAGTACAGAGTATAAATTTTAAACCGGATTTTTCATGGGAAACATTTAGATATAACAATTTTATATGTCATTTGGCAGCTTTTAAGAGAAAAATGTTTGAAGATGTGGGAGGATTTAGCAAGGAATGTGAAGGTGCACAGGATTATGATTTGTTTTTTAAGTTGTTGGAAAAAACAGATAAAGTAATACACATTCAGAAAGTCCTTTATTACTGGCGGGTATATCAGGCTTCGTCTGCATCCGGTATAGATGCAAAGCCATACATAATTAATGCAGGAATAAAAGCAATTGAAAGTCATTTGAAAAGAAAAAAAATTGAATATGACGATATTGTATTAGAGTATGGACATGGACCGTTTTATAGAGTAAATTATAGAATAACGGGCAAAAAAAGAGTCAGGATATATGCACAGGATGAAGCTTTAAAGGATAGTTTGTTAGAAAAAATTATCAAAGATGAAAGATATACAGTAGATGTTGTTGTTATAAAAAATAAGAATTTTATAGAAGAATTAAAAAAAGATGATGAATTGGCATACGACATTATAATTTTGGCAAGAAGCGGTTACAAAATGCATTTCAATGAAAATGACGGTTATAATGGATTTGTTGAAGAACTTATAAGATGTCTTGAAACTAAGGAAAATCAAGTTGTATCAAATACAGTGATAAACGAAAAAGGCAGATACGAAAATGCAGGTTGGAGTTATAATACCGAATGGAAAGATAATGTAAGACCTCTCTGCAAAAATGTATCGGTAAATGATTCCGGGTATATGAACAGACTTCATTTCAGACAGACAGTATCATTGCTTGATGGAAGTATGCTTGCAATGAATAAGGATATTTTTATCAGATGGTATGATAAAAAAGGTTGTTCAATACACGGTTGTGATGTTTTTTCACGCAAAAGCTGGTTTGAAATTTGTATGGAAAATGAAAAAACAGGTGGGAATAGCATTATTACACCTTATTATCCTGCTGTTGAAAATAGAAGAATACCAAAAAGTGAAAAAAAATATCCGGCTGATATAAAATTTGACGGACATGACAGATATATAAATAGAGGAATGGAAAAATTTGGCAGGGAGTACCTGTTGTGGTAGACAGATAATTGGAGGTTGTATTTTGAGTAACATTAAGGCAAAAATTAAATATCGGCTGTGCTCTAATAGTATGACAAATTCTATGCTTAAAATTTATTTTGGCATAAAAAAAGATGGAATATTGCATGTAAAGGATGTTTTGAAAACTGAAAAATACAACAGAAAATATAGAAAGCCATTTATTGTTGACAGCAATGAAATAAAAAGACAAAGAAAGTCAGCAAATAATTTTAATAAAAGAATATTGATAGGTATTTCCTGCAAAGAAAAAAAAATTGAAAATATATGTGCCAGTATAATTTCAATTGCAAATCAAAGCATTAAGGACGTAAGTGAAGTAGTATGCTTAAATGTATCTGAAAAAATCAAAGCTGATTTAATAAAAATTGCGGATAAAGATTTAGGGGTAAAAATAAAAATTGTAAACCAATACAGTGAGATATGTGATTATTTAGAGGAAGGTTTGTTTTCGTATTATGGAGAAATAAGTGCAGGAGATATTCTTCATCCCTATACATTATTTTATCTGGAAAGACAAATAGATAAAAGTGATGAAAACCTGATAATTTATTTCGATGAATGGCATTTTAAAAAAGATGTCAAAAAATCATTTGAAAATAATTATAAGAGTGACTTTTCGTTATTGACATTTTATTCCAAAAATATTATCGGTGATTTTTTCTTTGTTGATGCAGAAAGCTTCAAGAAACTTGGCGGATATGATATTAAGAAAAAAAGTGCAAAATATTATGATTATGTATTAAGGTTTACAGAACAGAAGAATTTAATATCCGATGATGCGGCAAACCGATATATTGTCCATATAACGGAGCCGATGTATTATAAAAAATATAACGATATTACAAGAGAAGAAAAGATTGAAAAGGATGTTTTGGAAATAGAAGCTTTAAATGAACACATGGAAAGATGTGGGATGGAAGTCAGGATAAGCTATGATGATGAAACGTTTCAAAGGCATATATTTTATCCGATAAAAAAGAAGGGGAAAGTATCTATTATCATTCCGAATAAGGAACATAAAAATGATTTAAAGAGATGCATAGATTCAATAAGGAAAAAGACAAAATATACGAATTATGACATTGTAATAGTAGAAAACGGAAGTCAAAGTGATGAGATAAAGCAATATTATAAAGAAATATCAAAACAAAGCGGAATAAAAGTAATAGAATGGGACAAGGGATTTAATTTTTCTGCCATAAATAATTACGGTGTGAAAAATGTAGATGGAGAATACATTATTTTATTAAATAATGATGTTGAGATAATATCTGAGAGTTGGATAGACGAAATGCTTACATATGCACAACTGCCTGAAGTTGGGGCAGTGGGATGTATGCTTTACTATCCGGATGATACTGTTCAGCATGCCGGAGTTATTCTGGGGATTGGCGGCGTTGCCGGTCATTCACATAAACATTTTAAATCTTCACAAAGAGGGTATAATGACAGGATGTTATATCCGCAAGAGTTAAGTGCGGTCACGGCAGCATGCATGATGACTAAAAAAGAAACATACTTGAAAGCAGGAGGACTTGATGAAAGATTTCAGGTTGCATTCAATGACATTGACTATTGCATGCAGGTAAGAAAATTGGGTTTGAAAGTTATGTTTACACCATATGCAAAGCTTTACCACCATGAATCAATAAGCAGAGGATATGAGACGACTGAAGCAAAAGAAAAAAGGTTTAGAAGTGAAACAGAGTTATTTTTAAATAAATGGAAAGTGGAATTAGAAAAGGGTGATTTATATTATAATCCACATCTGACATTGAGATATGAAAATTTTGAATTGAAGTAAATAATAAGGAGTATTATGAAAGATACAAAAAAAATACCGGCAGCAATCTGTATGGTAAGAGAAAGTATAGAAAGTCGCAAGATGGTATTTAATCTTGCAAAAAATGATTTTAAAACAAAATATGCAGGCTCATATCTAGGTATAATCTGGGCTTTTGTTCAGCCTGTAGTTACAATTTTATTGTATTGGTTTGTATTTCAGGTAGGTTTCAGAAGCCGACCGCTTGGCGATTATCCGTTTGTGTTGTGGCTGACGGCAGGGCTTGTTCCCTGGTTTTTTTTCAGTGATGCATGGAATGGTGCAACAAACAGTATGCTTGAGTATAGCTTTTTGGTAAAAAAGGTTGTATTTAATATTGGAATATTACCGGTAATAAAAATATTTTCAGCTTTTTTTGTAAATATGTTTTTTACGATATTTATGGTAATAGTATTTGCAATTAATGGCTATATGCCTACTTTGCACACATTACAGCTTATATATTGCCTTATATGTATTATTGCTCTGTGCTGGGCATTGTCTTACTTTACATCATCAATAATAGTTTTTATAAGAGATTTAGGACATTTACTTGGTATAGTATTGCAAGTGCTTATGTGGATGACTCCTATTATGTGGGATGTCGGAATAGTAAGACAGAGTTATCCATGGCTTGAAAAATTACTTAAATTGAATCCGGTGTATTACATTGTTCAAGGCTATAGGGATTCTATGTTTTCTAATAAATGGTTTTGGGAGAGACCTATGTGGACAATATATTTTTGGGGACTTGTTATTATATTATTTATGATAGGTGCATATGTATTCCAAAAATTAAGACCTCATTTTGCAGATGTTTTGTAATTAGAGAAAGGAACAGTTTTAAATGGAAAAAGGTTCAGTAGAAGTAAATGATTTATCAAAAGTATATCATTTATATAACAAGTCAAGTGACAGACTGCGTGAAACATTTAGTATAAAGAAGAAAAAATATTCAAAAGACCATTATGCATTGAGAGATATAAATTTAAGTATAAAGCATGGAGAATCAGTCGGAATAGTCGGAACAAATGGTTCGGGAAAGTCTACATTGTTGAAGCTTATAACCGGTGTGGTGACTCCGACAACAGGGGAGATAAAAACTAAAGGAAAAATTGCAGCACTCTTAGAACTCGGTGCGGGATTTAATCCTGAGTATACAGGTATTGAAAACATCTATTTAAATGGAACCATGATGGGATATACAGAAGAGGAAATGGAAAAACGTGTCCCTGGCATTGTAGATTTTGCAGATATTGGAGAATTTATACATCAGCCTGTTAAGTCATATTCAAGTGGTATGTTTGCAAGACTTGCATTTGCTGTTTCAATAAATGTGGAACCTGACATATTGATTGTGGATGAAGCATTATCGGTAGGAGATACAAGGTTTCAGGTAAAATGTATTGATAAAATGCGTGAGCTTCAGGAAAGTGGAACTACTATATTGTTTGTAACACATGCGATAGAACAGATAAAGAGATTTTGTACAAGAGCAATATGGATTAAAAATGGGAAAATTGTAGAAGATGGAGAGGCAAGCCAGGTTGTCGATCTTTATGATAATTTTATGAAATATGGTGAGAGGAAGATTGAAAAGGTTGACAATGATGAAGAATTTAAGGTTCCGGAAAGTTCAGATTACCTTGCCGTAATACAAAAAGTGGCAATAAATAAAAATATGTTTAAATCTTTTGAAAAATTGGAAGTTGAGATAATATATGATGTTTATGATGAACATATGGAAGATTTACAGGTGGGAGTAGCATTTTACAGTCTTGACAGAAAAATATATGTGTTTGGACCTAATACAAATCTTGATAGATTTAAAGTGCCTCAGGAGCCGGGAAGACATATTGTAAAATACATTGTGCCGGATATTACATTGATAAGCGGAGATTACACAGTAGACGTTGGAATCTTTAATAGTGGCGGTATAGTCAATCTGGACTATAAAAATAATTGTGAAAAATTTTCGGTTGCAAATGAATATTTTTCAGAGGGAATGTTTTACATTGAGCATCAATGGGAGATAAAACAGTAACAGTAGATAGGGACATAAGAGGAGCGGAATAAGATGGGATTATTAAAAAAGATAAAAACAGCAGTGACAATAACAAAAGAAGAAGGAATTTATGTAACATGGTATAAGTTTAAAGCAAAATTTGGAATAGGTTTAGCTGGAGAAAATGCCGCATATCTTGTAGATGATAAAAAAAGATATCAGAGCTGGATGAAAAAAAATGAAACAGATTTAAATATAAAAAATGAAGAAGAGATACCGTATAAACCGTTAATATCTGTTGTGATACCGGTTTACAATGTTTCAACAAAAATGTTGAAAGAATGTATAAAGTCAGTAATTGAGCAGACGTATACAAATTGGGAGCTTTGTCTTGCAGATGATGCTTCAACAATGCCGGAAGTAAAAAAGTGTTTAAAAAATTTTGAAGATAATCCTAAGATTAAAATTAAGTATAGAGAAAGTAATGGACATATTTCACGTTGTACGAATACGGCAATCGAAATGGCATCTGGTGAATATATTGCGTTTATGGATTGTGATGATGTATTGGCGGTAAATGCATTATATGAAGTTGTTAAACTTTTAAATAAGGATAAAACACTTGATTTTATATATAGTGATGAGGATAAATTGTCAGAGGACGGAAAACATAGGCATCAGCCACATTTTAAACCAGATTGGTCACCGGATACGATGATGTCTCTAATGTATACATGTCATTTGGGAGTATACAGGAAGAAAATAGGTGATGAGATAGGATGGCTCAGAACAGGGTTTGAAGGGGCACAGGACTATGATTTTACATTGAGATTTACAGAGAAAACAAAAAGTATCGGGCATATACCTAAGATACTTTACCATTGGAGAGAGAGAAAAGAATCAACAGCTATAAATCCGGAGGCAAAAGGATATATAGTTGAAGCTGCTAAAAAGGCAAAAACAGAGGCACTTGAGAGAAGGGGATATGAAGCAGAACTTGAATGGGTATCAAATATATATCAGTTCAGGGTAAATTATAAAGCTGTTGGAAATCCAAAAGTAAGTATTGTTATCCCATCAAAGGATAATTTTGAGGTGTATAAAAGATGTATAGATACGCTTACCGGGAAAACATTATATAAAAATTATGAAATAATAACGGTTGATAATGGCAGCAGTGATACAAACAGACAGAAGTATGAGAAATATATAAAGGAAAAAGGTCAAAAATATATTTATATGCCAATGGAGTTTAATTTCTCAAAAATGTGTAACATAGGAGTGGAAAACTCAGATGGAGAACTTATTCTTTTGTTAAATGATGACATGGAAATAATAAGCGGCGAATGGATGGAACGAATGGTGGGACATGCATTGCTTTCATATATTGGAGCTGTTGGAGCAAAGCTTTTGTATCCGGACAGTACACTGATACAGCATACAGGTGTATTTAGTTTTGATAGTGGACCGAGTCATGCGTTATGCAGATATGATGATAATACAATATTCAACTTCTGTAGAAATAAAATTGAATATAATTATAGTGCAGTTACGGCAGCATGCCTTATGGTAACACGAAGAAAATACCTTGAAGCAGGTGGGCTTGATGAGAGTTTTGCGGTAGCATACAACGATGTGAAATTCTGTTTTGACTTATTAGATAAAGGATATTATAATGTAGTCCGTGCAGATGCGGTGCTTTATCATCATGAGTCATTGAGCAGAGGCAGTGATGTTTTAGATGAAGCAAAATACAAGAGACTTGTAAACGAACGCCGCAGATTATATACAGCATATCCGGACTTACAGGGAAAAGACCCGTTCTACAATCCAAATCTTACAATGAGAAGAGGAGACTGTACAGTAGAGGGAGAAGTGGAAGTTGCTGACTTAGCATGTAAAGCGGGATTTGAGGCAAAGGATTTTGCAATGTTTGACAATGTTATAGATGAATCTGTAAAATTTTCGATAGATGACATTGTTGTGACTAACAGGCACATTATAATAGGTGGATGGTGCGTTGTAGAAAATTCAAAAAACAATAACAGAGACAAAACAATGCTTTATTTAGTAGGAAAAGAAAAAGTTTATTGTTATGATACAGAAAAGTTATATAGAGAAAATATGAATGAACTAACTGGAGTAGAAGGCAAAATTAATCTTAGCAATTTCAGAGTATATATTAATTCATTTACAATTCCTAATGGTGAGTATAGAATATTTTTGAAAAAGAGTGGTAAAATGTGCGATACAGGAAGAGTTGTTGAAAAATTGGGAGAAATATAAGATGCATTATAATATATTAAAAAATCTAGTTGAAAAAAAGCTAAATAAAAAATGCGTATTGATATTAATTGAAATAGCTTTTTTAATAATGGTGGAGGTGTTTTTGGCAGGTAAAATCAGTTATAGAGAAAATCAAGAGAATTATATTTTTGATAAAAATTCTATAATCAACATAGTGGGGTATGATGTAATTGGAAACAAATTCATAGTAACAAATGATGATCCGCAGCTATATTTAAGTTCTATTGATTTATCAGTGAAAAAAGTATCATTGGAATTGGAAATTCCAGCTGAGCAAGATATTCCGATAACATTATATGGGGCAGAGGAACAAGATTATTCAGAGGAAAAATCTGCGCATAAAGTAATAAAAAAGGGAGAGAGTAAGTGCGAATTTGTTATAAATAGAAAAAATATACATAATATCAGATTGGATGTAGATGCTGATTTTTCGTTAAAATCTTTTAATATTGATAGTGTTGAGAGTAAACATATAAAAAGTACATTTGCTATGAGTTTAATTGTTTTTCTTATATTTGACAGTATAGTGGGCGTTATTTTATACAAAAAAAAGATTTTGCAAAAATTTCAGAACAAAATAATTAACATATATTTATACATGATGAATGTAAAAATATCGAATATATTTGTTATAGTAGCAATAGTAGGTGGTCTGATGTTTTCAAGCTTAGTTCCTGCATTTCAAGTTCCGGATGAATATACACATATATTATTCATTGAGGATGAACTGGGACTAAGCGGATATGCAAATGAAATAAATTCTTATTATAATGATATTGATGCTTACAATATCCAAGGTAATGCAAATATAAAACAAAATATAAATTTATATAAAGAAAAGGCATCAAAACATTTTTCAAGAAATCTTTCATTAAAAATAAAACCTAAAATAAGCGCAATACGTCATTTACCAAATGAAATTGGACTTGTTTTAGGAATTGTATTAAAATTACCTATATTTTGGTGTTTATTCTTAGCGGAATTAAGTGCAGTTATTTTTTATGCTATAATTGGGAAAATCACATTAGATTTAATGCCTATGAAAAAGTCTGTTATGGCTATTGTAATGTTATTGCCTATGACATTGCAACAGACGTCAGGGATAAATTATGATTGTTTTTTGCTTCCTTTATGTTTTTTGTTATTTGCATATATCATGAGCATTATATATGCAGATAGAATGTTAAATTGGAAAAATTTAATTTTTATAATATTATTGACAGGATGTATTGCTGTAACTAAAATACCTTATATATTTATTTCATTATTAGTATTTGCCGTTCCAATTGAAAAGTACGATTTAAAGATTAGAAAGTATGATTTGGGAAAATTTTATTGGAAATTTAGATATATTTTTTATATGATTGGTATTGCTGTTTGTGGTCTTGGTATATATATAGCGAGAAATAATGCATATATTAAGTGCCTGTTAGCAGCAACAAAGAGTGGAAAAGATTATTTAAATCTTTTAAATAATACGATAAAACATTTTTTTGGATATTATTTTCAATCTTCGATTGGTTATTTTGGATGGCTTGACAGTAAAGTGAGCATTACATTTTGTTTGATATGTTTGGGTATTATGGTGATTTTAACGCAGGAAAATGCCTTAAATAAGAAATTAGAAAAAAAGATAGCGACTAAAATAGCTGTTTTTGATGTTGTTATTATTTTATTGATGTCATATTTTATTTTCTTGGGAATGTATTATTATTCAATGTCGTATTATAATATGGATTATACTTCAGGAATAGATGTATTGGTTACTAACATTAAAAACTTGAGCCTTATAGTTGGAGTTCAAGGAAGATATTTTATTCCTTGCATGGCATTGTTTGTTGTCATGATCCCTAATATAATAAAAATTGACAGAAAAAAAATCTTAGTATTACAATTGATATATTATCCATGCATGTTAATATACACATACGGCATTTTATTTGAAAGATATTGGAATAGTTTTGCAATATGATTTTTATGATGGATTTAAGAAATTTTAATGTTGTAAAGTAGGAATGAACACAAAACGTATATTTGCGATATAAACATATATTGAAAGTGAAATATAAATTATAAAAGACAATGAGTTAGAAATATATATAAATTGAAAGGAGGTAGCACATGATAAAAAAGTTTACTTGTAAAAACTTCAGAAATATAGACGCGGAGGATTTAAGATTTGAAAGGATAAATATTCTTATTGGTCCAAATAATTCAGGAAAGACTAATTTTATAAAAGCATTAAGCTTTTATTCGGACATGTTGAGAAATGCACAGAGCGGAAGTTTAAAAACAGCATTTTTAAATGCGGTTTCAAGAAATGGCTGGGAACATGCTCATAATAAATATACTCCTAAAGACCAACCGATAGAATTTTCGTGGGAAATAGATATGAATGGTGAACCTGTATGCTATAAATTTGCGTATTCTGTTGGCAATACGATAGAAGAATGTAATATTGTTTTTGAAGAATTAAATTCGGAAAATTTGTTGCAGGAACCGTATCCTGACAAATTTAATTTTTTTAGATGTCATGAAGATGGAATAGGAACAGGTTTTTTTTCCACTGCAATAAAAAAAGGTCAGAAAAACAGAAGGTTACCATTTGAATTAAATAGTAAGGAAATACTTTCGATGCAGTTTAAGGATATACTCCTGAAAAATAAAAAAATATATGGCAGTGAATTGATAAGAGGTAACATAGCTAATTTATTATATGATTTAGAAGAATTTTTTGATGGTTTTAGTGTTTATACAAGCGCACAGTTTGATACAAAAAAAATGAGAGATCCGGTTGAAATAAGGAGTATTGATAATGTTTTGACGGATGATGCTTCAAATTTCACAAATGTATTTAATAATTATAAGGCAAAAAATATTGCATGGCAGGAAAAGTTTGAAGAGAAAATGAAAGAACTTATACCAAACCTAAAAAAGGCAGATGTTGTAAATTTATATGAAAAGTTAATATTTAGAATGCAGTATGAGGGTGAGCAGTATGATTTGTCAGATGTTTCAGAAGGAACATTAAAAGGTTTAATATTAAACATGTTAATCAATATGTGCAGTCCCAATAGGACATTATTGGCTATTGATGAACCTGAGAATAACTTGCACCCGGCATGGCAAAAGGTTGTTGGAAACTGGATTCAGACAACAGATACATTTCAACAATGCTTTGTAAGTACACATTCACCAGATTTTTTAGATGTATTTACTGAAGAATTCAAAAATGGAAAAGTGGCAGTTTTTGTATTTGACAATAGTATTGAAAATACGATTAAAAAGATATTGTATGATGATATAGGTGACGAGTTGGGTGAATGGGAGTTAGGAGATTTGTATAGAACAAACATAAGACCTGAAAATGTAGCAAATAAGTGTACACGATATTTTAAAGATACTTATCTAAATTTAAGAAATTTTAAATCGTAAAGTAGGAGTGAGTATGAAACATACATTTGTTATATGTGCTTATAAGGAAAGTGAATTTTTGGAAGAATGTGTTGAATCTTTAAAAAAGCAGACAATTAAAAGTAATATTATTATGGTGACATCCACGCCAAATGAACATATAAAAAAGATAGCACATAAATATGGAATAAAATTATTTGTAAATAAAGGCGAAGGCGGTATTGCACAAGATTGGAATTTTGGTATTGCACAATGTAAAACGGAATATATAACGATTGCACATCAGGATGATGTATATGAACCAAAATATTTAGATAATATATTAAAAAATATTGATAAGGCAAGTGAACCAATTATATTATTTACTGACTATGGAGAGATAAAAAAAGGTAAAAAATATGATAGTTCTACACTTTTAAAGGTAAAAAGAAAAATGCTATTGCCTTTGAAAATAAAATATTTATGGTTTAGTAAATTTGTCAGGAGGAGAATTTTAGGATTTGGAAATCCAATATGTTGTCCATCGGTAACTTATGTGATGAGCAAATTGAATCAACCATTATTTGATGTAGGATTGGGTAGTAATCTTGACTGGCAGACATGGGAAAAATTGTCCAAAGCAAAAGGTGAATTTGTCTATATACCTAAGATTTTGATGTATCATCGAATTCATGAGGAATCCACTACTTCAGAATTGATAAATAATAATAAAAGAACAGTGGAAGATTTTGAAATGTTTTTGAAATTTTGGCCTAAATTTATTGCTAAAATTTTAACGAAAATATATTCAAAAAGCGAAAAATATAACAGTACAAGTGATTAGAGGAGAATGAGATGGCTAAATTGCTAATTTTAATTCCGGCATATAATGAAGCTGAAAATATTGAAAGGGTTGTTGATAATATAGAGAAAAATTATAGTCAGTATGATTACATTGTAGTAAATGATGGTTCTAAAGATAAAACATATGATATATGTGTAAAAAAAGGTTATAAAGTAATTGATTTGCCTATTAATTTGGGACTTGCAGGAGGATTTCAGGCGGGGGTAAAATACGCTTATCGTAAAGGATATGATTATGTTATACAGTTTGATGCTGATGGACAACATCTGCCAGAGTATATTGAGCCGATGATTGAGGAAATAGAAAAGGGATATGATATTGTTATAGGCTCAAGATTTGTAGAAAAAAAGAAACCGTTCTCGGCAAGAATGATAGGAAGTCGTATGATTTCACAGGCAATAAAAATTACAACAGGAAAAAAAATTAATGATCCTACTTCAGGAATGAGATTATATGACAGAAAGTGTATGATGGAGTATGCACAAGAGGTAAATTATGGACCGGAACCTGATACTATATCATATCTTATAAAAAATGGCGCTAAGATTTCTGAAATACAGGTTGACATGGAAGAAAGAGTTGCAGGAACAAGCTATCTGAATTTTGCAAAATCTATTTCATATATGTTTAGAATGATGGTGTCTATTATGGTAATACAATTATTTAGAAAGAGGTAAAAAATGTCAGTATCATTGAGAATTATTTTGGTTATCGCGTCAATATTAGTTGTGTTTTATGTACTGAGAAGAATTAGAAAGGCAAAATTAAAAATAGAATATTCACTGTTTTGGATTGTCTTTTCTTTTTTGTTACTTATAATTAGTATTTTTCCAAAAATAGCAAATTTTTTTGCTAAAATATGTGGAATACAATCTCCGGTTAATTTTGTGTTTTTATTTATAATATTTATTTTAATGTTACATAGTTTTTATTTAACATTTAAGGTATCTCATATTGAGAATATGATACAGAATTTGACACAGGAGATAGCTGTTAGGGATGCATTAGAGGAGAAGAATAAAAATAAGGTTAAATAAATGGAGAAAAAAATGGATAAAGTTACGTTAATAGTTCCGGTCTATAATGTTGAGAAATATTTAAAGAGGTGCTTAGACAGCCTTTTAAATCAGACATATAATAATATAGAAATATTATGTGTAAATGATTGCAGTCCTGATAACAGTCAAGAGATATTGGATGAGTACGAGAAAGCAGGGAGAATAAAAGTTATTGTTAATGATGAGAATTTAGGTTTGGGTAAAAGCAGAGAACGTGCTCTTAACAAATCAACAGGCAATTATATTATGTTTATAGACAGTGATGACTATATAGCAGCAGATTATGTTGAAAAATATGCAGATGCAATGAAACATGGCGATTATGACATTGTAATAGGTGGATATACAAGAGATATAGATGGAAAGAAAAAAAAACACTATGTAAAACAAAGTGATTGGTCTGTTTTAAGTTACACTATTGCATGTGCAAAAATGTATAAGAGGTCATTTTTGCTTGAACATAATATTGGTTTTATAGATGTACGATGTGGGGAAGATATTTTTTTTAGTATGGAGTTGTTTGTACATAAACCAAGATATTACGTTATGGAGAATTATGCAGGGTATTATTATTTTTTTAATAGAAAGTCAATTACGGGTTCGTTGAATGCAGATAGAAAGCTGGAAAGTTTTATTTCGGATATTTTTAATAGATTTATAAATAAATATCCTGTTGAGAATATGGAAAAAGGTGTCTATTGGAAGATATGTTATAATTATATTGCCAATATGATAAATGCATTAGTGGTGCATGGTCATGGTTGTGGTGTCAGAAATATGAAAGAAAAATATGAGTTTTTTATGGAAGATTTAGATAATAAATTTAGTGATTATAGGAAGAACCCATATTTGCATTATGGCAAGATGAGAAAACAATCATTGAAAATTAGATTATCCGTGAGTATATTTATGTTTTTTAATAAGATAGGATTAGATAAAATACTCTATTATATAATAGCTGTGATTTAGTTGAGGAGAGTGGAGTTGAAATCGAATAAAGAAAACGATTTAGTGTCTGTTATTGTTCCGGTATATAATGCAGAGAGATATTTAAAAACCGGCGTAGAAAGTATTATAAAACAGACATATAAAAACATCGAGATTATTTTGATAAATGATGGTTCAAAGGATGGAAGTTTACAATTATGTAAAGACTATAATGAAAAAGATAGCAGGATAAGAGTTATAGATAAAGAAAATTCCGGTGTATCTGCTGCAAGAAATCTTGGAATAGCAAATGCTAAGGGAAAATATGTATGTTTTGTAGATAGTGATGATTACGTTGAGTCTGATTATATTGAGGAATTATTAAACAATGTTCAGGATAAAACCATGACTTTTTGCGGATATTATATAGATTCATATAAAAAATGTGGAGTTATTTCGCCGATAGAAATAAAGCATAGAGAAAATGAGTGTGTCAAAATTAAAGATAGTTTTACAGATGTTTTTCATCATGGTTTTTTTGCTGCTATATGGAATAAAATTTATGAAGTAGAAAGACTAAGAGAAAATGATATAAAGTTTGATGAATCTTTAAGCTTAGGAGAAGATTTATTATTTAATCTTGAATATTTGAAAACAGGAATAAATAAATTTAAATATGTAAGTATCCCACTTTATCATTATGTAAAAAGGGGAACTGAAAGCCTTGATAACAAATACAGAGCAGATTTTCTTGAAATACAGCAAAGATTATATGAAAGTATGATAAAAGTAACTGACATATATGATGTACCGTTTGAAAAAAAGAATATTATATATGCTGATTTTATGGGGGCAATGATTGTTGCAATTGACAATTATTACGTATTTAGAAAAGACGATACTTCAGGATTAAAGCAAATTATATCAAGGGTATGTGAAGATATAGAAAAATATAAAATATTGAGTAATGTATCAGGCAGCACATTGTTAATATGTAAAATCAGATATTTATTACTAAAATCAGGTTTTTATAAGATAGATTTTTTTATAAAAGAAATAATAAAAAAAATATTAAGGATTAAGTGATTGTTAAAATAATTAAGTAAACAAAAAAGACAGTTTGAAAGAAGATGAGAAAATGAATAAACTTATAATACCTACAGGTTATATGGGCTCGGGTTCATCGGCTATTACAGACCTGATTTGTGAATTTGATGGTTATGATGCTGACAACGGAACTTTTGAATATGTTTTTCTTCATTGTCCAGATGGGGTGTTTGATCTTGAAGATAAACTTTTGGTAGGAAATAATTCATTGAGAAGTGATGAGGCAATTAGAAGTTTTGAAAAAAGAATGTATGAATTATATAATAGAAAGTTTTGGTGGGTGGCAAATTATAAAGAGAAAATCGGAGAAGACTTTTGGAGAATTACAGAGGAATTTATCGATTCATTAACTCAATATAAATCAGACTCATATTGGTATATGCAGGAGAGATTAAATTTTTTTAGATTTGTAATTATGTGTTTTAGAACAGGTATAAGTGTGGGTTCAAGAGGAAAAATAAATTTAAAGAGACCGTTGGAGTATAAAACGATGCGTCTATCATTTGTAGAAGCAGACGAGTTTTATCAAAAAGCAAGGAATTATATAAATAAATTTTTAAAGTGTATGGGTATTGAAGAAAACAATATAATACTTGACCAATTATTATTGCCGCATAATGTTTATCGTGCCGAAAAGTATTTTGACGATAGAATGGAATGTTTCGTTGTGAATAGGGATCCAAGAGATGTGTTTATTCTTAATAAATATGTGTGGGCAAAATCAGGAGAGCAGGTTCCATTTCCTATGGATGTAAATGAATTTTGTGGTTATTATAAAAGGCTGCATGCGATAGAAAGAAAAGTTGAAAATATGCATGTGCATACGATACAGTTTGAAGATTTAGTATATAAATATGACGAAATGTTAGCAAAGATAAAAGATATATTACAATTGAACGATACTTGTCATTCAAAAAAGAAGCAGATGTTTAATCCTGAAAGGAGCATAAATAATACACAATTGTTTATGAAGGATAAATATAAGAAAGAGGTAGAGATAATAGAAAGAGAATTGTCAGAATTTTTATATGAGTTCCCATATATAAATGATGCAGATATAAGTAAGAGTTTTTAGGCAGAGAGGAAATTAAAAGAGGTAGATATGGAAAAGCAGAGTGATAGTGTACAAACTGCTAAAACAGCGATATTAAATACAGTTGCAAATTGTATATCATTAGTTGTTGGTATGATTATGATACCAATTATTACACGAATTCTGTCTGTAGAACAGATGGGTATTGCAAATACATTTATGTCTACAAGAAATACAGTTGTTATAATTATAACTTGTGCTGTATATGCTTATGTGCATAAGGCAATGATAGAATTTAAAAATGATAAGAAAAGTTATATATTTAGCATTGTTATTTTTTGCTTTTTTTCTGTAACAATAAGTTTTGGAATTTGTTCTTTATTTAAAAATCAGTTGATGAAACTGTTATCTTTAGATGAGTTTTTGTTTTATTGGCTTTTTATAAGCTGTTTAGGATTTGCTTTATATAGTATAGCGGATTATTATTGTATATTTCAAAATAAGTATTATATAGTAACTTTAATTGTTTTGAGTGTTGGTCCTGTATCACAGTTTCTATCAGTAGGTCTGTCTTTTGTATTTTACAATAATAAATATATTGGACGGGTTATTGGTCTTGATTTTGTATATTTGTTGGTCGCTCTTTGCCTTATACTATGGATGTTTGTTGGGCATAAACCAAAGTTTAAGGGGAAATATATAAAAAATACATTAAGCTTTACGATACCAATAATACCTCATTTGTTATCACAAATGGTATTGACACAGTGTGATTTGGTGATGATTTCATATTTCTGTGGTAATGATAAATCTGGAATTTATAGTATGGGGCATACAGTAGGTTTTTTAGCATTGACGGTTATGTCGCAGATAACAGCATCGTGGTCTCCTTGGGTATATAGAAGGATGGAGAATAAAGAATATAAAACAATTTTTGAAAATTCAAAGCTTATAGTTTTAACAGGTGCTTATATTTCTATGGGATTATTGACTATATCGACTGAGCTTATAAGATTGTTTTTAACAGATGCTTATCGGTTGTGCATTTACATAGTTCCAACACTTGTCGTGGCAATGTTTTTTCAGTTTATATATATATTTATATATGATTTTCAATTTTTTAATAAGAGGGCAAAATCAATTGCAGTTTCATCCGTTGCAGCAGCAGTGTTTAATTTGATAACAAACTATGTATGTATTCCTAAATTTGGATTTTTAGCAGCAGGATTTACGACATTGGCAAGTTATTTTGTACTTCTTATGGTAAATTATCTTTATACTATAAAAATGGGAATAAATAGAATTTATGATATTAAAAAAATGTTTATATGGACAGTTGCTGTTGGAGTTTATGCTATAATATGTGTTGTGTTAAAAGATGTAATTGTTGTGAGATATGGTATATTTATAATTATGTCTCTTGTATTATTAAAAGTAAAATTTAGGGATTTACTTGAAATGGTTCAGGGATTAAGATAAGGGTTTAAAGGTGAAAAGAAATGATATTAGCAAAAGATTTGACAGAAGTAAGAAAAAGAGATTTTTTAAAGAACTATAATCATTACAATGATTTAAATAATATTGAGACAAAACTTGTGTTTGGAAAACATTATGATGATGAGGTTTTTCTTACAATTATACTTCCGGTTTATGATCATCCTGAAGAATTTATAAAAAGAGCATTAGATAGTGCATTAGAACAAAAATGCAATTATTTATATCAGATAATTGTTATTGATGATTATGCAAAAGAAAAGGGACAGACTGTTACTGAGAAATATATTAGAAAACTTAATGATTCAAGGGTTATATATTATAAGAACACTAAAAACATGGGAGTATTTGGAAATTGGAACAGGGCTGTTTCTTTAGCAAAATCGAAATGGGTATCTTTTTTGCATAGCGATGATTTCTTAAAAGACAATTATTTGCAAAATATGTATGATATAATAAAAGAGCATCCACAGATAGATCAGTTAGCCTGCAATTATAAAAAACTTGATTTTTTAAACGATGATATTGATACTCAGGCTGAAATTCATGGGAAGTCCGGGGTAAAGAAACTTAGGAAAGTAAAATATACAGAATATTTATATGAAATGAAAACTTCTGTTAAGGGTGCATTTTATAGAAGAGATAAATTAATAGAGATAGGTGGATTTAGGAGTCAGGGAGATGGAATAGGACTTGACGATTATCCGCTTATGATGAGGTTTGCATATTATTACAATACATATTTATTGGAGGATGAGTTGTATTTGAATTCGTGGGCGCATAATGATAGCCTGAATACAAAGCATTGGTATCCGGAAATTGTTGAAAATTATTATATGTGGATGTATTTTGCTAAAAAAGAAAATAGAGTAAAGAGGTTCTTTTATGAAAAAGCGGCAAAGTGTCTTTTACTGGAAAGAGCCAGAATTTATAAGTCAGGGAAAAGCTGGGTTGGTGTGCCTGTCGAAATAAATTACGATGAACTTAAACATGATTGTCAGCTAAAAAATACGAGAATAAATCGTTTTTGGGAGGCTGTTTCGTTTGGTTTGGTTTATATATTTCAAAAGAGAAAGAACATAGTAGATATAAGTGAAATGGTCAATGTTGAGGAAATGAAATAAAAAGTTGATAGCTTTCGTGAGTATAGTTGCGAAAGTTATTTTTTTATGCTAATATTGTTCATGAAATAAAAGGAGTGAAAGTATATGAACAAACAAGATATGGATATCATGAACATATTATATTCAGAACGATATATAAATCAACGTAAATTAGCAGAAAAATGCGGACATTCTTTAGGAATTGTAAATCGTTCTTTAAAACAATTAATAAATCAAGGATATATAGATGAAAAATTTAAATTGACTGATAAGGCAAAAAAAGCGTTTCAAGATGCTAAACCTAAAAATGCTATTATTCTGGCTGCCGGTTTTGGAATGCGTATGGTTCCAATAAACATGGAGATTCCAAAGGGATTACTTGAAGTAAATGGAGAAGCATTGATTGAAAGAACTATTAAACAGCTTAATGAAGTGGGGATTAAGAAAATTTATGTTGTAGTTGGTTTTATGAAAGAAAGTTACGAATATCTTATAGATGAATATGGGATTGAACTTATTGTGAATAAAGAATATGCATTAAAAAATAATATGCATTCTCTAAGTTTAGTATCAGATAAAATTTCAAATACATATATTATTCCATGTGATGTATGGTGTGACATGAATCCGTATAGTAAGAATGAACTTTATTCCTGGTATATGGTAAGTGATATGGTAGATGATGAAAGTGATGTAAGAGTAAATAGAAAGATGGAACTTGTGTCGGTAGCAAAAGGAAATGGTGGGAATGCAATGATTGGCATAAGTTATCTCCTTAAAGATGATGCAAAAAAAGTTGTAAAGCGCATGGAGATGCTGTGTGAGGATAGGCGCAATGATGGAATGTTTTGGGAAGAGGCATTGTATCAGAATAAAGAAATGTTTGTTAAGGCAAAGGTTGTTCATTCAGCAGACGTTGTGGAAATAAATACATATGAACAACTCAGAGAACTGGATGAGCATTCCTCGCAGCTTAAGAATGAAGCAATAGAAACTATTTGTCAGGTGTTTGGTGTAAATGAAGATAAGATAGTTGATATAACAGTATTAAAAAAAGGAATGACAAACAGATCTTTTTTATTTTCAATAAAAGATAAAAAATACATAATGCGAATTCCGGGGGAAGGAACAGAAAAACTTATTGACAGAAAACAGGAAGCACAGGTATATCAAAGAATTTCAGATAAGGGAATATGTGATAATATTGTATATATAAATCCGGACAATGGCTATAAGATTACAGAATTTATTGATGGTGCGAGGGTGTGCAATCCAAAAAATAAAAAAGATTTGATCGAGTGTATGAAGAGCTTAAGAGAATTTCATGAACTTAAATTAAAAGTAGATCACGAATTTGATATTTTTGGACAAATAGAATTTTATGAATCTTTATGGAATGGAAATGCTTCTGTATATAGAGATTATAAAAAGACAAAGCGAAATGTTTTTTCTCTTAAGAATTATATCAATGAGAATATTCATGAAAAAGTTCTTACACATATAGATGCTGTTCCTGATAATTTTCTTTTTAAAGTAGACGGAAAAAATACAGACATTAGACTGATTGATTGGGAATATGCAGCAATGCAGGATCCGCATGTTGATATTGCAATGTTTTGTATTTATTCATTTTACGATAGGGAGCAGATAGACGAGCTTATAGATATATATTTTTGTGGAAAATGTGACAGAAAAACAAGAATAAAAATATATTGTTATGTTTCTGCGGCCGGTCTTTTGTGGAGTAATTGGTGTGAATATAAAAGAAATTTAGGGGTAGAGTTTGGTGAATATTCACTTAGACAATACCGCTATGCGAAAGAGTATTATAGAATTGTGCAGGAGGAGTTGAATGAAGAATAGAGTTAAAAAAGCAATAATTATGGCAGCAGGTCTGGGAAACCGAATGAAACCTGTAACACTTAGAACACCAAAACCGCTTGTAAAAGTGAATGGCATTAGAATGATAGATACAGTTATACAGGCGTTACATGAAAATGGGATTTATGAAATTTATATTGTTGTAGGTTATTTGAAAGAGCAATTTAAGATATTGACAGATGAGTATAAAGGGATAACACTTATTGAAAATCCGTATTATAAAGAGTGCAACAACATATCGTCTTTATATGTCGCAAGAGATTATATAGAGGAGTCAATGATACTTGATGGTGATCAGATAATATATAATTCCGATGTTCTTGCACCTGAATTTGAAAAATCAGGATATAATAGTGTGTGGACAGATATTGAAACAGATGAATGGCTCCAAACAGTAGAAAACGGTGTAGTTGTATCATGCAGCAGAACAGGTGGAAAAGGGGGATGGCAGTTATACAGTGTTTCCAGATGGACTAAAGCTGATGGAATAAAACTAAGAAAACATCTCGAATTAGAATTTGAAATTAATAAAAATACTCAGCTATATTGGGATGATATAGCAATGTTTTATCATAAAGAAGAGTATGAGCTTGGAATAAGACCAATGGATAAGGGAGATATTATAGAAATTGATAATCTTAGTGAACTTGTTTCAATTGATGAATCCTATAAAATATACTTGTAAATTTGGTAAAAGAAAGTGCTTGCTGTGGAAATAAATAATATAATTATTTGAGTATGCATAATAAATAAAGTACTTGGAAAAGGGGAGTAAAATGAATGAAAAAAAACTAATTGAAAAAGGAAAAATAGACTGGATAATAACGCTTGTTCCATTATTTCTAATAATAGTGTTATGTATATTGTTTTTTATTATGCCAAATCAGTCAAACAAAGTTTTAAGTCAGATTAGATTTTTCTTTGGTGATACACTTGGAACATATTATTTGATAATAGGTCTTGGGATATTTATTTTATCAATATTTATAGGTTCATCGAAATATGGTAATATCGTATTAGGAAAGCAGGATGAAAAACCTAAATATTCGTTTTTTGCATGGGGATGTATGATGTTTACATGTGGTTTAGCTGCTGATATATTGTTTTATTCATTTTCAGAATGGATTTTATATGCTACAGATCCACATATAGAGGAACTTGGAAGTATTCAAGAGTGGGCGGGTGTATTTCCGATTTTCCATTGGAGTTTTATTCCGTGGGGATTTTATCTTGTACTTGCAGTTGCATTTGGATTCATGCTTCATGTGAGGGGAAGAAGCAGACAAAAGTATAGTGAAGCGTGTCGCCCGATACTTGGAAAATATACTCAGGGGATACTTGGAAGAGTTATAGATTTACTTGCTGTGTTTGCACTTTTGGCAGGAACAGCAACAACATTTAGCGTTGCCACTCCGCTTATGGCACAAATTATTGGGGAACTATTTCATATAGAAATAAGCCGTACAATTATAAATGTTATTATTCTTCTTATAACCTGTTGTGTTTATACATATTCGTTGCTGCATGGGTTTAAAGGGATAAGCATACTTGCAAAAGTCTGTATCTATCTGTTTTTTGGATTGTTATTGTATGTTTTTATATTTGGTGGAGAAACAAGGTATATAATAGAAACTGGTATTACATCTTTTGGTAAAATGATTCAAAATTTCATTGGATTATCAACATATACAGATCCAATGAGAACATCAAGTTTTCCACAAAACTGGACTATTTATTATTGGGCATATTGGATGGTTTGGTGTGTGGCTGCACCGTTTTTTATTGGTAGTATATCTAGGGGAAGAAGTGTACGACAGACAATATTTGGTGGTTATGTGTTTGGTGTTGGTTCAACAGTAGTAAGTTTTATAGTTCTTGGAAATTATTCGATGGGAATGCAAATGTCGAAAGCAAAAGATTTCATTGCGTTATATAGAAAAACAGGAGATTTATATAGTCTGATAGTGTCAATCATAAAAACGATGCCATGTGCACCGCTTGTTATGGTTGTAGTATTAGTAACAATGATTGCATTTTATGCCACGTCATTTGATTCTATTGCATTGACAGCAGCGTGTTATAGTTATAAAAGACTTGAAGAAAATGAACAGCCGGATAAAAAAGTTCAATTTATGTGGTGTATTTTGCTGATATTGTTACCTATAGCTCTATTATTTGCAGAAAGTTCAATGAGTAATCTGCAATCGGTTAGTATAGTGGCAGCCTTTCCTATTGGAGGTGTTATAGTCTTAATAGCATTGAGTTTCTTGAAAGATGCGAAGAAATTTTTAAGTGAAGAAAACAAGGTTGATTAAGTTTAAAATATTATACGGAAAACAACTTGACGAAATTAGAGTGAGAAAGTAATATATTGTAAGTGGATTAAGATTAAATATACAGAAAGATGATAGTTTATAATGAAAAAGAGAGCTTCAAATATTGAATTACTTAGAATTGTAGCTATGTTTATGATAGTTGCAAGTCATTTTGCGTGTCATGGTGTTCAACATTGTAATGACACAGTGAATGCTTATAAAATATGGGAAACAGGAAGTATTTTTAATAAGTTGTTTGTATCATTTTTGACACCGGGTGGAATGGTTGGTGTTGCCTGCTTTTTTATGATTACGGGATATTTTAATATAGATAAGAAAAAATTCAGTTTAAAAAAGGTATTATTACAGGGAAGTTTTTATGGGATTTTTTCTGTATTTGTGCTGGTTATTGCCAAATTGTTAAAATATAATTTTACAGATATAGATTATTCAGTTTTATTTAGCACTGCTGTAAAGTCGATATTTGTACCTATTACTAACGGAGGGGTATGGTGGTTTTTAACAGCGTATGTTTACCTGATGTTTTTAACTCCGTTTTTAAATGCTGTGGTACAAAAATTGAATAAAAAAGGGTATATGTTTTTTATACTTGTTATATGGTTTATTATTTACAGTTTAGATGGTACATTATCAGGATTATATTGGTCTGTTCAAAGAGGTGTGATGTTTTATCTTATTGGTGGATATATTAAAACATATGTTGATATAAAAAATATAACACAAAAAGGAAAGGTGTTGCTGTTTATAACAGCAGTGTCATCATGGATTGTGGATTTTGTTCTTATGTTTTGTGTTGATGAAAAAAGATATATAATTAAAAATCAAATTTCTAATATGATTGATACAATCTATGTAATGCTGGGTAATGGTATTATTTTGGCTGTTCCTGTTGTTATTTGTTCAATTGCGATTTTTATATTATTTTTAAGTTTTGATTTTGAAAATAAATTTGTAAATAATATTGCTAAAACTACGTTTGGAATATATTTGATACATGATTCTATATTTGCCAGGTCATTTATTTGGCACGGAATCTTTAAGGTTGATACGGTATTATATAGTAAGACTTTATTTCCAATCTACGCAATTTGTTCGGTTATTATAGTTTTTGCAGTATGTGCTTTTATAGATATGATAAGGATAAAATTTATTGAACCAAATATGACAAAGTTTATTGATAATATTATGGAAAAAGTAAGGAGGCAGTTTTATAAGGAGAATGTATCATCATAATAAAATTATGAGATATACATTATAAAAGAAAAAATATTTTTTGCGTTAATATAGTGGATGGGAAGATACAATAAAAATTATTAAAAAAAGAAATAGGAAAGAGAAACAAAAGATGAGTAAGAAAAAGACACCACTATTAGCGTCAAAAGGAACAAAATTAAAATTACAAAATAATAATAGAAAAAATCCTTTTAATACAATTTTTTAGAGTAAACTTAGAAAGTATACTGTATTATTAGCTCTATTTATTGCTATTATTACAATATTTATGCCGGTAGCTAAATCCAAAGTATCAATTTGTGTAGAGTATGATAAACAATTAACATCTACAGCACAGTTGTTTTATGACACCGGTTTAGGATATACAGAGGAGCATTCCTTTTTATCAGAAATAGCTGACAAAAAGGCAGAGTTTATTATAGATGAAGATACAATTAGCAAAATAAATCTGTTTCGCTTAGATCCTGTTGGTGAACAGCAGGATGATTTTTCAATAGAAGAAGTTAGTGTGAGATGTGAGGGTAAAGATGTACTTGTATATTCTTCTGTTGAACTTAGAAAATATGTATTATCTGTGGCAAATGCCGTTGTAGATGAAGAAAATATGAAATTGACGAATATACAAGCGGATTCAAATATTTATTTTTCAGAGGATTTTGCTTCTAATCTAAAAAAAGCTGTAGAAGACAGGGCAAAGTCTACAGCTTTAGCGAAAAAAATAGTTAGAGCTGCTCTGATATTTTGTTCAATAATAGTTATAGTATTATTTGTTCAGTTTATAATTGGGCGAAATAAGAATGTAAAAGAAGTTTTAAAGAAAGTTGTAGAAAAAAACAGGTTGCAAAAGTCAGGTATATTTAAATATATTATATTGGTAATTTCCAATATTCTGATTTTAACGATAGTAATATTTTATACCATAAAAGATTTTTTGATTGAAAATTTTAGTGATTTATCTTTTGCTGAAATAGTATTTCATCTTAAAGTACCTATGGAAGGTACAAGCACGGATATAGTTTCAGAGTATTTTAAAGCAAAATCAAGCATATTGATAATAACAGTATTATGTCTTGTTGCAGCCAATATATGTATATTAAAGATAAAACAGCTTTTGCTTAACAGACTTACTTATATTTTTTCTTTTGGTTGTTCAATGATTGCGTTTTTGTTAATTGGCGGTATGTGTCTGAATCAGCTTGGAATGGTCGAATACCTTAAAAATCAGATGGAAAGTTCAAAGTTTATTGAAGACAATTATGTGAAACCCGATACGGTAAATGTAACATTTCCTGAAAAAAAGAGAAATCTTATATATATTTTTATGGAATCAATGGAGTCAACATTTATATCAAAGGATGAAGGCGGAGCCATGAATTATAATCTTATTCCTGAATTGACAAAATTGGCTCAGGATAACACTAATTTTTCTGAAGATAGTATGGTAGGCGGTTCATATGCGACATATGGTTCAAATTGGACGGTAGGAGCGATGGTTGCGCAGATAAGCGGATTACCATTGTTATTACCTATAGATATTAATTCTTATGGGGATTATGCTTCATTTTTACCGGGAGCCGTTACTCTTGGAGAAATTTTGCAAAAAGCAGGTTATAATCAGGAACTAATGGTTGAGCAATACGGATATGAATACATATATAAAGAACTTTCTAAAAATTCTAAATTTTATAATAAAGATATTTTAAATGAATGATAACAAAAAGCTGCATTTTAGAACGATAATCGGAAATGCAGTTTTTTATTATTGACGAACATACATTCACATGTTATTATACAAACAAGAGAAAAACAAACGAATGTTTGCAAAAGCGTAAAACATTGCATTTTTGTTATACCGTATGTATAATGTGTGAAAGGAGCAGCTTATGGGGAAGGTAGATATAGCAACGAAGCAATATATGTCGCATAGAGATGTTATAGCAGACGCATTCAATTTTTATGTTTATGATGGCAGGCAGGTGATAAAGCCTGAAAGATTGCAAAAACTGGATACTACAGAAGTGTTATTGCCATATGGGAACGATGCAGATATTGCAATACAGAAATTAAGAGACAATCTTATATTATGGAGTATGGCGATGGATGACGAGGCAGTATATGTTGTGCTGGGAATTGAAAATCAGGACAAGATTCATTATGCCATGGCAGTGAAGAATATGCTTTATGATGCATTGCAATATGCGAAGCAGGTAGAAGAAGCAAAGCGTTCATATCGCGACAAATCAAAAGAAAAGAAAGTTAAATTAAGTTCAGAGGAATTTTTATCTGGGTTTAAAAAAGATGACAGACTTATGCCGGTGCTCACATTGGTGATATATTTCGGAGACAAAGAGTGGGATGGTGCTAAAAGCATCCATGATATGTTGTCAGTTCAAAATCCTGAAATTTTGTCATATGTGCCGGACTATCGTATAAATCTTATAGAACCGGCGAAGATATCAGATGAAGAGTATGAAAAGTTCAAAACAAATTTAGGTTCGATAATGCAGTTTATAAAGCATCAGTCAGACCAAGACAGCAGCTGGATAAAAGGAAAAACAAGATTTAAACATGTTGAGAAAGAAGCAGTAGAGCTTATAAATCTTATAACCGGTTCACAAATTGCCGGAGAAGAAAAAGAGGAGGTTGTAGACATGTGCAGAGCGTGGGAAAATTCAATAAATAATGCAAAGACTGAAGGAAGACTTGAGGGAAAACGTGAAGGAAAGATAGAGGGAAAAATCGAGACACTATATGAAGAGTGTGATATGTCGATACCTGATATAGCAAAAAAAGTATCAAAACCGGAAGAGTATGTTAAAGAAGTTATAAAGAAAATGACAGCAGCATGTTTGTAGGAATTATGTAGATTGATAAAGAGGCATATACAATTTGGTATGTGCCTTTGTTAAAATAAAAATTTGCTGTTGTTCCAAATCATTTCTAAGTTGTAAATAAAGTCGAATATTGTTATAATAAAATCAAATATTTTTAGGAGGAACGGTATATGAGCATTTCAAAATCTAAATTTGGAGTTACAAAAGAAGGTAAGGAAGTTACGAAATATACATTAAAGAATACAAATGGTTTAGAGGTGTCGTTTATTGATTTGGGCGGAGTTATCACAAATATTATGATGCCGGATAAGGATGGCAATGTTGATGATATTGTCCTGGGCTATGATAAAGTCTCAGATTATGAGGTGAATATGCCAAGTTTTGGCGCACCTATAGGAAGATATGCAAACAGAGTCTCAAATGCATCTTTTTCTTTGAATGGTAAAGAATATAAACTCGATATGAACGATAATACAAATTGTCTTCATGGTGGAAATACAAGATATAATCGCATGATGTATGATGTGGAGACAGATTCAGTAGAAAATGGAGACAGCATTACTTTTTCAAGGCTGAGTCCCGATGGTGAACAGGGACTTCCGGGAAATCTTACTGTTGCGATTACATATACATTAAACGATCAGAATGAACTTATGGTAGATTATTATGCTGTGGGAGATGCAGACACTATTGTAAATATGACAAACCATTCATATTTTAATCTCGGAAAAGGTGGTCACAGGTGTAAAGACGTCCTTGATCAGGAAGTTACTATTTATGCGGATAATTATACACCTGTAAATGATATTTTAATTCCTACAGGTGAGATAAAGAGTGTTGAGAATACGGCACTTGATTTTAGAAAGGGCAAAAAGATTCGTGATGGACTTGGGGCTTTTGACAAGGATGAAAAGACTGTTACTGAGTATGATCATAACTTTGTACTAAACGGGGATAAAATATGTGATGTTGCGAAGGCTGCACAGTTTATATGTGAAGATACAGGCAGAATGTTAGAAGTTTATACAGACCAGCCGGGCATGCAGCTTTATACGGCAGGTACGCTTACTGTTGAAAATGCAAAAGATGGCATGAGTTATGGAAATTTCAGTGGTGCATGTTTTGAAACACAAAATTTCCCTAATGCAATAAACACAGAAGGCTTTCCAAATGCAGTTCTGAAGGCAGGAGAAGAGTATAGTACAACAACAGTATTTCGCTTTTCGGTTAATGATTAAAAAGAATAATAGAGCTTATTATGAATGCAGAAGGGATTGTTGAATACTTATGAAAAAACTAAGTGGTTCAGATGTTCTTGTTGTTGATGACAATAGTGCAAATACACTTGTTCTTAAAGCAATGGTTGAGAGATATGGTGTTCACGCTGACACTGCGGAATCAGGTATGGAAGCAATCGAAAAAACGTGCTCAAAAAGTTATGATTTTGTGCTTATGGATTATCTCATGCCTGATATGGATGGTGTTGAAGCCATAAGACAGATAAAATTTGTTACAAGTGGGACGGATGGCACGGTATTTTTTGGAGTTTCGGCTACAGTTGATGCACAGGTAAAGGAATTGTTTGACAAGGCGGGTGCAACAGATGTTCTCAGAAAACCTGTAAAAAAAGAAGAATTAGAAGCAGCTCTCATCGCAAATGGATTTGAGATTGATGTTACTGAAAGTGAAGAACAGGAAGATGAAGATCAGACGATGTTCCTTTCATCTGTGGATGGACTTAATTATGAAGAGGGATTGTCACTTATGGCAGGAAGTCTTGAAAATTATATGAAAGTTCTTGTAGTCAGTGTTAGAAACATAATCGAAAATTATAATATGATAGATGTTATAAGAAACACTGAACAGATGGAGACTATGACCTTGCACTTTCACAGTTTGAAAGGTATATTTTTAAATATAGGTGCAGATGAGCTTGCGGAGCAGTCAAAACGGCTTGAGTTTGCTGCGAGAGAATTTGAAAATCCATATGTTCATGAGATGATGGATGGGTATCTTGAAAAAGTAAAAAAATTTCACGACCAGCTTGAGAAAGCGTGTATTTTTTTCAAAGAGCAGGATAAAAATAAGAGTAACTCAGAAGTTATGCCTGTTTCAGAATTTATGAAGAATGTGGAAAAACTTAAGGAATATATTCAGGATTTCAACTATATAGATATTATTGAAATGTTAGAAAAGATGATGGGAAGTGCATCAGCAGACAGACAAGAGATATTAAACAAAGTTTATGACAATATACAGAATTTTGAATATGATGCGGCATATGAAATATTAAATAATATTACGGAGAATTAATATGAACGTCTTTAAAAAGTGTTTACGTAAAGAATTTGGAAAAAAAGGGTATGAAAAATATGTAAAACTTTTTTCTGAGGAGATTGGAGATAAGAAAAATGTCAGATTAAATATAGAAGATAAGAAGATTTATAAAGATATGTATGAAATTCTCTCAAAAGATTCAGAGACGGTTATCAAAGAAAAATTGGAAAATTTATCTGTCACATTATATAATGCACTGCAAATAATAAGAAAATTTTCGGGAATATTGTTTGTATATGCATTGGCAAATATTGTGTTGCTTATGCTTGAATTGGATTATTATGTTACATGTGCCAGTATAGCAATACTGGGAGCAGCATTTTTGTATAAGCTTCTTGAATTTCTGGAAAATAAATTTTGCTTTATTGATGCATATCTGATAATGATATATAAAGCAGTGCTTGAGAAAATCAGGTAGCTGATATACGGGATGATAACAGACATAGTGGATGTGTCAGAGTGTTAGGAAACTATTGAAATCAAGTAGGAGAAAATTCCTCATTAGAGGAATTTTCTCCTACTTGATTGTTGAAGTTATACTGTATGTCTATAGTCATACAGTATTATAAGAAATTTATCATGTGTACATTATTAGTATTATTATTTTAGATAAGCTTAAAATGTTTCATTGCATTATATATACCATCACCAAATACATCATCTGTTATATAGTCTGATTTATCAAGAACTGTTTTAGGACTGTGTTTCATCGCAATGCTTGTTCCGGCAAATTCAAGCATTGGCAGATCATTGTTGCTGTCCCCTATTGCAATAGTATCTTTTTTCTCTACATTAAAATATTCCATAAGAAATTCGATACCGGTAGCTTTAGAGCAATTAGAGGGAACTATCTCATAAAAGCTGTTGCCACGGTCGATTATTGTAAATATTTTTGAGTATTTTTCACTGAAAGATTTAAAATCACTGTTTTTATGAACGCCGATACAAAATTTATCAAATACAAGATTTGATGCCATTGCCGGGTCAAGTTCTTTATATGCATCAGGATATAGTTTTTTCTGCTCGTTTTTAAAATCGCCTATATGTGTAGTGTATGGTTTGTTTCTGTAATAAAGTGCTTTTTCGCCCTCTAAAAGCCATTCAATATCATATTTTTCAAGGTCTTTGATGAGCTCGTTGCCAATATCAAATGGTATTGTTTGAGAAAAGAGTATCTCATTTTTATATAAAATATAAGTACCGCATCCGCATATAAAACCATCCATATTTAATTCTTTAAGATAGACATCAATTTCTGACAAGGCACGACCGGTGTTTATGAAACAGAGATGTCCATTTTTCTGAAGTTTTTTTATTGCATCTTTTGCTGACTGGGGAACTACATTTTTTTTTCCGACTCTGTCAGCTATAGTTCCATCTACATCAAAAAATAATAATTTTCTCATATGCAAATCCTTTCGATAATGATATAATTTTTGTGTTTGTGATTTTTTCTTTGTTTTTACAATGTTGTTTATTATAATGCATAAAAGATGATAAAGTCAAATAAAGTTATTGACAACAACAAAACGTAATTGGTTATTATGGTTTTGGGTTTTAGAAATGAGGTTTTATATAAATGAGTTACGAGAAAAAAGACTTTTTGCCTGTGTGCAGGGAAGATATGATAAAGCGTGGCTGGGAACAGGTCGATTTTGTATATGTATGCGGTGATGCTTATGTCGACCATTCTTCTTTTGGTGCTGCAATCATTACAAGGGTATTGGAGGCACACGGATATAAAATAGGTTTTATTGCTCAGCCGGACTGGAAGGATGAGGAGAGTATTCAGGTATTTGGTATGCCGAGACTTGGTTTTCTTGTTTCAGCGGGAAATATGGATTCAATGGTAAATCATTATACTGTGTCAAAGAAAAGAAGAAGTTCTGATGCGTACACTCCGGGCGGTGTTATAGGAAAAAGACCTGATTATGCCACGATAGTGTATTGCAATCTTATAAGAAAAGTTTATAAAAGGGTGCCGATTATCATTGGAGGGATAGAGGCAAGTCTTAGAAGACTTGCACACTATGATTATTGGTCTGATAAATTAAAACATTCGATACTTGTTGATTCACAGGCTGATATATGTATATATGGAATGGGTGAACTTTCTGTAGTCGAGATAGCAGATGCGCTTGAGAGCGGAATTGACATATCTGATATTACTTTTGTAAACGGTACGGTTTACAGAGCCAAAAATCTTGACAGTGTGTATGATGCAAAGATGCTTCCTGACTATGAGACAATGCAGAATGATAAACTTGAATATGCAAAAAGTTTTTATATTCAGTATTGCAACACTGATTCAATTACTGCCAGCAGACTTGTTGAAAAATACAATGATTATCTTTATATAGTGCAGAATCCGCCGGCAAGACCGCTCACACAGATTGAGATGGATGATGTCTATGCACTTCCGTATATGAGGGCATATCATCCTATGTATGAAAAAGATGGTGGAGTACCTGCTTTGTCAGAGATAAAGTTCAGTCTTACAAGTAATAGAGGATGTTTCGGAGGATGCAGCTTTTGTGCTTTGACGTTTCATCAGGGCAGAGTGTTACAGACAAGGAGCCATGAATCAATAATTACAGAAGCAAAACAGATGATAAAAGAGACGGATTTTAAAGGGTATATACATGACGTAGGCGGACCGACGGCAGATTTTAGAGGAAGAGCATGCGACAAACAGGTTGAACATGGGGTATGTATGAACAGACAATGTCTTTTTCCAAAACCCTGTCCAAATCTCAAAGTTGACCACAGTGATTATCTTAAACTTTTGCGCAAGCTCAGGAAGCTTGACGGAGTAAAGAAAGTTTTTGTGCGTTCAGGTCTTAGATTTGATTATATAATGGCAGACAGTGATGATACATTTTTGAAAGAACTTTGTGAATACCATATCAGCGGACAGTTGAGAGTTGCACCGGAACATATTTCTGATGAAGTCCTTAAAAATATGGGAAAACCTGAAAATGCAGTATACGAAGCGTTTAAGGCAAGGTATGACAGGATAAACAGAAAGGTTGGTAAAAAACAGTTTGTCGTGCCGTATCTAATGTCATCACATCCAGGTTCAACACTTAAAGAAGCCGTAGAACTTGCCGTTCATTTAAGGGATTTAGGTTACATGCCCGAACAGGTTCAGGATTTTTATCCGACACCGTCAACTATTTCAACATGTATGTATTATACAGGGGTTGATCCAAGGACAATGAAAAAGGTGTATACACCTGTAAATCCGCATGAGAAAGCGATGCAGAGAGCACTTATACAATATAAGAATCCTAAAAATTATGATCTTGTAAAAGAGGCACTTATAAAAGCAGGAAGAGAGGATCTTATAGGCTTTGACGAAAAATGTCTTATCAGACCGAGAAAAGAAAAGTGGCGTGAGGAGGCATGGGAAAAGAAGAATGCTAAACATGGTAAAAGTTCCAAGGCAGGGCAGAATTCAGGAAAGAATTTGGGAAAGAGAAAGAATGGTGAAAGCGGTAAAGGAAGTATTAGCAAATCAAACAAAAATGACAATACCACAAATGGAAACAGAAAAAACAGGGGAACTGTTAAGTCATCAGGAAAAAGAAAAGTAACATCTGAAAAAAGATATGGTACAAAATCAAAAAGAAGGTAAAATTTATTAGAAAACAGACGATATAAAATATAGATAAGTAGTATATCGTCCAAATAACATTCTTGTTTATAGAATGGATTAAAGGAGTGTGATTGTTATGCCATCAGTTTTTTCAATAAGTGGTGCAAACAGTATGTTTTTTGCGGATAGCAGCAGTAAAAACTCAAATGATTCGGTGTCATCAATTTTTGGTGAGACAAGCACTTTGCTTGGCGACTATTCAATGATTAAATCAGGCAGTTACAAGAAGCTTTTAACTGCATATTATGCTTCGCAAAAAACAGATAATAAGAGCAATGGGACTTCAACTTCAGGTTCAACCGCAAATTTAGTGGATATAAAGACAACTGCAGTTAAATTAAAACAATCTTTATCTAAGTTGTCAGAGACTTCATTATATGAGAAAAAGACAGACAAAGACGGAAAAAGTGACTATGACAGAGATGCCATTACAAGTGCGGTTAAAAATTTTGTTGATGCCTATAATAATTATATTGATGCGAGTGGAAATGCTGATTCGACAAGTCTTTTAAGAAGAAGTGTGAGTATTGTCAATAACACAAATGCGAATTCGGTTCTGCTTTCAAAGAGTGGTATCAGCATCGGAAAAGATAATAAACTTTCACTTGATGAAGATACTTTGAAGAAAACAGATGTTAATGTTTTAAAGACTTTATTTACAGGTGTAGGTTCTTTGAGTGATACAATATCATCAAAGGCAAATGAGAGTTATGGTATTGCAAACAGTGCTGTATTTAACAATAATCATGCAGCTTCATACACCTATAGCGGTGCATATACGACATTTGCGAACACAAACAGTTGGTTTGAGGGACTTATGTAGTATCAGTTTGAATATGCAATATCAGCATTAAAATGATGCAAGGGTCATGACCCTGCCATCATTTTAATTACAATTAATCAGACTTAAATAAAAATACAGGCGTGTATGGATAAGCAGACAGGGTATTTGGGATACTCATTGTAATCTTTGACATGCCTGTATCTTTATGTGGCAGAAAATAAATTTACTTTATTTGTATTTGTTTATGGCTGGTCGGAAAAATTAAAGATGAGAGGAAAAAATATGTATCGTTTTTATGTATCTAAGGAGCAGATTGCGGCTGATAAAATTTATATAGAGGGAACGGATGTAAATCATATAAAAAATGTTTTAAGACTGGAAAAGGGTGATTGGATAATTGCCTGTGACAAAGAAGGAACAGATTACATTTCAAGAATAAATACTTTATCTTCTGAGCAGATTTTGCTCGATGTTGAAAAAGTGCAGGACTCAGATACAGAACTTCCGTGTAAGATTGTGCTTTTTCAGGGAATTCCCAAAAAAGATAAGATGGAATTTATCATACAGAAAGCTGTGGAATTAGGCGTGTCCGAAATTGTTCCTGTTGCTATGAAAAGATGTGTTGTGAAGTTGGACGACAAGAAGAGTGACAAAAAGGCAAAGAGGTGGCAGGCTATAGCTGAGGCAGCCGCAAAACAAAGCGGCAGAGGGATTATTCCTAAAGTGGCAAATCCTGTAAGTATTAAAGAGGCATTTGACATTGCGGGCAGCTTAGAGTACAATATGATACCATATGAGTTACAGGACGGAATTGAAGAGTCGAGAAAAATAGTAAAAGAAAGCTGCACGAAAAAATCAGTTGGAATATTTATAGGACCGGAGGGCGGTTTTGAAAAAGAAGAAGTTGAAGAAGCTATATCTAAGGGGATAAAGCCAATATCACTTGGAAAGAGAATTCTTAGGACAGAGACGGCAGGAATGGCAATTGTTTCGATTATGATGTTTGAGATGCAGGATTAAGATTTAGAGATATTTAAAGTACGGAGGAATACAAATGGAGGCTTATCTTGATAATGCCGCTACGACACAGGCATTTGATGAAGTATGCAGGGAAGTTGAAAAGGTTATGATGATTGATTTTGGAAATCCGTCATCAAAGCATACAAAAGGAATGAAGGCGGAAAATTATATAAATGAGGCGAAAGAAAATATTGCGGCAACACTTAAATGCCAGCCTAAGGAAATTATATTTACGTCCGGCGGAACAGAATCAAATAATATGGCACTTATCGGTACGGTGTTAGCAAACAAAAGAGCCGGAAGACACATTATTACTACAAGAATAGAGCATGCATCTGTACATGAACCGCTGGCTTTTCTTGAAGAAATGGGTTATGAAGTGACTTATCTGAAAGTTGACAAGCTTGGTCATGTTGACATGAAAGAACTTGAAGAGTCAATAAGAGATGATACTGTTATTGTTTCTGTTATGTTTGTCAATAATGAGATTGGTGCGGTAGAAGATATTAAAAAAATATCTGAGCTAATCAAGAGTAAAAATAAAAATATAATATTTCATGTAGATGCGATTCAGGCATATGGCAAATATAAAATAGTACCAAAGAAGTTAGGTATTGATCTTATGTCGGTAAGCGGTCACAAGATACACGGACCTAAGGGAAGTGGATATATATATATAAAAGAAAATACAAAAATAAGACCTATAATTTTCGGTGGTGGACAGCAAAAAGGCATGCGTTCGGGAACTGAAAATGTTCCTGCGATAGCAGGATTAGGACTTGCCGCAAAGATGATATATGATAATCAGAATGAAAAAATAGAGAAACTTTATGAATTGAAGCAGATGCTTATTGATGGTTTGTATGATATAGGAAATCAGAATAAATGTGCTGACGGTTCGTGTGGAGTTGTAATAAATGGCATAGATGGAATTGATATAAAAGACACGGCACCACATATAGTTAGTGCGTCATTTTATGGAATAAAGAGTGAGGTTTTACTTCATGCACTTGCTTCAAAAGGTGTTTATGTCTCATCGGGTTCGGCATGTTCTTCAAATCATCCTGACCTTAGCGGAACATTAAAAGCAATAGGTGTCAGTGATGAACTTCTTGACTCGACAATCAGATTCAGTTTTTCTGTTGAGACGACAAAAGAGCAGATAGAGTATGCATTGGAAGTATTGATGAAGCAGCTTCCGATATTGAAACGTTTTACAAAACAATAATAAACAACACAGGTAATAATCAAAAATGGGTTGCCATGCACACATAAGGTGCGGCAGGCTGTCGGAATAAATACCTGATAAAATAAAAAATGGAGGAAAAAATGGCGCAGGGATTTTTATTAAAATACGCAGAAATAGGAGTTAAGGGAAAGAACCGTTATAAGTTTGAAGATGCGTTATGCAATCAGATAAGATTAAGACTTTCTGAGATTGACGGTGAGTTTACTGTTGAGAAAGAATCAGGAAGAGTATTTGTTCAGGCTGACGGAGACTTTGACTTTGATGAAGTGATTGAGACGTTACAGAGAGTATTTGGTCTTGCAGGAATCAGTCCGGTGGAAGTGATTGAAGATAAGAGCTGGGACAATGTCACAAAAGCAGTAGGTGACTTTGTAGAAAAGCAGTATGACAAATGTGATTTTTCTTTTAAGGTAAAATCAAAGAGAAGCGATAAGCATTATCCTTATACATCACCGGAAGTATGTGTGGAGATGGGCGGATATCTTCTTGAAAGATTTCCTGGACTTTCAGTAGATGTGCATAATCCTGACGTATATATATGGGTAGAGATAAGAGAAAAAGCATATGTATACTCAAAGGTTTATAAGGGGATAGGCGGTATGCCGCTTGGAACAGCAGGAAAGGCAATGCTTCTTTTGTCAGGTGGAATCGACAGTCCAGTTGCAGGTTATATGATTTCTAAGAGAGGTGTCTGGATAGATGCGGTTTATTTCCATGCACCGCCATACACAAGTGAGAGAGCAAAACAAAAGGTTGTTGACCTTGCAAAGCTTGTTTCAAAATATACAGGAAAGATAAGACTTCATGTTGTCAATTTTACAGATATTCAGATGTATATTTACGAACAGTGCCCTCATGAAGAATTGACTATCATTATGAGAAGATACATGATGAGAATAGCACAGCATCTTGCAAAAGAGAATGGATGTCTCGGTCTTGTCACGGGAGAGAGTATAGGTCAGGTGGCAAGCCAGACTATGCAGAGTCTTGCAGCTACAAATGAAGTATGTGATATACCTGTCTACAGACCGCTTATTGCATTTGATAAGCAGGATATAGTCGATATTTCTGAAAAAATTGGAACATATGAGACATCAATACAGCCATATGAGGACTGCTGTACAATTTTCGTGGCAAAACATCCTGTCACAAAACCAAATCTTAAAGCAATCAACAAGTCAGAAGAAAATCTTACGGAAAAGATTGACGAGATGGTAAAAGAGGCTCTTGATACTATTGAGATAATAGAGATAGGAAAATAATGCAAGGGTCAAAATATATTTTGACACCGGCATCAGAAAAAAATAAAGTAAAAAATGCTTTAAGAAGTTTAAACGTAAAAAAAGAGAACACCTTACGATATATCTATGGTGTTCTCTGAAATTGCATTTAAAATTTGAGAAGGCACAGCCTTCCCGGTGTTTAGTATAAACTGTTGTGTCCAAACTGACACACTCTTTTACTCAACGATGTAAGGTGCTAATGTTTTGAGGATATCATCCATGTTGTCATCATCATGAATGTTTAAGTCAATTGCCTTTGAAAGGTCAAGACTGAAAATTCCCATGATGGATTTTGCATCAATAACATATCTTCCTGAAACTAAATCAAAATCTGTATTGAATTTAGTTACATCATTTACAAATGCCTTTACTTTGTCGATAGAGTTTAAAGAAATCTTTACGGTTTTCATACTAACTACCTCCCTTATATTTTGTTCACATATAATACTAGACATTGAATGATGAAAAGTCAATATACAATGTTGCCAAAAAAAATGGCGTAAGTGTGTATATAGTTACTATCAGATTGCAAATAATTGATAAATTATTAAAATGTTTTGTAATATGTAACAAAAATCGGAGGTGTTTTTTTGGCATAAATTTTAAAAATTGATACGATGTAAAATTTTATTAAATAATAACAAGGAGGAAAAAAGTGCGAGTTGCTTTTTTGACATTAGGCTGTAAGGTTAATTCTTATGAGACTGAGAAGATGAAGATAAATTTTGAAAAAAAGGGTCATATGGTTGTTGCATTTGAGGAAAAGGCGGATGCATATATCATAAACACATGTACTGTAACTAACATTGCCGACAGGAAGTCAAGAAAAATGCTTCATCGTGCGAAGCGCATAAATCCTGACGCTGTCATTGTCGCTGCCGGATGTTATGTCGATTCGGCAAAAGCTAAAGGCGAGGTTGATGACAGTGTAGACTTATTTATCTCCAATAAAGACAAGAAAAATCTTGTAGAACTTGTTTTAAACAAATTATCTCAGAACGGCAGCTATGACACAAAAATGGATGACGTGGATATGGAAAGTCAGCAGCAAAACAGCAGTGAAACAGTGTCTGAAGAAACAGCTCATATTCATATGTCAGAGGCAGCCGTTGAAGAAGAACATACAAGAGCATATATAAAGATACAGGATGGGTGCAACCAGTTTTGTACATATTGTATAATTCCGTATGTGAGAGGACCGTTGAAAAGCAAATCAATTGATGAGATTACCGCAGAAGTTGAAAAACTTTCAAGACAGGGATACAAAGAGATTGTTGTTACAGGTATTCATCTGTCCTCGTATGGCGTGGATGGCAAAAAGTCAGGTGCTTTTCTTGAAAAAGAGGGAAAGCCGTTACTTGAAGCATTGGAGGCAATAAACAGCGTCACAGGGATTGAGAGAATAAGGCTTGGTTCGCTTGAACCAAGAATAATAACCGATGAATTTGCAAAAAGGTTGTCGGAAATATCATCAATATGTCCTCATTTTCACCTGTCTTTGCAGAGCGGAAGTGACAGTGTTTTAAAGAGAATGAACAGGCATTATACGTCTGAACAGTACCTCGAGGGAGTAAAAATACTTGAAAAATATTTTGAAAATCCGGCAATAACGACAGATATTATTGTGGGATTTCCGATGGAAACAGAAGATGAATTTGTTGAAACGCTTAAATTTGTCAAAGAAGTGCGGTTTGCACAAATTCATGTTTTCAAGTATTCAAGGAGACAGGGAACCGCTGCAGATAAGATGGACGGTCAGATAGCTGAGAGTGAAAAATCAGCAAGAAGTGAAAGGCTGATAGAAAAAGAAAAAGTTCTTGAGAGTGAATTTAGAGAACGTGCATTAAAAAATGAGGAAAAAGTTTTATTTGAGGAAATTACGCAGATAAACGGGAAAAAATATATAACAGGATATAATGAGAGATATATAAGAATTGCTGTAAGTGCTGAAAATATTGAGGATGCACAAAGTAAATGCAATAAGATAATCAGCGTGAAAATTATCGGAAAAGTGAATAATGAAGTGGTTCTTGCAGAGTTAAATGACAACTTTTAAAAAAAATTATATTGTTTTTTTTGATGGGATATATTAGTATATATGTATATATTTTTGAACGTGAAAAGGAATGGAGGTTTACTGCCTTTATGCAGGAAATAAATAATACACAATATTTTAAAGTACAAAAAGATCAGGTAATTGAAGTTAAAGATGTTATAGCGAGAGTATATGAAGCTCTTACAGAGAAAGGATATAATCCTGTAAATCAGATAGTCGGTTACGTTATGAGCGGTGATCCGACTTATATTACAAGTCATAAGGGAGCAAGAAGTCTTATCAGACGTGTGGAACGTGATGAGATAATTGAACTTCTTTTAGAGGACTATATAAATAACAATTTTAAATAAAAATACAGAAAGAAAAAACGGGTGAAAATATGAGAATCATGGGGCTTGATTATGGCGCAAAGACAGTAGGTGTAGCAATTAGTGATGATATGCTTATCACGGCACAGCCTGTCGAAACAATAAGGCGTGAACGTCCGACAAAGCTCAGACAGACTCTTGCGAGAATTGAGACTCTGATGAAAGAATATGATGTAGAAAAAGTGGTTATAGGACTGCCAAAAAAGCTGAACAACGAAGAAGGCGAGCGATGCGAAAAGACAAGAGAGTTCGGGAAAATGGTAGAGAGAAGAAGCGGACTTGAGGTTATATATCAGGATGAGCGTCTCACAACAGTTCAGGCTGACAGTGTGCTTTCAGAAGGCGGAATCCGTAAAGAAAAAAGAAAGCAGTATATAGATAAGATGGCAGCATCATTGATTTTACAGAGTTACTTAGATAGTTTAGAGCGGAAATAAGTGCTTTCTGCCTGTTTATAGCGAAAGGATACAATTTAATATGGAAGAGAATAAGGAAACTAAAGTTGTTAATTTTACAACGGATAATGGAGAGGAAATTCCTTTTTTTGTGGTAGAAGAAACTAAGATAGCAGGGGAAAATTATCTCCTTGTTACTGACAGTGAAGATGATGAAGCGGATGCATATATTCTTAGAGAGGTTTCTGAAAACACGGAAGAAAGCTTTTATGAGATGCTTGAAGATGATGATAAAATAAATGCAATCTCAAAAGTTTTTGCAGAATTATTGGACGATGTGGAATTTGAAAACTAAATGAAAGGCAGGGAAAAAAATTGAAAACAGAGACAGAAAATTCTCAGAATGAGAACATAAATATAGAAGAGCCGGCGGTGGAAGAAAAAACTGCAAAAAGACCGGGGAGACCGAGAAGAAAAACAACTGACAAGCCAGCAACAGTAAGAAAGACTGCGGCAAGGAGCACAAAGAAAAAAGAAGATGCTCCACTTGGAAAAGGACTTAAGATTATACCACTCGGCGGATTAGAACAGATAGGTATGAACATCACGGCATTTGAATATGAGGACAGCATAGTTGTTGTAGATTGCGGTTTGTCATTTCCGGAGGACGAGATGCTTGGAATAGACCTTGTTATACCGGACATTACTTATCTTAAGGAAAATATCGACAAAGTTAAGGGATTCGTGATAACACATGGTCATGAGGATCATATAGGTGCACTGCCATATGTATTAAAAGAGATAAACGTACCTGTTTATGCGACAAAGCTTACAATGGGTCTTATCGACAATAAATTAAAAGAGCATGTACTTCCAAAACCGGTTAAGAGAAAAGTTGTGAAATACGGTCAGTCAATAAATCTCGGATGTTTCAGAATAGAATTTATCAGAACAAATCATAGTATTTCAGATGCGGCAGCACTTGCGATATATTCACCGGCAGGCATAGTTGTTCACACAGGTGATTTCAAGGTTGATTATACACCTGTAAACGGAGAGACTATTGACCTTCAGAGATTTGCCGAACTTGGAAAAAAAGGTGTGCTTGCGCTTATGTGTGACAGTACAAATGTCATGAAGCCGGGCTATACAATGTCAGAGAGAACCGTTGGCAAAACTTTTGACAATATATTTGCCGACAATGAAAAACACAGAATAATTGTTGCGACATTTGCATCAAATGTTGACAGAGTGCAGCAGATTATAAATTCAGCAGAAAAGTATGGAAGAAAAGTTGTAATTGAGGGACGAAGCATGGTAAATGTTATTACTACGGCTACAGAACTCGGTTATCTGGACGTTCCTAAAAATATAATAATAGAAATGGAACAGATGAAGAATTATCCGCCTGAAAAACTTGTGCTTATCACAACCGGAAGTCAGGGTGAGGCGATGGCGGCTCTTTCGAGAATGGCTGCAAATCTTCACAGAAAAGTTTCAATAGAACCGGGCGATACTGTAATCTTCAGTTCAAGACCGATTCCGGGAAATGAAAAAAATGTTTCAAAGGTCATAAATGAACTTGCACAGAAAGGTGCAAAAGTTATTGTGCAGGATACACATGTATCAGGTCATGCTTCTCAGGAAGAGATAAAACTTATATATTCTCTTACAAGACCAAAATATGCGATACCTGTACATGGTGAATATCAGCATTTGAAAGCACATGCTGAACTTGCTCAGGGAATGGGTATACCTAAAGAAAATACAATAGTATTGTCATCAGGTGATGTACTTGAACTTACACAGGAGAGAGCTACACTTATCGGCAAGGTTCAGGCTCAGGGCATAATGGTAGATGGTCTTGGAGTCGGAGATGTAGGAAATATTGTACTTAGAGACAGACAGCATCTTTCTGAAAATGGTCTTATTATAATTGTACTTACACTTGAAAAATATACTAACCAGCTTCTTGCAGGTCCTGATATTGTTTCAAGGGGATTTGTTTATGTAAGAGAATCAGAGTACCTTATGGATGAGGCAAAGAGTATAGTTTATGCAGCTCTTGAAAGATGTCTTGATAATAAGGTTTCTGATTGGAGCAAGATAAAGACTGAAATAAAAGACAGTCTCAGTGATTATCTCTGGAAGAAAATGAAACGTAATCCTATGATTTTACCTATTATCATGGAAGTTGAGTAATTATGGCTTAGTTTTATATATGGCTGTACAGAGGGGAGCGGGATAATGAAAGAAATTGATGATGCATTAAATGCACTGATAAATGTTATAAAATCGACAAAAGAATATAATCAGTATCAGACACTTTTGAAAAAAGTAAAAAATGAACCGGAATTATATGGAAGAATATGTGATTACAGAAGAAAAAGTCTCGCTCTGCAGCTTTCGGATAATGAGAATTTTATTCAGGAAAATAACAATCTTCAGAATGAATTTGCTGACTTACTGAATATTGGTCTTTCAAATGAATATTTTGCGGCTGAACATCAGTATTGTGTGATGATACGAAAAATTCAGGAGTGTTATTTGGAGAAAATCAGTATTGAAACTGATTTTCTGGAGGGATAGATATGAGTGGTTCCCGAAGTGCAGGACAGGCATTAATTTTTTTCCGCAGAGGTATTCTTCTTCTGGTCAATGTTTTAGTATCTGTTTTAATTATTTTTATGATGTTTCATGCATGCAAAATGTGTTATGATATTTGTTATGAAATTTATGGTCCGGTTGTTGTAGAAAAAGCACCGGGAACGGATATACGGTTTTCAATTTCAAAAGACGAGTCAATGTACAAGGTGGCAAAAGAATTATATGATGACGGATTGATTGTAAACAGATATTCATTTTATATAAGAACCATGCTTATGGACAGAGATGAAATGAAATTGAAACCGGGAGATTATATATTAAATACAAGTATGGATTATGAAGAAATACTTGATATGCTTACAAAAAGCGATTGAAAAGAGAGGTATTTGTTTTGATTATTGATGAGAGGTTGTCAACATATATTGATTCAATATCCTGGAGCATACCTGAATATTTAAAAGAGGTTGAGAAAGAGGCTTTGGCAGACGGTGTACCTATAATAAGACGCCCCATGCAGTCGCTTATTTCATTTCTTTTGACAGTAAAAAAACCGAAGGCAGTATTAGAGATAGGTACTGCAGTCGGTTTTTCAAGTATGTTGATGAGTGAATATGTATCAGATAATACGATTATAGATACTATAGAGAAAGTTCCGATACGCATAAAATGTGCTAAAGAAAATTTTGCCAGATATGAAAAGACAGAAAGAATAAATCTTTTTGAAGGTGATGCGGCAGATGTTTTAAAAGAACTTGCGGCGGCAGGGAATAAATATGATTTTATTTTTATGGATGCAGCCAAGGGACAGTATCTTAATTTTTTGGAACCTGTTATTGAAATGCTTGCCGAGGACGGTCTTTTGGTGACTGATAATGTTTTACAGGATGGGGATATTATACAGTCAAGATATGCGATAACAAAGCGTGACAGGACAATTCATGGCAGAATGAGAGAATATTTATATTTTCTGACTCATTCTGAAAGGTTTAAAACTGTTGTGCTGCCGGTCGGAGACGGTGCGGCATTGTCACAGGTTGTACCTGGTGGTATCAGTAATAACGATTAGAAATCAGAAAAAAATGAAAAATTTAAAATAACAATGCAAAGAGATAAAATAGGAGGAAATTATGTTAGCAAATGGAAAACCGGAATTACTTGTGCCTGCAAGTAGTCTTGATGTTTTGAAAGTTGCCGTCATGTATGGTGCAGACGCAGTTTATATCGGTGGGGAGTTATATGGACTTAGAGCGAAGGCAAAAAACTTTTCAAATGAAGATATTAAAAAAGGAATAGAGTTTGCACACGAATATGGAAAGAGAGTATTTGTAACTGCGAATATTACAGCACACAACAGGGATCTTGAGGGCGTCAGAAAATATTTTGAGGAATTAAAAGAGATTAAGCCGGATGCGCTGATAATATCTGATCCGGGTGTGTTTACAATAGCAAAAGAAGTATGTCCTGAAATTGAAATTCATGTAAGTACACAGGCAAATAATGTAAATTATGCAACATATCTTTTCTGGCAGAGACAGGGGGCAAAAAGAGTTGTTTCAGCGAGAGAACTCTCGGTTGCTGAGATTAAAGACATAAGAGCGAATATTCCTGATGACCTTGAGATAGAGACATTTGTACACGGTGCAATGTGTATTTCATATTCAGGCAGATGTCTGCTCAGCAATTATTTTACGGGAAGAGATGCAAATCTTGGAGCATGTACACATCCATGCAGATGGAAGTATCATATTGTTGAGGAAAGCAGACCGGGCGAGTATCTTCCTATCGAAGAAAATGAGAGAGGAACATACATTTTTAATTCAAAGGATTTGTGTATGATAGAGCATATACCTGACCTTGTAGATGCGGGTATAGACAGCTTTAAGATAGAGGGTCGAATGAAAACGGCACTTTATGTGGCAGATGTGGCAAGAACTTATCGTCAGGCGATTGATGATTATTTCGAGTCACCAAAGCTTTATGAGTCAAAAAAAGATTATTATATGGAAGAAATCTCAAAGTGTACGTACAGACAGTTCACAACGGGATTTTTCTATGGACCGACTACTCATGAGACACAGATTTATGACAACAACACATATGTGAGAGGATATGTTTTCCTTGGAATTATCAGGGAAGTTGATGAGGAAGGTTATGCACTTATAGAACAGAAAAATAAATTCTGCGTGGGTGATGAGATAGAGATAATGAAGCCATCGGGAGAGAATGTGACGGTTAAAGTTCTTGACATGAAAAATGAAAAGGGTGAAAAAGTTGAGAACTGTCCTCATCCGGGAGAACTTGTGAAAATACTTCTCAGTGAAACACCGGATGTTATGAATCTGATAAGAGTTAAGGAAGAGAATAAATAATATGCTACAAGGGTCAAAATACTTTTTGACCTCAACATCAATAATATAGAGTATGGAGGTTTCTGAATGACAGTACAGGAAAAATATTTAAAGATTGTAGACGAAGTGATTGAAAAAGGACCGTATAAGCCGGACTGGGTATCTTTGTCTGAGTACGAAGCACCGAAGTGGTTCAGAGATGCCAAGTTTGGGATATTTATCCATTGGGGATTGTTTAGTGTTCCGGCTTTCAACAATGAATGGTATTCAAGAAATATGTACATTCAGGACATGGAAGAATGGAAACATCACAGAGAGACTTTTGGCGAGCATACTAAATTTGGATATAAGGATTTTATACCGATGTTTACTGCACCGAAATTTAATCCGAAAGAGTGGGTTAAATTGTTTAAAAAAGCGGGGGCAAAATATGTTATGCCTGTAGCTGAGCACCACGACGGATTTCAGATGTATGACAGTGAGATAAGTGAGTGGACAAGCGTAAAAAAAGCCATGAAAAGAGATGTACTCGGTGAACTCAAAGAAGCAATTCAGGATGAGGGTCTTGTTTTTTGTGAGTCTAATCATCGTGTTGAGCATGCTTTCTTTATGGGACATGGCTGTGAGTTTGAGAGTGATATAAAGCAGCCTATGAAACTCGGTGATTTCTATTGGCCGGCAATGCCCGAACCTGACAATCAGGATCTTTTCAGTCCTGCACCTCCGAAGGAATTTCTTGAGGACTGGCTTGCAAGAAACTGTGAACTTGTTGAAAAATATAAGCCGTCAATGGTTTATTTTGACTGGTGGATACAGCACGATTCCGTAAAGGAATATTTAAAGAAATTTGCGGCATATTATTATAACCGTGCCAATGAGTGGGGCATGAAAGTTGGCATATCATATAAACATGATGCCATGATGCTTGGAACGGGAATACTCGACATGGAGCGAGGTCATTTCTCGGAGGCAAAACCATTTTACTGGCAGGCAGACACATCTATGGCATTTAATTCATGGTGTTATACTGAGCAGAACAGATTTAAGAAATCAAGTGACATACTTCAGGATTTGGTTGATATTGTCAGCAAGAATGGCTGTCTTTTGTTAAATGTCGGACCAAAAGCTGACGGTACGATATGCGACGAAGAGATAAATATAATGGAAGAAATCGGAGAGTGGATGGATGTAAATGGAGAGGCAATCTACGGTACACATCCTTGGAGAGTTCAGGAAGAGGGAAGTACGGAAGTTGTAGAAGGAATGTTTTCAGAAGAGGGAAGAAAAGATTTCACATCTGAGGATATACGATTTACATGTAAGGCAGATTGCATTTACATAATACCTATGAAGCAGAATGGTGAAGATATAATCGTTAAGAGCATGGGAGAAAACAGCAAAGATTTTCATGGCATTATTGAGGAATTTAAGGCACTCGGTTATGATGAACAGCCGGAGTTTATCAGAGAAGATGACAGAATGATAATAAAAGCACCGTTTGTAAAGAGCGACAAGCCTGTTGTGTACAGAATGAGACTTAAATAGGTATAAGAATGTGTGACTATATAAAATCAAAAAATGTTTATATAATTTATAATCATGATATTTATAAAACATAAATATATAAGAATAGGGACATCAATAAAATGATGTCCCTTAATTAATGCTTTATTATAATCTTGTCAAAAAATCAAAAAAATTAAAATAAAAATATATCTATAAAAATAAGAATGAATCCATGCTTCGATTATAACAAATGTAAAGGTAAATTAGCCAACCTTTACAACATTTGAAGCCTGTGGTCCTTTTTCTCCGTTTACAACGTCAAATTCCACTTCTTCACCTTCGTCAAGAACTTTGAAACCATCCATCTGAAGTGCTGAATAATGTACGAATACATCCTTACCTGTCTCGTCTGAAATGAAACCAAAACCTTTTTTTGCGTTAAACCACTTAACTGTACCCTTCATTGTACTGCCTCCTAAAACTTTAAAAAATATTTATGCCCAAAATGGCATGCCATAGGGCTGATATGGTGTCTATGTAACCACCAACACAATTAAATCTATCATATAAAATGTTCAGTGTCAACGCATTTTTGTGGCGGAATACTTTCTTTTATCACCATATGGCAGTGTGTAAAATCAGGAATTATTTGCTATGTCTGCGGCAAGTTCTTCGAGGTACATCCATCTGTCCATTTTGTAGTCAAGTTTTTGTGAGAGCTCCTCTTTTTTTACTGATAACTCTCCAAGTTTTACAAAGTCATTTGCGGCTTTTAACATGGCATTGTCGGTTTCCTCAATCTCCTGTTCAAGGGCAGCAATGTCTGCTTCTATAGTCTCAAACTCTTTTTCTTCCTTGTAAGACATTTTTTTCTTTTTAACCTGACCGTCTTTCCAGTTGTCTTTTGTCACTTTTGATTTGCCCGAATTGTTTTCGGGATTTTCACTACAGTTGTTGTCAGTGCTTTCTGATAAAGCTAAACCTGCATCGGTAACATCAAGTTTGTGGGTTGTGTGGTTCAGATAGTCTGTGTAGCCGCCCTCATATTGATTTATGGTACTGTTTTCAAAACAGAATATTCTTGATACAACCCTGTCAAGGAAATAGCGGTCATGGGAAACCGTTATAACAATGCCGTCAAACGAATCAAGATAATCTTCCAGTCGTGTGAGAGTGGCAATGTCAAGGTCGTTTGTCGGCTCGTCGAGAATAAGGATATTCGGTGCTTCCATAAGTATTCTCAGAAGATAAAGACGTCTTTTTTCACCGCCTGAAAGTTTGCCGACAATTGAGTATTGCTGGTCTGGTGGAAATAAAAATCTCTCCAACATTACGGAAGCGGATATGGTGCCGTCTTTCGTATGGATAAATTCACCGCCCTCTCTTACATAATCAATAACTCTCAAAGAGTCATCCATGGCTTCGTTTTCCTGTGAGAAATAACCTATTTTTACGGTTTGTCCTATCGTAACCTGACCTGAATCAGGCTTTGTTTTTCCTGTTATTATGTTCATCAGAGTTGATTTGCCGCAGCCATTTGGTCCGATAATACCCACTCTGTCATTTCTTAAAAAGAAATATGTAAAGTCATTGATAACAGGTATTCCATCAAATGATTTTGAAATGTTTTCAAGTTCGATTGTCGTTTTGCCGAGTCTTGACGATGCAGAGCTTATTTCAATAGTACTGTCTGTAACAGGAGATTTCATATCACGGAGAGTCTCGTATCTTTGTATATGTGCTTTTTGTTTTGTGGAACGTGCTCTGGCACCACGCATCATCCACGCAATTTCAGTGCGGAGTAAACTCTGTCTCTTTCGCTCTGTTGCGTTTGCAATTTCTTCTCTTTGAGCTTTTCTTTCCAAAAATCCCAGATAATTACAATCGTAGCTGTATAATTTACCCTTATCAATCTCAACGATTCTGTTTACGACACTGTCAAGAAAATATCTGTCATGAGTAATCATTATGAGAGCTCCGCGGTATTTTTTCAAATAGTCTTCAAGCCATTCATTCATTGCACTGTCAAGATGGTTTGTCGGTTCGTCGAGAATAAGAATGTCAGCCGGAGTGAGAAGTGTACGGATGAGAGCAATTCTTTTTCTCTGACCGCCCGAAAGTTCATTTATAGGCTGGCTGTGATTTTTAAACCCAAGTTTGTTCATCATGTTTTTTGCCTGAGGTTCATAATTTGCAGGAGAGTCTGAAATATCTTTTTGGAGTGGAAGCGCTGCTTCAAGAGCAGAGATATTTTGAGAAAACTCAGGTTTTTGTGAAAGATAACCTATTCGTAAATTTCTTCCCATAATAATTTTTCCGTTGTCGGGTTCGACTATTCCGGCGAGAATTTTTAGTAAAGTTGATTTGCCTGTGCCGTTAATGCCGATAATACCGACCTTTTCGTTTTCATTTAAACTGAATGAAGTATCATCAAGCAAAAGTCTTTCCGTATATGAATGAGTAAGATGTTCTGCCGTAATTAGATTCATACTGATTTCCTCTTTTCTGAATTTATAATGTATGCCCTTTGTTGTTGCAAAGCAGCATTTAATAAGTTATAATTATAATTAGGTGTGAATAAGTATAGCCTATTACAAAAGGCAAAGCAACCATTATTTTTGGAGGCATATGGTTATGGATGAAAAGGGTTTGGCGTATAAGCGTCAGGTAAATTATTATGAAACAGACAAGATGGGGATAGTTCATCACTCGAATTATATCAGATTTTTTGAAGAGGCAAGGATAGACTTTCTCAATAAAATCGGACTGAATTATAAAAAGATTGAAGACATGGGATTGATTATGCCTGTTCTAGGCGTTGAATGTAAGTACATTAAGCCGCTTCATTTCAGTGAGGATTTTTATGTAAATTCAAGGGTTGCAAAATATAATGGAATGAAGCTGACTGTAGAATATGAGATTTATAATAGGGACGAAGAACTGGTTACAACAGGCAGAAGTGAGCATTGTCTGCTTGACAAAGATTTGAATCCTGTGAATATAAAGAGAAATTATCCAGATATATATAACAAATTAAAAGAATTGGTTGAAGATAGATAGAAAAATATTATTTATATTATTTTCAAGGAAATGAGGATTGTGATGAAGAAAAAACTGATAACGGCATTACTTACAAGTGTTGTAATGCTTGCGGCGATGGGGATATTTGTATGGAAGATGAGTGGTATTTCAGACAAATTGAGCAGTGAGGATAAAGCGAAGATTGAGGAAGAAAAGGATCTTCTTGAAAATCAAAGCGGAAAAGCTATAGATAATGTGAATCCGATAGATATTAAAAATTTATATCTTTCAGGTAAAAGAAAAAATGTTGTTACCATAAATTATAAATCACCAAAAGATGTTTATAATCAGGCAAAGTCGGCGAGAGCGGAAGAGACGCTTACAAACATAAAAAAGAAAGTAAAAGAATATACTCCGGATGATGCACTGTGGGCATACAACCCATACGGTACAAATTATTGTTCGATGTATGTATATTTTAATACAGACGGAAATTGTTATTGTAAATATACAATTTCAGTTAAAGATAAGAAAATTCCAGATTTTACAAGAACATTGATAGCAGACGGTTCAGGAAATATTGCAACGGAACATGAATATCAGCTTATAGGTCTTGTACCCGGAATGAAAAATTATATAACACTGAAATTGTATAATAAACAGGACAAGTTATCAAAACAGCTGGTGTACAGTGTAGATATTCCTAAGAGCAGCACAGGCATGCAGACAAGACTTTCTGTTATAAACGGAAGAAGCAAGCAGGAGATAAGCAACGGTCTTTATACGGTCTTTGGAAAAGGAAGAACCGTGAACAAAAAGTCTGTTAAAGTTATTACAAAGAAGATAAACAAAAACGGAAAAAAGACAACTAAAATAATAAAAAAGACCATAAACAGGAAACTAAAAAAATATGCAATTGCGATGTATGACAATTCAGGCGTGTTAAGAAGTGAGATGCCGCTTGACGGACATATGGCAAAGAACATGCAGGTGATATATGACGGCATTGTTTATCCGTGTGCAGACAATAAATTTGCAATGGTAAATTCGCTTGGACAGGTTACTAAAGTTTATTCGGTAAACGGATACAGGCAGGATGGAGAATTTGCATACGACGGTTTTGGAAATATTTATTTCATAGCTACCGCACTTGGAAGAAAGGCTACGAGAAACAGCAAGATAATGGGACTTGAATTGGAAACGGGCAATGTAAGTCTAAAGCTTGACTTTGATTCATTGCTTTCAGAAATATATAATAAATCCGGCAAAAAGACAAACTGGATTGATATAAATTCCGTTCAGGTATGCGGAACAAACAAACTTATAATAGGTTCAAAATCTCTGTCAAGTATTTTTAAGGTAAGTAATGTTGGAAGTATTATTCCGAAACTTGATTATATTATTGCAGATAAAGAGATATGGAAAAAATGTAAAAAACTTAAGAAAAAGGTATTGAAAAAATACTCAAAAGAGGAAGAAGAACAGGCAGATGCTGAGGCAACAGAGGAACCTGACAGCATAGATGCTATACTCAATGAGGGAAAGAAAAAGCCTGATCCGTTCAGGTCACAGTATAATCAGAATGCGCTTACTTGCAATTCGTCAGGTAATGTTATCACGATGTTAAACAACAATTCAGGAAAATATGCGAAAAGAGCAAACAACAATTCATATTACTATCAGTTTAAAGTAAATGAGAGTGCAAAAAATTATCGTGTTACTGCCAAAAAAGCTTTTGAAAAAACATCTGATTATGGAAACATAATTAAAGACAAAAATCTGTACATATATTGTTGCAGCAGCAAAAACAAATTTATGGAAACAGATGCGACAGGAAAGCTTATAAAGAGCTTTAAAACAAGTGATGGTGCTTACAGAGTTTACAAAAATGACTGGAAGAATTTTTGGTTTTATTAAGAGCTAAAATCGTTGACCTGTTACCTGAAAAGTTGTATAATCACATTAACAAATCTATTTAGAGTTTTGTATAATATTTTAATGTTTATTTAACTAACTATATTTTTAAGGAGGAAGTAAGAGTATGAAATTTTTCGTAGACACAGCAAAGATTGAGGACATTAAAAAAGCAAATGATATGGGTGTTATCTGTGGTGTAACAACAAACCCATCACTTATTGCAAAAGAGGGCGGAAAGAGCCAGGAAGAAGTTTTAAAGGAAATTGCAGAAATTGTTGACGGTCCTATAAGCGGAGAAGTTAAGGCGACAACAGTTGATGCAGAGGGAATGATTGAAGAAGGAAGAGAAATCGCTAAGCTTCATAAGAACATGATTGTTAAAATTCCTATGACAGTAGAAGGACTTAAGGCAACAAAAGTTCTTTCAAGCGAAGGAATCAAATGTAATGTAACACTTATTTTCTCGGCAAATCAGGCACTTCTTGCAGCAAGAGCAGGTGCAGCTTATGTTTCACCATTCCTTGGACGTCTTGATGATATTTCAACACCGGGAATTGATCTTATTCAGAGTATTGCAGATATTTTTGCAAACTATCCTGAAATTAAGACAGAAATTATCGCAGCAAGTGTTCGTAATCCAATTCATGTAACAGATTGTGCACTTGCAGGTGCCGATATAGCAACAGTTCCTTACAACGTAATTGAGCAGATGACAAAACATCCGCTTACAGACCAGGGAATCGAGAAATTCCAGAAGGACTACATAGCTGTCTTTGGAGAGTAGAGGCTGAGAAAAGTTTTTTGACAGCATAGCGAACAAAAAAAATGGAATTTGAAAGTAAAAATAATAAAATCAGAAAGGAAGATATCATGGATATTTTAGCTTTAAAGAAAACTGCAAATGAAGTCCGCAAAGGTATTGTTACAGCAGTGCACAGCGCAAAATCCGGACATCCGGGCGGCTCTTTATCTGCAGCAGATCTCTTAACATATTTATACTTTGAGGAGATGAATATTGACCCTAAGGATCCTAAAAAAGCAGACAGAGACCGTTTTGTATTATCAAAAGGTCATATCGCACCGGGATTATATTCAACACTTGCACAGAGAGGATATTTCCCGGTTGAGGATTTAAAGACTCTTCGTCATGTTGGTTCTTATCTTCAGGGACATCCTGATATGAAGCACATTCCTGGAGTAGATATGTCAAGCGGTTCACTCGGACAGGGTGTATCGGCAGCAGTAGGTATGGCACTTTCAGCTAAACTTGACAATGCTTCATACAGAGTATATACACTTCTTGGTGATGGTGAGATTCAGGAAGGTCAGGTTTGGGAGGCAGCTATGTTTGCCGGAGCAAGAAAACTTGACAATCTTGTTGTTATCGTTGACAACAACGGTCTCCAGATTGATGGAAAGATTGAGGATGTTTGTTCACCATATCCTATTACAGATAAGTTTAAGGCATTCAATTTCAATGTTATTGAGATTGATGCACACGATTTTGAGCAGATTGCAGATGCATTCAAGAAGGCAAGAGAAACTAAAGGAATGCCTACAGCTATCGTTATGAAGAGTGTGAAAGGTAAAGGTGTATCTTTCATGGAGAATAATGCAAGCTGGCATGGTACAGCTCCAAATGATGAGCAGTACGCACAGGCAATGGCTGACCTTGACAAAATCGGTGAGAGCTTGAAATAAGCGGATAGGAGGAAAAAATGGCAGACGTAAAGAAAATTGCTACAAGAGAAAGCTATGGTAATGCTTTGACAGAACTTGCAGAGCAGTATCCAAATCTTGTTGTACTTGATGCTGATTTAGCAGCAGCAACAAAAACAGGTATCTTCAAGAAAGCTTATCCTGAAAGACATATAGATTGTGGTATCGCTGAGTGTAATATGATGGGTATTGCAGCAGGACTTGCAACAACAGGAAAAATTCCGTTTGTAAGTTCATTTGCAATGTTTGCAGCAGGACGTGCCTTTGAGCAGGTACGCAACTCAGTAGGATATCCAAAACTCAATGTAAAGATTGGTGCTACACATGCAGGTATATCAGTAGGTGAAGACGGTGCTACACACCAGTGTTGTGAAGATTTAGCACTTATGCGTACAATACCGGGAATGGTAGTAATGAACCCTTCAGATGATGTAGAGGCAAAGGCAGCAGTTAAAGCTGCACTTGACCATGAAGGTCCTGTATATATCCGTTTCGGAAGACTTGCCGTACCTGTTATAAACGACAGACCGGATTACAAGTTTGAACTTGGCAAAGGTGTTGTTCTTCGTGAAGGAAAGGATGTTACACTTGTTGCGACAGGACTTGAAGTTTCTGAGACACTTGAGGCGGCAGAGAAGCTTGCGGCAGACGGAATAGATGCAAAAGTTATCAATATTCATACTATCAAACCTCTTGATGAGGAACTTATCGTTGCAGCAGCAAAAGAGACAGGAAAAGTTGTTACTATAGAGGAACACTCAGTTATCGGTGGACTTGGAAGTGCAGTATGTGATTGTCTCAGCGAGAAAGCTCCTACAAAGGTTCTCAAGATTGGTGTAAATGATACTTACGGAGAGTCCGGTCCGGCTGTAGAACTTATAAAGAAATATGGACTTGACAGTGAGGGAATTTACGCAAAGGTTAAGGCATTTATGGCTTAATTAGCTGAACTAAAAGCGTGGGATACTTCTTGATTAAAGTCAGGAAGATTAGAATTTAGAAATGAATAGATACACTCTCAAAGTGAGAAATCGAAAGAGTATTGCTTTGGGAGTGTTTTTTTGAAAAAGGAGTATAAAATGAAATCGAAAACAACAAGAAAATTGGCTATGGCAGGGGTGTTTACTGCGCTTGCGGTTGTTGGAAGTATGCTCAGTGTGCCTATTGCATCAAGCAAATGCGCACCTGTCCAGCACATGATAAACATTTTATCGGCTGTCCTTTTGGGACCGGGTTACAGTGTAGGTATAGCATTCGTGGCAAGCCTTCTTAGAAATATTTTAGGACTTGGAAGCTTCTTAGCATTTCCGGGAAGTATGGTTGGTGCTTTATGCTGCGGACTTGTTTATAAGTATACAAAAAAAGTTTTTCCGACATGTTTTGCAGAGGCATTTGGAACGGGAATTCTTGGTGGCATCGCTGCATATCCGGTAGCAAAATATGCGATGGGAGTTCCTGATATAGGTGTATTTGTGTATGTTGTACCATTTCTTATATCAACAGTAGCAGGAAGTGTTCTTGCATTTATACTTGTGACTGCACTTAAAAAATCCGGTGTTACTGAGATTTTTGAGGACTAAACATAAAAAAAGAGGGATTTTGTATTATGATATTCGGGAAAAAGAGCAATGATTTAAAAGGCGAAAAAAGTATATCAGGTGGCGGTGCTGTAAGTGACAGGCAACTGAAGGATATTGTAAAAAAATATATCGGTTATGTAAAAAGCACATCACCAAATGTACATTGTCTTACAAATGTCGTGACAATGCAGGATGTAGCCAACATGTTACTTGTAGCAGGTGGCAGTGCAATAATGGCACAGGACAAAAAAGAGATGGAAGAGATAACACAGATTTCATTGGCAACTCTTATAAATATGGGCGTTCCATCTGATGAAAAAATAGCCGCTTATATTGTTGCAGGCAAGACTGCAAACAGACTTGGTCATCCAGTTGTTTTTGATCCTGTTGGTGTTGGGGCAAGTAACTACAGAAAAAGTTGTGCAGAAGAGATACTTAAAAATGTGAACCCTGATATAATAAGATGTAATCAGGAAGAAGCTAAAATATTATTGGGACTAAATAGTGAAATTGTGTCAAATGGAGTTGAAAGCAGTATAAAGTTAACAGAGCGTGAGCAGGAAAAAACAGCTATAGCCCTTGCAAATAAATTTGATACAATAGCTTTCATCAGTGGCAGTCTCGATACGATTTCAGATGGAAATATTGTTTTGAAGATAGACGGCGGTGACAGCAGAATGAGAAGAGTAAGTGGTACAGGATGTATGTTGTCTGCATTATGTGCATTGTTTGCAGCAGGCATGTATGCTGCTTCGGAAAATGAAAAAAATGTAAGCAATATAGAAGATAATGAAAAATATTTTTATGCTGCTTATTCGGCAGGAAAGGTTTGGAAGGAAACGGCGAAGAACACAGGATTTTTAGCCGATATAAATGGTAAGGGGATAGGGACATATCATAGCATGTTGTTTGATGAACTGGAGAAGGCGATGGAAAAACGTTAGGTAAGTGGAATTGGAATTGTATAATATATAGGAAAGATATATGATTTGAAAAGTTAAACATATTTTTGGGAAGTTAAATTTATATTTAACTTCTTTTTTTTGTATATTTTCAGGAAAAATAGGAAAATTAACTACAAAACAAAGATATATATGTAGAAGTGAGGATTAAAATGTATAAGGAAAAAATTATTTCAGAAAAGATGGTGGATAATTATAAAAGATATTTGATGGAACAGGAAAAGAGTAATGCGACAATAGAAAAATATATGAGAGATTTGAAAAAATTAAAAGAATATGCACATGGAAGAAAAATAGACAAAATGTTATTGATAAGGTTTAAGGAATATTTGAAAGATAATAGGAAATATAAGATAAGCAGTATAAATTCATATATTGTTGCTGCAAATCGTTTCTTTGAATATGTTGGATGGTTTGATTTAAAGATTAAGACTTATAAGGTGCAGAAAGAAATATTTGTGTCATCAGATAAGGAAATAAGCAAGAATGAGTATAGAAGTCTGGTGAAAGCAGCCATAAATAGCGGAAAATATAAGATTGCAATGATAGTTCAGACAATATGTGCAACGGGTATAAGAGTAAGCGAAATTTCAGCGTTGACAGTCAATGTGGTAAAAAAAGGTGTGATGGTCATATATAACAAGAGTAAAGAGAGAAAAGTGTTAATACCGAGAAATCTTCAGGTTAAGTTGTTGGATTATATAAGAAAGAATAATATAAAAAATGGAGTAGTATTTAGAGGATGTAATGGAAACATTGTGGACAGGACATGGATATGGCGTGAAATGAAAAAATTGTGTGAAAAAGCAGGTGTGAGCAGAAAAAAGGTTTTTCCGCATAATCTGCGCCATCTGTTTGCGAGAACATTTTATTCTATGTATAAGGACGTGGTAAAACTTGCCAATATATTAGGGCACAGTGATATAGAAACAACAAGAATATATTTAAAAGAACCCTGTGAACAATATAAAAAACAGCTTGAAGAGATGGATTTGCTGGTGAAAAGTTGAGAACATAATTATTATTATGCTTAGCATGTTAGAATATTTTTACATATAATGCTACATTCAACAGGAATGTGCAATGTTGAACAGTATTATTATATCAATGCCATATACAAAAAACAATAGTCGATACTCGAAAAATCCGCCATATAACGGCTTTTATTCGGTGTTGCAACATAATAATAATTATGTTGCAGAAAGGACAAAGGAGGAAAAGTATATGGTGAAAAGGAGATTAAAAAGTGTTATTGCAGCGGTTTTAGTAGCCGCAATGTTAACAACAATGGCACCGCAGGTTGTTTGTAAAGCGGCTGAGACGGCATGGGAAATTGTAAAAAATCAAGAGACGCCTTTGGATGAGGTGTATTTTGATTGCAAAAAATCGGATGATGAAACTAAGAGTTATCTGTATGGATATAAGGATGGAAAAGTTGTAATAATGGATAGTGATTATAAGCTGGTCAAGAAAACAGATTATGATGAGATAGCTGCTATGAAGGAAAAAGTAAAAGGAGAAACCGCATATATTGTCAGCAAAAAGATTGGGAACAATAGTAAGTTTGGTTTGATGTCAGAGAAAGGAGAAACAGTATTAGAGCCACAATATGATTGGATGGCATTTGGGAATTATGCAATTACAGTAAGAAAATTTTCAGATGAAAAATATTTTAATGGTTTGTTATCTTATGATGATGGTAAAGAATTGATTCCGTGTGAATATGAATCAATTAAAGTTGTAGGTGTAAAAAATGAAAAAATGCTTGTGACAGCAGTTGACTATGATGGAAATTATAGTGCAATATTAGATGGAAAAATTATTTTTACAAGAAGAGTGGAAGATAAAAAGTGGAAATATGAATTTGAATTTAAAGAATATAATGGTGAACAATGTATTTTATGTACATATACACCTGATAGTCCGAGTTATGGAGATGAGGTATTAAGTTATATTTCATATGACGGAAAAATGCTAAAAGAAATGACACCTGATGAATATAGAAAAAATAGTATGTATCCAGAGAAAGCTTATAGCGAGGCTTGTAATAAATGGCTGAATAAAGCTTGTGAAGATGGAAAAGAACATGTTCAAGATTTCTATAACTTAAATGGGATTATACTTAATGATATTGAGGTAAAAAGTTATTATGGTACATATGAAGATAATTTTGGAGAATATATAAAATATTATTTAGTGATTGTTACAGGAAACTATAAGGAAAACGAAAAAAATAAAAATATAGTGTATACTTTTATTTATAATACAGATGGAAAATGTCTGTTGTCTGGTAGGAGTTTTGTTAATTTGGGAAAAGATAATGACGAAGATGAGTCATATATTTTTATGGAGGGAAAGTCATTAATAAGTAGATACATATTGGAGGATTCAGGATGGTTGTGCTGCCTTAATGATGATGATACAGTAGAAAAATTATTTGAGGTAAAAAGTGATAAGTTTACAAATATGTGTGCAAATAGTGTTAATAGTCATGAAGATTATAATATAAATCATGATAATCAACATTATTTACATTATGATTATGGGAATATTATAGAAACTGGGAATGGATATAACAGAATTTTTGTATATACAGATAAAAAATTACATTCATATGATTATAGTTATGATGGGTATTATTTTATTAAGAATGAATCTAGTGTAGGGATGTACCATTGCACTTTGGAAAAAAAAGAGGAAAGAGAATTAAGTTTTTATAATAAAAGAAGATACGAAAGAAAAATATTGTGGAAATATTATGGAATCGTAGATATAGGGATAGATGAATTAAAAAAATCTTCAATATATGAAGTGGATACTGGGCTATTAGTAAATGATACGAAAGATAGAAAAATACAATTCTTTGGAAACAATAAACATTATACATTTTTATATACCAATTTGGGGATAACGGGAGATGATAAAAATGTCTATGTAACAAATGTTTGTGATAGTAACGAGTGGATATATTTTATATTGAAAAGTGGAGAAAATGAACAATATTATTGTTTAAATACGCTAAATGGAGAAATTTCAAACGTGTTGTTTGACGATAATAACAAAAGTTTTGCAGAGAAGAAATATATAGAAGAATTGGGAGATAAATTATATTTGTATTCATCAATAGATGTAAATATTGTAAGTATTGATAAGAAAACATCTATAACAAATGTATATAAATTAAATTTAGATACAGAAAAAGAAAAAATAGATGGCTTATTGATTCTTGATGGTAAGGTATATGTACAATATGTTTATATGTTTGATGATAAGAACTATTATGGAATTATGGATTTATCAGGTAATAGGTATATAAGTGCATCAATTGGAAAGTACGAAGATAAGTTTGAAAAATATGGAAATTATATAATTTCAGGTAAAGATTTATATGATAGTTCAATCAAGAATATAGGAGGGGAATATACATATGTATATTCCGTAAGTGATAGCAGAATATTTGATGAGAATGGGTATGCACAATTGCTTGATGGAGTTTATGAAATATGTTGTAGTGATGAAAGCTTTTATACAGTTAAAATACTGATAGTAGACAGTAATTTAGAAAAAGTAATCTATCAGGGAAATGGAAATAAATACTTAAAATATATTACAAAAGTTGGCAATTATTATGTTATATCAATTTATAATTACGATAATAAAACTACAGAGCGTGTTATCATTGATTCAACAACAGGAGAGCAGTTATATAGCGGAGATGGGTATATATATGTTGACGATTTTAATAAAAAATTTGTAGTAATAAATAAGAGGAAAAACACACCAACTTCAGTATCTACAGGAAGTGCTATAACTGTTCCAACACCGACACCGACACCAACGTCAGAACCAATAGAATCAACGGTGCCAGCACCAATAATAAAACCTACGGAATCATCAGTACCGGCACCAACAAAAGAGCCAACTGCGTCACCTGTGACTATTTCAGTAGCGAAAAAATCAATTAAAGTTAAAACAGGAAAATCAACAAAAATTTCCTATAGTGCTTATAACACCAAAGGCAAGAGGGTGAAGGTAAAAGCTGTTTCATCAAATACCAAGGCAGCTAAGGTTTCTGTTCTGTCGACAAGTCAATTGGAAATTACAGTGCCTGACAATGCAAAGGATGGTGCAGTTTCAAAGATTACACTTACAAATGGAAAGAAAAAAACGACAATTAAAGTTACAGTACAGGCAGTAAAGAATAAAGTAAGTAAATTGAAAGCCAAAACCAAAAAAGTAAATGTAAAAAAAGGCAAAAAGTCGAGTCTTACATACAATTATACAGCACAAGATAATAAGAAGTCATTAACTGAGAATGTTAAGATAAGTTCCTCTAAAAAATCTATAGTAAAGATAGTGAATAAGAAGCTTTCAAATGGAAAAGTTACTGTGGGGATTAAAGCTGTAAAAAAGGGAACAGCTAATATTACAGTAAAAATAGGAGATAAAACAGCAACAACAAAAGTAGTTGTAAAATAAATAACAATACAAAAAAGTGAAGTAAACCATCTGTCTAAACAGTAGTTATTCAGATGGTTTATTTTTAATGGAGAAAAAAGATGAAAAGTTGTGATTATTTAGTTTGGGAGAAACTGGTTGTTTTTTGTGTGATGGGACTTATTATAATACAAGGCGGATTTTTTGAGGACAGCTATTTATTGATTGGCGGTTGTATTGCTTTTTTAATGTTAAGTGATAGAGAAAAATTTTGCGGAGATATAAAGTTTACTTTTGGATTAGGTGTGGTATCGTTTTTTTGTATACTGTATCATTTGATAATTGAAAGAAAATTTTTAAGTGGATATATTTTGTGTTTTTTGATTATATATTTTTTATCTGTACAGCGCAAAGATTTGTTGAAAAATGGAGTTTTTTGTGGAGTTATCGCAATGGAAGCTATTGGGATGTTGGCATATGTTGGTATTGATATAGGTGGAATTATACGCAATAATCGTTTTATGGGAACATTTCAATATGCAAATACAACAGCTGTTATTTTGGTTTTTACTATTATTTATTTAAGAGAAAATAATAATGAGTTTTATTACAGATTTCAAATTTTAAATTATATTTTTTTGTTCCTGACATGTTCTGTTGGTGGAATTATTAGTTATATTCTGGCAGTTGCGTATTGTATGATTGGGAATAAAGACACGATTAAAGTATGGTTAAAGGAAATAATGGTTGTGCTCATATCATTATTGGCAGCAGTTATAATATATTGGATAAGTTTTGTGGTAAAAGCAAATTTTTTTAACTTAATCATTTTTATGATAGCTGTTATTGTGTCATACAATTGTGAGAAAATATTAGATAAAATTATTGAACATATAAAGCATATAGAAGTTATAATGACAGTTATAGGGATAATATTGGTGTGTGTGACAGTTGTATCGGTTAAAATTATAGTTAGTGGCAGAGCAATAAAGACATTTGAGGAACGAATTTGGCAGATGCAGGACGGATTAAATGTTTTGAAAAATAATTTACTAACAGGTGCAGGAAGTTATGGATGGAAAAATAATTTAATTAAATGGAGTACACATAATTATAAGGTCAATATTATTCATAACAGTTATTTGCATATTGGAGTGAAATATGGAATAATAATCTTGTTTATGTTAATATTTTTGACGATATATTTAATATATTGCAGTCGTATGTGGAACAAATGTTATCAAGCTATATTATATATTGGAATTTTGCATGCATTTTTTGACATAGACTTTTTCTTTATGGGATATTGCAGCTGTATTCTTATTTACATATCAGAAAAAGAGAGAAAACAGAGCAAATTTACGATAAAAAATAATATATTTTACAAAAATACTTTTTTAAGTCTTACAGGTATTGTTTTAATTGTAAAATGGTTATTTGTTCTTGTTAAAAAATAGACACAAAAATGGAAGTGGAGGAAAGCAATGAAGAAAATAGGTATAGTAATATGCAATTTTAATAAAGTTGACAAAGTACTTGAATGTATTCAGTGCATTCTTGAAAATAAATTTACGGATTATGATTTATATGTTGTTGATAATGCGTCAACAGATGGTGCACCGGATGCTATAAGAGACAAATATGGTGATAAAGTAAAGCTTATTGTAAATAAAGAAAATCTTGGCGGTTCAGGTGGTTTTAATACAGGGCTTCGTGTTGCATATAAAGAGGGATATGAATATCTTATGTGTGTAGATAATGATGCAATGCTTGATGAGAATGCAATAGGAAATCTCTATAAATTTCTTGAAGAGCATGACGAGGTTGGTATGGCAGCGTCAAAAATATATCATTTGGAAGCACCTGACTATATCCAGCAGTTTGGACAGACGATTGACTTTGAATATTTTTGTACGGATGTACCTCATCTTGACATGTATGAAGACGGTTCAATGCCTGATTATCTGTATGTAGACAGCGTAGCGGCATGCTCGCTCATGATAAGAAGAAGTACAATAGATAAAATCGGATTTATGCCGGAGGAGAATTTCCTTTATTGGGATGATACAGAATGGTGTTATCTGTGCAATAAGGCAGGAATGAAAGTGGCATCAGTAGGAACGTCAAAGGCACTTCATGCAATGGGGGCAAAAAGGGAGACAGTTAATACATTTCCTACATATTATGCATGGAGAAACTGGATAAATTTCTTCGTGAAATATACGCCTGAAAAAGACCTTGACAGAATGACAGATACATTCTTAAATTCAATGTTCCAAATAGTATATGAGGGGCTTCATAACGGCGAATATAACAGGGCAAAAACCGTAATGATTGCATATGATGATGCAATTCATGGCATTACAGGAAAAGCGGGCGAAAACAGAATATTTGAACTCGATTTTAATGAGACGCCGTTTAGAGAACTTTTTGAGAGTGCACAGAGCTTTTTTATAAATGAAAATAATCATCCTGTTATGGCAGAGAGAGTAAGATTACTTGCACAAAATTTTGGATATGATATAAATTGGTGTGAAAGAGCAGAAGCCGATGTAAAGGAAATCGTAATATGTGATAATATTTTTGATATAGATGACCTTTCAGGAGAGAAGATTTACATAGATATAAACGATTGTATATTAAGGACGGAGGACGATATGCTTGATGTGATAAATTACAACTATAGCAAGCGTAGTTTTTCATTTGCAAATAAACCGGTATTTATGCAGAAGATTAAAGAACTTAGAGCGAAGATGGAATAATTAAAAATTATTCAAAAAAGGAATAGAAAACCCCGAAAGTCTCACACACTTTCGGGGTTTGCGTGTATTATCCGACATGGATATATGATATCTTTTGTCTGACGACATTATATGGTATTCAAAAAGTATTTGCAATATACAAAAAACAGAAACAGTTACAACATGCTTTGTTTCTAGTGACACATCTTTAAAAATCGTTCATGGATTTTTGTGCTTTCATCAAGTTCCGGATGGAATGAGATGGCAATCTGATTTTTATATTCTACTCCCACGATATTATCATTAACTACTGCCGTTACATCAACTTCCGGTTTTGCTTCGGCAACATAAGGTGCTCTTATGAAAGTCATAGGAATTTCGCCAAGTCCCTCATAATCACTTTCTGTATAAAAACTTCCAAGCTGTCTGCCGTAAGCGTTTCTTTTCACCGTGATAGGAAGTGTTGCGAGATGTTTTGTAGCGTCGTCCTCAATATCTTTTGCAAGAAGAATCATACCCGCACATGTTGCAAGGACAGGAAGTCCGCCTTCAATTTGTTCTTTTATATTGTCAAACATATCAAGTTCTCTTAAAAGTTTGCCCTGGACAGTGCTTTCGCCACCGGGAAGAATAATTCCGTCAAGCTTTGTATCAAGGTCAGATTTCCGGCGGAGTTCAGTGTATGCTACACCGAGTTTATCAAGTAGCTTTTCGTGTTCAATAAAAGCACCCTGTAAAGCTAAAATTCCTATATTCATAGAAGCATTACCTCTTTTCTGTTTTTTATCTTGTTCAATCAACACAGATTTTAATTCCTGACAAATTTGAGTATATGATTTTTTCTCCCTATTTTCCTCTTTCAGCCATAAGAAGTGCAATTTCCTGTTCGTTGATACCGACCATTGCTTCTCCTAAATCCTCAGAAAGTTCTGCGATAAGTTTTGCGTCTGTATAGTTTGTTACTGCTTTTACGATGGCAGCAGCTCTTTTAGCAGGATTTCCTGATTTGAATATACCTGAACCTACGAATACACCTTCTGCACCGAGCTGCATCATAAGTGCTGCGTCAGCAGGAGTAGCAACACCGCCGGCTGCAAAGTTTACAACAGGAAGTTTACCGTTTTCGTGTACATATTCTACAAGTTCATAAGGAACCTGATACTGTTTTGCTGCTTCAAAAAGTTCATCCTCACGGAGACTTGTAAGTTTTCTTATTGCGCTGTTCATCATACGCATATGTCTTACTGCCTGAACTATATCACCTGTACCCGGTTCACCTTTTGTTCTTATCATAGAAGCACCTTCATTGATTCGTCTAAGTGCTTCGCCAAGGTCTTTGGCACCGCATACAAAAGGAACTTTGAAATCTCTTTTATTGATATGATAAACGTCATCGGCAGGAGATAAAACTTCACTTTCATCTATGTAATCAATTTCGATAGCTTCAAGTACCTGTGCCTCTGCAAAATGACCGATACGACACTTAGCCATTACGGGAATTGAAACAGCTTCCTGAATACCTTTTATCATTTTAGGGTCGCTCATTCGTGAAACGCCGCCGGCTGCTCTTATGTCAGCAGGAATTCTTTCAAGTGCCATAACTGCACATGCTCCGGCTTCTTGTGCGATTTTTGCCTGTTCAGGAGTAGTTACATCCATTATAACTCCGCCTTTTAACATCTGTGCGAGTTCCTTATTAAGTTCGTATCTTTTATTCATTGTGTTTCCTCCATATTCTTTACAACTGATATGTGTATGATATAATAACTCCAAAATCCAGATGCATTGCATCTGCCGCACTTCGTGCTAGTTGATTTTGTCGTTCATAAATTTTGTGCAAGAGAACAAGCTCTCTTGCATTGCAAATTTATGATATAATAACTTCTGGATATAAAAAAATCATCAAAACAAATATATTCAAAAAGGTCAGTTTAAAGAGGAGAGTTGGTATGCTTACATATTCATTTGCGGATATAGGTTCAGATTCGTTGTATGAACACCTGTACAAGTGTATTAAAAATGACATAAAAAAGGGAGTTTTAGGTAAAAATGAGAAACTTCCATCAAAAAGAAGTCTTGCAAAAAATCTGGGTATAAGTGTCATTACAGTTGAGAATGCATATGCCCAGTTGATTGCAGAAGGATACATTTATTCGATTGCCAAAAAAGGATATTATGTATCTGACATTAAAGATACTTATGACTGGGATAGCGATTATGAAGTAAACAGACATGAAAAAAATATTTCTGATAATATGAAAAACAATGCCAGACAGATTGAGATTGTAAAGGAAAAAATGCGTGACAGGATTGATGAAGAATTTTCTGTTTCGTATGACGGCTCAGAGGGAAAATATATAGCCGATTTTACAAAGAATAAGATGGTTTCCGATATGTTTCCTTTTACGATATGGACAAAACTTATAAGGGAGGTTTTATCTGAACAGCAGAATGCGCTTATGACAAATCCGCCAAGTGGAGGGGCTATGGAACTTAGAAGAGCGATTGCAAAGCATCTTAAGGAGTTTAGAGGGATGATTGTTGCGCCTAAGCAGATAATAATCGGCGCGGGAACCGAATATCTTTACGGACTTATAATACAGCTTCTTGGAATGGATAAAAAATACGGAGTTGAAGATCCGGGATATGATAAAATTTCAAAGATATACAGGTGTCATGGTGTAAAACAGGATTATATAGGAATGGATGAATATGGTGTTATACCGTCGCAGGTAAGTGAAAAAAAGATTGATATTCTTCACATTACACCGTCACACCACTTTCCGACAGGGATAGTTATGCCGATAAGCAGGAGATATGAACTGCTTGGATGGGCGAATCAGGATGAAAAAAGATACATAATAGAAGATGATTATGACAGTGAGCTTAGACTGAACGGTCAGCCGATACCTGCACTTCAAAGTATTGATGTATCAGAAAAAGTAATCTATATAAATACATTTACGAAAACACTTTCTTCAACAGTCAGGATAAGTTACATGGTACTGCCTGAAAAGCTGCTTGAAAAGTTTTACAGCACATTGTTTTTTTATTCCTGCACGGTATCTAATTTTGAACAATACACGCTTGCAAAGTTTATAGATGAAGGCTGTTTTGAAAAACATATAAACAGAATGAGAAAATATTATTCTGAAAAGAAAAAGAAGTTTTTGGCTGCAATAAAGAAAAGCAAATTAAACAAATATGTAACAGTACATGAGGAGGACGCGGGACTGCAGTTTCTTATGGAGATAAAAACAAAATACACTGATGAGGAATTTGTGAAAAGAGCAAACAAACTGGGGATAAAAATGTCGCCTCTGTCAGGTTTTTATCATTTGGAGGAAAATAAATCTGAGCGTATGTTTGTGATGAATTATCTGGGAGTTGAAGAAAATAATATAGAAAAAGTAGTTGAAAAATTGTGTACTATTGTTTGACTAATTTATAATCGTATCGTACACTATTATGTAGCTTGTTTTTTCGCTTATGGTGCGAAAATAATGATGCAAGGGTCAAAAGGTATTTTGAACCTTGCATCAAAAATAATAAGATTGATTAAGGAATAAAATGATGACCGAGTACAAAGTTAAAAAATATTTGAAGGATGATATAGTAGCTGAGGTTCCGGGGTCAAAGAGTATTACAAACAGAGCTCTTTTGCTTGCGGCTATGGCAGACGGAACTTCAAGACTGGAGGGAGCCACGTTCAGTGAAGATTCAGTTCATTTTTTAAATGCACTTAAAGAATTAGGCTTTACTGCACAGGCTGATGAAAAAAAATGCAGTGTTGTAATTGAGGGACACGGCGGAAAAATCCCAAATAAAAATGCAAAGATATATGTTGGAAGTGCGGGTACCGCTGCAAGATTTCTTACAGCATTTACGGCTATGGGGGATGGAGAATATATACTTGAATCGTCAGACCAGATGAGGAAAAGACCTATGAGAGAGCTTCTTGTGGCACTTGAAAGTCTTGGAGCAGAATTTGTATGGCTCGAAGAAGAGTATACTTTTCCTATGAAAGTAAAAGGTATATTATATGGAAGAAATTCAGATACAAATTCGACACAAAAATCTGAAATGAATCTGAGTGGTGTTATATCGGGCAAAATAACTGAGCCTAAACAAGTTGACCTGAATATAGACAGGAGCAGTCAGTTTCTCAGTGCATTGTTATTGGTACTTCCGATAGCTTTTGATGATGTTACTATAAAAATGACAGGGACAAGACAGGCGAGGTCATATGTCGAGATGACGGAGCAGATGATGAAGCAATTTGGTCATACAGGGATTGAAAAGCTTGCCGGTGACTGTTACAGAGTCAGAGGAATGAAATATACCGCACTGAATTATAATATAGAGCCTGATGTATCGGCGGCATGTTATTTTTATGCACTTGCGGCAGCGACGGGTAAACGTGCAATGGTAAAGCGAATGAGAAAAGATTCATTACAGGGCGATATGAAATTTATAGGTATGCTTGAAAAGATGGGCTGTGAAGTGAGATGGGACAAAGATAAAGAAAATAATCTTTGGCTTAAAGGACCTGATGGCAAGCTTAAAGGAATTGAAGTAAAGATGTCGGATTTTTCAGATCAGGCACTTACGCTTGCCGCTATTGCTCCTTTTGCAGATTCAAAAGTGACAATAACAGGCATAGCACATATCAGAGGGCAGGAATCTGACAGGATAAAAGTTATTGTTGACGAACTTACTAAAATGGGGATATCATGTAATGAACTGACAGATGGTGTGGAAATATATCCGGGTACACCGAAAAATGTTGAGATAGAGACATACAATGACCATAGAGTTGCAATGTCATTTGCAGTTACAGGACTTGCGGGTGACGGTATGACAATATTAAATCCTGAATGCTGCAAAAAAACATTTGCGGGATTTTTTGATGAAATAGACAGATTGGAGGAATAGAATTTAATGAAGAAAGTAATTGAAATATTGCAGGAAGAACTCAGTGCCGCTTTTGAGAAAGCAGGTTATGATAAGAAGTATGCGAAAGTCGGTGTTTCAAACAGACCTGACCTTTGCCAGTATCAGTGTAATGGTGCTCTTGCAGCAGCTAAGGAGTATCATAAAGCACCTATTCAGATGGCAAACGAAGTTGTTGAATTATTAAACGGAAGTGACAGCTTTAAGGAGATAGTGGCACAGGCACCCGGTTTTATAAACATGACTGTAAGTGACAAATTTCTTGCTGATTATATAAATGAAATGGCGGTTTCGGAGACACTTGGCCTTGAAAAAGCAGAAAAACCTGAAACTATAGTTATAGATTACGGCGGAGCAAATGTTGCAAAACCGCTTCATGTTGGTCATCTTCGTTCAGCCGTTATCGGTGAGAGCATAAAGAGAACAGCACGTTATCTCGGACACAAGGTAGTCGGTGATGTGCATCTCGGTGACTGGGGACTTCAGATTGGTCTTATTATTACAGAATTAAAACACCGCAAGCCTGAACTTGTATATTTTGATGAGAATTTTGACGGAGAATATCCGGCAGAACCTCCTTTTACAATGTCTGACCTTGAAGAAATTTATCCTTACGCATCAGGTTATTCAAAAGAACATCCTGAATATAAAGAAGAAGCACAGACTGCGACGGCAGAACTTCAGTCGGGAAGGAAAGGTTATCTTGCGCTTTGGCAGCATATTATAAATGTATCTGTAGCTGACTTAAAGAAAATATATACAAAGTTAAATGTTGAATTTGATTTATGGAAGAAAGAATCAGACGCACAGCCTTATATTCCACAGATGGTTCAGGATATGAAAGATGGCGGATATGCACATATAGATCAGGGAGCACTTGTTGTAGATGTAAAAGAAGATACTGATACAAAAGAGATTCCTCCATGTATGATTCTTAAATCAAACGGAGCAACTCTTTACAATACAACAGACCTTGCAACTATTGTTGAAAGACGCAAATTGTTTGATCCGGATGAGATAATTTATGTAGTTGATAAAAGACAGTCGCTTTATTTTGAACAGGTATTCAGATGTGCGAGAAAGACAAAAATTATCGGTGAAGATGTAAAACTTGAGTTTGTAGGATTTGGTACTATGAACGGCAAGGACGGCAAACCGTTTAAGACTCGTGACGGCGGAGTTTTAAGACTTGAAAAACTGCTTGAAGATGTAAATGAGCAGGTACTTGACAAGATGAAAGACAGGGATATGGACAAGGATATGATAGATGATGCAGCAGCTAAGATAAGCCTTGCCGCTATCAAATACGGTGACCTTAGCAATCAGGCATCAAAAGATTATATATTTGATGTTGAGAGATTTACATCATTTGAGGGTAATACAGGACCATATATCTTATATACTATTGTCCGTACAAAATCACTTCTTGCAAAAGTGAAAGCGCAGAATATAACAGTTGATGAAAATAGTACAATAGAGCCTGCCGACAGCAAATCTGAAACAGATGTTATGCTTGCACTCACAAAATGGTCAGAGACAGTTAATGCTGCATTTGAGGAACATGCACCACACAAGATATGCCAGTTTGTATATGAACTTTCAGACACATTCAATAAGTTCTATCATGAAAACAAGATAGTAACAAACGAAAATGAAAAGCAGAGAGAGTCATATATAAAACTTAGTGCGCTGGTTGGAAAAGTTCTTGAAACGGCAATTGACCTTTTAGGACTTGAGGCACCGGAGAGAATGTAGAGAATGGAGGCGATTTTTGATGTATCGTTTGACATCAAAACTTGTAATATACAGAAATATAGGAAAAGACAGTATTTTATTTAAGCTTGCTGATATTTTTCAGAGATTTTCAACAGGCCAGTATGTGAAAGAAGATCTTATCACTGAGATTTATGACCAGATACATAATCTTCTTGACTTATCAACACGCTACGGTTTTGACAAAAATCTGTGGCACAATTATCTTGCTTTTTTACTTGCGATGAGTGAAAATCCGTTTACACTCGTTTCTGAAAAAGTAGGTGCAAATGAGGGAACAGTAAATGAGTTTGCAAAAGGTGACTTTGCAATCTTTAAGCAGTTATTTGATTATGATTTTTCTGCTATTGAAAAAGAACTTGGAATTGACTGTTTCAGCGTTGTGGTAAATTATAAGGCAATAGTTAAGAGTGAGCAGATTTTCAACAAGAGTGTAAGCGAGAAAGTCCAGAAATTAAGCAGTGATATAGAAAAGGCTGAAGATGAGACTGAAATGTACAAGATTGTCACTGACTTTTACAGAACTTACGGTGTTGGAAAGTTTGGATTAAACAAGGCATTCAGGGTAAATCACAATGAGACTGCAAGACAGACAGGTGAGATTTTGGAGCCTATCACGACAACGGGAAATATGTCGCTTGATGACCTTATCGGATATGAGTCTCAGAAACAGAAGCTTATTGAAAATACAGAAGCGTTTGTCAAGGGAAAGAAGGCGAATAACGTACTCCTTTTTGGTGATGCGGGTACAGGCAAATCTACAAGCATCAAGGCAATTTTAAATAAATATTACAGTCAGGGGCTTCGCATGATAGAAGTCTACAAGCATGAATTTAAAGACCTCTCGACAATTATTTCTGAGATTAAAAACAGAAATTACAGATTTATTATATATATGGATGACCTTTCATTTGAGGAATTTGAGATTGAATACAAATATCTTAAAGCGGTTATAGAAGGTGGTCTTGAGACAAAGCCTGACAATATTCTTATTTATGCTACTTCAAACAGACGACATCTTATAAGAGAGACATGGAGTGACCGCTCTGATATGTCAAAAGATGAGCTTCATCGTTCCGATACCATGCAGGAAAAACTTTCGCTTGTTGCAAGGTTTGGTGTTACTATCGGTTATTACAGACCTTCACAACAGGAGTATTTTGATATTGTTATCAATCTTGCGAAGAAGTATCCGGAGATTAAACTTACGGAAGACGAACTCAGACTTGAGGCGAACAAATGGGAATTGAGCCATGGCGGAATCTCAGGTCGAACAGCACAGCAATTTATCAACCATCTTATTGGTGTTGCGGATAACTAGTGTACTGTATCAATGGTTTTCGGTATTATTAGTTGTACTAGGCAGGTGTGTGGATATAAACAGAAAAAACATAATAAATGAGGATTTAGAGAAAAAATTTTTATATAAATTTATAAAAAAATATGTTTTTATGTGGCTTATTTTTGCAGGCTGCATTGTTTCAGTGTGCGGAGCAGAATCTGCATCGGCAGCAGTGCAGTCTGATTATGATAAGCTTAAAACAAAGGTGATAAAAGCATACAAAGAATATAAAACAGAATTGGATATAAGTGCGTTTGAATTTTACATAAATGATGATAAAAGCAGTATAAAAGATATAATGACTGAGGTTGTAAATAAGACCCCGTCACTATTTTATACAAATCACAGTTATTCATTAGAGTACAATACATTAAATGGAAAAATAGTGAATATACAGCTTGGGTACGCATCAGAATACAAAAATTCAAGCGGAAATGTAAATGAGAATGCGATAAAAAAGGCATCAAATAAAATTAACAAAGAGATAAAAAAGATAACTTCGCAGATAAAGTCCAGAATGAACAGTGTTGATAAGGCTTTATTTGTTCATGATTATATTGTAAAAAATACTTCATATGAAAATAAAAGTTCCAACAACAGCAGACTTACGGAATACGGTGTTTTAGTAAAACACAAAGGAAACTGTCAGGGCTATTCATTGGCTTATGCTGCGGTTATGGAAAAGCTTGGCTTTTCAGTCGGTTTTGTTAATTCGGATTCGATGGAGCATGTCTGGAATCTGGTGAAAATAGGTGCAAAGTGGTATAACATAGATGTTACATGGGATGACCCGGTTGACAGTATAAGAGGCAAAAATCAGGATGGGGTCGTATATCACAAGTATTTTCTTGCAAGTGACAGTTATATGAAAAAGAACGGGCATTATGGATATGAAAAGACAGCAGCTCAAAATACCAACTATGACAAAAGTTATGTTAAAAGTGTTACAAGTGCCTTTGATTATAGTGGCGGCAATTGGGTTTATATGAATTCATCAGGCATATACAGGCGCAGACATATTAACTCAGATATGGCTAAATGTCTTTATAAGGTTCAGGGAAAATGCTTTATAAAATATAATTCCATAAAGTATTATTATATATCGCACAACAGATTATATATATTCAGCAGCAAGAGCAATAAATCTGCACTTGTCTGGAGCCCTGTAAAAAAATACGGTTATTCATACTATATAGTGCAGTTAAAATGTGCATCAGGAAAAATTAAGTATAGTGTGCTTAATGCAAAAAATAATAAAGTGAAAAGCGGTTCACTTGAAATAAAAAAAGGCGGGTTTGTGTAAAAGCGGTTTTTTTGTTTTTAACTTTATTGACAAACTAAAGGCATATTGCTAAAATGAAACATGGTGGTAAAGAAAAAATCCGGTTTTGGAGGAAACTTATGAAGAAAAAGGTATTATCAATACTGGTTGACAACACATCGGGTGTGCTTAGCCGTATATCGGGCTTGTTCAGCAGACGCGGTTACAATATAGACAGTCTCACGGTTGGAGAGACAGAGAATCCAAAATATTCACGAATGACAGTTGTAGTCAGAGGTGATGACCATATATTGGATCAGATAGAAAAACAGCTTGCAAAACTTGAAGATGTAAGATGTGTAAAGGAACTTAAAAGCGGACATTCTGTATGCAGGGAACTTGTTTTGATAACAGTCGGAGTTCAGGCATCAAACAGACCGGAGATTATTGCTATAGCAGATACATTCAGAGGTAAGATAGTGGATGTAGGAGTTGACACTATGATGATTGAACTTACCGGAAATCAGACAAAGCTTAATGCATTCATTAAACTTCTTGATGGTTATGAAATTAAAGAACTTGTCAGAACAGGTATAGCAGGTCTTAGCAGAGGGGCAGAGGTTATGCTTGATGAGTTTGATTAAGCAGACATATAAAATTGGCGATAGCACAGGCAAAGGTCTGTACTTCACATATAATAATTAATTTTTCACAGGAGGAAAATAAAAATGGCAGAAGCAAGAATTTTTTATCAGGATGATTGTAATTTATCTTTATTGGATGGCAAGACAATCGCCATTATCGGCTATGGAAGTCAGGGTCATGCTCATGCGCTCAACCTTAAGGAGTCAGGTTGCGATGTCATTATCGGTCTTTATGAAGGTTCAAAATCTTGGGCAAAGGCTGAGAAGCAGGGCTTTAAAGTATATACAGCAGCAGAAGCTGCAAAGAAGGCTGACATTATCATGATTCTTATCAATGATGAGAAACAGGCAGATATGTATAAAGCTGACATTGAGCCAAATCTTGAAGCTGGAAATATGCTTATGTTTGCTCATGGATTCAATATTCATTTTGGATGTATCGTACCTCCAAAGGATGTAGACGTAACAATGATAGCACCTAAGGCACCGGGTCATACAGTACGTTCAGAGTATCAGGCAGGAAAAGGAACACCTTGTCTTGTTGCTGTAGAGCAGGATGCAACAGGCAAAGCACTCGACATTGCACTTGCATATTCACTTGGTATCGGTGGAGCAAGAGCAGGAGTTCTTGAGACAACATTCCGTACAGAGACAGAGACAGACCTCTTCGGTGAGCAGGCTGTACTTTGCGGTGGTGTTTGTGCACTTATGCAGGCAGGTTTTGAGACACTTGTTGAAGCAGGATACGATCCAAGAAATGCATACTTTGAGTGTATCCATGAGATGAAGCTTATCGTAGACCTTATCTATCAGTCAGGTTTCGCAGGAATGAGATACTCTATCTCTAACACAGCTGAGTACGGTGATTACATCACAGGACCTAAGATTGTTACTGCTGAGACAAAGAAAGCTATGAAACAGATTCTTACAGATATTCAGGATGGTACATTTGCAAAAGACTTCCTTCTTGATATGTCACCAGCAGGACGTCAGGTTCACTTCAAGGCTATGAGAAAACTTGCTTCAGAGCATCAGTCAGAGAAAGTCGGAGAAGAAATCCGTAAGCTTTACAGCTGGAATAATGAGGGAGACAAACTCATCAATAACTAATCCGGTTTTGATCTATAAAATTACATATAGAAATATATCAAAAGAGGTTATCTTGTGTATATTTTGCTGTTGTCTGCACCGTGAGTGCAGACAGCAGCGTATTGTATGCACCGGACAGCCTCTTTTTGAAATTTCTTTACAATTTGTTTGTATTCAATTATAATAAATCATATAATTATTTAAATAAGTATCGTGAGGAGGAGAAAGATGGCACTTATAGCCGGAGTGATAGGGATTGTAGTGATTGCTGTTGTGGTAGTGGTAGCTGCGGTTACGGCGGTTACGGCAGGAGTGAAGCAGTCTCTCGATGATGAATGATTTGTTTTTAGTAGAGCGGCTTGTGAGGTTTTACACAGGTTGCTCTATTTCTTTGTTGAACAATGAAAGGAACGATAAAAAGATAATGTTGAAAGTCAAAAATGTTGAAATAGGCAGCGGAATACCTAAAGTATGTGCACCTATAGTTGAAAAAAATCAGGATGATATTCTTGAGATGGGCGAGATACTTATGGCAAAAAAGAGTGTTGATATTGTCGAGTGGAGGATTGATTTTTTTGAGGAGTGTTTTAATACTCAGAAATTATTGGAAACAGCGGGACTTTTAAGGGCGGTTATACCGGGAAAGCCGATACTCGCCACATTCCGCACAAAAAATGAGGGTGGGGAAAAGAATATAGAGGCAGATGTTTATATTAAAATGCTGGAGAACTTAGCCGAAAGCGGATATGTTGATATAGTTGACATAGAAGCATATTTTATGGATAGAGCCAAAACAGAAAAAATAATAAGTAAATTAAAGAATAAAACTGTTGTAATCGGTTCATATCACAATTTTAACAAAACTCCCGAGTATGATGAGATATGTGAGAGGCTTAAATATATGAAGGAAATCGGTGCAGATATTCCTAAACTTGCATGTATGCCTGAGCAAAAGAACGATGTTTTTACGCTTATGAGAGCAACAAATGATTTTGTTACTGACAATAGAAATATTCCTGTTATAACTATGTCGATGGATGAAATCGGCAAGATAAGCAGGGTAAGTGGAAAAAGCTTTGGTTCTTCTGTCACATTTGGTTGTCTTGGAAAAGCGAGTGCACCGGGACAGATAAATGTAGATGATTTGAAAAATGTATTAAATATAATCTAAATATAATAATATTAGCGGAGGATGAAGATGAGTAGACTTGAAAAACATATTTTTTTGATAGGTTTTATGGGAGTAGGAAAAACAAGCACATCACGTTTTTTAAGCAGAAAACTTGGAGTGAAGGAGGTAGATACTGATGCAATGATAGTTGAACAGGAGAAAAAAAGCATTTCTGATATTTTTGCTGACGAAGGAGAAGAATATTTCAGAAAAAAAGAGACAGAGCTGATAGACAAAATCGGTGAGATGAAACCATGTATAGTATCATGCGGCGGCGGAATGGCAATGCGTGAAATAAACGTGGAAAAGATGAAAAAAGTCGGACAGATAGTCTGGCTTACTGCAACACCTGAGACTATTTATTCCCATGTAAAGGACAGCACAAACAGACCGTTATTAAACGGAAATATGAATGTTCCTTATATCAAGTCGCTTATGGATGAGAGAGAGCCAAAATACAGACATGCGGCAGATATTATTATTGAAACTGATGATTGTACACCTGTTCAGGTTGCAGATAGGATAACAAAAAAAGTAAAATAGTAAAGTATTTTGCTATTTGTATCATATTTAAAAAATTACTTTTGAGACAAATAGAGAGGTATAGAGGATGAGATTAGATAAATTTAAGAAAGTTAATATGAAAAAAAGAGGAATGGCACTTTTGCTTGGTGTTTCATTATGCATGTCAATGTTTGTGGATGTGCAGGGCAGCAATGTTTCAGCAGCCAAACATGCATCAAAATTAAAAAAAGAAGAAGTAGTGGATGCTGACAGTGATGAAGAAGTGAAAGAGGATAAGGATATTGTATTTGATGCGTCTAATGAAGACGGCGAATATGCTGTTTCAGTAAATGACAGCGGTTCGTTCTCTGTTATCAATTATGAAAATTCGGACAAGGCAGTAGAGTCAATAAAGTGGAGTGCAAGCGATGAAAATATTGTAAAAGTTGAGGATTCGGGTGATTTTAAGGCAAATTATACGGCATTAAGTCCCGGAAGAGTTAATATATATGTGGATGTTACATACAGCAGAAATGATGTAAGTGAGCAGGATGACACATATAACGATGACGATTCAAGTTATTGGGACAGATATACATTCAGTCTTTGCGTATATCCTGATATGTCAGGTGTTGAGCTAACAAGTACAAGCCAGACAAAATATATAACAAAGTATGATTATAATACGGAATTTACTTTTAATCTGAAGAGTGATATTCTGCTTGATGAAGATAATCCGGATGTAGGATTTGAAGTGAACAGTTCAAATAAATCAATGTCTGTATCTGCTTCCTTAAAAGATAATGTTGTTTCAATATGGGCATATAAGGCGGGGCAGACAAAAGTAACATTTAAAATATACGATAAAGAATTTGAAGTCAGTATTAAGGTTATAAAAATATCAATAAATAAAAATACACTGCTCATAATAAAAGGAAGAACTGCAAATGTTAAATTAAAAGGTGTATCTAAGGGAATAAAGTGGTCATCAAACAGAAAAAAAATTGCAAGTGTTAATTCAAAAGGCAAGATTAAAGCAAAGAGAATCGGAACAGCAGTTATTATAGCAAATGTAAATGGAACAAAAGTAGGATGTGCAGTATCTGTTGTGTCACCTAAAGTTTACAATGTTATAAAGAAAGGCCGTAGTATTGCGAAGGGGACATACAGCCAGCCAAGAAGAATGCAAAGAGGATATTATGACTGTAGTTCTTTGGTGTGGCGTGCATATTCAAAATACGGAACTTATTTTGGTGCAAGAAGTTATGCGCCGGTAGCGGCAGATATATGCAGATGGTGCTGGAGTTCAAAGAGTAAGAGAATAAGTTCAGGATTAAAAGACAGCCAGATACAGAATATGAAACTGAGAGCAGGAGACCTTATATTTAAAACAGGTGCAAAGAACGGAAGATATAAGGGGATTTATCATGTTGAAATGTTCGCCGGTTACAGCTGCATTGGATTTAATTCAAAAGGAAAGCCAAATTTAACTGCTGTATGGGTTAACAGGTCACAGGGATATTATGCATATGGTTCGCTTGTTGCAAGACCGTAGATTAAAAAAAACATATACGTAAAAAATGTTGATGGAGAATTATTGTGATTACTATTATTATGGCGGCCTACAATGGTCAGGAATATATAAATGAACAGTTGGAGTCTATCAAAAATCAGACTTACAGGGATTGGAGACTGGTTGTAAGAGACGATGGGAGCAGTGACAAAACTGTAGACATTTTAAGAAAATTTGCAGAAGAAGTAGAACAGGAAGTTATAATAAAAATCAACGAAGAGCCAAGTGGTTCGGCAAAGAGGAATTTTGCACGTCTTTTACAGGATGTGCAAAATGACTCCTATGTTATGTTTACAGATCAGGATGATATATGGAAAAAAGATAAAATAGAAGTTACCTACAATGCGATGCTTGACGCTGAAAAAAAGTATGGAAGTAAGACACCGGTACTTGTTCACGGAGATGTTGAAGTTATAGATGGAAGTGGAAATGTTCTTGCAGAGTCAATGTTTAATTTATCTCATATAGATTCAAATTCAGAGTTATCAAAAATTATTATTCAAAATCATGTCACGGGCTGTACGATGATGTGTAACAGGAGTTTATCTGCGGGGATTGCAAAATATTTATCTGATGACAGAGTTATTATGCATGACTATTTTGCCGCATTGTACGCGGCAGTGTTTGGAAAAATAATAGTTTTAGAAAGGCCGCTGTTAAGTTACAGACAGCATGGAGATAACAGTGTTGGGGCAAAGAATAACAATAATATATTTTACCTTGCAAAAAGACTAAGTCAGGGAAGAAGAAGTTATAAAAATGCGATGAAAGAGTCGGAAGACCAGATTGCATTTTTTGTCAGTTTGTACAAGGACGAAATGATTGCAAAAAAATTTGTTTGTCAGTATGAACTTATGAAAGAATATTCTGTTCTTAATAGACATTCAAAAATTTACCGTATAATTTTCTACATGAAAAAAAATGTATGGAAAAAAGGAACTATTAGAAAAATAATGCAGATTATCTGGGGGTAGTTATGACAAAGATATTTAAAGCAATAAAAGTTGCATGTAAATATTTTATGATGTTTCTTACTATGCTGATGCCGAGAGATTATCGATTGTGTGTATGCGGAGCATGGCTTGGAGAGAGATTTGCCGATAATTCAAAACAGTTGTTTATAGAAGCGTCAGAGAGAGATGACATAAGAGCAGTATGGATTTCAAAAGATATTGAAATTGTTGAGCAGATAAGAAATCTGGGTTATGAAGCTTATCTGTGGGGAACAAAAAAAGCAATATGGACTCAGCTTCGTGCAAAATATGCCGTGATTTCAAACGGTATAAGTGACCTTGAACATACATTTCTCGGAAATGCAATAATTATAGATTTGTGGCATGGCGTACCTCTGAAAAAAGTATGCTATGACAATAAATATGAAAAAAACTGGGACAGTCCTAAGCAAAAGCTTAGAGACAGTCTTATTTATATACCGCTTGGAAAAATGTATTTTGTGGCAACAAGTGAAATGTTTGTACCTATTTATCAGAGTGCATTCAGAAGAAAGAAAAGCCAGATAATATGTCTCGGTCAGCCGAGAAGTGATATTTTTTTCGGGGAAAAAAAGCCGGAGCCTTATTTCCCTGGGAAAAATATTATTTTGTATTGTCCGACACACAGAAATGAGGGAAAAGAGCAGATTTGCATAAATGAACTGTTTGATTTGGAAAGACTGGAGAATTACCTTTCAGAGAAAGATTACTATTTTGTGATAAAAAAACATTTCTACCACAGAGAAGAAACTGAGGAATTGGATAAATATCCTCATATAATTGATGCTACAAGAGAGGATATAGATACGCAGATACTTATTATAGAATCGAAAGCACTAATAACCGATTATTCAAGTATTTACATTGATTATCTTCTGCTTGACAAACCGTTGTTATTTTACTGTTATGATTATGAACATTATCTTGAGAATGACAGGGAGATGTATTTTAACTATGAGGATGTAACACCGGGCAATAAGGCAAAGAATTTTGACGAACTATTCAAACAGATATGTGGGGTGATTGAGAACGGGGACGATTACGGAAGAGAAGAAAGAGAAAAAGTAAAAAATATGTTTTACTGTAAAAAAGGTCAGGGACCGGTTGGAAATATTCTTATTGACATGATGGTTAAAAGGGAGATTGGAAAAAACAATGATTGACAAAAAAATCAAAATCGTGGCACCGGATGCTCAAAACAGAGAGATTATGAATACCTGTAAAAAATTATGGGAAAATAATTTTGATGACACTGCGAAATATGTAAAATATTATTTTGATGACAGATGGAAAGAAAGCATAACATTTTTGTGTGATGACAAAAGTATGCTGCATTTAAATCCATATGACATGAAATTATTTGGGGAGAAAAAGACAATATTTTATATTGTGGGTGTATGCACAGATAAAGAATACAGACACAAGGGATATATGGATTTTATGTTAAAAACTGTTTTTGGAAAATTATATAATGAAAATGTACCGTTTGTGTATCTTATGCCTGCATCAGAAAAAATATATACCCCATATGGATTTAGGGGAATGTACAATGTTACATCTTTTAAAGCTTTAAAAAGAGAGGATGGCGGCAAAGTTTATAATGACTGTATAGAGTCGTGTGACATAAAAGAATTTGATGATTTGTCGGAGAGAGAAAAAATTGAACTTTCAAAGTATGCAGCAATGAAGCTTGAGCGGGAGTTTGAATGTTTTGTTGATAGGGATAACAGTTATTTTGAACATAAAAATAAAGAGATGAAAGCGTGTGAGGGGTCTGTGCTCATTTTGATGAGAGACGGTGAAGTCATGGGATATGCAATGTATCTGTGTGAAGATGGGCCGGAAGTTGTCGAGATGGTTGTCGATAAAGAGTACACGGATATATTTGTGGAAAAGCTTTTTGATTATGCCGCTAATGACACAGAAAACAAAGCCGCAGAAATGAAAATTATATTTGACGAGTCGTATTTTATAAAAGAACAAAACAAAAGTTTTGCTTTTTTTATTTCTGAGGAAAATACGGGAAAAATGCTTATGGCAAGAATTATAGACATTAGGGCATTTGTCGGGATGATAAAGTTAAAGGGATGTGCAGAGGAATATTATGTAGAGATAACCGATGATTTTATTAAAGAGAATAACGGGAGATGGGATATAATACTTTCAGATAAAAGTGTTATAAAAAGAGGAAAATATTATGGGAATAAGTATAAAAAACTGACGATTGCAGAGTTTGGAGATGTATTATTTTCAAAGATTAAATTTTATCTTAATGAAATGGTTTGAAAATTTGACGGACACTGTTGTATAATGTATTATTATTATTTAAAAAGATATTAAGGATGTGGTGTTATGGCAGATACAGAATATACATTTTGGAATAAAGAAATAGACAGATTAAAAGACGGAAAAAGCAAATATGAATGGGATGAACTTGAAGAGCTTATAACAGATGTGTTTGAGGATGAGAAAATTACTTCGGATGAATTTGATAAACTTATGGAAAAGCTTATGGAACAGGAAATGTAGTCATATGATATGGTACAACGGTATCAAGAGAGGGGCTTTGATAAATTGACACGCGATGAACTTGAGTATAGAAGATATTTAGAGCGGAGAATACGCAGGAGAAAACGAAAAAGGCAGGTTATGATAGCTAGAGCAATTCTCATTATAGTTATATTGCTGGCGGCATTCGGAGTTTTTACAATTGTAAAAGGAGTGATGTCAGGCGGCGGTGATAAAAAACAGGGGAAAGACACAAAAAAGCCTGCTATTGAAACAATGAAACCGACAAAGATTCCTGAAAATACAGTCGGGAGTGTACCGGAAAATGTACCGGAAGGCTATGACAATGTTTACAATAAACTGTTGAAAATTCAAGGAAAATACAATGGTGTTGATGATATAATCATGAATATATCCAAATATCCCAAAAAGCTTTTGGAATTGGCAGTAAAAAATCCTGAGACAATAGATTTTGTCTCAAATTATCCAAAGCATGATAATGACATTGAGGCAACTGGCAGACTAAGTACAAAGGAGATTGGAAACAGAATTCCTTTATTGCAGCAGTGGGACAGCAGATGGGGATATGTAAAATACGGAGATTCCATAATAGGGGTAAATGGCTGCGGACCTACATGCCTTGCAATGGTATATGCAGGAATTACCAAAGATACAGCGATGACACCGGCTGACATAGCTCAGTATTGTTCAAATAATAATTATTATAACAGTGATACCGGAACGTCATGGACATTGATGACTGAGGGAGCGAAGGATTTGGAACTTTCAGTAAGAAAAGTATCAGTAAATGCGTCAGCAATAAAAAATGAATTGAAGCAGAAAAGACCGATGATATGCAGTATGTCACCGGGAGATTTCACTACAGAGGGACATTTTATAGTTATACGAGGAATTGATTCAAAGGGAAGACTTATCATAAATGACCCGAACAGTATAGCAAATTCAAAGAGAAGATGGCAGATTGCGAGAGTTGTAAAACAGATTAAAGCAGCATGGAGCTATTCTCAGGATTAAAATAATATGCAGGTTTAAATTATATTACACAGGATGGAGGCAGCATATGGATAATAGCGAGAAAAAAAATGTGGAATTAAATATAGACAACGGTGAACTTAAAACAAGTATGATTCCTGAGGATTTTACAGACCCTCAGATTCTCTATGACAAGTTGATATCAATGATAAAGAAGTATCATCCGTCAGGAGATATTTCACAGATAGAAAAGGCATATAAAATTGCATATAAAGCGCATGATGGACAGCTTAGAAAATCAGGTGAGCCATATATTATTCATCCGGTTTGTGTATGCATTATTCTTGCAGAATTGGAACTTGATAAGGAGACAATAGTCGCAGGAATGCTTCATGACGTTGTAGAAGATACTGTTATGACGAGTGAGGAGATTGCTGCTGAGTTTGGTGACGAGGTTGCACTTTTGGTTGATGGTGTTACAAAACTTACACAGTTAAATTATGTTGCCGATAAGGTAGAGGTACAGGCAGAGAATTTAAGAAAAATGTTTTTAGCAATGGCAAAAGACATAAGAGTTATTCTGATTAAACTTGCCGACAGACTTCACAATCAGAGAACAATGCAGTATCAGACACCGGAAAAGCAGAAAGAGAAATCAAGAGAAACGCTTGATATTTATGCACCTATTGCAGACAGGCTAGGTATATCGAAAGTTAAGGTAGAGCTTGACGATCTGGCATTCAGATACCTTGAACCTGAGGTATACAACAGTCTTGTGGAAAGACTTGACAAGGGAAGAGTCAGACGTGAAGAATTTATAAAACAGATTGTTGCAGAAGTTGACAAGCATATAAAAGCAGCCGGCATAGAGGCGACTATTGACGGAAGAGCAAAACATTATTTCAGCATATACAAAAAAATGATAACACAGAACAAAAAGCTTGAGCAGATTTATGACCTTTTTGCTGTAAGAATTATTGTGGATACAGAGAGGGACTGCTATACTGTGCTTGGTGTTATTCATGAGATATATAAGCCTATTCCGGGGCATTTTAAAGATTATATTGCCATGCCTAAACCGAACAATTATCAGTCACTTCATACAACACTTATAGGACCTCAGGGACAGCCGTTTGAAATCCAGATAAGAACATATGAAATGCACAGGACAGCAGAATACGGTATTGCGGCACATTGGAAATATAAAGAAAATCAATACGGACACAATACTGCTGACAGCGAGGAGGAAAAACTTGCATGGCTTAGAAGAATTCTTGAATGGCAGAGAGATATGTCTGACAATAAAGAATTTTTAAGTCTGTTAAAAAGTGACCTCGATTTGTTCTCTGACCATGTATATTGTTTTACAAAAGACGGTGATGTGAAAAATCTTCCGGCTGATTCAACGCCTATAGATTTTGCGTATGCTGTGCACAGTGCTGTCGGTAATAAGATGGTTGGTGCAAGAGTAAACGGAAATCTTGTTCCTATTGAATATAAGATACAAAACGGTGACAGAGTTGAGATAATCACCTCACAGAATTCGAGAGGACCTAGCAGGGACTGGCTTTCAATTGTAAAGAGTACACAGGCGAAAAACAAGATAAATCAATGGTTCAGGTCACAGTATAAAGAGGAGAATATAGTAAAAGGAAAAGAACTTCTCAACAGTTATTGTAAAGCTCAGGGTATTGTGATTTCAGATTTAGTCAGACCTGAGTATACAGATGCCTGCAAGAAAAAGTATGGTTTTAAGGACTGGGATTCAGTGCTTGCAGCTATTGGGCACGGTGGTTTAAAAGAAGGTCAGGTAATAAATAAACTTCAGGCAGAATACAAGAAGAAAAATCCTTCGTCACCTACAGATAAAGATATACTTGAAGCTGTCAACAGCAGCAATGCAGTAACCGGAACGCAGCAGAATAAAGCTGCGTCAGTACGTTCTAAAAACGGAATCGTTGTTGCGGGAATTGATGATGTATCAGTCAGATTTTCTAAATGCTGTAACCCTGTTCCTGGTGATGAGATAATAGGTTTTGTCACAAGGGGAAGAGGTGTTTCCATTCACAGAACAGACTGCATAAATATGATGAATCTTTCAGAAGCGGACAGACATCGTATAATAGAGGCAGAATGGCAGGTAAGTTCTGAGGGCAAGGATAATGAACTCTATGATGCAGAGATAATAATTTATGCAAATGACAGAATGGGTCTGTTGCTTGAGATTACAAAGGTATTTACTGAAATGAAGATAGATGTAAAGTCAATGAATATAAGAACAAGCAAACAGGGAATAGCAACGATAAATGTGGGATTTGCGATACGCGGTGTTGAAGCTTTGCATGAAGTTACAAAGAAAGTAAGACAGATAGAGGGTATCAAGGATATACAGAGAACACAGGCTTAAATATAAAAATTGAAATGGAGAGAACAGATGAGTCAGTTAAAATGTGATTTCAGAGTTGTGGGATCGGTTCAGACCAATTGTTATTTTTTGTCAGATACGAATGGCAATTGTGTTGTTGTTGACCCGGGAGAAGAAGCGGCAAGAATAATAGATTATATAGAGAAGAAAGATTTGAAACCTGTTGCAATACTGCTTACACACGGTCATTTTGACCATATCGGTGCGGTTGATGAGGTAAGAGAAAAGTATGATATAAAGGTATATGCTGCGGCAGCAGAAAAAGAGACACTTCAAAATACGGACATAAATCTTTCATCGCAGTTTGGGGCAGGATTTAAGGTAGAAGCTGACGAATATTTAAATGACGGTCAGGAGATAGAACTTCTCGGAGAAAAAGTCAGATGTATTTTGACACCGGGGCATACAAAAGGTGGAATGTGTTATTATTTCACAAACAGCGGAATGTTATTTTCAGGAGATACATTGTTCCAGCAGTCAGTAGGAAGAACTGATTTTCCGGGGGGAAGTATGAGTGAGATAGTCCGTTCAATAAGGAAAAAATTATTTATATTGCCTGATTATGTGAGGGTTTATACAGGACATGGAATGATGACCACGATAAAAGACGAAAAGATGTTAAATCCTTTTGCAGTTGAGTAGGTGTTATTATGATAGAGATAAATTTATCGGAGCGTGATTTTGACTATGAGATACAGGCTCTTGTAAACAGTTTCTTTCCGGGACAGAAAAGTATTGTAACCGCAAGCGGTGAGGAAAGAAAAGATGGCGGATATTCGGAAGATATTTTGCTTATTGTAAATGTAAGTCTTTCAATGAAGCAGATAAGTGTTGAGGTGGTCTGCAAAGATTACAGTTTGAAAAGAACAGAAGAAGTAACAGGAACAAAAGACTGGCATAAAAATAAAGATAAGACGACACATCCGTATAGGACATATTATAAAAATGTATTAAAAAAGCTCATTTTTGAGCAGCTTAGAGATATACCGGCTGAAATATTATCAGCCGGTCATTCATTAAAAAGAGTTATACCGCTTTGGGGAACAATGACAGGGGTAAGACCGACAAAGATTGTTATGAATGAAATGCTGTCAGGCAAAGATGCCCAAAGTGTAAGAAATGAACTTAAAACTACATATTGCTGTAGTGATGAGAAGATTGAACTTGGAATGAATATTGCATCGAAAGAACTGGAGCTGCTTTTAAAACATGATTGTGAGAACGGTTACAGTCTCTATATAGGCATTCCGTTCTGTCCAACGACATGTCTTTACTGCTCATTTACATCATATCCGTATGAAAAATTTGGGTATCTGGCAGAACAATATCTTGAGGCATTGGAAAAAGAAATCAGATATCTTGCGACAGTCTATAAAGATAAAAAAGTGACGAGCATATATGTTGGAGGAGGGACCCCGACAACGCTCACAGCCACACAGTTGGACACTCTTATAAAATGCATAAAAGATAATTTCCCGTTGGAGCTTGGATATGAGTTTACAATAGAGGCAGGCAGACCTGACAGTATTACAAAAGAAAAGCTTGAAGTAATGTATAATCATGGTGTCAGGAGAATATCAGTAAATCCACAGACAATGCAGCAAAAGACACTAAATCTCATAGGAAGAAAGCATACTGTTGAACAGACGGTTGAAGCTTTTAGGATGGCAAGAAAGATAGGGTTTGACAACATAAATATGGATTTGATAATCGGACTTCCGGGAGAGGATGAAAATGATTTTTCAGATACATTAAGACAGATAAAAGAGTTAAATCCCGACAGCCTGACAATTCATTCGCTTGTTGTAAAAAGAGCATCAAGGCTGCGCAGCGTTCTCGACGAAGAAGAAAAGAAAAATGCCTGCAAAACAGATGGTGCATTGTCCGAAAATGATAAGGCAGCAGTTATGGAAAAGATGCTTGAAATAGGTCAGAGATTTGCGAAAAGTGAAGGGTATGAACCTTATTATATGTACAGACAGAAAAACTCAGCCGGTCATTTTGGAAGCAGTGGACAGGAAAATATCGGATATGCGAGAAAAGGAAAAGAGTGCATATACAATATTCTTATAATGGAGGAGAAACAGACCATACTTGCCGCAGGAGCCGGGGCGAGCACGAAAAAGAAGTTTGGTGAAGATAAGGTTAAACGTTGTGAAAATGTCAAGGATATTATCTCGTATATATCAAGGGTTGATGAGATGATAGAGAGGAAACAAAGCTTGTTTGAGGATTAGAGAAAAGAAGCAGAAACGGAGTTTACTATGGAGAATTATTTTAAAAGAATTTTAGAAAATAATAGTATTCCTAAACAAATAAGGGAGACGGTATGTTCAGAAATGCATCATGCACTTGAAGTGAGTAATATGGCGGTGCTTATATCAAAGGAACTTGGAAAAGACGAAAAGTTTTGTGATGACATAGCGGTTGCAGGAGTGTTGCATGATATAGGAAAATTAAGAGTTAACAGGTATGTCTATTCAGATGAGAGTGACGATACGCTTGTTGTAGAACAGATGAAATATGTAAGAATGCATTCAGCATACAGCCGTGATATATTGAGAGATGCGAATTATCCTGAAAATGTAATAGAAGCTGTTTACCATCACCATGAAAATTATGACGGTTCGGGGTATCCTGACGGTTTAAAGGGGACAGATATTCCAGAAATGTCAAGGATACTTAGAACGTGTGATGTATTTTCAGCACTTATAACTAACAGAAGTTACAGAAAAGCTTTTGATAAGAGAACGGCAATGGCTATAATGATAGATGAAGTTGAAGATTATGATATGGAAGTGTTTCTGGCTTTCCAGAGAGTATTTCATGATGATAAATTCCCTGAGATAAGAAATCTTCAGGATATGGCAAGTGAAATACAGATGGAAAATTTAAAGGTTTTTGAAGAGGAAGCATTGAAAGGCAATTATTGACAGCAGGGGAGTATATGATTATATTGTAAATATAGAATGTTTTTCTGCTTATGTGAAAAGCAATTATAAAAAGTATATGAAAAAGATGAAAAGAAATATGAAAAAAGCTTTTACATAGATAAGACATCGTTTATAAAGGAATGGTGGGAGAGCAGAGATAAGGTTACACTTATAACACGTCCACGTCGTTTTGGAAAGACATTAAATATGGACATGATAAAATGTTTTTTCTCAAATAAATACGGGAATAGGAGTGATTTATTTGAGGGTCTTGATATCTGGAAAGAAGAAAAATATCATAAATTGCAGGAAACATATCCGGTAATGCAGCATTAAATCAGATAAGAGAAAAAGGCTATGAAGCAGAACTTATAAAACGTGGAGTAAAGAAAGAGAATATCAGACACTATGGTTTTGCGTTTAAGGGGAAAGAGGTGCTTATAGGGGCATTAGATTAAAAATTTAGCATATGAAAAATACAATTCTCGCTACTTCACAAACACAAAAAAATCTGATATACTGCTAGATTAGAGAGTTTTTTATATAAGACAATAGAAATTATTGGAGGACTAGAGAAAATGGCTGAATCAATGAGAGGCATGAAGCGTACCTGCAGATGTGCCGAATTAAGTGAGAAAAATATTGGTGAAGAAGTCACTATGATGGGATGGGTTCAAAAGCAGAGAAATAAAGGTGGTATTATCTTTGTTGATATGCGTGACCGTTCAGGAATATTACAGGTTATTTTTGAAGATGGAGAGATAAATGCTGACGATTTTGCAAAGGCAGAAAAGCTTAGAAGTGAGTTTGTAATAGCAGTAAAAGGTAAAGTTACAGCACGTTCGGGTGCGGTCAACGAAAATCTTGCCACAGGTGCTATAGAGCTTCGTGCAGAAGAACTTCGTGTTCTTTCAGAGTCAGATACACCTCCGTTTCCTATAGAAGCGGACAGCAAAACAAAAGAGGAACTTAGATTAAAATATCGTTATCTCGACCTTAGAAGACCTGACCTTCAGAGAAATCTTATTATGAGAAGTAAGGTTGCAACATTGATTCGTCAGTTCCTTGCAGATGAGGGATTTTTAGAGATAGAGACTCCTATGCTTACAAAGAGTACACCGGAGGGAGCAAGAGATTATCTTGTGCCAAGCCGTGTACATCCGGGAACATTTTATGCATTGCCACAGTCTCCACAGCTTTTTAAACAGCTTCTTATGTGTTCAGGCTATGACAGATATTTCCAGCTTGCAAGATGTTTCAGAGATGAGGATTTAAGAGCAGACAGACAGCCTGAGTTTACACAGGTTGATATGGAACTTTCATTTGTTGATGAAGATGATGTCATGGATGTAAATGAGAGACTTTTACAGAAACTTTTCAAGGAAATACTTGATGTGGATATTGAACTTCCTATTCAGAGAATGACATGGCAGGAGGCTATGGATAGATTTGGTTCTGACAAGCCTGACCTTCGTTTTGGAATGGAATTAAAAGATGTTTCGGATGTCGTAAAGGATTGTGGATTCGGAGTATTTACGGGAGCACTTGAAAACGGCGGTTCTGTTCGCGGTATCAATGCCAAAGGACAGGGAGGCATGCCTCGTAAGAAGATTGATGCACTTGTTAAGTTTGCAAAAGATTTCGGAGCAAAGGGTCTTGCTTATCTTGCAGTAAATGAGGATGGAACATATAAATCATCATTTGCGAAGTTTATGACTGAGGATGAGCTTAAGGCGCTTGTTACTGCAATGGAAGGTGAACCGGGAGATTTACTTTTATTTGCTGCCGACAAGAATAAGATTGTCTGGGATGTACTTGGAAATTTGAGACTTGAGATAGCCAAAAATCTCGACCTTCTCGATAAGAATGTTTACAAGTTCCTTTGGGTAACAGAGTTCCCGGAATTTGAGTATTCGGAAGAACAGGGAAGATACCTTGCAATGCATCATCCATTTACGATGCCTTTTGAGGAAGATATCAAGTATCTTGAGTCAAATCCTGAGAAAGTTCGTGCAAGAGCATATGATATTGTACTTAACGGAACAGAAATTGGTGGCGGTTCTATCCGAATCCATCAGGATGATGTTCAGGAGAAGATGCTTAGAGCACTTGGATTTACAGATGAGAAAGCACATGAACAGTTCGGTTTCCTTCTCGATGCTTTCAAGTATGGAGTACCTCCACACGCAGGTCTTGCATACGGTCTTGACAGACTTGTAATGATAATGGCACATGAGGACAGCATCAGAGATGTTATCGCATTCCCTAAGATTAAGGATGCGTCATGTCTTATGACTGATGCACCTAATGTTGTTGATGACAAGCAGCTTGAAGAGCTTTGTCTTGAGGTTTCAAAATCAGAGCAGGAGCAGTAAGCTGTACAATCGTTAAAAAAAGGTATTGATTAAAAAAATAATTGTTTAGCGGGCAGCAGACCATAACTTTGGACTGCTGTCTGAAATCGGAGGATGCTTTGAAAAAAGAGACATATGAAAAAATAATCGGACTGCTTGGCAGCAAAAAAGCGATTCCGATAATTATAGATATATTTGGAAAGATACTTACGGTATTGACAGCTCTTTTATATTTTGTTGAGATAGGCTGGCTTGTTGTCAGCAGGGAATATAAGCTTGTCGCAGGTCTTATTATAGTTCCGGCAGTATTTTTTGTACTGCTTAGTAAAATCAGGGAAAAGATAAATGCGAAAAGACCATATGAATTATATGGATTTAAACCGCTCATAAATAAAAATACAAAGGGACTTTCATTTCCAAGCCGTCATGTGTTTTCGATATTTGTTATTGGCGGTTCAATATGGGTGATCAATAAGATTTTGGGAACTGTCATATTGGTGATGGGATTGTTTCTTGCAGTTATAAGAGTAATAACAGGAGTACATTTTCCTAAAGATGTTGCTGCCGGAGCAGTTATAGGATTTGTTTGCAGCATGGCAATGTTTATTTTTTTGATTTAGAATATAGATTTTAGCATTTGTTTAGATGCAGAAATGAGGTAGAAATGGCAGAGATGTATAACCATCATACGGTGGAAAAGAAATGGCAGAAGATATGGGATGATGAGAAGGCTTTCAAGACAGAAAATGATTACACAAAGCCAAAGTTTTATGCACTTGTAGAGTTTCCTTATCCATCAGGACAGGGACTTCATGTAGGACATCCCCGCCCATATACGGCTCTTGATATAGTAGCAAGAAAGCGCAGAATGCAGGGATACAATGTATTGTATCCGATGGGATGGGATGCGTTCGGTCTTCCAACTGAAAACTATGCAATCAAGAATAAAGTTCATCCAAAGGAAGTAACAAAGAAGAACGTGGCAAGATTTAAAGAGCAGCTTCATTCGCTTGGATATTCATTTGACTGGGACAGAGAGATAAATACAACTGACCCTGATTATTATAAGTGGACACAGTGGATATTTCTTAAACTTTTCAATGCCGGACTTGCATATAAGAAAGAGATGCCTATCAACTGGTGTACATCTTGTAAAGTAGGACTTGCCAATGAGGAAGTTGTAAACGGCGTATGTGAGAGATGTGGTTCACCTGTTGTTCGTAAAGTTAAGAGCGAGTGGATGCTTAAGATAACAAACTACGCTGACAAGCTCTTAGAGGGACTGAATGATGTAGATTACATCGAGAGAGTAAAGACTTCACAGAGAAACTGGATAGGACGATCAGAAGGTGCAGAAGTAGATTTCAGAATTAAGGATAAAGAAGATAAACTTCGTGTTTATACAACAAGACCAGACACACTTTTTGGTGCAACATATATGGTAGTATCGCCTGAGCATCCTATTATTGACAAATACAAAGATGAAATCAAAAACTGGGATGCCATTGTGGAATACAGAGAGATGGCTGCGAGAAAGTCTGATTTTGAGCGTACAGAGCTTGCAAAGGACAAGACAGGTGTTGTACTTGACGGACTTAAGGCAATAAATCCTATAAATGATACTGAGATTCCGATCTGGATATCAGATTATGTACTTATGACATACGGAACAGGTGCAATTATGGCTGTTCCTGCACATGATGACCGTGACTGGGAATTTGCAAAGAAATTCTCACTTCCTATGATTCAGGTTGTAGAGGGAAGTGAAGGTCCTGTAGATATTGACGAGGCTGCATTTACTGATGTTGCTACAGGAAAGATGATAAATTCAGGTTTCCTCACAGGACTTACAGTTGAAGAAGCTAAGGAAAAGGTAAAAGATTTCCTTACAGAGAAAAAGATTGGTAACCGCAAGGTAAATTATAAACTTCGTGACTGGGTATTCTCAAGACAGAGATATTGGGGAGAGCCTATTCCGATTGTACATTGTGATAAGTGTGGTTATGTACCTCTTGATGAGAGTGAACTTCCGCTTTTACTTCCTGAGGTAGACAGTTATATGCCTACTGACAACGGAGAGTCACCACTTGCCGCAATGACAGACTGGGTAAACACAACATGCCCTTGCTGTGGAGGTCCTGCAAAGAGAGAGACAGATACAATGCCACAGTGGGCAGGTTCATCATGGTATTTCTTAAGATACACAGACCCTGATAATACAGAGGCACTTGCAAGTCCTGAGGCACTTAAATATTGGCTTCCTGTTGATTGGTACAACGGTGGTATGGAGCATACAACACTCCATCTTCTCTATTCACGTTTTTGGCATAAATTCCTTTATGATGAGGGAGTTGTACCTACTCCGGAACCATATCAGAAGAGAACTTCACATGGTATGATTCTCGGTGAAAACGGCGAAAAGATGAGTAAATCACGCGGAAATGTTATAAATCCTGATGATATTGTAAGAGAGTATGGTGCAGATACACTTCGTACTTATGAGATGTTTATCGGAGCATTTGACCTTAGTGCATCATGGTCTGACGATGGTGTAAAAGGATGCCGCCGTTTCCTTGACAGAGTATGGAAACTTCAGACAATGCTTGACAAGAGCAATGAGGGATATTCAAAAGACATTGAGACAAAAATGCATCAGACAATAAAGAAAGTAAGCAGTGACTTTGAAAATCTTAAATATAACACTGCGATTGCTGCAATGATGGCACTTATAAATGATTTTTATAAGAAAAACAGTATTACACTTGGTGAGTATAAGACACTCATAACACTTCTCAATCCTGTTGCACCGCATATTACAGAGGAAATCTGGGAGATAATAGGTGGAAACGGAAGACTTTATGAGCAGTCATGGCCTGAGTACGAAGAGGCAAAAACCGTTGAGTCAACTGTAGAGATAGCAGTTCAGATAAACGGAAAGACAAAGGTTACACTTTCAATCGGAAAAGATGATGCTAAAGATGATGTTCTTGTGAGAGCAAAAGAAGCACTTGGGGACAGACTTGACGGAAAGAATATCATAAAAGAAATTTATGTTCCGGGAAGAATTGTAAATATTGTAGCAAAATGATAATGCAAAAAAGTCATTGAAATGACATATTAGCCATTTATTATAAGCACATGGCAGAAAACATAAGATATCTGATGTAATATCGGTCATAAATTAAGCACGAGTCGAGAAAAAATGTGGTATGTTCTAACTGCATCCGGCTCGTGTATTTTAAGTAAAGGGATAGGGAAAAAGTATTATTATGAGATTTATAAAAAAATATTTTTGTTTGGCAGTAATTTGTTTCGCATTGGGCTTTGTAGGGTACAGTTTCAACAGTTTATCTGTATCGGCAGAAGATGATGCGGCATTCAGTACGCCGGAACCTTCGGCTACGGCAGCACCAAGTGAGACAGCACAGCCGTCTGAGACATTGCAGCCGAGTGAAACTGAGGAGCCGGAACCTACTAAACTTCCGCCGCTTGTAAGTTATGAAAAAACAAAGAAGAAACTTCAGTTAAAGTATGATGACAGATATATTTTTTCAAAGGAAGTAAGAAGAGTTGAGACTGAAAGTGTGACATCAACAAAGGTTAAAACAGGAAAAAAAGATACAAAAGTTATAAGTGTTGCTAACAGCAATAAAAAGAAAGTTTTTGCTGTTGGTTGTGGAAAAGCAGTTGTTGAGCTTGTTGACGGAACTACATATGGCATAAATGTAAAGCCGGCAAAGATAAGCCTTTTATTACTTGTGGGACAGAGTAATATGGAGGGAAGCCACAGTGACGATAAGTCAAAGGCTGAATACACAAACAACACAATATTAAATTATGCCGGAAAAGTATACAGCACATATGGACCTTCATGCAGAAGCCATTATGCAAATGTCGGAAACTGGTCAACAGCTTCTTCACCTCTTTCAGTGAAAAATGCATCCAAGTTTGTACCTGATACACTTACAGACAACAGTTCACAAAATCAGTGGTGCAGGACAAACAATCTTACTGCAACTGCAACAGCTTCCGGAAAGTCAGGCATAGACAGTGCTTTGGCTGATCAGTGGGTCAAAAAGCTTAAAGAGAAAGTCTGGGTTGTGAATGCGGCACATGGAGGAAGTTCAATTACAACATGGCTTCCTAAGAAAGGTGCCGATAATAACTTCTGGCAGGCAGTTGCGTTATACAAGGCATGTGAGAGAACCTTAAACAAAGAGATAAAAGCCGGACATTATACGTTGAGCCATAAAGGATACTTTTGGCTTCAGGGTGAACAGGATTTCAAGATGAATGCGGGAGATTATCTCAATTACTTTATTAAAATGCATAGAGCATTTAAAACACAGCTTAGAGGAAGCAAGGCTGCCAGTTATAAGTATGTTCATAAAAGTCTTGAGTTTGCCGGAATATTGATGGTAAGGTCACATAGAAAACCTACTTCACTTGCAGACCTTGAACTTACAGGACCTAGAAAAGCTCAGTATTATATGTGCAATTCAAGTAAAAATGCATATAAAGACATATTCCTTGCAAGCCAGTTGTCGGAAGTATGGCTTAACAACAGTTCAGTAAAGAGTTATTTTAAAAATAAATATGGCAAGGATGCAAAATATACACAGCAGAATAAAACAAGAAAAGGCTCATTAAAACTGCCAACATCTCTCAGTCAGATCCACAGTACGATACATTACACACAGCTTGCGTACAATGAACTCGGAAGAGATGCGGCAAACAACATATGTTATGCTTTAGGATATGCGAGCAGACCGTCGGCAACAACAAAAATTAAGGTTGTTGGAAAAGACGGATATAAAGACATAAGTTCAATAAACAGAACAGCCGTTAAAAATATGAATGTTGTTGTAAAGGTATTCCCGGCATGGAAGTCAAAGAAACTTGCCATTCAGAGGAAACATGAAGTAATATCATATGACAAATGGAAAGTAAAATTTAAAGAAAATAAAGTCTTTAACGCTAAACTTTTGTTTTCAGTAGGAAAAACAAAAAAGAAATTTACGGTATATTCAAAAAATTCAACAGCACCAATAAAGGAACTTTATGCTGATGAAGATGGTGTAAAGATAAGCTGGAAAGCAAATTCCTATACATCTTACTGTAATGTTTACAGGAGAGAGAAAGGAACTAAAAAGTGGTCATATATTGCAAGGCTTGATAAGAAGACAGCTCAGTCATATAATGACATTTTCGCAGAGTCGGGCAAGACATATGAATATGCGGTAACGGCATATGATGCGGACGGAAACGGTGGCGAGAAAGTTATCGGAGAAGTTACAACATTATTATAATATAATAGAATAAAAATTATAAAAAATTAGCACTCTTTTAAAAAGAGTGCTAATTTTGTCTTGACATTTTTTGATACCCGTATTATTATACTCATTGTGAGAATTGTTAGCAGTCTATAATGATGATTGCTAACTGCTAACTGAATTTAAATATGTAAATGATAGTCCTTTAAAGACAGTGACAAAAGGGACAGATAATATTTTAAAGATTATGTGAGTAAAGGAGAGATTTTATTATGCAGAGCAGAAAAGGCAGTTTATCAATTGAATCAGAAAATATGTTTCCGATTATAAAGAAATGGCTTTATTCAGACCATGATATTTTCATTCGTGAGCTTGTTTCAAACGGATGTGATGCCATCACAAAACTTAAAAAACTTGATATTATGGGAGAGTATACAATACCTGATGATTATAAGGCAAGTATTCAGGTCGTTGTTGATACTGAAGGAAAGAGCATTTCATTTACAGATACGGGTCTTGGTATGACAGAGGATGAAGTTGATGAATACATAAATCAGGTTGCATTCTCAGGAGCTACTGATTTCCTTGAAAAATATAAGGATAAGGCAAATGAAGAGCAGATTATCGGACACTTTGGTCTTGGATTTTATTCTGCATTTATGGTAGCTGACAGAGTTACAATAGATACATTATCATGGAAAGAGGGTGCGACACCTGTACGCTGGGAGTCAGAAGGCGGTATCAATTTCGAGATGTCAGAAGGTGACAAATCAGAGGTTGGAACAACTATTACGCTTTATCTATCAGAGGACAGTCTTGAATTTGCAAACGAGTACCGTGTAAGAGAAGTTCTTACAAAATATTGTTCATTTATGCCTGTAGAGATATTCCTTTCAAAAGAAGGAGCCGAGCAGGAATATGAGACAATAGATAAAGAAGAACTCCGTGAAGATGATGTTGTAGTTGAAAACATTGTTGAGGAAGCAAAGACAGAAGAGAGAGAAAATGAAAACGGAGAAAAAGAGGTTGTCGAAGTATCTCCACGCAAGGAAAAGGTCAAGATTAACAAGAGACCTGTTTCAATCAGTACAACAACACCGCTTTGGATGAAACATCCTAACGATTGTACAGATGATGAATACAAGGAATTTTACAGATCAGTCTTCAATGACTACAAAGAGCCTCTTTTCTGGATTCATTTGAATATGGATTATCCGTTTAATCTTAAAGGAATTTTATATTTCCCTAAGGTTAATACAGAGTATGATAATCTTGAGGGTGTTATAAAACTTTACAACAATCAGGTATTTATAGCAGACAACATTAAGGAAGTAATTCCGGAATTTTTAATGCTTCTTAAAGGTGTTATTGACTGTCCTGACCTTCCGCTTAATGTTTCAAGAAGTGCATTACAGAATGACGGATTTGTAAAGAAAATTTCTGACTATATTACAAAGAAGGTTGCTGACAAGCTTTCAGGAATGTATAAAGTTGACAAAGAAAATTATGAGAAATATTGGGAAGATATAAGTCCATTTATAAAATACGGCTGCTTAAAAGATGACAAATTCAGAGAGAAGATGTCAGATTATATTATATTCAAGGACTTAAATGACAAGTATATTACATTGCCTGAATATGTTGACGCTGTTAAAGCAGACGAAGATGGGGATGCCAAGACAGAGGATGTAGATAAAGAGAATACTCAGGAAAATAAGGACGGTGACAAAGAGGAAGAACCGACAACAGTTTACTATGTAACTGATATGCAGCAGCAGAGCCAGTATGTCAACATGTTTAAGGAACAGAATATAAATGCCGTTATATTAAACCACAATATTGACCAGGCATTTATATCACAGCTTGAACAGGGTGATTTAAAGGTAAGCTTTAAGCGTATAGATGCAGGACTTAACGATACAATGAAAGATGATGCTGACGAGGAGACACTCAAGAAAGAAACTGAGGAACTTAGCGAAATCTTTAAGAAAGCACTTGGAAAAGATAAGCTTGAAGTCAAAGTTGAGAAGCTTAAAAATGATAGTGTATCATCAATGCTTACACTTTCAGAGGAAACACGCCGTATGCAGGATATGATGAAGATGTACAGTGCAGGCGGAATGGGAATGGATATGTTTGGAGATTCAGAGACACTTGTGCTCAACTCTTCAAATAAACTTGTGCAGTACATTCTTAATAATAAGGAAGCAGAAAATGTTGATATGTTCTGCAAACAGCTTTATGACCTTGCAGTGCTCGCAAATCATCCTCTTAAAGCAGAGGAAATGACTGAGTTTGTGAACAGAAGTAATGAGATTATGCTTCTGCTTGCTAAATAAAGAATTTTAAATTGTGAAAGTTTTGTGACTTATTGATAGAATAACAAGCTTAAATAAACACTTTTTGTGTGTTTTTGATAAAAATGACCAACAGTCAAATTTGATATTGACTGTTGGTCATTTTTGCTGTACTATATGGATTATAGAAATGACCATTGGTCAGTTGATGATAAAAATGGTCAACAAAAAAGTCTGTTCAAACGTCAATTAAGATTTAAAGATTTGGCGGAGATTTCAGACAGGAATGAAGAAAGGAAGAGAAAAAATGTTAGGAAAATGGATAACAAGACATAAGAATATCATCTTGATCATTGCGTTTGCATTGCTTATACCGTCTGTATTCGGATATGTAAGCACACGAGTAAACTATGATGTATTATCTTATCTTCCGAATACTCTTGAAACAGTATCGGGTCAGGATACACTTGTTGATGAATTTGGCATGGGTGCCTTTTCTATGGTTGTTGTTGAGGATATGACGAACAAACAGGCAGCAGCACTTGAAAAAAAGATTGAGAGCATTGAACATGTAAAAGATGTACTTTGGTACGATGATATGCTTGATATAAGCGTACCGACAGAGATGCTTCCTAAGAATCTTGAAGAAGCCTTTTTTAATGGAAATGCAACTATGATGATAGCATTGTTTGATGATACTACATCAGCAGATGATACGATGGATGCCATCACAAATATTCGTAAGACAGTCGGAAAAGATGTCTATGCGAGTGGAATGTCAGGTGTCGTTACAGATATTAAGAACCTTGCCTTAAAGGAGATGCCTGTATATGTTGCAATAGCAGCAGCATTATCACTTCTGGTTCTTCTTATCACAATGGACTCGTTCCTTACACCGGTTATATTCCTTACCAATATAGGAATGGCAATAGTATTCAACCTTGGAAGTAACATCTTCCTCGGAGAGATTTCATATATCACGCAGGCACTTGCAGCGGTGTTACAGTTAGCGGTTACGATGGATTACTCGATATTCCTTCTTGAAAGTTATGAAGCGAATAAAAAGAGATTTCCTGATGATAAAAAGAGAGCTATGGCACATGCCATATCAAACACATTCAAATCGGTATCAAGCAGTTCGGTTACAACAATCGCCGGTTTCGTAGCACTCTGTTTCATGACATTCAAACTCGGTGCCAATATTGGTATCGTAATGTCAAAGGGTGTTGTAATAGGTGTTATCACTTGTGTAACTGTTCTTCCAGCGATGATTCTTACATTTGACAAGGCAATTGAAAAGACAACACACAAGGCTTTGATACCACCGCTTACAAAAGTTTCAGATTTTATTGTAAAGCATTATAAAGTTGCTATTGTAATTTTCCTTGTTTTACTCGGACCTGCAGTATACGGAAACAGCAACTACAAGATTTACTACAATATTGACCAGGGACTTCCAAAGAATATCCCTAGTGCGATAGCAAATGATAAACTTAAAGAACATTTCAATATGAGTAATGTTCATATGGTTCTTTTGAAAGACGGTCTTAGTGCAAAAGAAAAGAACCAGATGATAAAGAAGATAGAAAAGGTTGATGGTGTCAAATGGGTAATAGGTCTTAATTCCCTTGTCGGACCAAACTTCCCTGACAGTATGATACCTGAGGATGTAAAGAGCATGTTAAAGACTGATAATTATGAATTGCAGTTTGTATGCTCGGATTACAGTTCGGCAACTGATGAAGTAAATGCTCAGCTTGACGAAATGCAGAAAATTGTAAAGGGATACCAGAAAGACGCTATGGTAATCGGGGAGGCTCCTCTTATGAAGGATCTTCAGGATACAACAGATGTAGATTTAAAGACGGTAAATTATATATCTATAGCAGCTATTTTTGTGATTATCCTTATAACATTTAAATCCATTTCAATACCGATTATTCTTGTATCCGTAATCGAATTTGCGATTGCATGCAACATGGCAGTTCCATACTATACAAATACTTCACTGGCATTTGTTGCAAGTATTGTTATCGGAACAATTCAGCTTGGTGCGACAGTCGATTATGCGATACTTATGACAAACAGGTATCATAAAGAGCGAACAGTAAACGGATGCAATAAGAAAGATGCAATAAGAATTGCACATGAAACTTCAATGAAATCAATACTTACAAGTGGTTTCTGTTTCTTTGCCGCAACATTCGGAGTAACAGCATACTCTGCAATTGATATGATAAGTGCAATATGTAACCTTCTCTCAAGAGGTGCGATAATAAGCATGATAGTTGTTATTTGTATACTTCCGGCAATGCTTTGGATATTTGATCCTATCATTATAAGAAGTTCATGGGATATGATAAAAGCGGGAGTAGCACATAAAGACGCAGAAAAGAAGTTGGAAGCAAAATAAAAATATTAGTATAAAATTCGTGAATTTATAGAATGATATAGGAGGCAGTAAAATGAGAAAAAATATTAAAAAAGTTGCCAAAATTGGTGTCTCAGGACTTTTAGCAGCGGGGCTGCTTGTAGGAAGTGTAGAATACGCATCTCATATGTTTGTTATGACAAACAAGGCAGTTGCTAAACAGGTAAATAAAGTGACGGAAGAAGTTAAGACAAATTCTAAGTCAGGACTTGATTCAGAAGATGTTTCAAAACAGGAAACAGTTTATGCAACACTTGATGCAAATGGTAATAAAACAGACGTTATCGTATCTGACTGGCTTAAAAATGCAGCAGATAAGGGAGAAGTAAAAGATGCTTCAGACCTTACAGATATAACAAATACAAAAGGTGATGAAAAGTTCACACAGGATGGGGAGTCACTTAACTGGAATACAGAAAGTGATGATATTTATTATCAGGGAAAAACTGATAAGGAAATGCCTGTCGGAATGTCAATAACATATAAACTTGACGGAAAAGAGATTGCAGCAGATGAACTTGCAGGAAAAAGCGGAAAGCTTGAAATGAAGATAAAATATACAAATACTTCAAAGAGCAAGGAAAAAGTTGGCGGGAAAAATGTTGATATATACACACCATTTGTTATGGTAACAGGAATGATTCTTCCGGTTGACAACTTTAAGAATGTAACTATTGACAACGGAAGTATCGTATCAGAAGGTGACAACAATATAATCATGGCATACGGAATGCCGGGACTTTCAGAGAGTCTTGACCTTGACAATCTTGATTTGGGTGATGATGTTGACATCGACCTTAGCAAAATCAACGATAAAGTTACAGATACAGTTACTATCAAAGCAGATGTTACAGACTTTGAGATGAAATCAACTTACACCGTTGCAAGTTCGGAATTTTTCTCAGACATGGATATGGATGATATAGGAAGCACTGACGACCTTACAGATAAGCTTGATGACCTTACAGATGCAACACAGGAACTTATAGACGGTTCAGATAAACTCAGCTCAAACCTTGACAAACTCGACAGCAAGTTTGGTGACTATTCAGACGGAATGGACACACTTAAGGACGGCGTAAGTTCAGCGAAGAGTGGTACAAACACACTTAAAAACGGTATAGTAACATATACAAGCGGAACAGATAAACTTCTGGATGGAGTTGTTACTTATGTCGAGGGAACAAAGACATTTGGAAAGAGTGTAAAAAAATATTCAGCAAATACAAAGAAAGTTGTTGATGCAGTAGGAAAACTCCAAAAAACTGGTACGTCAAAACTTGCCAAGGGTTCAGACGGCTTTAACACAAATCTTGATACTTACGTTAAGACAGTAAATGCATCACTTAACAGTGTTGATACGCTTGCACAGGGAATAGAGACACTTCATTCGGGAATAGTAGCTTTACAGACCGGAGTGACAGGTGATGAAGGCTTAAAAGCAGGAGTTAAACAGCTTAAGGCAGGAGTAAGCTCACTGCAGACAGGTATAACAGGCGAAACAGGAATTAAGGCAGGAGTAAAGAGCATAAATGAAGGTGCTAAAAACATCGCTGTAAGTGATGAGCAGGTAAACACAATGCTTGCTGAACTTGAAACGCTTAAAGCAGGTGTTGAATCAGAGACAGACAAAGCTAAGATTGAAGCAATCGAAAAATATGTAAAGGCTTCTCAGACAGTTGGAAATGCAATAGAAAGCTCAACATCAGATTCTTCGGCACTTGTTCAGGGACTTGATTCAGTATCAGCAGGTCTTACATCTGTTGACACTGGTCTTGACGGATTAGATGGTGGTCTTGACCAGGTAAGTGCAGGACTTGCACAGATGGAAACAAGTACAGACACATCAGCTGAAGATTCACCACTCAACGGAATAAGTGACAAACTTAAACAGCTTAAAGAGGCAGGAACAATGCTCTCAACAGCATATAAAGAGGAACTTAATCCTAGTGTTTCAAAGCTTGATGAAAGTGTACAGAAGATGTACAAAGCTGGTTCAAAGCTTACATCAAACAACAAGAAACTTGACAATGCGGCAGATAAACTTATCAAGAATGAAAAGACAATTAAGAAAAATTCTAAGAAAGTTACAGGAAGCAGCAATAAGTTAAGAAACGGTGCAAAGTCACTTGCTTCAGGAGCAACAAAACTTTTCAGCGGAGTTTCAACTCTTGTATCAAAGACAGGAGATGTATCAGATGCTATAGGAAAGCTTGCTGATGGTGCAGGAGACCTTAAAGACGGTGTTGTTGAGTTCAACGAAGAGGGAATTGAAAAGCTTACAGGAACAGTAAATGATGTTATCAATTCAGGTGATGATTTCAGAGACAGACTTGACAAGATTGTAAAGGCATCAAATAATTACAAGAGTTTTTCAAAAATTTCAGATGGTATGGACGGAAGTGTTAAATTTGTAATGTCTACAGCATCAATAGAGAAAGATGATGATAAATAATCAATTTATAGCTGAAAAATAGTAAGTTGTGGAGCCATACATCGGGGAGATGTAAATCTTGATGTGTGGCTCTATATGGTTGAAATCAGAGGTGATGCAGATGAGTAAAGTAGAAGAGAAAAAGAAAAACAAACAGGAGGCATTGCTTGCATCAGCGTTTAAGCTGTTTACGGAAAAGGGAATCAATAATACGTCTATTTCAGAGATAGTTAAAAATGCAAAGATGGCTAAGGGAACATTTTATCTTTATTTTAAAGATAAGTATGATATAAGGGACAGACTTATAACACACAAGGCAGACAGGCTTTTTGAAATTGCGTATGAGGAACTTGAAAAAAGTGAATATGATACACTTGAGGACTGCATATTGTTTATTGTAGACAATATTGTGAATCAGTTGAGCAAAAACCAGTCACTTATGAAATTTATATCGAAAAATCTCAGCTGGTCGCTTTTTTCAAACGTAAGGATAGGGCAGCTTGACAATAAAAGCTGCATGGATATATTTGACGGAATAATAGAAGACTCAGGGAGAAACTTTAGAAATATCGATACAATGATATTTATGATTGTGGAGCTTGTAAACTCGACATGTTATAATGCAATATTATATGCATCACCGGTTTCACTTGAACAGTTAAAACCTGAACTGCACAAATGTATATGTGGAATTATGAAACAATTTGAGGTATAATATAAAAAGCAGAAAATGCTTTACTTTTAAATTGAATGGTGATAGCCTAAATATATTGGGCAGAGGAAAGTGGTTTTATGGAGTGTAAAAGCAAATGGGAAATTGCATGACGGATTTAGTGGATAAACTGGCAGTAAATAACAGTTTATCAAAAGGGGAGCTTGAAGAACTTTTAAAATTCAGAAATAAAGAAACGGCAGATTATCTGTTTGAAAAAGCTTTGATGGCAAAAGAAAAGCTGTATGGCAAAAAAATATATGTAAGAGGAATAGTAGAACTTACAAATTATTGTAAAAATAATTGTTATTATTGTGGACTTAGAAGAGACAATATATTTATACCGAGATATAGACTGGACGAGAAAGACTTGCTTCAATTCTGTGAAAAAGGATATGGCAAAGGTGTCCGGTCTTTTATGCTTGTTGGGGGAGATGACTATAATTTCACGGAAAGCAGGGTCGCAGATATGGTTGCCATGCTGAGGGAGAAATTTAGTGACTGCTCCGTAGGGCTTGCACTGGGACAGAGAGGCGAAAGTACATACAGAACATGGTTTGAAGCGGGGGCATCGAGATATGAATTAAGTCATGAAACCGCATCGGACAGTCATTTTAAAAAGATACATCCGCCTGAGATGTCACTCCTGACCAGAAAGCAGTCATTATGGGAATTAAAAATGATAGGTTATCAGGTTGGAAGCGGATTTATGGTTGGAACACCTTATCAGATGGTAGCAGATGTTGTTGAAGATTTGTTGTTCTTAAAAAAACTCGACCCCCAAATAGTACATATAGTTCCTTTTATGCCGACGGCGTATACAAGGTTTGAGCATGAGAGAAGCGGAAACGGTGATATGACGCTTTATCTTATGGCAATTGCAAGGCTTATGTTGCCAAGGGCGATGATTACGGCTGATACGATACTTGATAATGTTTTACAGGATGGAAGAAAAAAATCATTTTCGGCAGGAGCGGGAGAAGTAAATGTCGAGCTTTGCAGTGATGATATAAAAGAATATTACAATGTATACAATAAGAGGATAAATTTGAAAAATACTGCCGGTGACGATGTCAGCAGAATAACGCAGAAAATATTGAAAAGTGGTTTTGAGCCGGGAAAGGATAAAGGCGATTATAAGCCGGTACCGGAGGAGGAAAGATTGTATGGCAGGATACATCGTATTATGCGACCATAACATCGGATGGCAGGAAATATTTCAGGAAAAGCTTGCACAAACGGGGATAGATACCGTTTCAATAGAAAATATAAGTGAGATTGATTCTCATTTTGATAATTCGAGATTTACAAATATAATTGTGTGTTCGCTTATAGAGTTAAAGGAATACATAGAGAAATATGAGATACAGAAAAAGATTGTAAAAGGCATATTTGAGAAAGCGGATGTGTTTGTTATAACCGACGAGAAAAATGATGATGATGAGATAAGAGCATTTAGAGCAGGATGTGTCGATTTTCAGAGCCGTGAGCGTAATATGGATATTATATTGCAGCGTCTTATTTCACATGCTGAAAAAAAGGTGATGCGTGAGAAAACAATAATAAATATTAAAGAAATGGTTGTGGAATATAAAGATATTTCTGTAGGAATAAAAGATAACGAGGCAAAGCTGCTTGAGCTGCTGTTAAATTCAGATGATGAATTTGTAAGCATTGAAAAAATATGCAGAAATTTGTGGAACAGATCAGATAATATAACGAGAGTAAACCTTTCAAGTCTTATTTACAGGCTGAGAAAGAAAATGCCTGATGGCGGTAAATGCATAAAGAGTATTTACGGAAAAGGATATTATTTGTCGAAAAATGAGATACAAATGTGCGTATAAATTATATAAGATGGTTGACCCCGGTACATTAAATGGCTGATAATTAAATAGGGCAGATTTTTTTGTTGCATTTAGAAACGGAGGAAACATGTATGGAATTTGTATTAAAAGAAGAGATGGAAGAATACGGCAGTTTCAATCATGAAAAGATACTGTTGGTGGATGATAACGATACAAATATTTTTGTTGTAAAAACCATACTTGAAGACAGAGGGTTGATTGTTGATACTGCATTATGTGGAAGAGAGGGGATAGAAAGATACAGGGCATCAAAAGAATTTGAGTATAAAATTATTTTTTTAGATATAAATATGTATGACATAGATGGATATGAAGTATCAAAAGAAATAAGAATGTCGGACAGAGAGGATGCTGCCAAAATACCTGTTTATGCTTTGTCGGCAAATATTTTCGCAAAGGACAGAATTAAGGCAAAAGAGTCCGGCATGAACGGTTATGTGACAAAACCGATTATATATAAGACATTGTTTGGGCTTATAAGAGAAATTATTGAAAAAGATAAAGGCAGTACTAAAAAAGAAAGTCCGGTACAGAAACTAACGACGGATAAAACTATAGGCAGACGGGAAGAGAAAACAATTTCAGAGAGTAATTTATTGGAAAATATAGGAGGACATTTTATTTTTAATGCACTTAATACAATAAAAGGTTCGGTGATTATGAAGTCTGAAAATTCATGTTCACTCATAAATGACCTTTCTGTTTATATGCAATACAGATTTAAGACACTGGCAGGAGAGATTACATCAAATGTAAGTAAGGAATTATTTTATTTAGAAGCGTATCTGAGACTTGAGAAAGCAAGATTTTCTTATATCAATTACGAGATAAATATATTTGATGAGGAAGCGAAAGAGCTGAGTCTGCCTGCTATGTCGCTTATATTTCTGGCAGAAAATGCCATTCATCACGGATTGCTCGAAAAAGAGTATGATATGTGTGAAAAAGCATTGGTAAACGTATGTATTGTAAGAAAGAAAAATGAAACTGTAATCTGTATTGAGGACAACGGTCTTGGATTTGATAATGAGGCAGTGGAATTTTCAACAGAATTTGGCGGTATTAGTTATATAGCGGATATTTTTAAAGAAATATGTAATGGAGAGCTTGAAATAGACAGCGAGAGAGACAAAGGGACAAAAGTTATACTACACTTGACTAGTTGGAGGAAGATTGATGAGAACGATTGTGGTAGATGACGAGAAGATGGCACTTGTTGCATTTATGGAAGAAGCAAAAAATATCAAAGAATTAGACATTGCAGGAGTTTTTGACAATGCAAAAGAAGCGGTTGAATTTATAAAAGATAACGATGTTGAACTTGCAATACTTGATGTGAAAATGAAAGGCATTGACGGGATAAATCTTGGAAGTATTTTTAGAAATATAAATCCTGATATTATGCTCATTTATATAACAGGGTATGAAAAATATGCGTATGAGGCAATAAAATTGCATGCGGCGGCATACCTTGTAAAACCTTTTTCAAGTGAACAGCTTGAATATGCCGTAGAATCGGCAAGATTACTTTCAAAAAGAAGAAAAAGCAGAATTTATGTGAGAACCTTCGGGCATTTTGATATTTTTGTAAATGAAAATCCTGTTATGTTTAAGAGCAATAAAGCAAAAGAACTGCTGGCACTGCTTGTAGACAGACGTGGAGGAACCGTCACAACGGATCAGATTATCGGAACATTGTGGGAGGAAAGACCCAATGACTCTTACACACAAAATTTGTGCAGCAAGATTGGAAAAACGCTCGAAAAAGAACTCAAAGAAAATGATATAGGAGACATACTTGTATCATCGAGAGGTATAAAGAGGGTAAATACAGCACTTTTTGACTGTGACCTTTATGATCTGCTTGACGGAGATGAGAGGGCAGCAGAAAAATTTTTAGGAGAATATATGCTTGATTACAGCTGGGCGGAAGCCAGAATGGCACTTCTTGCAAAATATATTTAGTTAAATTCCATTTCAATTCCTTTTTAAATACATAAGCATTCCCTTTTCGTATGTATAATTATATGTGAATGCAAAAAACATTACTTTTATATTTAATAGTGTGGGTAGAGTTTTTTAACAAAGTGGGTAGAGGAAAAGTATATCGAAAAGGAGAGAATAATGAAAGATACGCAGTTAAAAGTAATTATAGCAGACAGTAATGTACAGGATAGGGAAAGCAAACAGCTTTCAATGGAATCAAAAGGAATGGAAGTGATATTGTCGACAGGTGATGGTAACAAGGTTCTTAGAGCAGTTAGTGATGGAAAGGCAGATGTTATTGTGATGGATATGATACTGTCAGGGTTAGACGGCATTGGAATATTAGAAGAATGTTCCAATATGTCAGGTAGAAAGCCGATTTTCATTATTCAGACAGCATTGAGAATGGAAAATCTTGTTGAGCAGGCAATAAAATACGGTGCTGATTATTATATGATGAAGCCTGTATCTAATCAGATGCTTATAGCAAGGGTTTTGCAGCTTGTGAATAAGAGATATATCAGAGAAAACGGGCATTTATCAAGAGGCAGTTTGTTAAAAAATGTAAAAGAGTATGAGGCGGTAAAATCATCCGATGATGTCCGAACCGTAAATCTTGAAGTGGATGTGACAAATCTTTTGTTAGAGATTGGTATTCCGGCTCACATTAAAGGATACCAGTATATCAGAGAGGGGATAATGCTTGCATTTTATGATAAGAATATGCTGCATTTCATAACAAAGTGTTTATATCCGGCGATAGCTAAGAAATATAATACAACATCAAGCAGTGTCGAGAGAACGATAAGACATGCAATAGAAGTTGCATTCAGGAGGGGAAACAGAGAGATGCTGGAGGAAATATTTATCACAATCAATTCAAAGAAAAGCAAGCCGACAAATTCAGAATTTATAGCACTGCTCACTGATAAATTGAGATTGGAGTATTGTGCATGCAATGCATCTTAATTCTAAATAAATATACATATAATATGTATATTTAAAGACTGTAAACTTGACTATACCTACTATTTTGATGTAAAATGGTGAGAAAAAGTGAATGGAGGTGCCATAATGGATAATGAATCTATGATGGCTTTAAGTAAACAGCTTGAAGTTGAGTTTGACAGCCTGGTTGAAAATTGTTTGGTTTCAGGAGCCATAGATCTGAACTTATATCAGGAATATGATGTAAAAAGAGGTCTTAGAGACAGTTCCGGGAAAGGTGTATTGACGGGACTTACGGAGATTTCGGACGTTACCGGTTATGATGTTGTAAATGGTGTTAAGGAGCCGGCAGATGGAAAACTTTTTTATCAGGGATATGATGTTAAGAATCTTGTAGGTTACGGCATTAAAAAGAAATTTGCATTTGAGGAGACTACATATCTTCTTTTATTTGGAAAGCTTCCTACAGCAGAGCAGTTGGAAGTGTTTATAGAGATTGTAGGCAGTCTTCAGGAATTGTCAGGACAGTTTGTAAGAGATGTTATCATGAAAGCACCTAGTGCAAATCTTATGAATGGTCTTCAGAAGAGTGTTCTTACACTATATTCTTATGACAGTAATCCGGATGATATTTCGATACCAAATGTATTAAGACAGTCACTTCAGCTTATTGCGAAACTTCCATTGATTGCAGTATACAATTATCATGCATACAGACATTTCAATTTCCTTGAGAGTCTGGTTATCAAACCGCCTATAAAGGGATTATCAACTGCAGAAAACATTCTGCAGATGTTGAGACCGGATGGAAAGTATACAGAGCTTGAAGCGAGAGTTCTTGATGCAGCACTTGTTCTTCATGCAGAACACGGTGGTGGAAATAACTCAACATTTACAAACCATGTTGTAACATCATCAGGAACAGATACATATTCGGCAGTAGCCGCATCTATTGCATCACTTAAGGGTCCGCGTCATGGTGGAGCAAACTTAAAAGTTCAGCAGATGTTTGCTGATATAAAGGAAAAAGTTAGTGATACAAAGGATGATGCACAGATAGAGAGCTACTTGAAAAAAGTTCTTAAAGGTGAGGCATTTGACGGCTCAGGTCTTATTTATGGTATGGGACATGCCGTATACACAATATCAGATCCAAGAGAGCTTATTTTGAAAAGCTTTGCAGAAAAACTTGCCAAAGAAAAGGGTATGGAGGATGAGTTTTTGCTTCACGATTCAGTAGAGAGAATCGCAGCGGAACTTATCATGGCAAGAAGACATGTTATCAAACCTGTATGTGCAAATGTAGATTTTTACAGTGGTCTTATATATACAATGCTTGGAATACCGGAAGAATTATTTACACCGTTATTTGCACTTTCAAGAATTGCAGGCTGGAGTGCACACAGACTTGAAGAGCTTGTAAATAAAGAAAAGATTATAAGACCTGCATACAAATATGTCGGTCATCATAAAGAGTATGTTGAGTTGGAAGAGAGAAAATAGCTTTGGAAAACTTTAAATAAAAAGTTTTAATTTATAAAAAACACAGAATAAACACAGAATCATCACTTTTTGTTAAAAATCTTTATATAGAATAACTGTATCAGGAACAGAAAGGCAGGGATTTTATATGAAAAAAAGATTTTTAGCTGTAGTGATGGGGCTTGTGATTACTGTATCAATGATTACAGGATGCTCAGAAAAAAACAGTTCAGACAGCAGTTCTAATACTGCTTCATCCGATGCTGCATCATCTTCAAATTCAGATAATTCAAACAGTTATACAAGTGCAGAAGTAAGCGAATATACTATATATGGAAAAGTTAAGAGCGTAAGCGATGACGGCAAAATTACTTATGAGGTTTTATCAAGAGATGAAAATCAACCACAGAAGCCGCATGGAAGTGGAGCACTTGATGCAAAAAACGGTGAAAAGCCACAGAAGCCGCATGGAAGTGGAGCACCTGACGCAAAGAATGGTGAGAAGCCACAGAAGCCGCATGGAAGCGGAGCACCTGATGCAAAAGGTGGTATGCCAGGGTTTAGGAGCACAGGAGAAACTTCAACTGTTACGTTAGGTGATAATGTTATTGTTCAAAAGGCTGGAATGAATCAGGAAAAAACAGATGCATCAGTTTCAGATATAAAAAAAGGATGCATAATAGAAATTGCATTAGACGGAGATAATGTTTCCAAAGTGCTTATAAGAGAAGAGACAGGAAAAAATGCAAAAAACACTGATAAAGAAACTTCAGGCAGCGGAAATAGTACAAACTAGGCTGCATAGTATGAGATAAGAAAAAATTTGTTGGAGAAAAGCGTGATAGCGTTATATGCGAGAATATCCAAAAAAGATAAAAGAAAAAATTCGGTAAGCAATACTATCGAGAACCAGATGTTTCTTTTGAGAAGTTATGTCAGTGATAATGATTTATGTTCAGACAATGAAAGCATATGTGAATTTGTGGACGACGGATTTAGCGGAACGGACAGGAAAAGACCGGCATTTATGAAAATGCTTGCATGTGTGGAACTTAAACAGGCACATATTGTCATAGTAAAAGATTTTTCAAGACTTAGCAGGGAACATCTGCTTGTATCAGAATTACGTGAAAAATACTTTCCTTTAAAACAGGTAAGATTTATAGCCATATTGGACAGTTACGACAGTGACAGCGCAGAGGATGCGGGCATTATACATCCGTTTAAAACATTATTTAACGAGTATTACTGCAGTGATATTTCAAGAAAGGTGAGAAGTGCACTTGAGGCAAAGAAAAATGCTGGTGAATATGCTGTTGCAAAACTTCCGTATGGTTATAATTATAAGGCGGAAAACGGGAAAATCGTGATAGACGAAAGAAAAGCGGAAGATATAAGAATGATGTATAAAATGAGATGTGACGGCATTACATACGAAAAGATTGCACATACATTTGATATGACTGTATCGATGGTGTGGAGAATACTTCATGAACCGTCATATCTCGGGTATCATGTCTGGCACAGATATGAAAATGAAATTGTTCTGCCTAAAAAAAGGACTAAACAATACCCGGAGCAGTGGAAGATAAGCAGAGACACAGAGAATGACATTGCTATAGTAGACAAAACAATGCTCTCAGAGGATATAATAAAGTATTATGGAAAAAATCACAAAAGGAAGGAGCCAAGACATATTTTCCATGGACTCACAAAATGCATGAAATGTAAAAAGGCACTTGTAACGGACAGGGCAAAAAACGGATGGCTCTGCTGCAGAAATTGTACCGGTAGAGAAAAAAAGCTGATAGAAACCGAGAGGTTATATCAGCTTTTTTTTGACAGACTGGATATTTTTTTGACAGAGGAAACAAAAAGCAGGGGAAAAGAAAGTAATATTTGTGAGTACGTTAAAAAAATTCAAAATAATTTAAGTACGAATGTGGAAAGAGAAATGTTGCTGAATATATTTGTAAAGAAGATATTTGTTGGCGAGAACGAAAATATAATTATATTTTGGCGTTTTAAGAGATGATGGGAGGCTTTTAGGGTGAAGGTAATAGTCAAATATTATGGAAGTCTTGACAGGGTGAGAGAGATTGATGAAAGTGTAAAAGTATCAGAACTGCTTGCACAGTATGCGATAGTTGACATTGCATATGAATTGCTCGATGAATTAAGAAATGTACCGGAGATAATTTATATTGAAGAGCCAAGGAGAGTTTATCCGACAAAGGCAGATAAATCAGATACCGGAAAAATGAATCAAATTTTAAAAAATGCCCCAAAAGATACACAGGAAAAAGTGGAGATTATGCAGAACCGCATAACTGAAAATGAGCTCAGCGGAAAAGGGGTTATAATGGGGATTATAGATTCGGGGGATTGTGTTAAGAAAAATATCGGAAACTTTAGAAATATAAGTTTTGGAAATATAAATAGAAAGGATATGTACAGGGCTGCAATTTATATAAGACTTAGCAGAAAGAATAAAGAGAATACTGGCTTTTATAGTGAAAGCATTTACAGTCAGAGCAAAATTATAAATGAATATATAGAAAATTATAATAAAGCAAACGAGGACAGTATTTCGATTTGTGATATTTACATTGATGATGGGTACAGCGGTCAGAACTTTGACAGACCGGAGTTTAAAAGAATGATATATGATATAGAAGATAATTATATAAACTGCATAGTCGTAAAAGATTTATCAAGAATAGGCAGGGATTATATAGAGGTTGGCAGATTTCTGAAATATTATTTGAGAAAAAGAAAAATAAGACTTATATCAATTGCAGATGTTTATGACACTAAAAATGATACAGATATTTTTCAGACGCAGATGTATATTCAGATGAAAAGTATAATAAATGATGAATATTCGAGGGATATCTCAGTGAAAGTTAGATCACAGCTTTATGCAAGCATGAGAAAGGGAAATTATGTCGGGGCATTTGCCCCATACGGATATAAAAAATCATGCAAAGATAAGAATAAGCTTATACCTGACAAGGAAGTGACAGACACAATAAATGATATATTTTATTTGAGAAGTCAGGGATATTCACTTAAAAAGATTGCTGATTGTTTAAATGACAAAAAAGTTCTGACACCATTTGAACTTAGGAAAAAAAATAAAGAAAAATTTAGAACACCATTTCAAAAAAATGTTGAATTATCGGAGAAAAAGAGAAAATGGTATCCGCAGACAGTAAGCAGAATACTGAGTAATGAAATATATGCAGGTGTTCTCTCTCAGGGAAAAAACAGAAAAATAAGTTATAAATTAGGAAAAACCGTGAAAGAGGACAGAGAAAAATGGATTGTATGTGAAAAGAAAGAACTGGCTGTCGTAGAAAATGAATTGTATATGAAGGTAAATAAAAAATAGAGGTAAAATTGTTGTGAACAGATATTGTGCGGGCATATATGCAAGACTTTCGGTAAAAGGATGTGAAAAAAAGGCACAGTCGATAAAAAATCAGATTATGATATGTAAGGAGTATATCAGAGTAAATAATGATATAACGTTGAGTGAATGTTACAGTGATTACGGAAAAAGCGGAATGAATTTTGACAGACCGGAATTTAAAAGAATGTATAAAGATATTGCTGCGGGGAAGGTAAATTGCGTGATAGTAAAGGATTTATCCCGTTTTGGCAGAAACCACATTGATGTCGGAGAATATATCCAGAAGATATTTCCGGCTTTGGGGGTGCGTTTTATATCTGTAACTGACGGATATGACTCTCTCTATGATACATACGGGAGAAATGAATTCAGTGTTAATTTAAAAAATCTTGTGAATGAACTTTATGCGGCGGATATATCAGTTAAAGTGAAAAATGCAAAAGAAATAAAGCGGAGGGAGGGAAATTATCTTGGCAGTGTCGCTCCCTATGGTTTTAAGATAGTCAGTGAAAACGGGATAAGAATTTTAAAAGAGGAAGAAAAATCTTATGAGGTGGTATGTTTTATAAGAAGAATGAAAAGGGAAGGAAAGAGCGTAAAAAAAATTGCAGAAATCCTTTATTATAAAAAAATAAATCCGCCGGGAGAATATTTAAAAAGCGGGAAAATTGTTGATATAAATGCAAAAAGATGGTGCGAAAGTTCAGTAAGAAAAATTTTGACAGATAAAAAAATTAACACAAGGGGGGATTGATTATTTTCATCCTGCATTCAGGGATGAAGACGGAAAAACAAGAATACTTTATCTGTGGAATCAAAACATTGACGGTGAGAGTGCAGAGGGCAGAGAACCTTTGGGATATGGGTACGGTGCACAGTATGACAGTTCTGACATAAACAGTGCACTGGATACGGGAAACCGTGGGTTTTCGGAAATGCTTGTACCGGCGAGTGACGGACTTAGCGGTCACGGAACAGCGGTAGCATCAATAGCGGCAGGAAGCAGAAACAGTCAGTCAGGTGGGATTGCATACGAAAGTGAAATCATAGCAGTTGCTCTTAAAAGAACAGGCGGAAGTGACGGGGGTTACACAAGAACAATCGATATTATGGAAGGAATTGATTATGCACTTAGAAAAGCCATAGAATTAAATATGCCGATTGTGATAAATCTGAGTTTTGGGACGAACGAAGGGGCTCACGATGGAAATACATTGTTTGAAAATTATATTACCGATATAAACGGAATTTGGAAAAATATAGTCGTGGTGGCTGCCGGAAACGAGGGGGACTCAAGGCATCATGTAAGAACAGATGTAAGCAGTAATATTAACAGGACAGAATTTGCGATAGGTGATAATGAGAAAAATATAAGGTTGTTTATATGGAAATATTTTCAGGATGAGTTTGAGATATATTTAAATACACCGTCAGGAAAACGGATAAATATTTCAAATGATGTTACAGTGAGTTCACAGAGGGAAAATATAGAGAGTGTTTTGGCTATGCCGACACCGTACACATCTAAACAGCTTGTGGAAGTGTCGATAAGACCGGGAAATAGCTTAGATTATGTGATTTCAGGTATATGGAGCATAGAATTTGCTGTTACGGGAACTATAAAATGCGGAATTGTGGATATGTGGCTTCCGACTATAGAAGCCATTGGATTGTCAACAGGCTTTTTAAGACCGTCACCTGATACAACCGTGACAATACCTGCCACGGCGAGAAAAGTGCTTTCTGTTGGTGCATTCAATCAGGATGCGGGCAGCATGGCAACGTTTTCAGGCAGAGGTTACACGGCGGACGGGAGGCTTGTACCGCTTATTGCGGCATATGGAGTTGATGTAACGGCAGCAGGATATGGCGGCGGATATGTTAGAAAAACAGGCACATCATTTGCGGCACCGAAAATATCGGGATATGCCGCATGCATAATGGAATGGGGGATTGTAAGAAGAAATGATGAGAATATGTACGGTGAAAAGCTTATTGCGTATATGACAAGATACGCAGTCGGAATAGAGGGGGAGGAAATGCCGGGAATAAGACAGGGTTGGGGACTTATTTAGCTGTAAAAAGATGTAAATTAAGTAAATAAAATGTGAATTTTTTTTTGTTGAGCAAAAAAACGCTCTCTATTATATTGCTTTTTTCGACCAATTGTATATAATTATTTATGTAGGTTAATTCTGTACTGTGATATGAGTGTATTGATTTATCTGTGCATACATCAAAAGTGTTTTTGACACAATATCACATTATGGATTTAAGTAAATTTTAAGAAAAGAGGTTAAAAAGATGGCAAACATTGATTTAAGTAAGTATGGCATTACAGGAACTACAGAGATCGTGCACAACCCTTCTTATGAGACATTATATGAGGAAGAGACAAAAGCAGGTCTTGAAGGATATGAAGTTGGTCAGGAAAGTGAACTCGGTGCAGTTAACGTAATGACAGGTATTTATACAGGTCGTTCACCTAAAGACAAATACATCGTTGTTGATGAGAACTCAAAAGACACTGTATGGTGGACAACAGACGAGTACAAGAACGACAACCATCCAATGACAGAAGCTACATGGGCAGTTGTTAAGGATATTGCTAAGAAAGAGCTTTGCAACAAGAAGCTTTTTGTAGTAGATGCTTTCTGTGGAGCAAACAAAGATACTCGTATGGCTATCCGTTTTATCGTTGAAGTTGCATGGCAGGCACATTTTGTTACCAACATGTTCATCAAACCTTCAGCAGAAGAACTTGAGAACTTTGAGCCTGATTTCGTAGTTTACAATGCATCAAAAGCAAAAGTTGAAAACTTTAAAGAGTTAGGACTTAACTCAGAGACTTGTGTAGCATTCAACATCACAAGCAAAGAACAGGTTATCATCAACACATGGTACGGCGGAGAGATGAAGAAAGGTATGTTCTCTATGATGAACTACTTCTTACCATTAAAAGGTATGGCTTCTATGCACTGCTCAGCTAACACAGACTTAAATGGTGAGAACACAGCTATCTTCTTCGGACTTTCCGGAACAGGTAAAACTACACTTTCCACAGATCCAAAACGTCTCCTGATCGGTGATGACGAGCACGGCTGGGATGACAACGGTGTATTCAACTTCGAGGGTGGATGCTACGCAAAAGTTATCAACCTTGATAAAGATTCCGAACCAGATATCTACAATGCAATCAAACGTGACGCACTCTTAGAGAACGTTACATTAGATGAGAATGGTAAGATTGATTTCGCTGATAAGAGCGTAACAGAGAACACACGTGTGTCTTACCCGATCAACCATATTCAGAATATTGTACGTCCAATCTCTTCTGCACCAGCTGCTAAGAATGTAATCTTCTTATCTGCAGATGCATTCGGCGTACTTCCTCCAGTATCTGTTCTTACACCAGAACAGACACAGTACTACTTCTTATCTGGATTCACAGCAAAACTTGCTGGTACAGAGCGTGGTATTACAGAGCCAACACCTACATTCTCTGCATGCTTCGGACAGGCTTTCTTAGAGCTTCATCCAACAAAATATGCAGAAGAACTTGTTAAGAAAATGGAAAAGAGCGGAGCAAAAGCTTACCTCGTAAATACAGGATGGAACGGAACTGGAAAACGTATCTCCATCAAAGATACACGTGGTATCATTGATGCTATCTTAAACGGAGACATCAAGACAGCTCCTACAAAGACAATCCCATACTTCAACTTTGAAGTTCCTACAGAACTTCCAGGCGTTGATCCAGCGATCCTTGATCCTCGTGATACTTACGCTGACGCTTCTGAGTGGGAAGTAAAAGCAAAAGACTTAGCTGCAAGATTCGTTAAGAACTTCGCTAAATATGAAGGAAACGAAGCTGGTAAAGCATTAGTTGCTGCTGGTCCTCAGGCTTAATGATCTGTTAATATCCATTAATTTGTTTTTTAGCTTAAAAGAAACCGGATGCCACATTGCATCCGGTTTCTTTATTACACATATTTGGAGTTCTATCATGTTAAAGAAGTTCATTAAATACGTCTCTCAAAATATGCTTGGTATGGTAGGTATGTCTGTTTATATTCTTGCAGACACCTACTTTATTTCTGTAGCGGTGGGTGCCGACGGTATCACTGCCCTAAATCTGGTTCTGCCAATTTATAATATTATTTTTGCGATCGGTGCGATGATGGGCGTTGGCTCTGCGATCCGTTTTGTTGTGGAACGCAATAAAAAAAGCCCGGATGCGGATGGATATTTTTTCCATGCTCTTGTGTGGGCTTTTATCATCAGTCTGTTTTTTATTTTTGTCGGTCTGTTTCTTCCAGATAAATTGATCGCACTGTTAGGCGGTGATGCCCAAATCGTTGCCACCGGGAAAAATTATACAAGAATTTTTATGTGCTTTGCTCCCTTTTTTATGTGGAACTACATTTGTAATGCTTTTGTGCGAAATGATGGAAATCCTTCCATTGCGATGTCCGCAACTTTATTCAGCAGTCTGTTCAACATCGTGTTTGACTATATCCTGATGTTTCCACTGGGGCTTTCCATGGAGGGTGCTGCACTTGCAACTGCCCTCTCCCCGGTCATAGGCATTGCGATCTGCTCTATCCATTTTCAATCAAAAAAGAGTACGATCCGCCTGAAACCGGTCCTGCCTTCCTTCCGCAGACTGCTCTACTGCTGTCAGGTCGGCGTTTCCTCTTTCGTCGGTGAGATTTCTTCCGGAGTTATCACGGTCGTCTTTAATATGCTGATCCTCGGTCTTGCGGGAAACACCGGAGTTGCCGCCTACGGTGTCGTCGCCAACACCTCACTGGTCGCAGTTGCTCTATTTAACGGCATTGCGCAAGGCTCGCAGCCGCTCATCAGTGAATCTTACAGCAAGGGAAATCACAAGAATGTAACCACCTATCTGAAAATGGCAGTCACGACCACCATCGGCGTTGCTATCCTTCTGGTTGTCTGCATTTACCTTTACGCCCCTGCGATCACCGCTGTATTTAACGGAGAGGGAAATCAGGTGCTTGCCTCCTACGCAGAAAACGGTTTAAGGTTATATTTCATTGGATTTCTCTTTGCCGGAATGAACATTGTCGGAACTGCCATTTTAAGCTCGATAGAATCTGCAAAATATGCATTTTTTGCGTCCATCTCACGCGGATTTGTTGCGATCATCATTTTTGCATTCGTGCTGTCTGCACTGCTTGGATTAAATGGTGTATGGCTTGCTTTCCCTGCTGCGGAGTTTGTGACGATGTTAATTACGTTGTATGGGCTGGTGAAGGCGATACGAAAATGTAACTATTCAGAGCCAAGGCAATTTTCATAATTTGCGAATCATGCTTGCATGAATGAGCATAATTTTGAAAATTTCTTTGGCGAAGTAACCACATGAGCAAAAGGAAAGCATCGAAGATGCGGTTTTGCGAATGGGGTGCTGAATAGTTACATGAGAAAGTTATTATAACGCCTTCTTAATCGCTTCCATCAGCTGCTCATAAGTTTCGTAGGCCTCTAATTCAGGATTATCCTTTTTGATCTGTTCTGTGCTTTTGAATAAAAAGCCTGCCTTGCTGGCTTTGATCATTCCAAGATCGTTATGGCTGTCTCCACTTGCGATCGTCTCGAATCCAATCGACTGGAGTGCTTTTACTGTTGAATACTTGGAATTTTCTACTCTCATCCTGTAACCTGTAATCTCGCCATCTTCTGCCACTTCCAGTGAATTGCAGAAAATCGTCGGCCATCCCAGCTTTTTCATAAGTGGTGCTGCAAACTGTGTAAATGTATCACTGATGATGATCACCTGTGTCATGCTGCGCAGTTCATCTAAAAACTCTTTTGCCCCTGGCATCGGATTGATCTTTGCAATTGTCTCCTGTATCTCTTTTAAGCCAAGACCATGTTCTTTTAAAATTCCAAGTCTCCATTTCATCAGTTTATCATAATCCGGCTCATCTCTTGTTGTTTTCTTTAACTCCGGGATTCCTGTCTCTTCTGCAAATGCAACCCAGATCTCAGGCACAAGAACACCCTCCAGATCCAGACATACGATATTCATATCCATTTTCTCTGCCTCCTGAAATTATTCTTAAGTTGCATTATACTATATCACATTACATTAAGAAAGTGTTTTCCGCTTATTTTGCAAAAATCCTTTTCTTTCTCCGGTAATACTGTGGAATTGCTCTTTATATGCGTTGTGATCAGATTGTTCCTGTCACGGTTAAGGTTCCTGTTCCCGGTGTTACGATCCAGTTTCCGGTAGCCGGATCCTGCGTATAAACTGCCGCAGGTACTGTGATTCTTCCGGCTGTTGTTGCAAATAATCCGGTTGCTTCGTTGTATGTGTAATCTGTTCCGGCCGCAAGTGCTGTTCCATTATAGCTTACCGCTATGTTGGAAAGAATCGGATCAAACGTATCGATGATCTCTGCTGCTGTGGCTGCATCCGCTGCAGTATTTCCGGTGTTCTGAATGAGAAACGTATAGGTCAGCGTTCCATTTTCCGTTACCGGAACCGGGCTGATTGATTTCGTGATATTTAATAGTGGCTCATTATCTGTTACCACTGTCTCTGTCACCTCGATCGGCGTAATGCCTCCGCCTGTGATCGTTGCTGTATTTACAATATTTCCGGTTGCAGCAAGTGGTGCGTACGGATTTACTTCTGCTTCATATACGATCACTGCATTGCCGCCTGCCGGTACTGTGATCCCATTTATTACAAGTGGCGGTCCGGCTGTTACTGCAGGTGCCGGCTGCAATACACCATTGATATAATACTTCGCTGTTCCTTCCATATAATCCAGTGGAACAAGTGTTGTTGTATTATAAGGATATGCTCCCAGATTGTCTGTAATGGTAAGTCCTGTATAAGCTAACGTTCCCGCATTTACAATACTGATCACATAGGTGATCGTATCATTTTGTCTGTAAGTGTTCCGCACTGCCTCCTTTGCAGCGGATAAAACTTCCAGAATCTCACCGACTGCTATATTTGAATTGGCAATGGATCTTCCATAACGCAATTGTGCCTGGTTTGTAAAACGTGCCATATATTTTTCCTTTCCTGTTTTTTTATTGTCCCTGTTAAGCAATGTGCTATATTCAGGTACACTTTAATATATGACAGTTTTTTTTAATCGTTTCTTTTAACCGTGCTGCTGCTTGATATTTTTTATTAAAATTCAGGTGTCAAAAAGTCTATTTTCTGATTTTTGACACCTGACTCTTATTAATTAAAACTGTATGCATTATACACTTCTGTAAGCATTCGAATTGCCTCTTCGTCACTCGCATTTACAATATCACTGACGTCCTTCCATTGAAAATGTGCCCTTTGTTCTGCTGCATTTTGTGCATCATAATAGGCTGCCGCATAAGCATAATACTCTTCCTCTGTCAGTTCTGCCCCGGTATAGTCCTTATAGCTGACTGTCGCTGCATAATCCGGACCATCATATGTTTCGTATTCGACTGCCAGTTTTGTTTCTGTTACAACATCATCAACGATCGCAAGCGAACTGACACGGTATACATAACTGCTCGGTGACTCCTTCATGAGATCGTACACGATATAATTATAATATCCTTTTCCATTTATGATATTAGAATATACCATCACATCACTTTCATCCGATACCTGATCCATAAGATCCGGCTGGGATTCATATTCTGAAAAAGTCGTATTCAGTTCTTTTAGTTTTCCATCCTTATCTACATTGTAAAAACTTGTATAAGAAAAAAATCCTGTGCCGCCAGAATGTGAAACCAAAAGTTCCACTTGTCCGTCCATATCCAGATCAGCCAGCGTGAATTTATATTGTTCATCAGCAAAATCGATGTCAGTTGCCCACTTGTCCCTGTTTTGTGCAAATACCTCAATCTGCTTTTGGATGTCCATAGTGGCACCTGATATGCTGTCCAAATACTCTACATAATCTGTCCATACGCCTTCCATATCAGAAAGCTTTTCTGTCAGATGCTGCTTACCGAGAAATTCTTCAAAAAAAGTATCCCTATAAAAAGGAGTGCCATTTTCTGTTTTCGCTTCGACTTTGTAGCTTTCCAGATTTGGATAATCCAGATACATCATATTGTCTGGATTTTCCTGTAAAAATATAACCGGCATATTCCACGAATCTCCATCATTACAGTATTGGAGTAGCAGCAAAACATCCTTTTTCCCATCCATATTCACATCTGAAAACTTTACACCACTGATCTGTTTAAATGAATCCGAAGCGTCTGCCTTTATTTCTGGAAACTCATATATAACTTTATCATTCTTCACTAATAAGAATTCTGGATCATTCGAATTCTCTTCAGGTGCAACTGATGTAAATGTTACCATTCCCCAGTCATCCAGCTGAATTTCAAATGTCTGATTCTCAATCACTCTTCCCTTAAAACTTTGTGTATTCTGTCCCGGTGTCTCTGTATGTTCCGGTGTCTCTGTAACTTCTTCCTGCCCGCCGGACAGTTCTTTTGTTACTTCTGTTGATGCTTCTTTTTCTTCTTTTACATCCTGCTTACAGCCTGCAAGAACAAATGATAATATTATAAGTCCGAATAGGATGTTCTTTTTCATCTGACGCCTCCCACTTTTTTCTGCCTTTATTATATCGTGATTTCATCACTCAATAATTTCGCCGTTCGTCAAATACAAATAAATTTGTATTTTCCTCTCTTTCGCTCATTATATCATGAATCTTTGATTCATGATCATTATCTACACTTGCTTCGCTCCGCAGTCCTTATTATATCATTACTTTGTAGTATTATTCCAGACATAATTACCTTCACTCTGATGAATATTCTAGCACCACAGATTTCCGATTTTCGTTTCGCCATTGATACAGGTGATCTCCAACTTCGGATCAAAACCAAGAAACGTATATCGTCCCCATGTCTCGTTTGCCTGGGCGGATTCTAACATATAGCAATGGGTTGATACATTTTTCAGTATCCTCATCGTTTCAATCGGGGTAGTAAAATCGGAAAGCATTTCAAGGCTCACCGGGAGCACATTGTAGTTTGCTTCTGATGCAATCTTTTTTACTTCCGTTAAATCTGGCATAATTTTCATTCGCTGCACCTCCAAAGAAATATTGCATTTTTTTATGCAACAGGAACTAAACTATGTTTCCATTGCATAAAAAACGTCCCTGACAGAAATATACTCTCTGTCAAGGACGAATAGAAATTCTTATCCGCGGTGCCACCTTGATTCACAGCATCACAGGCTCTCTGTAAAGGCATTATTGCCGTTATCTCCGCTTCAATGGTTTAGTGTATTAACTTTGTGACCTAATGTATCACACTTGCATTGTGCTGTCAATAGGGCAAATTTAATCTTTCTGATTCACGATCTTGTAGTATTCTCTCGAAGTGATCTTGTATACAATCGTATAGATCAGAAGAAAGATCATGCTCACGATTGCGATCGCCATGTTAAAGGTAAAGGTATCCACGATCAGTATCATCCGTAAAAAAAGTCTGACCACGCTGCTTGCCACGATCATATGCATAATCGCTGCTGCGACCGGAAGGTAAAATAATAACATAACCTGCGTCCGGATGGATTCTTTTGCTTCTTTTTCAGTCAGACCGACATTGGAAAGGATCTGGAATCGCTTCTGGTCTTCGTACCCTTCCGACATCTGTTTGTAGTAAATGATCATAACCGTTGCCATGAGAAAGAGTGCTGCCAGAAACATTCCTACAAAAAAGATTCCACCATAGATACTATAAAAAGCACTCATCTCCTCTGATTTAAAACGAATTGCTTCACGGTTTAATCCCCCCAGTTCCATCAAAACTCTGACCGTTTCCATCTGTTCTTCTGTCAGAGCTTTTTCTAACTGGTATCCGATGAAAACTTCATACTCATCCGGATTCACTCTCTGTCCGGCTTCCGCCATCAGATCACAGATCTGCTCATCATCCGGAAAGACAAGAATTTCACGTTCGAAAATTGACATGGTTGAATCAATGATATAGCGGATTGCAGAATACTCTGCCTCTCCTGCTACTGTATACTCTTTTCCCATAAAATTCAGGTTATCACCTTTTTTCCATTCTTTTCCTGAACTGTAGATGAGTATTTCGTCATCCTTAAGTGTCAGATTCATATCAGCATATTCGTTATAATCAGCAGCAGACAACAGATACGTAACTATATCGGAGGCTATGTCACTGTCGAATGTATCCGGGTCTGCAATCTTTTGTTTTCCATCTTTTTCCGTGACCATGATATTCCGGTACTGTCTATAAATCTGGTCGGTAGTCACAATCCCATCCTGCTGCAACGCTTTATTCATAGTAACGAAATCATCCATGCCTTTTCCTGCCTCTGACACAGTTTCTGCCACTTTAATATCTGTCGGATATCTGTCATCTATATTTTTCCCGATGAGCATCATCAGTGAAAAGCCACAGGTCAGCAACAGGATCACGCCTGTAGAAAGTACACAGATGGACGCCAGTCCTGCTGCATTATGTTTCATCCGGAACATCAGATTCGATACACTGATAAAATTCTTTGTTTTATAGTAAAACTTCGGATTCTTTTTCATGCACTTCAGGATAAAAATACTTCCGGCTGTAAAAAGACAATAGGTTGCGATCACAACAAGCAGAATACTGACAAATAATATGTTGACCGCACCCCCGATCGACTTAGCAGAAAGTGCCAGCTTATATCCGGCGGTCAGTGTTATGATTCCAAGAATAAATATAGGAACTTTCACTTTCGGTTCTTTTTCCCCTGTTCTGTCACTCTGCAGCAATGCAATCGGTTTTCCAACCCGGATGGAAGCCACATTATAAATCAGACTGACTGCAAAAAGAATAACAAATAAAACCAATGTACTTTTCAGTGCTTCCACTGAGAAAAACAGACCGTTTACCGGTGGCTGATTGATGATCTTATAGAGAATGAGGAGCATTAATTTGTTCAGAAAAGTCCCCATCACAATTCCTGTGACAATGCTGATCAAAGCATTCATCAGGCTCTCTGCAGCTAAAATATAGGTAATATTCTTTTTGGACATTCCAAGAACTCCATAAAGCCCCATCTCCTTTTTTCTCGCCCTTATCATAAACTGATTTGTATAAAAAAGAAAAACTGCCGCAAAGACTGCTACGATCTGACCGCTGATTTCCAGTAAAATCGAAATAATCTGTGCACCATAAAACGCTTCCATTCCATCTTTATAAATGTATGGACAATGCGCAAGTGACTGCAAAATATAATAAATCATGACAGTCATCGTTCCTGCAAGCAGATATGGGATCAGTGTCTTTTTATTTTTCTGCATTCCACTGAACACAAATTTTGTCAAAAGCTTATGATTCACTGTCCTCTCCTCCTCTCATCAGAACGGTCACTGCGTCACAGATCTTATCTAACAGTGCACTTCTTGTCATATCACCGCGGTAAATCTGATGGAATACTTCACCATCCTTAATGAACATGACACGGTCGGCATAGCTTGCCGCCACATTGCTGTGTGTTACCATAAGAATCGTCTGACCTGTCTGGTTAATCTCACGGAGCTGCTTTAACAGGTTGGTCGCCGCCTTGGAATCTAATGCCCCGGTCGGTTCATCTGCCAGAAGGATCCTTGGATTTGTGATCAAAGCCCTTGCGATCGCAGTTCTCTGTTTCTGCCCACCGGACACCTCATAAGGATATTTCTTCAAAAGCTCCACAATTCCAAGCTGCCCGGCAGCCTTTTGTACTTTTGCATCCATTTTCTTATAATCCTCTCCTGCCAGCACCAGCGGAAGCTTGATATTATCTTCTATGGAAAAATTATCCAATAGATTAAAATCCTGAAAGATAAATCCGAGATTGCTTCTTCTGAAAATCGCACGCTCATTATCCTTTAATGTGGTGAAATCTTTTCCATCCACCAGCACTTTTCCGGCGGTCGGTGTATCAAGGCTTGCAAGGATATTCAGAAGCGTTGTCTTGCCACTTCCTGATTCTCCCATGATCGCCACAAATTCTCCCGGCTCCACACTGAAATGCACATCTCTTAATGCGGTGACTTCGTCCCCGCCCATACGTGTTTTATATACTTTTTTGATATGATTGACTTCTAAGATTGACATATATTTACCTCCTTGTTTGTAAGACTATCATAGCAAAAAAGGAAATGTAGTGCCCTTTCTTTGGCTTACATTTCCTTGTCATAATCTTACATTTTTGTAAGAAAAGTATGTTACTCTTTTCAAGATCTACATATTCACAAGATCTCCCTGCTGCACTTTTTCGCACTGAAGAGTAATCATCACAGTCGTTCCCTCTCCCTCTTTCGAAGCCACAGAAATCCCATGCCCAAGCTTTTCACACACACCTTTGCACAGATAAAGTCCAAGACCGCTCGCCTTCTTATCCATCCTGCCGTTATATCCGGTAAAGCCTTTTTCAAAAATCCTCGGCAGATCCTCACTCCGAATGCCGATGCCTGTGTCCTTCACAGACACTTTCAAACCATTTACAGATTCTTCCGCCGAAATTTTCACACTTCCCTGCTTTGTGTATTTTAATGCGTTCGATAAAATCTGTTCCAACACAAAACAAAACCATTTCTCATCTGTAAGCACTGTATAATCCAAATGTTCCAGCTGAATGGAAATATGATTGTAGATAAAAATTGCTGCATATTTTTTTACTACCTGCCGGACTAATTGTTCCAGTGAATTACGCTCAAGTACAAGATCGTTGCTCATTTCTTCAAAACGGAGATAATTCAATGCCATCTCCACGTAACTCTCTATTTTAAATAATTCCTGTCGGCATACTGCCGCATCCTGCTTTTCTCCCTGCAAAAGAAGATTCAAAGCTGCGATCGGTGTCTTGATCTGATGTGCCCACAATGCAAAAAAGTCCTGCTTTTCCTGTAATTCTTCCCATTGTCTGCTCTCTTCTGAATTGCTTTCCTGCATTTCTTTGCTTTCTTTTTCGTATTGCTCTGTTCTCTTCCAAAACCCCCGGTACTGCATACACAAAGCGGTCACCCAGAGTATCAGAAATATGCTTGTTAGATAAAAGACATATTCTGCCGGAAGCTGATATAAATTGGATACTGTAAACATCAGGAGCAGGAAAACAGGATCTATCAATAATAAGCCTATATTTTCTGACAAAAATTTTCTATGTAAAATTTTTCCTGTTTCTTTTTTCATCTGCATGTTTTTGCTCATTATCTAACTCCTGTATTTTCGCTAAAAGAAAACAAACTCTCTATGATTCTCTTGCTGCCTGCGACGAAAATTTCAACATTATGCTCCAACAAGATATCCAAGTCCCCTCTTTGTTGTGATAAAATCATTCACTCCTGCGGCTTCTAATTTTTTTCGTATTCTTGTGATGTTGACCGTCAGCGTGTTGTCATCCACAAATTCATCATTGCCCCAGAGGCGCTCCATAATCTCTTCGCGGCTTACCACTTTTCCCTGTTTTTCCATTAACGTCTTTAAGATCAGAAATTCATTTTTCGTGAGATCGATCTTCTCTCCACGGACTGCCGCTGAAGTATCATTCAGATTCAGTACAACTTCTCCACATTCCATCGAGTGGCTTGTGAGTTCGCTTCCATAGCTTCTTCGAAGTACCGCCTGTAATTTCGCGGTCAGCACCTGCAAATCAAATGGTTTTGCGATAAAATCGTCGCCGCCCATGTTCATTGCCATCACAATATTCATGTTATCGTCCGCAGAAGACAAGAAAACGATCGGTACTTTGGACGTTTTACGGATTTCCGCACACCAGTAAAAACCGTTATAATACGGAAGTTTAATATCCATAATAATAATGTCCGGTTGAAATTCTTCCACTTCCTCTGTTATTTTTTCAAAATTGCCGGCACACTGTACCTGCATCTGCCATGTTGTAAGATGTGTCGCCACTGCCCTGGCAATGACCGCATCATCCTCCACAATAAATACTTTATTCATTTTAACCTGTCGCTTTCCTACTAATCTGCACCAGTGCATTCACTAAGGTTGACTTTCCAACACCTCAGTATCTCCTCAATATGTTTCGGATTCTTGCTTCCAACAATAACGTGATTCATCTTTTTCGACACAAAATCCAACATGTCACTAAGTGCATATTTCTTAAATCCGTCTCCCATAGCAAATGGCATGCTGGCAACCGTCTCTAATTCCAATGCCTTACAAGCTTCTATCATCGTCATCTTCACACCATCTATCATCTGGGATTTCACTGTGTCAGCCCAATCACACATGATATTATATTCAAACAAAATATATTTAAAATGATTCTTTTCTCCGGACACTTTTCTTGCTATATTCTTTATTCTTTCAATCTCAATATGCCACTTATTTTCGAAAGGTTCTTCTACCATAAATTCAAATGCTATGCCATAATATCTAATCTTTCCTTCAAAACACTTTGTCTCATACCATCTTATAAGCATTTCCATTTTCTCATAGAATTCGTCTTCCGTTAACTTTAATTTTGTTATCTCGGGAATATGAATATAATAAGCATCTATCATTTCAAGGTCTAAATTTTCCAATGATTTATTAAGAGCAATTTCATAAAAAGCTGGATTGAGAGTCTGGAATAAACCTTCATATTCTGAAAAATCTTCTATCGATATTCCTTTATTTTTCAGTTTTTCCGACAAGTATTTCATTGGTGGAAGCTTTGCTGAGATATCTCCATATAATAATCCTGCCTTAGATGATATAAATACCTCTTCTCTGGTAATAACGCCAGAATTCATTAATTCAGCTAATGCAGCTCCTTCATCTCGTTCTGAACACATTCCTCTATAATTTATAGCTCCATCAATAGAGTATATCCCATTTTGAACTGCATACTTTATTGCTTCTACATATTTCAAAGAATCTTCTTTTGAAAAATTACCCAAGTGAGTTCCTAATGCAACAGTTCCCATAGGCTTGTGCGAATACCCTTTTATCATTTCCATTCCTCTTTTCCATATTGATAACGTACATTATAGAAGTAATGCTAATTAATTTGCAGTCTTGTATTATAAAAACATAAATGCTATATTAAAATAAGAAATGGGTTTTTTGTCTGGTAAGCTTTTAGCTGAGAGAGTTGCCCATTTCTTTTTTCATGCAGATGCATTTTTCCGTCATTTGCACACCTAATTAACATTGATGCACGAAAAACATTACTGATCCTATGTCAATTATATTTTTGGCACACTTTTTAGTTGCTGCCTACCATAGAATCAATGTAAAAAATTTTTTAGATAAAACAGGGCTTCCACCCCACAGAAAATCTGCAAGCGCGCAAGCCCTGTAAAATATACTACATAATACTTCCCATCAACGTGGACATCACGATCATCACCAACGAAAATGTAAAGGAATTTACCGAAATAAGCGTAGCTCTCTGCTCCGATGGAATCATATCATTTAACAGGATGTCTGTACGCACTTCCAGAAAATCATCTGCAAAAGAACCTGCAAATCCGCCAAGAACCATCAGATAAGGATTGCCCGAAAACGTCATTCCAAATGCAGACAACACACCGATTCCGCTTAAAATAACATACTTTTTGTATTTCCAATTTGGAAAATATCCCACTACTTTTGCGCCGAGTGCGGCTCCTAGTCCCATGATAAAAAGAGCCGGGCCAAGCAGTGCCTCGTTCAATCCCGCTAATGGCAGCTTTGCCTGCAGGAAAAACAGGATAAGTGTTGACACTGCACCGATCAATGCATTTACGATCATAATGCTTCTGGCTTTTCGATTGTTTTTCATGAAATGCCAACTCTCTGTGATAACGTTTTGAAGTCTCTCTGAAATGCGGATGTTCTGAATGTTTTTCTGATCAGTTTCCTCTTCATTCATCCGTTCCTGCTTTTCTTCACTCATCTGCTCTTTGTTATGCTCATCCGTCTGTGAATTTATCAGTTTATCGTCAGCACCAGTGAAACCGGAAATTTCTCTTAAACTGCATACAATTCCAAGTGCGATCATCCCAAAGAAAATATCAATCACATATGCCTTTTTGTACCCAAGCCACAATGCAAACCCTGCACAAAGTGTTGCTGTAGAACTTGTGATCCGATATAACATCATTTCCGTGGAAGCATATTGGTTGTATTTTTCTTCCTGCTTTACCGACTTTAAGCTGTCATACGCCAAAGCTTCTATGGTTCCCGATTCCAGATTGTAACTGAGCGCACTGAATGCAATCGCAAATGCCACCGTTCCAAAATTGTCGGATAAAATCATAGCCAGATTGGATAACACACTGATCAGCTTCGAAAGAGCCAGTGTCTTTTTCCTTCCAAAAACATCTGCCACAACACCTGATGGAATCTCAAAACAACTGCTCGCGATATGGAAAATACTCTCCAGTATTCCAATCTGTAACAATGAAAACCCTCTGAGTGCAAGAAGCGCCACCCACGATGCTCCCGCAATCCGAAAATAGCTTACCGTAGTAAGTGTATACAATTTATTGATCTGTCTTTTTATATTAAAATTACGCATAAAAAAATCTCCTTTTCAAAATAATATCTTTCCAATATTTTTGAACAGGAGATAGTGTTTTTTTCATATTTGCATTCTTGATTTTAGAAACTGTTTACCTGAAAAAGAGCGCACTATCCCTGTAAACAGCTAATTTGTTGCCTTTTTGCAGGTGAAGATTCGTTGTTTTCCAGCGCATAGTCTGCTCTCCTTTCTTAGGATATTTGTTTTACTCTGATATTTATACCTTCTGTATTATATACATGAATGGATAGACTTGTCAAATTTTCATAAATTTCCTAATCCCTGACAGCTTCGATAAATCAGATTATGTGCCTCCAGTTCCTTCAGCATCTTGTTAATTTTCTTATTTCCCAGATGCAACAACTTCATCATTTCTTTGATTGTAAAAATGATAAATGTAGCTCCATATTCATCTCGCCACACATCCCCATTACACTCTGATAAGCAGCGCCGATCCAACAAAATCATATAAAGTGTCTTTGCCCCATTCGTCATACTTCTAAATTGATCTTCTTTAAATAATCGTTTCGGTAATCTGTAAAACTTATCATCATATTTTGTATTGTCCATTTTTCCTGATTCTCCATATACTTTGAAGTTCTTTCGTCATTAACAGCCTTTTTAGCTTGTTGGTGTACGCCCCCAATCCCCCAAAACCATGAAAATGACTTTTCATGGAGCTGCACCTTCCGGCTTTTTTCATATTGATACATTTACAACATTCCATAATTTTTGTACTCCTTTCCGATTCATTGTATGAAACTATTTTCTCAAAATTTTTATACGAATCCGGTATATCCAAGATGCTGGAAAAATATCCTCTTTATGATTTTTTCCAATATTCTGGATAAGACATGAATTCGAATTCACTTTATTCTGCACCAATATCATTGATGGTTTTACTTCTCCAACTCAGTTTGCTACAGAGGATACTCCCGAAGCCTCTAATGATGCTTATATTAACGGACTACTCCTTTTGTTCTGCAAAAATTTGGAAATGAAAATTACCCAGCTTTCTGTCGAAGAAAAACAGACCTTAAAAGAAATATTTTCACGTTCCAAGCCGGCAAAGGAACATAGGAAACTGAGAAGACGAAATCCGAAGTTATAAGATTCAAATTATCCATTTTCAAAACAAGCCACCGAGCATTATCCCTATGTGGCTTGTTTCATCTATGATTATTTCCATTATAAAGTTTAGGTTTCATGTACAATCGACAGCCCAACTTAACTATCTGCTTTCTACTATTGTATATGTTCCTGATTCAAAATTTACATTTAATGTTGCAAATGCACTATTATATTCCCATCGGATTTGCAGAGAGCTCTCCCCTCCGGAGATTGCTACCTCTGCGCCTTCCGAAAATGCTTTATGGGTATTTCGCATGCGGATTAACGCAAGCTGTTTTTGAACCACATCTTTTTTCAGGTCTTCCGCGATCTGATCAGTGGAAAGGTTTGTCCGGTTGATTTCCTTATGTCCGGATTCTCCCGCGCGCCGCACCGCTTCGTGGTCATTTTTTCCGGCAAACAAATCCAGATACCAGACCTGAGGTTTGCCCGGCATAAACATCTGTATGGCACGCGCCAGAAGCATTTTTTCATCCGATTCTCCCAATGCACTGTAATATGTAGCGTTTACCTGATAATACAGATTCTTTTGTCCATGTAAATTTTTGACCATGCCTCCACGGGATACGATCCGGTCAATCAATGACTGGATCTCCTCTTCCGGAAGCAGCCCCTTTAAATCCAGAAGCGGGATGCCATCGTGACAGCCAAGCATGTTGACCGTGGAGATCTTCTTTGCCACGATCTCCTCTGCCCATGCCGCAAGGTACGTTCCGCGCCGGTTCTCAATCGCATCAATGACCAGTCCCGGCAGGAAAAAGTCATAGGTTGCATAGCCTTTTTCTGCAAGTGTCTCATATATTTTTTCATCATACGCTGCGTGGATCTCCGGCAAAAGCGTAAGTCCCAAAGGTTCTGCCAACGTATGGATCTTCTGTAAAAGTTCCCACGTCTCCGGATCATTGAGAAAGTTTTTCTTTCCCGGTGCTTTCGGCGCATAGGCAAAAGCATCCAGCCGCACGATTGCTGCACCGTAAGAGGCTATTTTTTCCAGTGTTTCACGATAAAACTCCCACACTTTTGGTGACTGGATGTTTACATCCATCTGCCCGAGATACTGTCTGCCATGCACCTCCTGATAAAAGGTATTCCAGTACGGCACTTTTTTTCCATCCGGAAATTCCACCATCAGGATTGGCAGCCCGGGTTTGCGGAAAAACATCTGCTTCAGGCAGCTTTCATCCGGCTGGATATAGCCTTCCTCCGTCATGGTTCCATGCCCTTCCCAGAAATGGTTCCAGTCGATGAAAAAATTGCGGTACGCAGAAGCCTCCCCTTTTTCCACAAGATCCCGGAACTGCGGGGACTGTGCGGAAGCATGGTTTAAAATAAAATCCAGTTTCAGGTCGATTCCCATATCCTTTAACTGGTCAAGGTCTTCCCGGTCGGCAAGCTGCTCATTCAGGTCATAGTCGATCACGGAAAATCCCCGGTCGAGATCGGAATGGTACAGGCTCGGCAGAATGTAAAAAGAAGAAAATACATCCTGTAAAGTCTCCGTTTTCAGCAATGTTACGATATCCCCCAGATTTCCACCCAGACTGTCGGGATACGCATTGAGCATTGGCTTATTGTTCATAAACACTTCCGTCCTTTCCCACGATCAATCCTGCATTTTTACGCTGCACCTCAAGCTTTTCCTGTTCCAGTTCTACCACACGGCAGATAAATGGGCTTGCGGCATTCTCATCGCGGTTTCTGCGGATGCGCCGCTCCTTTGTCTCCTCCTGGGAGCTTTCCAGAAAGACCGACAGATCCACGCCGTGTAAATCGTCACTGCCTCCGTGTGTCCACTCCAGAAGTAATACGGATATTCCGG